>Ga0111538_10013025_pt1 | contig 10969 bp, 11 predicted proteins | sample SoiMethybrSBSTD1_FD_79669 | JGI IMG/M metagenome (GOLD analysis project Ga0111538, IMG submission 79669) | Bulk soil microbial communities from a Populus tree surrounding site in Tennessee, USA - Soil MetaG P. TD hybrid SBSTD1 (version 2)... | ecosystem: Environmental > Terrestrial > Soil >... | reverse complement strand
CCCGGTCGGCGGGGAGCCCTTCTTCGTCCGGCGGGGAGACGGCGCCTACGTCGAGGACACCGAGGGCAGGCGCTACGTCGACTGGGTGCAGTCGTGGGGGCCGCTCGTCTTCGGTCACGTCGATCCGGAGATCGTCGACGCGGTGCGCGAGGCCGCCCTCGACGGCACGACCTTCGGTGCTCCGACCGAGCGGGAGGTCGAGCTCGCCGAGGAGATCGTCGACGCCGTGCCGTCGGTCGAGAAGGTTCGCCTCGTGAGCTCGGGCACCGAGGCGGCCATGAGCGCCGTTCGCCTGGCCCGCGGATATCTCGGCCGGCACCTCGTCATCCACTTCGAGGGCTGCTACCACGGGCACTCGGACGTGCTGGCCGGGGAGTCCGGCGAGCTGGCGCTGCCGTGCCGGTTCAACGACGTGGAAGCTGTCACCGCAGCCGCTCGGGCCGCAGGGGAACGGCTCGCGGCGATCGTCGTCGAGCCGGTGGGCGGGAACATGGGCGTCGTCCCGCCGGAGCCCGGTTTTCTCGAGGCGCTCCGGTCGGTCTGCGACGAGACGGGGGCACTTCTCGTCTTCGACGAGGTGATCACCGGCTTTCGCGTCGCGCGCGGCGGAGCGCAGGAGCTCTACGGCGTGGCGCCGGACCTCACCGTGCTCGGGAAGATCGTCGGCGGCGGCCTCCCGCTCGCAGCGTTCGGCGGGCGGGCCGAGGTCATGGATGCCGTGGCACCGGAAGGCCCCGTCTTCCAGGCGGGCACGCTGTCCGGCAACCCGTTGGCCACCGCCGCCGCCCTCGTCGCGCTCCGCCGCCTGCGCGACGCCCGCGTCTACGAGCAGCTCGAGGAAACCGGGGCGGCCCTCGAGCGAGGTCTCGGCCAGGAGGGGATCACCGTGCAGCGGGTGGGCTCGATGCTGACGCCCTTCTTCGGCCCGGGGCCGGTGCGGAACCTCGCCGAGGCGGTCGCGTGCGACAAGGACCGCTACAGCGCCTTCTTCCACCACCTGCTCGACCGCGGGGTCTACATCGCTCCTTCGCCGTTCGAGGCGATGTTCGTCTCGACCGCCCACGGCCCGGCCGAGGTCGAGCGCACGGTCGAGGCGGCGGAGGAATTCGTTGGCAACTGAGGCGACTTCTCTCTGGGAGACCATCGCCGTCGAGGCCGGCCGGGAGAGCGAGCTCTGGGCTGCGGCGCTTCGGCCCGAGGCCGAGCGCGAGGAGCAGGCCGTCTTCTCCCCGCTCGCGGAGGACCGGTTCGCGGTCGGGCTCGAGACGATCTACGAGGGCTACCTCCTCCACTACGGCAGGCCGCGCCTCTTCCGCGCGGACGATCGGGACACGCGGATCCTCCTCGGCGACTATCTCTACGCGCACGGGCTCGTCCGCGTCGCCGCGCTCGGCGACGTCGATGCGGTCGGCGCGCTGGCCGAGCTCCTCTCACTCTGCGCCCATCTCCGGGCGGAAGGGCTTCCCGGCGACGGCGAGGCCTGGGCGTCGACGGTGTCCGCGCTCGACGGGGGTGGCGAGGCGAGCGACCGGGCCAGAGGCCAGGCCCTCGCCTTGCACGCCGAGCGAGTCGAGTAGGATCGTGCCCGCATGAGCGCCCTCGCGACAGCTGCCCTGCTCGCCGCCGAGAAGACGCCGGCCGAGGAAGGGCGGGACGTCGTCCTCGTCATGCTCGCGGTCGGCGCCGTCTTCCTCGGCGTCGTCCTGCTCGGCCAGCTGTTTCGCTGGATGGGGCACCGCCGCAAGGAACGGCGCGCGGCACGTAGGGCTTACTGAGCCCCAGACCCGCCGGGATAGACTCAAGTCGTGCCCGCGGCCGACCTGCGCTCCTGGATCGACGAGCTTCGCCGCGCCGGCGAGCTCCACGAGATCGAGGCCGAGGTCGACCCCTATCTCGAGGTCACGGAGATCGTCGACCGGACCGTGAAAGGCGGCGGTCCGGCGCTTCTCTTCAAGAACCCGAAGGGCGCCGAGCACTCGCTCCTGGCCAACCAGTTCGGCACCGAGCGGCGCATGGCGATGGCCTTCGGCGAGCCGTCGCTCGACGCAGTCGGCCAGAAGCTCGGCGACGTCCTCGAGATGCAGCCGCCGCAGGGGATCGTCGAGAAGGTCAAGGGTCTCGGAAAGCTCAAGCGCCTCGCCGATTCGATGCCGAAGACCGTACGGAGCGGTCCCGTGCAGGACGTGGTCCTCGAGCCCGACCTCGACCTGCTTCCCATCCAGCACTGCTGGCCCGGCGACCCGGCGCCCTTCGTCACCCTCCCCGCGGTGATCACGAAGGATCCGAGCACCGGCACGCGCAACGTCGGCATGTACCGGATGCAGAAGATCGATTCGAAGACGACCTTCATGCACTGGCAGATCCACAAGGACGGCGCCGCCGACTGGCGCGGCATGGGCGACCGTCTCGACGTCGCCGTCGCGCTCGGCTGCGACCCGGTCACGACGTACTCGGCGAGCGCGCCGCTGCCAAAGCACATCGACGAGTTCATGCTCGCCGGCTTCTTGCGCGGCGAGGCCGTCGAGCTCGTCCAGGCGAAGACGGTCGACCTCGAGGTGCCCGCGAACGCGGAGATCGTTCTCGAGGGCTACATCGAGAAGGGTGAGCTCGGCACCGAGGGGCCTTTCGGCGACCACACGGGCTATTACTCGCCGCCGGAGCCCTTCCCCGTCTTCCACCTCACCTGCATGACGATGCGCCGCGACGCCATCTATCCGTCCATCGTGGTGGGCGTCCCGCCGGCCGAGGACGCCTGGCTCGGCAAGGCGACGGAGCGGATCTTCCTGCCCGCGATCCGGATGACCGTGCCCGAGATCGTCGACTACGACCTGCCCGTGGCCGGGGCCTTCCACAACTGCGTCATCGTCTCGATCCGCAAGGGTTTCCCCGGGCACGCGAAGAAGGTCATGCACGCGATCTGGGGGCTCGGGATGCTGTCGCTGTCGAAGTCCGTGGTCGTGGTGGACGACTTCGTCGACGTGCACGACTACGAACAGGTCTTCTTCCACGCTTGCGCGAACGTCGATCCCGGCCGCGACCTGGTCATCTCCGAAGGCCCGACCGATCAGCTCGACCATGCTGCCGCCATGTACTGCTACGGCGGGAAGCTCGGCCTCGACGCGACGCACAAGTGGCAGAGCGAGGGCGCCCGCGAGTGGCCGGAGCGCATCGAGATGACCGCGGAGGTTCGTGACCTCGTGGACAGCCGCTGGAGCGAGTATGGTCTCGCCCCGCCGGAGGCTCAGAACGGCGGAATTTCCAGGGTCTTGCGGCAAACGGTACGTCGTTGACACATTCGCCGAAAGCCGGGAAGAATGCCGGAGCTTGTGACAGGGGTCGCGCGATGAAGGGAGCTGGGTGGCGGACGATCTAGAGCGGCCGGACGAGCCGGCCCACGAGGAATCCGAGCAGCACCTTCCGACCCCGACGATCCTCCCCTTCGCCTTCGCGGGTGGAGTGGCCCTCATCCTCGTCGGGCTGGTCATCAACTGGTGGCTCGCGGTCGCCGGCGGAGTCCTCGCCCTGCTCTTCGGCTTTGCCTGGATCCGCGAGGTCACGAGGGACGTGCGCGCGGCGCCCGAGCCCGAGCCGGTCGTCGCCGAAGAGCCGGTCTCCGAGCTGGCCGTCGAGGAGGAGGGCCCCGAGGAGCCGGAGCGCTATCCGCGCAGCGTCTTCCTCGAGATGTCGACGCTCGGCATCGGCGCGGCGATCGGTGCCCTCGTCACCGTGCCCGCGCTCGGCTTCATGATCGCGCCGGCCTTCGTCGGCCAGGGCGACGACGACGTCGACCTCGGCCCGCTCGAGAATTTCCCCGAGCAGCAGTACGTGGTCGCGCAGTTCAACTCGAATCAGGACGAGCCCCCGGACGTCGGCCGTCGCGCGGCGTTCATCCGCAACAACGGTCAGGTGGACGACGTCCCGAGCTTCACGATCATCTCCAACCGCTGCGCGCACGTCGGCTGCCCGACTCAGCCGCAGGGCCTTCCCGGCAACGCCAAGGACATCGACACCGACGGTGGGCCGGTGACGATCACCCCTGTCGCCAGCGTCTCGGGTTTCCAGTGCCCGTGCCACGGAGGCGCCTACGACGCCGAAGGCAACCGGATCGCGGGGCCGCCGGTGCGGGCGCTCGACCGCTACCAGTTCATGATTCGCAACGGCAATCTCGTGCTCGGCAAGCGCTTCAGCGTCGGCAAGGTGGAGGGCACGGGCGCCGACGCGAAGATCTACGCGTACAAGCGCTACGACCCCGGCCAGCACGTCGACGGCCTCGAGCAGTACCTCTGGCCGCTTCCGCCCTATGAGGGCAACTGATGGCTAGGACGCGGTCGAAGCGCCAGGAGCAGCTCCAGCAGGCCGTGATGATGCCGGTCGACTGGCTCGAGGAGCGCTCGGGCCTCGTCGGCGGGATCAAGTACTTCCTCTTCCGCAAGGTCCCGGCCGAGACGAACTGGTTCCACACGCTCGGCTCGGCGACGCTCACCGCCTTCCTCGTCCAGGCGGTCACCGGCGTCATCCTCGCCATGTACTACAAGCCTGCGCCGGACGAGGCCTACGCGTCGATCCAGCACATCACGAACGACCTCACCCTCGGCTGGCTCGTGCGCGGCATGCACAGATGGGGCGCGAGCGTCTTCATCATCCTGCTCTTCCTGCACATGGGGCGCGTCTTCCTCTTCGGCGCCTACAAGTACCCGCGCGAGCTGAACTGGCTCATCGGCGTGATCCTGCTCACGATGGCGCTCGGCGAGGGCCTCACCGGCTACCTCCTCCCGTGGGACCAGACCGCGTACTGGGCCACCGTCGTCGCGATCAACATCAACGCGAACGCGCCCATCGTCGGCCCGTACCTCGGCGAGTTCCTCCGCGGCGGCGCAGAGATCGGAAACGACACGTTAGCCCGCTTCTACTCGCTGCACATGCTCGTCATACCGGGCGGCTTATTCGCGCTCATCGGGCTGCACCTCTATCTCGTCGTGCGCCTCGGGATCACTGCGCCGCCGTGGACGAAGGCAGCGGGCGGCTACGAAGAGGTCGCGGACGGCCGGCCGGTGCGCAGAGGGCTCGTCGATCCCAAGCCGCGCGGCAACGGCGTGATCCCTCCGCGAAGGCCCGAGGCCTAGGCGATGGCCGCGAAGAACGACAACCACACGCAGTTCAAGCTCTACAAGGAGGACGTGCAGCGGCGCGGGAAGCCGTTCTTCCCGTACGCGATGTTCCACGACACGGTCATGAGCTTCGTGGTCGTGTGCGTGATCATCGCTCTCGCGGCCATCTGGTACTTCACGTCCGGCGAGGAGCCGGGCGATTCGGGCGTCCTCGGGCCGCGGTACGCGGCGCAGGCCGACCCGGGGACGACGCAGTTCATCCCGCGGCCGGACTGGTACTTCTACTTCCTCTTCTACCTCCTGCGGATCTTCAAGTGGCCGGAGACCGTCATCCTCGCGACGGTCGGGATCCCGACCATCCTCCTGATCCTCCTGATCCTCGTGCCGTTCTACGACCGGCGCCGCGAGCGGAGGATCGCGCGCCGCCCGGTGGCGGTCGTGGCCGCGCTCCTCGTCATCGCCTCGATGGGCGTCCTCACCTACAAGGGCGCGACTGCGAAGGAGTCCCTCGGCGGCGAGAACCTCGCACTCGTCCCCGAGTGGGTGCAACAGCAGAACCTGTCCGCCGACGGCGAGGCGGGAGCGAAGATCTTCGCCCAGGCCGGCTGCATGGGCTGCCACACCTATCTCGGCGCGGGCAGCCCGAATCTCGGGGCGCCCGATCTCTCCGCCGAAGGCGCGAAGGGCCGTGGCGAGGAGTTCCAGATCAACCACCTCAAGTGCCCGAGCTGCGTGAACCCCGGCTCGCCCATGCCGCCCTTCACCAACTTCACGGACGAGCAGTACCAGCAGCTGGCCGCGTTCCTCGAGGAGTCGAAGGGCCCGCAAGGCGGCGGGGGCTAGCGCCCCCGGAGCGGGAGGCATGAACGTCTTCCTCGGCATCACGGGCGCCTCCGGCGCTCCGTATGCGGCACGCCTCCTCGAGGCGCTCGTCGCCGCCGAGATCGATGTCGGACTGTGTGTCTCGCGGGCCGGCTTCGAGGTGATGGCAACCGAGCTCTACCAGGACACCTCGCTCTCGCACGAGGAAATCCTGGAGCGGTTTCTCGACGGAATGGACGGCGTTGCCGTCCATTCCGAGTTCGAGTGGAGAGCGCCGTACGCGAGCGGCTCTGCGAAGGTGGACGCCTACGCCATCTGCCCGTGCTCGATGGGCACGCTCGGGACGATCGCCTCCGGGACGATGTCGAACCTCATCCATCGCGCGGCGTCCGTGGCGATCAAGGAGGGTCGCAAGCTCGTCCTCGTCCCGCGCGAGACTCCGCTCTCCGACATCCACCTCGAGAACATGCTGCGCGTGCGCCGCGCGGGGGCGGTCGTGCTCATGGCCGCGCCGGGCTTCTACCATCAGCCCCAGGAGATCGGCGATCTGATCGAATTCGTGGTCGGCAGATGCCTGGACCAGCTGGGAATCGAGAACAGGCTGACGAAGCGCTGGGGGCAGGAGTGACCGCGGGCGTCCTCCCCCCGTCCGAGGTGCGGGCGATGTTCGACCGGATCTCGCCCGTCTACGACTTCATGAACCACGCGATGACGGCCGGCCTCGACCGGCGCTGGCGCCGCCTGGCCGCCGAATCGGTCGTCGCGGAGGGCTACAAGGTGCTCGACGCCTGCTGCGGGACCGGAGATCTCGCCCTCGCCGCCGAGCGGGCGGGCGGGAAGGTCACCGGCCTCGACTTCTCCGAGCGGATGCTCGCCCGCGCGCGCGAGAAGTCGCAGACCGTCGAGTGGGCGCTCGGCGACGTCACCGCGCTCCCGTTCGAGGACGGGAGCTTCGACGCCGTCACGGTCGGCTTCGGAATCCGCAACGTGCCGGACCTCGAAGCGGGGCTGGCCGAGCTCGCGCGCGTCCTGCGCCCGGGCGGTCGCATCGCCTGCCTCGAGATCACGCGGCCGGAGGGCATGCTCAAGCCGTTCTTCCGGCTCTGGTTCGACGGGGCCATCCCGCTCGCGGGCAAGCTCCTGCCCGGCGGACGGGCCTACACGTACCTGCCGGCGAGCGTGCGGCGATTCCCTGGGCCGTCCGATCTCGCGGCCGCATTCGCTCGGGCCGGCCTCGACGGCGTAGGCTGGAAGCTCATGGGCGGCGGGATCGTCGCCCTGCACGTGGGGACGAAGCGATGAACGCGCTGGCGACCATCAGGCAGGCTCCCGGCCTCGACCGCTATCTCGACCTGCTCGAGCACCGGCTCGAGAGGGCGGTCGCCGTGTTCCCGGGACGCCTCGGTGACGTGGGCGCCGACACGCTGGCCGCGGGCGGCAAGCGGCTCCGGCCTCTGCTCGTTTTTCTCTCGACTCCCCTGGAGAAGCGTGACGGCGAGCGCGCGGTCGCGGGTGGCGCGGCGGTGGAGCTCGTGCACATGGCGACCCTGGTCCACGACGATCTCCTCGACGGTGCCGACCTCCGCCGCGGGCGGCCGACGGTCTGGGCCGAGCACGGCGAGGCGACTGCGAGAGCGGCGGGCGACTACCTCTTCGCGCGGGCGTTCGCGCAGCTCGCCGAGACCGGAGACGTCGAGGCGGTCGCGATCCTCTCCGAGGCGACGCTCGCCCTGGCGCGCGGTGAGGCGATGCAGCGCCGCCAGGCCTTCCGGCCCCAGACCTCGGTGGACGAGTACCTCGCGCGCTGCTCGCTCAAGACCGGCAAGCTCTTCGAGGCCGCGTGCCTCCTCGGCGGCGGGACGAACGGGAGCAACCTCGGTGGCTTCGGCCTCGCGCTCGGCCTCGCCTTCCAGATCGCGGACGACATCCTCGACTGCTGCGGCGACTTCGACACGACGGGGAAGGTGCAAGGAGTCGACCTGCGCGACGGCACTCCCACGCTGCCGCTCATCCTCGCTGCGCGCCGCGACGAGGCGGTCGCGAGGGCGCTCGCCGGCGAGGACGTCCCCGACGCGCTCGACCGCGTTGCCGCAACCGGTGCGCTCGACGAGGCGCGCCAGTTCGCGCTTCGCTACGCGGCTGAGGCGCGCGACGCTCTCGACGGACGGGCGGACCGCGCCTCGCTGGAGACTCTGACGCATATCGTGGTGGACAGGGAGGGATGACGATGGCCGTCGCCACAGGACAGCGCGCGCTCGACGCGATCTGGGAGAAGGTCGAGGAGAACGAGCGCCTCGACTTCGAGGACGGCCTCGTTCTCATGGAGTCCGACGACCTCCTCCAGCTCGGCGAGCTCGCCGACGAGGCTCGCCGCCGGCGTGGTGGCACGGACGAGGTCTACTTCGTCCAGAACCTCTATTTGAACCAGACGAACGTCTGCCGAGTGAAGTGCAAGTTCTGCGCGTTCGCGGTCACGCAGAAGCAGGACGACGCCTACACCTTCACCCCGGCCGAGATGGTCGAGGACGCGGTTGCGCAGCGGGAACTCTCGCGTTACACGGAGATCCACATGGTCGGCGGCGAGAACCCGCACGTCGACTTCGACTACTACGTGGACATCATCGCGAGCCTGCACGAAGCGCTCCCCGATGTGCATCTGAAATGCTTCACGGCCAGCGAGATCCACCACATGACGAAGCTCTCGGGGCTCTCGCACGAGGACGTGCTCGTGCGGCTGAAGGACGCCGGGCTCGGCTCGCTTCCGGGCGGCGGCGCGGAGGTCTTCGCCGACCGCGTCCGACGCCTAATCGCCCCCGGCAAGGAGCACCCAGACCTCTGGTTCCACACGCACCGCACCGCGCACGGCCTCGGGATCCCGACGCACTGCACGATGCTCTACGGGCACGTCGAGACCTACGAGGAGCGGGTCGAACACCTTCTGCGGCTGCGCGACCAGCAGGACGAGACGGGAGGCTTCCTCGCCTTCATCCCGCTCGCGTTCCATCCGGAGAACACGGTGTTCGAGCGGCGCGGCTGGACGTTCACGCCCGGCTCCGACGACCTGAAGATGATCGCCGTCTCGCGTCTCCTGCTCGACAACATCGCGAACGTGAAGGCCTACTGGATCATGATGGGCCTCCCGCTCGCCCAGGTTGCGCTCCACTTCGGGTCGAACGACGTGCAGGGCACCGTTGTCCGCGAGCAGATCTTCCATGCCGCGGGCGCGGTGACCGAGACCGAGCAGAAGATCGACGAGCTCGTGCGCGTCGTGCGCGCCGCCGGCCGGATCCCCGTGCAGCGGGACACGCTCTACAACGAGGTGCGCCGGTGGGACGCCTGAAGCTGTCTCCAAGTCGCCGCGAACGGCGACACACGCGTGCGCAGAAGAGCGATACGCTCGCGCGTGAGCAGGGGGAGGGTCGGGACCCGAATATGGAAACGCCCGTCGGAACGCGAGGAAGATGATCCGCCTCGGCCGCATCTCCTACGTAAACATGGCGCCCGTCTTCTTCGAGCTGGACGCCGACGTCGACGAGGTCAGCGGCGTCCCAACCGACCTCAACGAACAACTGATCGCGGGCGCGATCGACCTCGCGCCGATCTCGTCGATCGCCTACGGCCGCCACGCGGACCGGCTGCGCATCCTGCCGAGACTCTGCGTCTCGTCCGAGGGCGCGGTCGACTCGATCCAGCTGGTCTCGCGCGCTCCCGTCGACCGCATCGACTCGGTCGCCGTCACGCCCGAGAGCGCGACATCCGCCGTCCTCGTGCGCGTGCTCTTCCCGGACGCCGAGCAGGTTCCGCTCGCGGAGGCGCACGACGCCGACGCCACGCTGCTCATCGGCGATGCGGCGCTGAAGAGCATGTTCGAGGATCCGACGCCGCACCACGATCTCGGCCGCCTCTGGCTCGAACGCACGGGGCTGCCGATGGTCTACGCGGTCTTCGCGTGCGCCGACCCGCCTGCGGAGGGCGTCGCCGAGCTCGAGACGGCGCTCCTCGACTCGCACCAGCGGGCCCGCGCCGAGCCCGAGCGGCTCGCCCGGGAGGCCAGCGAGCGCTACGGCTATCCGCCGGGGTTCCTCGCCCGCTACTTCGAGAAGCTCCGCTACCGGTTCGGCCCCCGCGAGCGGGCCGGCCTGCTCACCTTCTTCGAGCTCGCGGCGGACGTGGGCGCGCTCGAGAAGGTGCCCGAGCTGCGCTTCCTCGTCTCCGAGGCGGTGGAGGCGTGAGCCTCATGCGCCTGGCCGCCTCCGCCTCTCGCCGGGCGAAGCCTGGCTTCGCCGACGGCTCTCGCCGCGGGCCGCAGGATGTTGCGCTCGCGGCTCGTCGCCGTACCCTCGTACCGACTCCTCACCGCTCGCTTGCTTCCTTCGCCAGCGACGAGCCAGCCGCATGAGCCGGAACGGGCACTCGAACGGAGCGGCCGCAATCCTCGACCGGGCGCTCTCCGGCGAGCGCATCACGGACGACGACGCGCTCGCGCTTCTCAGGAGCCGCGACCTCGTCTCGGTCGGCCGCGCCGCCGACGAGCTGCGCAACCGCAAGGTCGACCGCGGTCGCGTCACGTTCATCATCGACCGCAACGTCAACTACACGAACATCTGCCACACGGACTGCGACTTCTGCGCCTTCTACCGGCGCCCGGGCGACCGCTCCGAGGGCTACCTCCTGCCGAAGCCCGTCATCTTCAAGAAGATCGAGGAGACCCTGGCGCTCGGCGGCACCGCGCTCCTCATGCAGGGCGGACACCATCCCGACCTCGGCGTCGACTACTACGAAGACCTGTTCAGCTCGATCAAGGCGCGCTACAAGATCCACCTGCACGCGCTCTCGCCGCCCGAGGTCCAGCACATCGCCCGCCGCTCGAAGCTGACGGTCGCGCAGACGCTGACCCGCCTGCGCGACGCCGGCCTCGACAGCCTCCCGGGAGGCGGCGCCGAGATCCTCGTCGACCGCGTGCGGAACATCATCTCGCCGAAGAAGACGAAGTCGGGCGAGTGGCTCGGCGTCATGCGCGACGCACACAGGCTTGGGAT
>Ga0111538_10013024_pt1 | contig 10971 bp, 10 predicted proteins | sample SoiMethybrSBSTD1_FD_79669 | JGI IMG/M metagenome (GOLD analysis project Ga0111538, IMG submission 79669) | Bulk soil microbial communities from a Populus tree surrounding site in Tennessee, USA - Soil MetaG P. TD hybrid SBSTD1 (version 2)... | ecosystem: Environmental > Terrestrial > Soil >... | reverse complement strand
CGTCCGTCGCAGCGGCTCCGGCACCCAAGTCGCCGTCCGTCGCAGCGGCTCCGACACCCAAGTCGCCGCCCCTTGCAGCGGCTCCTGCGCCCAAGGCGCCGCAGGTCGCGGCGGCCCCGGCACTGGATCTGAAGTCCCTCGAGCACCGCCTCAAGGAGACTGGCGCCATCGGAGTGCTGACCAAGCTCTCGCTCAAGAACCAGGTCGACGACCTGGTGCAGAGCTTTCGCGCCTTCCACCAGGGGCAGCGCCCGCCGGGCCTCGCCGAGCTGCGTCCGGCGTTCGACCTCCTGCTCATGAAGGTGCTGTCGCTGCTGCAGGACAAGGACCCCACGCTCGCGAAGGACATCGACGGTTCGCGCAACGTCCTATGGGGCGTGCTCACGGACCGCGACAAGCTCGCGAGCTACAACTAGAGGAAGCCCGCATGAGACTGCACGCCATCGCCCTCTTCATCGCGCTCGGCGCAGTGTCCTCGGTCATTGGTGCCGCGGACGACGCCAAGCAGCGCCAGGACCTCACCGCCGTCATCGCGCTCAACGGCAAGCCGTGCGGCGAGGTGGTGAGCTATGCCGTCCTGGGAGAGAACGACTTCATCGCCACCTGCAAGGACGGCAACCGCTATCGGGTCCACGTGAAGGATGGCCGCGTGCTGGTGGACAAGAAGTGACGGATCGCTAAAGCAGCTCGTTCCACAGGTACCAGAAATGGTCCTGCACCTTGTGCAGGGCCCCGCGGTTCGCCCACTCCTTCGCGTCCACTTCCTTGCACGCCTTCAGGTCTTCCTCGAACACCTCCTCGAGCTGCTTGGCGAACGCCTTCCCGTGGATCCCGAGCGTGATCTCGTCGTTGATCTCGAAGGAGCGGTCGTCGAAGTTGGTGCTGCCGACCGCGCTCCACACGCCGTCCATCGTCATCGTCTTCTGGTGCAGCAGGGTCGTTGGGAACTCGAAGAGGCGCACGCCCGCCGCGAGGAGCTTGCCGAAGTTGCGGTGCGCGGCGTGCTGGACCAGCGGCATGTCGGAGGCTTCGGCCGTAGGCACCATCACGCGCACGTCCACCCCGCGCTTCACCGCCGCGCCCATCGCGTCGATCGCGTAGGGCTCGGGCAGGAAGTAGGGGTTCTGGATCCACAGGCGCTTCGTCGCCGTGCAGATCACCATGTGATGCAGGATCTTCACCGAGGGCGCCGAGCCGGACGGCCGGGTGGCCGCGACGTGCACCTTGAGGTCGCCCTTCGCGTCCGTCTTCGGAAAGTAGGCCTCCCCGGCGAAGAGCTCGCCGGTGGTCTCCACCCAGTTCTCGCTGAAGACCGACTGCACCTGGTGGACCGCGGGGCCCTCCAGGCGAACCGAGAGGTCGCGGTAGTGCTCCTTGTCGTCGCCCTCTCCCATCCAGTTGTCGACGATGCAGTGGCCGCCCACGAACGCGGTCTTCCCGTCGATGAGGAGGATCTTGCGATGGTCGCGCTGGTTGAAGACGCCGATGAAGCGCAGCTCCAGCGGATGGAAGCGCGCGAACTTGACGCCCGCCGCCACGAGCTTCTCGCAAACGCCGTCGCCGATGCTGTCGCAGCCCTTCGCGTCCACCAGCACGCGGACGGTCACGCCGGCGCGCGCCCGCTCGCAGAGGGCCTCCACCAGCTTTTCCCCGAGCTTGCCCTGCTTCCACAGGAACGATTCGAAGTGGACCGACTTCTTCGCCTTGCCGATCGCCTTCATCACGACATCGAAGAACTCGCCGTTCTTGAGGATCTCGGCCGAATTGCCCTCGGCCACCGTGCCGTGGGACAGCCCGGCGAGCGAGCCCACCAGGGCATCGACGCCGGCGTCGCATTCGACGCGGATGCGCGGGTCACGGTGGCGCTTGGTCGACCACAGGATGAGCGCGAGCAGCACGCTGGTGGCGAAGAGCACCGCGCACGTCACGGCGAGGAAGAAGGGGGAGGGAGGCCAGTCCATGGGACCCGGTGAGACTGGGGCCGAGCGGGCTTCGTTCCGTGTATCCCGGGGTGACCGGAGGATCCGGGCCGTCTGACGCTATGCTTTGGGAATGGCCGTTACCGAAGTCGGGACAGAATCCCCGCAAGGCACCTACGAGCAACGCCGCGCGCAGATGTTCCCGCGGCTTTCCGAGGCAGAGGTCGCCCGCCTGAGGCAGTACGGCGATGCGCGGCGTTTCGGCGCCGGCGACGCGATCTACGCCACGGGAAGGGCTTCACCGGGCCTCTTCGTGGTGCTCGAGGGCCACGTTGCCATCGCGCAGCGCGACGGCCACGGGCACAACGTGCCGATCGTCGAGCACGGCCCGGGCAACTTCGGCGGCGAGCTCGCGCAGATCGACGGCCGCCCCGCACTGGTCGACGCGACCGCGATCGATGCGGTCGAGGTCGTGATGATCCCGCCCGACAAGGTGCGGGCGGTGCTGGTGAACGAGGCCGAGCTGGGCGAGAAGATGATGCGCGCGCTGATCCTGCGGCGCGTGGCCCTCATCGAGCGCGGGGGCGGCGGACCGGTGGTGATCGGCGATCCGCAGTCGCCCGACGTCGTGCGGCTGCGCGGGTTCCTCACCCGCAACGGCCAGCCGCACCAGGTGTTCGATCCCGCGGTCGAGGAGGATGCGCGGCTGCTGGTGGCGCGCGAGATGACGCGGCCGGAGGACCTGCCGCTGGTGGTCTGCCCCGATGGCACGATCCTGCGCAACCCGGGCGAGGGCGAGCTTGCGGCCTGCATCGGCATGGTCGACGAGGAGGAGGCGGCGCGCCACTGCTACGACGTGATCGTCGCGGGCGCGGGCCCCGCCGGGCTCGCCACCGCCGTCTACGCCGCCTCCGAGGGACTGTCCGTCCTGGTGATCGACGCGCGCGCGTTCGGCGGGCAGGCGGGAGCCAGCGCGCGCATCGAGAACTACTTCGGCTTCCCCACCGGCATCTCGGGCCAGGCGCTCTCGGGCCGCGCCTACACGCAGGCGCAGAAGTTCGGCGCGCGCATGCTGATCCCGGCGCAGATCGCGGCCCTCGAGTGCGAGTCTCCCGATCCCGGCGTCGAGCTGCAGGTGCGGCTCGCGAATGGCCGGCGCTTCCACGGGCGCACCGTCGTAGTCGCGACCGGCGCGCGCTATCGCCGCCCCGCGATTCCGGGGCTCTCGAGCTTCGAGGGCCGCGGCGTCTCCTACTGGGCCTCGCCCATCGAGGCACGCATGTGCGCCGGCGCCGAGGTCGCGCTCGTCGGCGGCGGCAACTCCGCCGGCCAGGCGGCCGTCTACCTCGCGGGCTTCGTGTCGAAGGTCTGGCTGGTCGTCCGCCGCGAAGGGCTCGAAGACACGATGTCGCGCTACCTCATCGACCGCATCAAGGGCCTGTCGAACATCGAGCTCGTCCCGCACACCGAGATCATCGGGTTGAAGGGCGGCGATGCGGATGGGCTCGTGGGCGCGCGCTGGCGCGATCTGCTCACGCGCGAGGAGACGGAGTGCTCCGTGCGCCACCTGTTCCTTTTCGCCGGCGCCGAGCCCGCGACCGATTGGCTCTCGGGCTGCGGCGTGGAGCTGGACGAGAAGGGCTTCGTGAAGACGGGCCGCACGTGCCAGCGGGTCGAAGCCACGCTGGGCACGACCGTTCCTGGCGTCTTTGCCGTAGGCGACGTGCGCTCGGGATCGGTCAAGCGCGTCGGCGCGGCGATCGGCGAGGGCGCGATGGCGGTCGCCCAGATCCACGGCTACCTCGCCGAGGCCACGGCGCGGTAACGCGTCGGGCATACTTCCCCATCCATTCCACGAGAGGGTTCCATGGCGAAGAAGTTCGACATCAAGTGGCTGGTGAAGCCGAAGGCCGGCAACTATCCCGCGGCCCTGTCCTACCTGAGCCTCGTCTACACGCCCAAGGAAGCGCGCCGCCTCGTGCAACGGCTGCGGCGCGCTCCGCTCGCCGAGTTCAAGTCGAAGGACATCTTCCGCGCCTCGGGCCTTCCGCTGCAGGGCCTCAGCAACTACTTCGTCGAGCGCGACCGCGAGAAGATCCTCGAAGGCGAGGCGCTCTCGCCCATCCTGCTGGTGCGCGACGCGGTCCACGGGCGTGTCGTCGTGGCGGACGGCTATCACCGGCTCTGCTCGGTGTACGCGATGGACCACGAGGCGCCGATTCCCTGCAAGATCGTTTGACGTCGATGTGAAGATTTACCTTTCCATCGGCGCGCCCCCGGTGGATACTCGGCGTTCGCGGATGAACACCCCGAAGGCCGATGAAAAACTACGCAAGAATAATGGCCGCGGTGGTGCTGCTCGCCACCGGCCCGTTGGCGCAAGCCAGTGCCGAGCTCTTCAATTCCTTTTGCGCGGCTTGCCACGATGACGTAGCGCATCCGCGAGGACTCGTCTTCAATGCGGCCGGCAACCCGACCATCCTCACGACGGTCATCTCGCTGGGCATGAACGCCGGCGGATCCCACGCGGACCATACGAGCATCGCCGCCTATCTGGACACCATCAAGGCGTCGATCACCAATGCGCCGGTGACGCACAACTCTCCCGGGACGGTGATCAGCCTGCGCGACATCAAGGTGTCGGGAGCGATGGAGAACGCACACCTCAGGATCATCGGCCGTATCGAGACGGTCTCGCCACCCGCCAAGGGGACAGTTTCGTATCGCGTCGCCCTCGGCTTTACCCTCCCGTCGAGCGTCGTCTACACGCCGTTTCCCGGCCAGTCGGGCGTCGATACCTGGACCTACAAGGGCGTCGCCCAGAACGGCGACCCGCGACTGGACACCACGGTCCGCACGGCGAGCGTGGTCATTGCGGCCCCCGTGGGCGCGCCCAACTACACCGCCCTCTGGTGGGTACCCACCGAATCCGGATGGGGCATCAACCTGAATCACCAGGGCACGATCGTCTTCGCCACGCTCTTCACGTACGACGCCAGTGGCGCGCCCATGTGGCTGGTGATGCCCGGTGGCAACCTGCAAGCCGACGGCACCACCTTTTCGGGCGAGCTCTTTCGCACCACGGGCCCGGCGTTCAACGCCAACCCGTTCACGCCGATCACCGGCGCCAATGTCACCAGCGTCGGGACGATGTCGATTGCGTTCGCGGGCGCGGACCAGGCGACGCTCGGCTACACCGTGAACGGAGTCGCGGTCACGAAATCGATCCGGCGCCAGGTCTATGGCACGCGCGCCGCGAACTGCGTGGCCACGACGGACAGCCGCGCCTCGACCGCGAACTACCAGGACCTCTGGTGGAACGCGAACGAGTCCGGCTGGGGCGTGAACGTGACCCACCAGGACAACACCCTCTTCGCCACGTTGTTCACCTACGACGCTGCCGGCAGGGGCCTCTGGCTGGTGATGCCGGGCGGCGCGAGGCAGGCCGACGGATCGTTCCTCGGCGACCTCTTCCGGACGACGGGCCCCGCCTTCAACTCGCAGCCCTTCACGCCGATCGGGGCGGGCAACGTGGCCAACGTGGGCACGATGCGGCTCGTGTTCAGCGACGGCAACACCGGCACCCTGAGCTACACCTACAACGGCACGACCGTGTCGAAGGCCATCACCCGGCAGGTGTTCTCGAGCCCGGCGCCCGCCTGCTCCTGACGCCGCGGGTTCAGCGCCGCAGTTCCGGGTCCGCGTTCGCCCAGATCGGCTCGAAGCGCCCCAACAGCCCGGCGTTGCGCAGCGCAAGGGGATAGATCACGAAGTTGCGGATGAGCGTGGGACGGTCGGCGATCTTCATGAATTCGCGCGTCGCGTCGCCATTGCGTCCCGCGCCCTGGAGGGCGAGGCCGCGCAGGTACACCGGGATCATGAATCCCGACTCGAAGGGCAGGGTCGTGCCGAGCTCGATCGGTGCCGCGGCCTCCAGTACGTCGATGGCGGCCTTCCAGTCGCTGTTGCGCATTGCGATTGCAGCGCGGATGCAGCTCAGCCAATTGCGCTGCACGATGGTGTTCTGCGGGCCCTCGCCATCGAGGTCGGCCGCGGCGGCGAGGGCGCGCTCCTCGTCACCCGCCATGGCGAAGGCAAGGCCGGCGAGCGCCACGACGTACCTCCCGGTGGAAATCCCGCGCGCCGCGAGGGCGCCGGCGTGTGCGCGGTCGAAGTCGCCGATCAGCGCCTCGCGAACTGCCGCCAGCCCCTCCCAGCTGCCCGCCATCTCGTGGGCACCGGCGCGTTGCGCGGAGGCGACCGCGCGCCGCGAAAGCTCGCGGGCGCGCGTGAAGTGCCCGTGGTAGGCCTCGGTATCCGACTCCGCCGCGATGAGGAAGTCCTCCTCGCCCACGCGTCCGGCCACGGCATCGAAGTGCCTTCGCATGGCGTCGCGGTCGTCGCGCAGGAACGCCTCCTGGTAACCCTCCAGGTGGAGATAGAACGCGTCCCAGCCGCGTGCGAGCGCGTCCTCGATCGTTCGGCGCGCGCTTTCCGTGAGCCCGAGCGCCAGCTGCGCGAGAACGACGTTGCCGGCCATGATCCCCGTGGGCTCCATCTCGAATGACTTGACGCCCATGGCGAGCGCCTTGTCCCATTGGCCCAGCGTGGCATACGCGCTGCCGCAGTTGCCGAACGCGGTGGACTCGGCGTAGGGCGAGGCCTGCCACTGGCGCAGCGCATCGATGGTGCGGTGCAGGTCGCCCGTGGTGCTCTCGTTGTAGTTGGCCTCGCAACGCATGCGCTCGCGCTCGCTCATGCGGTCGCGCAGCTCGTACGACCGTTCCATGTAGCGCTTCGCCTCGATCGTCTTGCCCATGTTGCTGCTCACGATCGCCAGCGCCGAGTAGGCGGAGGCGAAGTTCGGGTCGAGCTCGATGGCGCGGAGGTAGTGCGGCATCGCCGCCGGGTCGCCGTGGGTCCACCACACGCGCCGTCCCACGGTGTACGCCTTGAGCGCCTCGAGGGACGAGGTGGCCACCTCGTCGAAGAGGCGAAAGTAGCTGTGCACCGACGCGAGCGACTCACCCAGCTTGGTGCGCAGCCCGATCGCGGCGTTGTCGAGCGCCTTGAGGACTTCGCCCTTGCCGCGCGCCCTCGACTGTTCGGCGAGCAGGATGTCACCGGTCACGCCGTGCAATGCCTGCAGCCCGATCACGTAGTCCTCGCCGATCGCGAAGATCGAGCCCGTGACCGCGGCCTTGGCGCCGGTGCGCTGGCAGATCTCGAGCGCCACCTCGCCGGTGACGGTCGCGCCGGCCTTCCCCATGTAGCCCAGGGTCATCTGCGCCTTGCGGTCGCTGATGAGGTCGATGAACGGCGACTGCGCGAGGTGCAGCATCAAGGCCTGGCGGATCGTCTCGTCGAAGACCGGGTCCCCGGTGCGGTTCTCGATGTCGGCGATGAGGACGATGCTGCGCTGGGCAGGTTGCGCGGCCGCATCCGGGGCGGCATGCGGCGACGGTGCGGTGGCCGTTGCGCCGGCATTGGCGTGGCCGCCGCGCACCTCGGCCGTGAGCCGGTAGCCGCGCCGGGCGACCGTTGCGATGGGCGCCTCGCCACCGAAGCCGGGGTCGAGCGCCTTGCGCAGCGCGCTGATGTTGTTCGCGATCGCGCCTTCCTCGACCACGACACCCGGCCAGACGCGCTCGAGGATCTGCTCCTTGGTCACCACGCGGCCGGCCTCCTCCAGCAGCAGCGCGAGGATCTCCGCCGCCTTGGGCGTGAGGGGGATGAACTCGCCTTCCCGGTAGAGGGCGCGCCGCTCCGCGTCCAGCCGGAAGGGGCCGAACTCGTAGTGTTCGGCGCGGCTGTCGGTTTGGGCGGTGCGCTCGGCGGGCATTTCGCACCCTAACACCGGCCCCGTCCTCACGAAACCCTCACGAAACCCTCCGTTGTGAATTTCCGAGGACTTCCGCAGGACCGGCGGGGGCGGGCGGCGGAGAGTGGACTCATCCAATGGCAACCGAGCCAGCGGATGTTCAAACAGGAGAGCAGCAATGGACGCAGGACTCTAGTTGACTCGTCACCCCGGCTAAGGCCGGGGCCCAATTTCCCACCCAAGGAGACGCCATGAAAGCCCGCGCCGCCGCACCCCTCAGCCGCTATGCCGTCAGCTGCGAACCCGAGCGCCCCTACAACCGCATCCAGCTGGTGCTGCTGAGGTTCCTGGGCCTCGTGTTGGGCCGCCACATCGTCTAGTGGTCGAGGACACCGCAATGCTCGCCGCCGCCCGCTCCCAGGTTTCCACGCCCTCGCCCATCCTCACCCTGGGATCGGGGCCCGCCGCGGCCACGGGCGACATCGTGATCGTGAACCTGGGGCGACACGCGGTGAGCGCCTGGATGAAGAGCGATTCCTGGAGCCGCGACTTCATGGCCGAGGCGGCGGCATGCCCGGACCAGTGGATCCACATCGGCGTCATCCCCTCGCGGGCGCCGTTGAATTGCGCCGAGTTCCACCAGAGGCTCGATCCCGGCTGCGACCTGCCGATCGTCGAGCTCACCTTCATCTCGCTGGAGCCGCAGGATCCCGGCTCCGGGGCGCCCGAGCTCACGGCGCTCATCCCCTACGAAGCGGACCGCAACTACCAGGTGCTCCTCGGCAGCACGGTGGTGATCACCGCTCGCAAGCCCCCCGCATAGGCTCCAGCTAGAATCGGGCGCATGCCCGAGCTTGCCGGATGACGGCGACGCCGCTGGCGCTCGTGATCACGGGCGCGCTCATCCACGCTTACTGGAACGTCCAGATGAAGAAGGCCCGCGGTGGGCCGGGCTTCATCTGGCTTTTCACGCTCGTGAGCGTGGTGGCGTTCCTGCCGCTTGGGGGGATGCGCAGCATCGACGTCGGCGCGTGGGTCGACCCGCGGCTGGTCGGCGCGGCCGCCGCGAGCGCGATCATCCACGTCCTGTATCACAACGCGCTGCAGCTCGGCTACCGGACAGGCGAGTTCTCGACCGTCTATCCCATCGCGCGCGGCGTGGCGCCAATGCTCACCGTTGCCGGCGCCGCGCTGGTGCTCGCCGAGGCGGTCCCTTTGTCCAACTGGGTGGGTGCCGGGGCGATCGCCGCGGGCATCGTCATGCTCACGTTCCAGCGAGGCGCCGCCAGCGGCCGCGGCGTCGGCTGGGCGACACTCACCGGGCTCTCGATCGCGGCGTATTCGCTGGTCGACGGTTGGGCGATCACGGACCTGCGCGCCGATCCGATCGCCTACTACTTCGTCTCGCAGGTCTTCCGCGCCATCCTCTTTGCGCCGGCGGCCATCGTCGCGTTCGACTCGGTGCGCACGGCGGCAAGCGCGTCGCTGCGGGAGGTCGCGATCGTGGGCCTCCTCGCCCCCACCGCCTACCTGCTGATCCTCGTGGCCCTGCAGCACGCGCCCGTGAGCCAGGTAGCGCCACTGCGTGAGATCTCGATGCTCTTCGGAGCGCTCGCGGGCGGCCTGCACTTTGGCGAACGGCTTGGGTGGATGCGGGTGCTCGGCATCCTTGCGATCGCCTCGGGTGCATTGCTGGTGGCGCTGCGGTAGGCGAGGTGCGCCTCTAGCCGGCCAAGGCCTCAACCACGATCACCTGGCAGTGCGAGCGGAATGCCGCACCCTCGCCGCCGACCTTCTCCAGCGCCGCGGTCACCTTGTCGATGGCCGTGTCGAAGTCCACTCCGCGCTGGGCGAGCAGCGCGCCGCGAGGCGTGCCGCGGATCTGTCCGGTTGCGATCTCGCGCGCGCTCACCCCCTCGATGGGCAGGCGCACCTTCTCGAGTCGCCGCACGGTGAAACCCGCGCCGTCGAGCAACCCGCGCAGCAGGCCCTCGTCGTGCATCTCGAACGGCAAGCGGAAATGCATCTCCTTGTCGCCGGGGAACATGCCTTCGATCACCTCGGCATAGGTCCGCACGCACGGGTTCTCCTCGGCGCGGTCCCACACGTTGAAAAGGAAGAGGCCGCCAGGCGCCAGCACGCGCCGGGCCTGCGCGAAGGCGCCCTTGCGATCCGGGACGAACATCACGCCGAGCGAGCACACCACGGCGGCGAAGGACTCGTCCTCGAATGGCAGCCTGGCGAAATCGGCCGTCCGCCAGGAGATGCCGGCAAGGTCGGCCATCTTGGGCATCGCGACGTCGAGCATCGACTGGTTCAGGTCGGTCGCGACGAATCGCCGCCGCGGGTCGAGGCGCTCGCGCAGTGTCCGCGTCGCGAGGCCCGTGCCGCATGCAATCTCGAGTACGTCACCCCCAGGGTCCGCGGGCACGCGCCGCGCCAGGTCCTCGGCGATCTTCCCGAACCAGGCGGGGCCGAGGCACCGGTCGTAGTACGACGGGATGCTGCCCGTGAAGGCGCGCTGCAGGTCGCCGGGGGTTGAGCTCATGGTCCATTCTCGCCGATCACCCGCCCGGTATGATTATGAAAACCGATCCACGGAGAAGGCAATGAGCGTTGCACGCGGCTGGCAGTTCTTCATGCACCCCGGCCCCACCAACATCCCGAACCGGGTGCTGCAGGCCATGCACCGCCCGACCGTGGATTTCACGGCGCCCGAATTCGTGGCCCTGCGCGACCGCAGCCTCGAGCGGATGAAGCCGATCCTGAAGACCCGGGAAGGCTTCGTCATCACCTACGCCGCCTCGGGCAATGGAGCGTGGGATGCGAGCATCGCCAACCTCTTCTCGCCCGGGGACAAGGTGCTGGTGCCCACGACGGGTTTCTTCGCCGACCGCTGGGCGACCACGGCGCAGCGCTACGGCCTGGAAGTCGAGGCGGTCCCGACGCCGGATCGCCGAGTGGTGGATCCGGAGGCGGTGGCCAGGCATCTCGCGGCCGACACCAAACATGCCATCAAGGCGGTGCTGCTCATCCAGAACGAGACCGCGACCGGCATGCGCCACCCCGTGGCCGAGGTGCGCGCGGTGATGAACCGCCTGAATCATCCGGCCCTCTACTGCGTCGACACCATCTCGTCGCTCGTCTCATACGACTTCCGCATGGACGAATGGGGCGTGGACCTGGTGATCGGCGGCTCGCAGAAGGGCTTGATGCTGCCCCCGGGGATGG
>Ga0111538_10013022_pt1 | contig 10972 bp, 9 predicted proteins | sample SoiMethybrSBSTD1_FD_79669 | JGI IMG/M metagenome (GOLD analysis project Ga0111538, IMG submission 79669) | Bulk soil microbial communities from a Populus tree surrounding site in Tennessee, USA - Soil MetaG P. TD hybrid SBSTD1 (version 2)... | ecosystem: Environmental > Terrestrial > Soil > Tree... | reverse complement strand
TAGTCGAACACAACCTCCACGTAGGCTCGTCCGTCCACCTTATGCCGTGCGAGTATCTGGAGCTGGTCCGGCCTGAATTCGCCGGTTCGCAGCGCTCCGTCCTCGAGCGCGAAGCGCCAACGGTAGGTCGCGTGCGTGTGACGTTCGTCGAATCGAAAGTGCATGCGATACGGTGTCGCATCGACGCGAAACACCGCCACTGGCGGGGTAACGGTCGACCACACCTTCACTTCGTGCGCGTGAAGCGCGGCCTGAAGGTCCTCTTCCTCCTGAACCGCGTCGAGTGCCTTCAGTATCGCGAGGCGCGTCGTATCGGACGCGCGATGCAGTCTGCCCCAGATGTCGTGGTATTCACGCGCTACGCCGTATGCGCGGCAAAGCTCGTCGAGTGCGGTCGGCACCTGCGTTTTCATTTCGTCAGGCATCCGGCTCCGTGCTGAGCACGGGTGGTTCGGGGATGACTTCCGAGCGTTCGTAGAGCAAGAACGAGGCCAGTATGTGCTTTGCAGTCGTGGATCGGATGACGCGCTTTAACGCAAGCCCTCGGCGAAGCCGGGCAGCAGCACGATCTTGTCCCAACGTTCGACCTCGCTCGCGAGGACGGATGCGAACTGCTGCGGCGACGCCGAAGGCGCCGGCTCAGCACCGTCCTTTTGCAGCATCGCCTCGATGTCACTGCTGCCCAGCGCTTGCGTAACGTTCTGGTGCAGAAGTGAGACGACCGTCGACGAAGTACCCGCCGGCGCGAACAGGCCGTACCAGTTCACCAGTTCGAAAGGGACGCCGGACTCGATCACGGTCGGAAATTCCGGTAGTGCCTTCGCGCGCCGGGGACTGGTGACCGCGAGCGCGCGTAGCTTGCCTGAGCGCACGTGCGGCATCGCCGAGATCGTCGCCGTGAAGCCAAGCTGAATCTGCCCTACGATCAGATCGGCGAGTACGAGCCCGCCGCCCTTGTACGGCACATGGACCATCTTCACCCCTGCCGTATGGGCGAACAGCTCTCCGGCGAGATGCCCCGCGCCGCCAACGCCCGACGAACCGTAGTTCAGGTCACCCGGCCGCCGTTTGCCGAGGGCGACCAGCTCCTTCACATTGCGGGCGGGAAGCGCCGGCGTCACGAGGAGCATGTAGCACAGGGACGCGAGCTGGCTTATCGGCGCATAGGTGGTGCGCACGTCGTACGCGATCTTCTTCTGCGCGTTCGCGCTGCTGATGAGGCTGCCCGAAGTGACCAGCAGCATGTAACCGTCCGGCGGCGCCTTCGCCGTGACATCCAGGGCGATGATGCCGCTTGCGCCCGGCCTGTTTTCGACGACGAACGAGCGGTTCAGGCGCTCCGTGAGCTTCTGACTCACCGCACGGGCCGTGATGTCGATGCCGCCGCCGGGCGCATTGCCCACCAGGACGCGCACGGTGCGCGCGGGATAGGCATCCGTTTTCGGCTGCGCATGAAGCGGCAACGCGCATGTCACGGCAGCGACGGCAAGAAGCACCCTCCACAACGTCATCGAAGAAGCGGGCCGCCGATTCGACGTCGACTCGCTACCGTTCATGATCGACCTCCCTCGAGTCCTTCGACGTTACGTCTTTCCCGGCGGCGCTTTCCCGTCCGGCGGCCACGACATGACTCCGGGCTCGATCGACACGCGCAGCGACCGCAGGAGCTGCGAAAACATCGTCCAGTTCCCGATGGCGACCACCATTTCGATGAGTACGGCCGGCTCGCGAAGCTGCCGTTCACATTCGGCCCAGACTGCGTCCGAGATCACCCCCGTTTCACGCGTGTCATCCGCCGCAGCCAGTACTGCACGATCGGCGGGGCTGAAGAGATCCGAGTTCCGCCAGTCCCGTACGGCAGCCAGCTCTTCGGGCTTGATACCGGCCTGAGTCGAGATCCTGTAGTGCTGGACCCACGCGTACTCCGCACCGGTCATCCAGGCGAGGCGCATGATCATGAGCTCGCGCAGCCGCGTGTCCAGCTTGTTGCGGGTCGAGAGCATCGTGAGCAGCCCATACACGTGCCGCACGAGATCGGGGTGGTTCGCCAGCATGCGGAAGGCACTGCGGCTCGCCTGCGCCTCGCCGATTCCCATGTCGGCACCCAGGCGGCGCGCTTCTTCTACGGACACCATCTCGAGTCGGCTACTCATGTCGTTCGAATCCTTTCTCTTTATTCAGCACGGATACCCGCGAACTGCGCGGTCCTGGCATTCTGGGCGAGCTCTTTGCGGATGAACGCCGCGAATTGTTCCGGCAAAACGGAGCCTGCGACAGCGATACACATCCGCAATACGAAACGTTCGAGCCTCCGCACCACATCTCTTCCCGTAATCACGCGCCGCGCGGCGTCATTCTATAATCGGGAAGCGCTCACGAGCAGCATTAACGCGGTTCCTCCAGGCTCATCACCCATGAAGCTGTCCGTACTCGATCAGTCGACCGCGTCCAAGGGACGCACCGAAGATGTCGCGATTCGTGAAACCATCGAGCTCGCGCGGCATTGCGACGCGCTCGGCTACAACCGTTACTGGGTTTCCGAGCATCACAACACCGGCAACATCGTCGGGACGGCACCCGAGATCCTGATGGCCGCGATTGCGGCCACCACGCAACGCATCCGCATCGGCAGCGCCGGCGTCATGCTGCCGCATTATTCGTCGCTCAAAGTCGCGGAACAGTTTCGCGTGCTCGAAGCGATCGCGCCGGGCCGCATCGATCTCGGACTCGGGCGGGCGCCCGGTTCCGATCAGCGGACCGCGTTTGCGCTGAACCCGAACACCAACAATGCCGAGGATTTCCCGCAGCAGGTCTACGAGCTGCAGGCGTGGGTGTCCGGCGCACCGCTCGATCCGCGGCATCCTTTTCACATGATCAAGGCGCACCCGCAGGGACCGACCAGCCCCGAGCTGTGGATACTCGGCAGCTCCGATTACGGGGCACAGCTTGCCGCGCATTTCGGGTTGCCGTACGCCTTCGCCTATTTCTTCACCGACGGACAGGGCATGGAGCAGGCGCTGGAGCTCTATCGCCGCAATTACAAGCCCAGTGAACGGCATCCCCAGCCGCAGGCGACCATCTGCGTGTGGGCCCTTGCGGCCGACACCGAAGAGGAAGCGAAACGGCTCGCCGGCAGCCGCGAGCACGCGCGCGCGCTGCGCGACCTCGGCATACGCGATGCGCTCGTCCCGCCGGAGGAAGCGCACGCCTATCCGTACTCGGAGTCGCAACGCGCGAAAGTCGAGTCCATACGGCGTCGCGCATTCGTCGGAACCGCGGAACAGGTGCGGGACAAGCTCACGCGGCTTGCCGAACAGCACGGCCTCGACGAGCTCGTCGTCGTCACGTGGACCTATGATCCGGCGCCGCGCCATCATTCGTACGAGCTGCTGGCGCAGGCGTTCGGTCTGAGCGCCTAGAGCACGGCCTTCGACGATGGCAGTTTATACTGGGCAGGCTCCCCTTCTGTTTCTTCCGCCTACATGTCCACCGTCACGCATCAAGCCATTCGACTCGAGGATTACAAGCCCTCGGCATTTCTGATTTCGACGGTCGAGCTCGACGTGGCGCTCTTCGCCGGGCACACGCGTGTCGGCTCGCGGCTCGCCATGCGCCGCAACCCGGCGGCTGACGACGCACGCGCCCCGCTCGTGCTCGACGGCATCGAGCTCGAGCTGGAGAGCATCAGGCTCGACGGACGCCCGCTCCACGATCGCGAATACAGCGTCAGCCCGGAACATCTGACGATACCGGGCGTGCCGGACGCGTTCGTGCTCGAAACGGTGTGCCGCATCGCGCCTCAGCACAACACGAAGCTCAGCGGCTTCTACGCGTCGAAGGATGGTTTCTTCACGCAATGCGAAGCCGAAGGGTTCCGGCGCATCACGTATTTCCTCGACCGGCCCGACGTCATGGCGCGGTTCACGACGACGCTGCACGCCGAAAAGGAGCGCTATCCGGTACTGCTCGCGAACGGCAATCGCATCGCGAGCGGAGACGAGCCACGGGCGGAAGGAACGACCGCCGCACGGCACTGGGCAACCTGGGAAGATCCGTTTCCGAAGCCGTCATACCTGTTCGCGATGGTCGCGGCGAAACTCGACGTGCTCGAAGACACGTTCGTGACGCGGTCCGGCAAAACCGCCCGCCTCGCCATCTACGTCGAACCCGGCAAGGTCGATCAGAGCGCCTTCGCGATGGAGGCGCTCAAGAAGTCGATGAAGTGGGACGAGGACGTCTTCGGCCTCGAGCTCGATCTCGATCAGTACATGATCGTGGCCGTGGGCGACTTCAACATGGGGGCCATGGAAAACAAGGGCCTCAACATCTTCAACACGAAATACATCCTGGCGCGGCCCGACACCGCAACCGACATCGACTATCAGAACATCGATCGCGTCGTCGCCCACGAGTACTTCCATAACTGGACCGGCAATCGCGTCACCTGCCGCGACTGGTTTCAGCTTTCGTTGAAGGAAGGCCTTACGGTCTTTCGCGACCAGGAATTCGGCGCCGACATGTATTCGCGCTCCGTGCAGCGCATCCGCGAAGTGCGGGATCTGCGTGCACGGCAGTTCCCGGAGGATGCGAGCGCGATGGCGCATCCCGTGCGGCCGCAGTCGTACGTCGAGATCAGCAACTTCTACACCGCGACGGTCTATCAGAAGGGCGCCGAGGTCGTGCGCATGATCCACACGCTGATCGGCGCGGAGAACTTCCGCAAGGGCATGGATCTCTACTTCGAGCGTCACGACGGTCAGGCGGTGACCACCGACGATTTCGTGCAGGCGATGGCGGATGCGTCCGGTGTGGATCTGACCCAGTTTCGGCGCTGGTACGACCAGGCTGGCACGCCGGTGCTCGACGTCTCGGATGCGTACGATCCCGCGGCGAAGCGCTACAGCCTGCGCGTGCGCCAGTCCTGCCCGCCCACGCCTGAACGGCAGGAGAAACTGCCGTTCCATATTCCCCTCGCCCTCGGTCTCGTCGGTCCGGACGGCAACGACATCTCGCTCAGGCTCGATCGCGCCAGCGGCACGCTTGCAAGGCCCGGCGTGGTTTCTGTGACAGAGCCGGAGCAACGCTTCGATTTCGTCGACGTGCCGGCGCGCCCCGTGCCGTCGCTTGCGCGTGATTTCTCCGCGCCGGCGACTGTCCGATACGATTACGACGAGCGCAGCCTTGCGCATCTCATGGCGTACGACGCGGATCCGTTCAACCGCTGGGAAGCGGGACAGCGCCTGGCCACGCGTCTCCTGTTGAGAGGCGTGGACGAGGTGCGTGCCGGGCGCGAATTCAGTCCGCCCGAGTCTTTCGTCGAGATCTTCGGACGCATCCTTGCCAATGCGAAGAGCGACCCCAGCTTCGCGGCCGAAGCGCTGATGCTGCCGTCCGAGCATTTTCTCGCCGAGCAGATGGCTGTCGTCGACCCCGACGCCATTCACGCCGTGCGTGCGGGCCTTGCCCGCAAGCTCGGAGAGGTGCTGCGGGACGACCTTCTCGCTTCGTATCGCGCATTCGCCGTGCAGCCGCCTTACAGTCCCGATGCGGCCTCCGCCGGCAAGCGGTCCCTGCGCAACCTGTGCCTCGCGTATCTCATGGAAACGCAATCGCGCGAAGCTTGCGATCTCGTGCAGGCGCAGTTCGAGCGCGCAGACAACATGACGGATGCGGCCGCGGCGCTCTCCATACTCACCGACTTCGACTGCAGGGAGCGTGGTGCTGCGCTGGACGCGTTCTACGCACGCTGGCAGCACGAGCCGCTGGTGACCGACAAATGGCTACGCGTGCAGGCGTTGTCACGACTCCCAGGCACGCTGGCCGAGGTCAAACGGCTCACTGCACACGAGGCGTTCTCGATCAGGAATCCGAACAAGGTCTACGCGCTGATCGGCGCCTTCACGGGCAATCATGTTCGGTTCCATGCGGCGGACGGCAGCGGCTACGCGTTCCTCGCCGAACAGATCGTTACGCTCGACAAGCTGAACCCGCAGGTGGCCGCGCGGCTCGCCCGTGCCTTCGATCGCTACCGGAAATTCGATGCAGGCCGGCAGCGCCACGCGCGCGCGGCGCTCGAGCGCATACGCGACACACCGGAACTGTCCAAGGACGTGAGCGAGATCGTCATCAAGGGACTGCAAGGCTAAAGCACATTACCGGAGAACGACCATGATCCGCGGGTTGCACCACAACGCCTATCGCTGCCGTGATTCCGAGGAAACGCGGCGCTTCTATGAGGATTTCCTCGGGCTTCGGCTCGCCGGCACGCTGGCGATCGACGAAACGAAGACCGGGCGCAAGACGGCCGGCGTGCTCCATACGTTCTATCGGCTCGACGACGGCTCGTATCTCGCGTTCTTCGAGGCGCCGGACATGCCGTTCGAGTTCCGGCCGCAGCACGACTTCGACCTGCACATCGCGCTCGAAGTCTCACCGGACGATCTGCAGGCGATGTTCGCGAAGGGCAAGGCACAGGGAATCGAAACCCGAGGCATCTCGGATCATGGCATGGTGCATTCGATCTACTTCCGCGACCCGAACGGCTACGTGATCGAGCTCACCGCGAAGACCCCCAGCCACGACGCAGAAATGGATCCCGCCACCAACGGCGCGCGCCAAAAGCTCGACAAGTGGCAGGCGACCAAGCGCTCCGCCAACGGAACCTGAAGCCGCCGAGATCCGCTGCTATCGATTCCTGCGCCCGCAGGCAACGCGGCCACAGGCCGCAACGCCGGAGGAGCAGCGTAAGGTTTTTTAACGCGCCGTCTTGAGCTTGCGCAGCAGGAACCCCGCCGTCGCGAGCAACCCGGAGTTCGCGAGGAACACCGTAACGAAGCCGAATGCCGCGCCGATGCTGCCGAACACGATCGGCACCACGAGATGCGTCGCGTTTCTGACCGTCTTGTGCAGCCCGAATGCTTCGGCGAGCCGGCTCGCCGGCGCCATCGCGTAGAGCAGCGACATCGTCATCGGCATCGCGCATCCGACACCCAGGCCCAGTACGAAAGCGATCACCCCCAGCGCGTATGGATGAGCGAACAGCGGGAACAGGCTGAACGCGAAGGCGGCGATGAAAATCGCGCTTTTCAGTATCTGTGCTTCCGTGAGTCTCCGCGAGAGAAATGGCAGGATCCCGCGTATCACGAAGGCCGCAAGCGACGAGGTCCCCAGTATCGTCCCGATCGCGGACGCGGAAAGCTCGATGGAGTGGCCGTATATCGGCATATAGAACTGGAAGAGATCCTGCGCGGAACCGACCACGCCCGCGGCGATGATCGTATTGCGCAGCGCCGGGATGCGCCAGAGATCGAGCACGCTGCCGCGCTTTTCCTCGGCGCCCGCTTTCACCCGTGCGGACTCCGGCAGCATTTCCGGCCGCATGATCAGCATGACCACGGGCGCAAACGTGAAGACGGCCAGCACGATGTAGACCTCGAGCTGGCCGATGTGATCGATGGAAAAGCCCGCCATCATCGGCCCGAGGAAATTCGCGGCCGACCATGCCATCGTGATGATGGCATAGTTGCGGGCCCGCTTTTCCACCCCGCCGATGCCGCCGATCAGCGCCTCGATCGGCAGGCTGAACACCTGATGCGAGAGCCCGAGGATGAACGCGGCCACGCACAGAGCGGGGATGCCGGGCACGAGCACCGGTATCAGCAATGCCCCGGTCATGATGAGAGTGCCCAGGAGCACGAGGCGTCGCGGCGACACGCGATCGGCCATCCTGCCGATGAGAATCGCGAACAGCATCGGACACAGCGAATACAGCGCGATCACGACGCCGATCGCGAACTGATTCGCGCTCAAGTGCAATGCATGCAATGACACGGCGACGCGACTGCCGCCGAAGCCCGCCTGGCTCAGGAAGGCCATGAGCACGATGAGGTAGACGGTCATGTCCGGCTGCGCGTACCACGCGACCGGCGCGCGCCCTGTGGCGGGCACACGGGTTTCGCCGACGTGCTCGGGGCCGGGCACGTCAGAACGCGTATTTTCTCAGGCCACCATCCACCGGCATCACGGTCCCGGTGATATACCCCGCGACCGGCGAAGCGAGAAACACGGCGAGCGCCGCGAGCTCCTCGGGCTCGCCGTAGCGGCCCATCGGAATCTCCTCCGCGGACTGCTTGGCGCGAAACTCTTCGGAGTACTTCCGTCGTATCTGCTCGCTCATGATGCGGCCGGGTGCAATCGAGTTCACGGTAATGCCGTGAGGCCCGACTTCACGCGACAGGCCCTTGGCCCAGGCGTGTATCGCCGCCTTTGCCGGACTTACCGCAACGAGGCCGCCGGGTTCCGACTTGCCGCTGATGTTGATGACGCGGCCCCAGTTCCGCTCCATCATGCCCGGCAGGAGCGCATGCGTGAGCTGACGCAGCCGCACGAAGTTCAGCCGCATCGCTTCTTCCCACAGCGTCTCCGCCGCATCGACGGTGATCGCCGGATGGCTGCCGCCCGCGGAATTGACGAGGATGTCGACGCGACCGAGCGCCTTCGTCGCGCTCTCCGCGAGACGCGCGGCCGCGCCTTCCTGCATCACATCCGCGATCACGATTTCCGGCCGCGGGTGCCCGCTTTCCGCGATTTGCCGTGCGAGTGCCTCGAGCAGATTCGAGCGTCTGGCGGCGATGCACACGCGCACACCTTCGGCGGCGAGCCCGCGCGCGATGGCGTGACCGATGCCTATGCTCGCGCCTGTCACCAGCGCTGTTTTGTCTTTGAGCTGCAGGTCCATGTCTTTCCTCTCTCCCTTTCATCCTGCGCGAGCACGGCCAGGCGGTCCAGTCTGTTGGCAGGACGAGCGATTGTAGCGCCGCGCGGGGACATCCACTTTCCCGTAACAATAGACGTGGTACCATCGACGCCGGCAGCAACAGCGGGGGGCGACGATGAAAGCGGCGTACTTCAGGAAGCACGGCGGACCGGAAGTGATGGAGTATGGAGACGTGCCGGACCCGGTCGCCGGTCCCGGTGAGATCATCGTCGATGCCCATGCCGCGAGCGTGAACGGCGCCGACTGGAAGGTGCGCGCCGGCAGCTACGCGCAGCTCACGAACCTGCCCTACATTCCGGGCCGCGATTTCTCGGGCGTGGTGAGCGCGCTCGGTGCGGGGGTCAGCGACGTTGCCGTGGGCGACCCCGTCTTCGGCGTGTGCGAAACCGACCGGGAGGCCGCCTACGCCGAAAAAATCGCGATCAAGTCTTCGATCGTGGCACGCAAGCCGGACGGTCTGACGCATATACAGGCCGCATCGGTGGCGCTCGTCGGATTGACGGCCCTCTGCTCGATCGAGGATACGCTCAAACTCCAGCGCGGCGAGAAGATCCTCATCCAGGGTGGCGCCGGCGGTGTCGCCGGGTTCGCGATCCAGATAGCGAAACATATCGGTGCGCGCGTGATCACGACGACCAGCACCGCGAATATCGAGTACGTGCGCAGCCTCGGCGCCGACGAAGTCGTCGACTACCGCGAACAGGATTTCACCAAGGTCGTGTCCGGCTGCGACGCGGTGTTCGATACGGTCGGCGGCGATGTCGCAAAGAATTCATTCGGCGTTCTGCGACCGGGCGGACGCGCCGCCTTCATCGCGTCGGGCGGTACCGCGCCGACGCCGCCGCGCGGCGACGTGACGTCACTGCGTCCCAGGGTCGGGCGCGACCGGCCTCATCTCGAACGCATTGCGGCACTCGTTACGAGCGGGGCCGTACGCGTCCCCGAGATCAAGGTGTATCCCTTGTCGCAGGCCGCAGCGGCACACAAGGTGAGCGAAGGGCGTCACCTCAGGGGAAAGCTCGTATTCCAGGTGCGCTGACTTGGCGGAACCCGGGTACAGTCCTCGCTTAACTTCTCACGACAATCTCACGCCGGTGTAGCGATCGTGAGGCTGCCGGAGGCCGTGGCTGGAGGCGACCCGGAATACGTTCGCTCGCCTCGTTGTTAGCTATCGTGTGCTCTGAATGACGCGAGCGCTTGGTGCTGCGGCCGCAGTGTCGCTCCCTTGTAAACCCCAATGGTGGCCCGCGCGTTAGACGACCGGGTCATTCCGTTCGGAACGATATGCCATCCGCAAACTGCAATTTCGAGGCCGTAAAAAGTCTGCCCCTCCTGTCCCTCCTCCCACGCGAGCAACTCGCCGAAGTGCTCCCGATGTTGCGACAGCGGTTGTACGGGCCACGGTCATACGTGCTGTGTCCCGGAACGCCTGCCGAGGGGCTTTATTTCGTCATGTCGGGTACGGTGCACGTGATGCACGAAGACGGTGACGCGCGCGAGGTGATCATCGCCGCACTGGGTCCCAAGGAGTTCTTCGGCGAAGCAGGGCTGTTCGAATCGTCGCCGCGCCTGGAGAGTGTGCAGTCGCAGGAGACATCCGAAATCCTGTTCATACCGAAAGGCATCCTGCTGCAGCTGCTGCAGCGCAATCCTGCGGCGGCGATGTTCATGATGCAAGCGCTCGCGACTCGCCTCGCCGCCGCGCGACGCCAGGTCGCAAGCTTCGCGCTGGTGGACGTCTACGGGCGCGTCGCCCGGGTTCTGCTCGATCACGTGGATATCGTCAACGGCGAATTCATCGTCGCGTTGCGCTCGATCGTGATCGCCGCGATGGTCGGCGCGTCTCGCGAGATGGTGAGCCGCGTCTTGAGGGACATGATCAACAACGGCATCGTGCGCCGTCAGAAACGCAAGCTGATCGTTCTCGATCGCGAGAGGCTCGAGCAGCGAACAGCCCGACCGGACGACGACGACCAGGAGCGCGTGAAGCCGCGCACGCTCACGACTGACGGCACGCTCGCCGGCTCGCGCATTACGGTTCGCGTCGCCGCGTAGCAAAGGCGACGACGACAAGGGACGTCTGACGCCGCATTGAGAACCGGCCGGCGGGCTCCGCTCTGCCGTCCTGAAGTGCTACCCTGGCCGCATTCATGCGGCACCACGCACGCCACCCTGCGGTGGTCTGCCCCGGCCGGG
>Ga0111538_10013021_pt1 | contig 10972 bp, 10 predicted proteins | sample SoiMethybrSBSTD1_FD_79669 | JGI IMG/M metagenome (GOLD analysis project Ga0111538, IMG submission 79669) | Bulk soil microbial communities from a Populus tree surrounding site in Tennessee, USA - Soil MetaG P. TD hybrid SBSTD1 (version 2)... | ecosystem: Environmental > Terrestrial > Soil >... | reverse complement strand
TCAGGGTCAGCGCCACCACGCCTGAGATGGTAACGGCCACCGCTACGGTTACGGCAAACTGCCGGTAGAGTTCACCCGCAATTCCCCCCATGAACGCTACCGGAATAAAGACTGCGCATAGGACGAGCACAATGGCGACAACCGCGCTCGCAACCTGTTCCATAGAACGGATGGCGGCTTTCATGGGCGGGAGTTTTTCCTCGTCCATGAGGCGCTCGATGTTTTCCAGCACCACAATGGCGTCGTCCACGACGATGCCGATGGACAGGACCATCGCAAAAAGGGTGAGCGTATTGATCGAGAAACCGAACAGCCACAAGCCGGCGAAGGTCCCAATCAGGGAAATGGGTACGGCGATGATCGGAATCAGGGTTGCGCGCCAGCTTTGCAGGAACAGGTAGACAACCAGTATCACCAATACCATCGCCTCGCCCAGTGTCTTTACCACCTCCCACATCGAGGCCTTTACAAACAGGCTAGTATCGTAGGGAACGACATAGTCCATGCCGGGCGGGAAGCGCTTCTTCAACTCGTCCATTTTGGCTACTAGCGCGTTTTTCGTATCCAGCGCATTCGCCCCGGGTTTAAGAAAAACCGGCATGCCGGCACCCGGCTCGCCATTCAACGCAGTCCGCACATCGTAACTTTGCGCGCCAAGCTCAATACGGGCGACGTCCTTAAGATACAGCACCCCTTCCGGTCCGTTCGCCCGAAGGATGATATTGCCAAATTGATCGGGTGTGCGCAGCCTGCCCTTGGCGTTGACGGTATAAATCAATTGCTGGTCCGCAGGCATGGGCTCCTGGCCTATCTTGCCGGCGGCGTACTGCGCGTTCTGGGCTTGAATAGCCGCGGTTATATCGGTTGTGGCAACACCGAGCTGCGCCATCCGGTCCGGACGCAGCCAGATGCGCATGGAGTAGTCCTGTCCGCCAAAAACGACGACGTCCCCCACGCCTTTGGTGCGCTTCAGCTCATCCAGCACGTTCAGCGTTGCGTAATTGCTCAAATACAGGGGGTCATATTTCCCCTTCTCCTTCGAGATCAGCATGAACACCATCAGGATGTCATTAGAACGCTTTTCTATCTTCAACCCGATCCGCCGGACTTCCTCGGGTAAGCGCGGCAAGGCGATATTTGTTCGATTGCTGACGTTGAACGTTGCCTGGTCGACGTCTGTACCTACTTCGAAAGTGGCGGTAATGGTCAGCGTCCCGCTCGAATCGGAGCTGGAGCTGAAATATAAAAGATTTTCCACGCCGCTCAACTGCTCTTCGATTGGGGCGGCAACCGTCTTGGTAAGTGTCTCCGCGCTTGCGCCGGGGAACGTGGCGGTGATCAGCACAGTGGGCGGCGCTATCTGGGGGTATTGCGCTATGGGAAGTTGCAACGCTGCGACCAGCCCAGCTAAAACGATAATGATGGACAACACCGATGCGAAGATCGGTCGGGTGATGAAGAATCTGGTCATGAGTTCAGTTCGTCGTCAGGTCTGCTTGTCGGATTGCGGCGGGGCTGAAGCAGCAGGCGCCTCGCCTGGCGCATGCGGCGATACGAGGGTGCCCGGACGCAGCTTGATGAGGTTGTCGACGATGACTTTATCGCGAGGTTTGAGGCCATCAAGGATGACCCAATCCTTGCCGATCCAGCGGCCCGTTACCACCGGCCGGACCGTTGCTTCATTCTTTTCGTTGACCACATATACCGTGTTGCCCGTATCAGCTACCTGCACTGCAGTCTGTGGCACAAGATAGACGCCATCCTGCGTGCCCGTCACCACGCGAGCGCGCACGAACTGCCCGGGCAGCAGGCGGCGATCACTATTGTCGAATTCCGCCCGCAGCTGCTGGGTACCAAGCAGGGGATCGATCTGGCTGGCGGCGAAGTTCAATTCGCCTTTTTTTTCGTATTCCCTGCCATCCGGCAATATCAGCGTTATCTCCTGCACCCGCTGCTCATTCAACGGGCCGCCTAGCTGTGCCAGTTCATTGTCGGAGAGGCTGAAGCGTACCCATATGGGCGATACCTGTACGATTGTGGTGAGCAAGCTGTTATTAGCCTCCACCAGCGCGCCCACGGAAAACCGGAAGCGGCCGGAAATGCCGCTGACGGGGGCCGCGACGTGGGTATAGGACAAATTGAGCTCCGCGTCGCGCACTCGCACTTCGGCCTGTTGCAGGGATGCACGCGCGATGGCGTTTTCGGAAACCGAGTTATCGTACTCTCGCTGGCTGATGGACTGTGTTTCCAGCAAATCACGCAATCGGTTTTCTTCGCGCTCGGTCTGACCCACGCGAGCTCTTTGTTCCGCAAGCTGAGCTTTTGCTTGTGCCAATGCGTTCTGGTAGGGTACCGGATCGATCAGGAACAGGGGCTGACCCTCCTTCACCTCCGCTCCTTCCTCGTACAGGCGCTTGAGCAGGATGCCGCCCACGCGGGGGCGTATCTCAACCTCCTTGGCGCCTTCGGTCTGGGCAACCGCTTCCGCACTGATCGGCACGCTGGTCGGCTCAACTTCGATTACGGTTACAGGGAGCGCCATGCTCGCGGGGGGCTGCGCGGACGCTTGATCACTTTTGCTGCATGCGCTTAGCGCTGCGCATATAATAATGACCGCTATTGTTCCCCAGCAACTGGCCGTTATCCGGCCGCCGCAGTTGTTTTTATGTCTGGCACCTGACATCTCGGCTCCCCGGCTAAAAACGAGCAATTCAAACAAACCTGTTGCATACATTCACGTATGTATGTAAATTATTAATCAAAAAAGGGAACATGTAAATAGGAAGCGAAACTATCTCGGACGATGGCACGGAAAACAAAGGAAAACGCGGAATTAACCCGGCAACTGCTTATTCAAGCCGCGCGACAGGTGTTCCTTGCACGCGGCGTCAGCCGTACTACCATGGAACACATTGCGCTGCAGGCAGGGGTCACGCGTGGCGCAATTTATTGGCACTTCAACAATAAACTCGATTTGTTTCAGGCCATGCGGGAGCAGGTGTTTTTACCGCTGATTGATCGGATGGATGATACGCTCCTCGTCGAGGGCTCTGAAGATCCTCTTACCTGCATCGAAAATTTTTTGTGCGGGACTATTCAAGTTCTGTCGGACAGCGTTGAAACGCGCGAAATTTACGAAATCATGATGATCAAGTGCGAATATGTGGACGAGTTCGCAACGGTTTTGCAGCAGATCCTGTCGAATTGCTCCGGTATTTTTCAAAAGCTGCGCCTGGTTTACGAGCGCGCCAAGGTTCAAAACCAGTTGCACCCTTCCCACGATCCAGCCCAGTTGTCGATAGACACACATCTCTTCTTCATCGGTCTGTTGCATATGTGGGTGAAAGACACGAACGGGGACCAGTATCGACATCAGGCGATTGAACTGGTCAAAGCTCATATGGGCCTGCGCTGGCGCGACCGGCGCGATTCCGCAACGGTTCGCTGAGGGCAGTATTCACCCTCTTCCTGTACGTACCTTTCCTGAAGGGAAGCTCTTCCGGACACAGTAGCGGCGGATTGCGGCTCCTGCTTTCTTGCCCTCCTGACGACCTGTTATAGTTGACTAAATCGATCAAGTATCTTATAGTTGACTAAATCAGTCATGTATTGACCGAGCTGGTTTAGGATGATGTTCTCTATTTCAACGGAACTACGATAGTAAGAGGAAGGAGTTTATTATGAGACTAACAACAAAAGGACGGTTTGCAGTAACGGCGCTGTTGGACTTGGCCATGCAGCAGAGCACCCGTCCGGTGACACTGGCCGAAATCAGCCAGCGTCAGCAAATCTCGCTTTCCTATCTTGAACAACTGTTCGCGAAGTTGCGGCAGCGCGGACTTGTCGACAGTGTGCGTGGCCCTGGTGGCGGGTATTACATCGCCAAGGACCTTGCGCAAGTATCGATTGCCGAGATCATCCTCGCTGTGGACGAGCCGATTGATTCAACGCAATGCAGTGGCAAGGAGAATTGCCACAACGATAAGGAATGCATGACGCACGATTTGTGGATAAAGCTCAATGATCTTATTTTCGACCATCTGGGTGCAGTGAGTTTGAGACAACTTGTCGACGAACAGAAAGCAAGGCATGAGGAACGAAAAGCAAAGGAGAAGGGTGTTGTCCAGATGCTGGATATGCGCACAGTGATGTCAGACAAGAACCTGCCCGAAAAAGTTATGCCTGAACGTGGACGTGCGGTAATTTCAGCCTGAAAATCGAATAATTGGAATCTGTGCAAAACTTTTGCGTCATTTTGATCGTCCTAATGAGAATGGAAGTCGGGGAACAAGGATGGCGATAACATTGACCGAAAACGCGGCAAAGCAAATCCGCAAACAACTTGCCAAGCGCGGCAAGGGTCTGGGGTTGCGCATCGGCGTCAAGAAGGTCGGGTGCTCGGGGTTCGCCTACACATTCGATTATGCTGACGAGGTCCGTCAAGGCGATCAATTTTTTGCGTCTCTTGATGCCAATCTCGTGGTTGATGCCGATAGTCTGCCGTTTCTTGATGGCTCGCGTCTTGACTATATACGGGAAGGTCTTAACGATTCATTTCGGCTCGATAACCCCAACGTCAACAGCACGTGCGGTTGTGGTGAAAGCTTCAGCTTGAAGGAGCCCGCAAAGGTTTAGCCATATCGGGTGCAACAAGGCGCGAGCTTGAGAGCTTTCAAATAAGTAAAGTTACCGTCACGGCCTTCGACGTGAATGATATTGGAGCAAGCTAATGAGTGCAGTACTACAAAGTCTGGTCAATCAGCCTTACAAGCACGGTTTCGTTACCGAAATCGAGTCGGACGTTGCGCCGAAGGGATTGAACGAAGATATCATCAAACTCATTTCGACAAAAAAAGGCGAGCCTGCATGGATGCTGGATTTTCGTCTCAAGGCCTACCATCAGTGGCTCAAGATGGATGAGCCGAAATGGCCCAATGTCAGATACCCAAAGATCGATTTTCAGGCGATCAGCTATTACGCAGCCCCAAAGCCAAAAAAGAAGCTAAACAGCATGGATGAGGTCGACCCTGAGCTGCTGCGCACGTTCGAGAAACTCGGTGTGCCGATGCACGAGCGAGCTGCGCTTGCCGGGGTCGCAGTTGATGTGATCTTCGACAGCGTGTCAGTTGCAACGACTTACAAGCAGAAGCTGGCAGAGGTGGGTATTATCTTCTGCTCGATTTCAGAAGCGGTTCAGATGCATCCGGAGCTGGTGAGGCAGTACCTGGGCACGGTGGTGCCAGTTGGGGATAATTATTACGCGGCGCTCAACTCGGCGGTCTTCACGGATGGGACGTTTTGCTTCATTCCCAAGGGCGTCCAGTGCCCGATGGATCTCTCCACCTATTTTCGCATCAACACCGAAGAATCGGGGCAGTTCGAGCGTACCCTAATCGTCGCCGAGGAGGGAGCGTCGGTGTCGTACCTGGAAGGATGCACCGCCCCCAAATTCGACACGAATCAGCTTCACGCCGCGGTGGTCGAGCTGGTTGCGCTCGATAACGCGGACATCAAGTACTCGACGGTTCAGAACTGGTATGCCGGCGATGAAAACGGCCTGGGTGGAATCTATAACTTTGTTACCAAGCGCGGGCTTGCCAAAGGCGCCAACTCACGTATTTCCTGGACCCAGGTGGAAACAGGGTCTGCAATTACATGGAAGTACCCTTCCTGCGTTCTGCAGGGAGACAACTCGGTCGGGGAGTTCTATTCGGTCGCAGTCACCAACAATTACCAGCAGGCGGACACCGGCACCAAAATGATCCATATCGGAAAAAACACCCGTAGCACAATCGTCAGCAAGGGTATTTCTTCCGGGCATTCGAATAACAGCTACCGCGGGCTCGTCAGGATTGCGCCGACCGCCGCAGGGGCACGTAATTATTCGCAATGCGACTCCATGCTGATCGGCGACAAATGTGGGGCGCACACATTTCCCTATATTCAGGTTCGCAACCAGGAGGCCAAGGTTGAGCATGAGGCCTCCACGTCCAAGATCGGCGAGGACCAGCTGTTCTACTTTGCCCAGCGCGGTATCGGCAGTGAGGAAGCGGTATCGATGATCATCAATGGATTTTGCAAAGATGTATTTCAACAATTGCCGATGGAGTTCGCGGTCGAGGCGACCAAGCTGCTCGGATTCAAACTCGAAGGGAGCGTTGGATGATACGCGACGGCAGCAGGATTTTGCTGGAAGTGCGCGGGTTGCGTGCTGTGGTCAATGGCATCGAGATCCTCAAGGGTATCGATCTCACCGTGAGAAGCGGCGAGGTCCACGCCATTATGGGCACCAATGGTTCGGGCAAAAGCACTTTCGCCAAAGTGCTTGCGGGACACAGCGCCTATCAGGTGACCGGGGGCTCAGTATTATTCGAAGGCCGAGATCTGTTCGATCTTTCGCCGGAGGAGCGAGCCCGCGCGGGAGTATTTTTGGCGTTTCAATATCCGATCGAGATACCCGGCGTAGCCAATAGTCATTTTTTGCGTCTTGCTTATAACACAGTGCAGGCTCAGCGTGGCCAGGAAGAGCTTGATCCGCTCGAGTTTGAAGATTTCGTGCGCGATAAAATGAAACTACTGGAAATGAATCCCGATTTTCTCGACCGGGGTGTGAATGAAGGTTTCTCCGGCGGTGAGAAAAAGCGCAACGAAATTTTGCAAATGGCGCTGTTGAAGCCACTGCTGGCAATTCTTGACGAGACCGATTCCGGTCTCGACATCGATGCGCTCAGGATCGTAACGAATGGCGTGAACAAGCTGTCGACTGCGGACAATGCGATCATATTGGTGACGCATTACCAACGCATGCTCAACTACATCGTACCGGATTTCGTGCACGTGATGCGCGCGGGTCGAATCATCAAGACGGGCGGCAAGGAGCTCGCGCTCGATCTCGAGACCCGCGGTTATGATTGGGTTGGAGCCGAACGGCCAGTTACCGCTGGTGCATGAGCATGAGTATGGTGGCCAGCAACAGTTATCTTGAGAGCATTCTTAACGGGCAGCCAAAGCTGCCGCCCAGTTCGACTACCTGGTTCAACCAGTTGCGGGCACATGCGCTTGAACAGGCAGGCATGCTACAGGTTCCAACCACTCGCGACGAGGAGTGGCGCTTTACGGATATATCGCCACTCACCAGGTTGCCGTGGCGCCCGTCGCACGCGTTAGCGCCCACGCAGCTCACGGATGTCAAGCGTTTCGATTTAGATGAGTCGACAATAAAGCTTGTGTTTGTCGATGGTGCGTTTATGCCGCACTTGTCGAGCCGACTCGATGGAAGCGAACACGAGGGTCTGGTTGCTACCGATCTCTCGGTGGCTGCGGCGGCGCATGCTTCTGCAATAGAGCCGCATCTCGGCCGATTGGCGAGTTTCGAGAACAACTTGTTTGCTGCGCTAAACACTGCCTATCTGCATCACGGTGCACTGATCATTGTGCAGCCCAACGCGAAGATACAGAAGCCGGTACACGTGTTATTCATCGCAACGCAAGCGGGGACGGCAATCCACCCCCGCTGCCTTTTGATTGCCCGCGCCGGGAGCGAGGTAACGCTGGTCGAGGATTACGTTAACTTGCAGGACGAGGCTTATGTAACCAACGCAGTGACCGAGATTGCGCTTGAAGATAATGCTCGAGTCAATCATGTCCGGGTCCAGCGCGACAGCATTGAGGCATTTCACATTGCAAATTGCGCAGTATCGGTTGCGCGTGCAAGTTGCTATCGCTCGGTAAGCGTCGCCCTTGGGGGACGTATATCCCGCTACGATCTTAATGCACGACTTGCGGCCGAGGGAGCGGAGTGCCTCATCGACGGGCTTGCCTTGATTAAAGGACGCCAGCTTGCGGATACTCATACCTGTATCGATCATGCGACACCGCACGGGACCAGCCGTCAATCACACAAGTGCATCGTGGACGGCGCCGCGCACGCGGTATTCAATGGCAAAATCCTTGTACGCGCAGGTGCTGTGCGTACGGATTCCGCGCAGTCGAGCCGCAACCTTTTGCTAAGTGCAAGGGCGCGTGTTGACACAAAGCCGCAACTCGAAATTTTTGCGGATGACGTAAAATGCGCGCATGGCGCAACCGTGGGGCAACTGGATCACGAGGAATTGTTCTATCTCAGGAGTCGTGGCCTCACCGAGAATGCGGCGCGAAATCTGCTGACTTATGCTTTTGGCGCGGAAATAATCGATCGAATTCCGATTGTGTCGCTTAAACATCAACTTGAGCAGCTCGTGCTCGCGCAAACTGAAAAAATTGAACCATGAAGCTCATTGATTCTGCTTTGAAACCGGAATTCACTTCGATGTTTGACGTTGAACACATCCGCGCTGATTTTCCGATTCTTAAGCTCCAGGTCGAAGGAAAGCCGCTGGTTTATCTCGATAACGCCGCATCGAGCCAGATGCCGCAGCAAGTAATAGACCGGCTGGTGCGCTACCAGACAAGCGAACACGCGAACATTAACCGCGGCGTGCATTATTTGTCTGAAACGGCTACAGCCGAATACGAGGGCTCGCGCCGAAAGTTGCAGCATTTTATTAATGCGCGTGAAGACCGGGAAGTCATTTTTACCAGCGGGACGACGGATTCGATCAACCTGGTCATGCATGGTTACGGCCGCAAATATATCCGTGCGGGCGATGAAATCATTCTGACGACGCTCGAGCATCATTCGAATATCGTGCCCTGGCAGATGTTGGCTGAAGAGAAGGGCGCCAAGATCCGCGTTGTGCCCATCAGCGATGCCGGGGAACTTCTTGTGGACGAATACAAGAAGCTTTTTAATGCGCGTACCAAATTCGTCAGTGTAATGCATGTCTCGAATGCTCTTGGCACCGTTAATCCTGTCAAGGAGATGATCGCATTTGCACACAGCCGGGGCGTACCAGTGCTGGTCGATGGTGCCCAGGGGGCACCTCATATGGCGGTGGATGTTCAGGATCTGGATTGCGACTTCTACGCTTTTTCGGGCCACAAGCTCTGCGGGCCGACCGGCATCGGTGTGCTTTATGGAAAGGCCGAGCTACTTGAACGGATGCAGCCGTTCAAGGGTGGCGGAGACATGATTTTGTCGGTAACGTTTGAGAAGACGACATACAACTCGATTCCGCACAAATTCGAGGCTGGTACACCGCCGATAGCAGCCGCCATCGGTCTCGGTGCGGCGGTCGATTATCTGTCAGCGATTGGCCTCGATACGATTTCCGCGTATGAACTGAAGTTGCTGAACTACGCGACGGAACAAATCTCCAATTTACCGGGTGTGCGCATTATAGGGACCGCTGCAAGGAAAACCGCAGTAATTTCATTTGTGATGGAAGGGGTGCATCCGCACGACATAGGCACGTTATTGAATCATGAGGGCGTTGCGGTTCGCACTGGGCACCATTGCGTACAGCCGGTAATGCTGCGCCTTAAAGTTCCGGCAACGACCCGCGCTTCGTTTGCGTTTTACAATACCATGGCCGAGGTCGACACATTTATCTCGGGCATTCGAACTGTGCAGAAGGTTTTTACGTGATGAACTCCAAATCTCTTTATCAAGAGGTCATTCTCGATCACAATAAAAAGCCGCGCAATTATGGCACGCTCGATAAGGCGAGCCATCACGCGGTCGGTCATAATCCGCTGTGTGGCGATCATCTCGATATCGAACTCAACCTGGAGGGGGACCGTATCGACAACATCGCGTTTCACGGCGAATCATGCGCTATTTGCAAGGCGTCCGCTTCCATGATGACCACCGCGGTGAAGGGCAAGGCTCGTTCGGACGCGGAGACGTTGATAAAGGAATTTCGCGAGATGGCCACTGGTACGCTCAATCTTAGTGAGGATCACCACTTGGGACGGCTAACGGTGTTCGCCGGGGTGCGCGACCTGCCAACACGTGTGAAATGCGCTATTTTACCTTGGCATACCCTGCATGCCGCGCTTAACTCGGTTACCACCACTTCGACCGAGGCGGAGGATGATCCAATGCACGCGGCGATAGGAGACGCCTAAAAATTGCTGAGGACTTCTGTAGCCCTTCTTAAGGGCTCCTCCAAAGGAACTTGAAATGCCAAAAATCGCTGAAATCGAGGGTACGCCAAACCGAAACGCATTAAAGTTCATTCTAAAGGAGCCGCTCACCTGGGGAGTGACGCATTCATATGACAACGCTGAACAGGCGCAGGGCGATCCGCTTGCCGAGGCGCTGTTCGATATTGATCATGTGACGAATGTATTTTACGTCGATCGCTGGATTACGATCACTCAGGATGGCGAGGCAGACTGGCAGGATCTCGCGCGCGCAGTGGCTGATCCGATCCGTGCTGCGCCCGCCGCAGATGCGCACTCAGCCGCTAAAGTCGCCGAGGCCGGCTCCGTAATTACAGGATTGAGTCCTGAGGACCAGAAGCGCCTCGTTGCAATTAACGAAATGCTCGACGAGGAGATACGCCCCTACCTTCAAAACGACGGGGGTGATCTTCATGTCCTGAGCCTCGACGGCAACAAGCTCAGCGTTCATTATCAGGGCGCGTGTGGTACCTGTCCAAGTTCGATTTCCGGCACGCTTCGGGGCATTCAGAATATGCTCCGGTCGATAGAGCCGGAAATCGAGGTTGTGGCGATGTAACGGCTGTTGCGCTTCGTGCTCGCACCGGTATTGACTATCCCCGTATTTTTCAACTAGCCGGACATCACTAACTGAGTTGGCGGGGTCTTCAGGGGGCGGGCCAATCAGCGTTCCCGCTTTGCGTCCCCTCTTATAGCCCTCAGGAAGGGCAGCCGGATAACCTACCAGTCTTTCACATAGTCGGATGCTCTGGGTCAAATCCTTCCATATTATTTTTGTCGTGGCCTGGTTTGCGGGCCTTTTCTATTTGCCACGGCTGTTTGTCTATCACGCGATGACCGCGGATTTGCCTGGCATCGAGCGTTTCAAGGTAATGGAGCGCAAGCTTTACTATGGCATAATGACGCC
>Ga0111538_10013020_pt1 | contig 10972 bp, 10 predicted proteins | sample SoiMethybrSBSTD1_FD_79669 | JGI IMG/M metagenome (GOLD analysis project Ga0111538, IMG submission 79669) | Bulk soil microbial communities from a Populus tree surrounding site in Tennessee, USA - Soil MetaG P. TD hybrid SBSTD1 (version 2)... | ecosystem: Environmental > Terrestrial > Soil >... | reverse complement strand
CTTCGCGGTCCTCTTTCGGCAGCTCGGATTTGCCGCCCCGCAGTCGCTCGGCGCGGTCTACGCCCAATCGAACGTCGCGCGCCACCAGCCGCTCTCCTACTTCCTGGTGTCGGGGGATCGACCCTACGACTTGACGCACGAAATCTTCGCCATCACGGAGCGAGGCGCGGCGGCGTTCCGCGTCCCGCTGCGCGAGGATGAAGACTACGCCCGGGAAACGGTCCGGAGCCTTCTCGAGCTGAGCCTCGACGAGGGCAATCTCGACCTCACCGGCGAGCTTCTCGTCAACCTCTGCGAGCTTGGCGAGTCGCGCTCGCAGCTCGCGGTGCGCGCCATCGACACGATCTACGGCGCCCAGAACCGCGATGGCTCGTTCGGCGTCTACGACCCGGAGCAGGCGAAGGTCTTGAAAGGCAATCCTCGCTACGACGCCCGCATCGGGGGCAACCTGCACACGACGATGGTCTGCTGCTGGGGCCTCTTCGAAGGCGAGCGATCCGGCTCTTAGGCTTTGTCCGTCTTCGGCCGGAGGCGGGCGGCTGTCGCAAATGCGCGGTAGGCCTCACGCACTTTGGCATCCTCGGCGCCGCCTCGGTGCAGGAACACGCGGTAGTGGAACGTCATCGACTTTCCCTTCTCGAGCGTGAAGCTGCCGTTCTTTGCGGCGTCGCCGTAGAAGTCGTGGTAGCCGAAGGGATTCGCCGCGAAGAGACCGTAGTCGCGGACGTGCCAGTGGGTCGGGTGCCGAAAGCTCGACGGGTGATCGAAAATCGCGACGCCGACCTGCTGCCCGGCCACTTTGCCTGAGTAGTCGACCCATTCGGCGGGCTTGCCCCAAGCTTCTTTCATGCCGTGCTGGCCCGCGGAGTTCACGATCACGCCGCCGCGGCTTTCTTTCATGCTTTCTGCGAGGCGGATGCCGAAGCTCCCCTCTTTCGTGTCACCGAAGACGACGTCTCCGTCGGCCGCCGTGAGCACGATGTTGAGATCGATGAAGCTCTCGCCGCGCTCGAGCGGGTAGAAAGTCAGCGTCCGGAAATCGTCGAGGACTTTTTTGCCTTCCGGAGTGATCCACTCGTTGCGCGTCTCGATCTTGCCGAAAACGGGGCCGCTCTCGGTTGCCACGACTTTCGTCTGGCGGATGCGGCCCGTCTTCGAGCCTTCGGACCAGAAGTCGACGCCGGCCACGCTGCCGTGGGTGAACCAGAGCGACCGGTGGTGGGGGTGGTCCTGATCCTCGCCCTCGACTTTCGCATGCATGGGGAACTGGCGCGTCATCCCGACTCCGCCGGGTCCGATGATGGGGAAGAGATAAGGCCTCGGCGCGTCGCGCTCCGCAACGAGGCGCGTGAAGAGCTTTCCCTCGACGTTGATGTCGAGGTTTTCGCCGTCGGGTTTGATCTGGACGCGCCGGTCGCCCGCCGCCCCCGCGGGGATGAGGTCCACTTCCCACGCCGTCTCGGAGTCTTTCTTGAGCTCTCTCGCGACCCACACGATCGTGGCGCCGTTCGACGTGCGCGACGTGACCTGGCACGGCACCTCTTCGCCGCCCGGAACGCGACGGAGCCGGACGCCGCGCGACTCGGGGAGGCCTCGGAGCTCGAATTCGAGCACGGCCGCCGAAAGGTCGCCGCTCAATGGCTCCGTCGCGATGCGCAGAGGCCCCGCGAAAGCTGACGACGTGCTGATCGCGACGACGATGGTGAAACCGAACGCAGCGCTCCGGGTCATGGTGGGGTATTCCTCAGATTCCGTGTCGTCGGGGCTGGAAAACGGTTGGGGTCATCGCGGCCGGCGAGATTGCCGAGACGCTTGCGACCCGAGCCGCCATTCTGCTTTCGTAATTCTGCTTTCTCGATTCGCCTGGAGCAAGCTTGAGGCCTTGATAAGATCAAAGCGGCCTCGCGGCCCGTCGTCCTCGTCTTGTCTTGCGGCGTGAGCGCCTGCTTCCTAGCTCGTAAGGAGGTCCTTCGTGAAGAGCTCTCTGTTCGTTATTTGCACGCTCGCGAGCGTCCTGACGGATGCGTCCTTGGCCGCTGGAGAGGACGCGGGCTCGATCCCCTGGCGCTCGGACCTCGAAGCAGCGCGCAAGGAGGCCCTGCGAGCCTCGAAGCCGTTGCTCGTTGTTTTTCGCTGAGAGTCCTGAAAGGACTGCAAGTCCTTCGACGAGCAGTTGGCTCGTCCCCCTCGAGAGTTGTTGGATGCTGCCGCGAACTACGTGCCCGTGCGCGTCCTCGACATGATCGGTGTCGACCTCAACGTGTATCGGTTCGACTACGACCTCACTTTCGCCGTGCTCCTCATGAACGGCGACGGCACGATCTATCATCGCTACGGGTCCCGCAATTCCGCAAACGCGTCGGACCGGCTTTCCATGACATCTCTCGTCCGGCTCCTCCGGGAGACGCTCGCCGATCACGCCGCCTACACGGCGCAGCCTGCGCCGAAGCCCGCCATGCCGCGCCGCGTCGTGGAGGAAATCCCGCCGCTCGCCCGCAAGATCGCCCGCCGCACGCGGGAGGGCAAGAAGCAGGAATGCATCCACTGCCACACCGTGAACGACACGGAGCGGGATTTCGAGCGAGAGCAGAAGCGCTGGTCCCGCGAAGCTACGATCGGCATGTGGCCGCGCCCGGAGAAAATCGGCCTGACGCTCGACCGCGACGAGCCGCGCCGGGTGCTCGCGGTCGCGCCGGACTCGGCGGCTTTCCGCGCGGGGATCCGCGAGGGGGATCGGATCGAAAGGGCCGGTGAGGAGCAGGTGCGTTCCGAAGCCGACTTGCAGTGGGCGCTCGAGAAGGCCCCCAGCGGCCCCGCGGAAGTGGCCATCGAGTACCGGCGGGGCGAGGGGCCTCCGGTCCGCGCCGTGATCCAGTTGAAAGAAGGCTGGAAGCTCGCCTCCGAGCTCGAGTTTTCTTGGAGAGCCAGCATGTGGGAGCTGCGCCCGCGACCCGGCTTTGGAGGCCGCGAGGTCGCGCCGGAAAAGCGCGCCGGGCTGGGGCTCGCGGCCGCCGGCATGGCTCTGGAGGTGACTTACATCGTCGACTGGGGCGATGACGCGGCCACGGGCGAGAACATCAAGAAAGCCGGGCTCCGGAAAGGCGACGTGGTCCTGTCGGTGGCGGGAAAGTCGGACTTCGCCTCCGAGCTGCATTTCCAGACCTGGTTCCGCTACACACGGAAGCCCGGCGAACGCGTCGAGTTTGAGGTGCTGCGCGACGGCGCTCGGCGCAAGCTGGAGATCACGGTGCTCCAGTGAGGCGGATCGCGCCGATCCTCGCCGTGGTGATCTCCGCCGGCACCTGCTTCGCGCAGGACGCTGGTGGCGACAGCGCCTCGACGGAAGCGCTCCTCCGCAAGCTGGGGGAGGGCGAGGCCCGCGCGCGGGCCGCCGCCGCTGGGGAGCTGGCGCAGCGCGGCGTCAAATCGGCCATCCCAGCGATGCTGCCGCTCCTCGACGCGGAGGACGGGGAAGCTCGGCTGATCGCCGCGGCGTCGCTCTTCGAGCTGGGAGCGAAAGAGCTCGTGCCGAGGCTGACGGAGCTGTTCGCATCCCGCGGCACTTCGCCGCGGCTCCTCGCGTGCGACGCGGCCATCGCCTTCGGGGACGAGGAGTCCTACTCCACGGTGCTCGACCTGGCGCGGCGCGCGGAGCCCGCGCTGCGCCGCCAAGTTATCCAGCGGCTCGTGCTGTCGGGCCTCGAGGAGTCGGGGCCGTTTTTCGAGGGCCTCCTCGCCGATCCCGATCCGAAAACGAAGCAGACCGCTCTGCTGGCGCTCGGCAACCTCGATCGCAAAGCCGCTTTGCCGGCCGTCGAGAAGCTGCTCGACGACTCCGACGCGGACACGCGCGTAGCCGCGCGGCTCGCCGCAGGCATGCTCGATCCGCCCGCGAGAGCCAAAGCCGTCGAGCCTCTCCTGAAATCCGCCGAGACGCGGAGCGCAGCCTGCCAGATTCTGGCTCGAGTACGCAGCCCGCTCGCGTGGGACATACTCTACGCCGGAGGCGAGCCGCAGCCGGGGTTTCTCGACTGGGGAAATTTTTACGCGGCGCCGGAGGTCTGCGAGACGCTGCGGAGAGCGCGGCTGCCGATTTTCGAGATCCTTCACGCACCGATCGCGGTCGTGCTCGAGGCTTTCTCGAAAAAAGCCCACGTGCCGATCCGGCTGTCGGTCGGCGTCGCCGGAGAGCTGGCGAAAGCGCGGTGGGGGCGCAACGCGACCGCCATCGGGCCGCGGCCGGACGCCATGGCTGCGCTTTCCATCTTGAACGGGTACTTCCTCGAGGGGGTGGCGGAAGAGGGCCGATGGGCGTGGATCGCGTCGCCCGACGGAGTACAGATTGTCACTCTCGAGGCCGCCGCGGCGCACTGGAAAGAGTTCGACGCTCGCCGCAAGAGCTCCACTCCCCCCGGCGCGGCCGCGAAGTGACTCTGCCGCCCGCCATCCTGGAAAGATCCGAGGAGCGCCGCGTGTAGTCTCGTTGGAAGGACGAATGCACCCGATCGAGCCGAAGGCAGAGGATGCAGCGCCAAGCCAGCGATTGCGGTTCGAGGCCTACGCCCGGGACGAGACCGGGCGACTGCACGCGTTTTTTCGCCGATCGCTGGGAGACGAGCACTTGGCTCGCGACCTCGTCCAGGAGACGCTTCTCGACGCCTGGCGCGCTCGGTCCACGTACGATCCGAGCTACTCTTTCGAGGGTTGGGTATTCCGCATCGGCCAAAACCGCATGCGCAACCTGCTCCGCCGCCGCCGGCTCGAGCGCCGCTGGATGCAGCCGCTCGACGCGGTGCCCGAGCCACCGGGCCAGGCCGGGCTGGGCGGCGCGGGGCTCTCGCCGGCTGAAAGCGACGCAGTCGAGCGGCTCGAACGAGCTCTGCGAGGGCTTCCGGTGCGGCAGCGCATCGCGCTCGTCCTCCGCTACCAGGAGGGTAAATCGTGCGCCGAGATCGGTGAAGTCCTCGACATGACTCCCAACGCGGTTTCGATTCAGCTCTACCATGCACGCAGGACGCTTCGCGGGCTTCTCGCCGCCGAAGCCCCGAGGAGCGCCCCATGAATTGCGAGCAGTTCCTCGAGTCGCTCGACCTGCTCCTCGATGCCGAGGCGGGTCGCGGACCATCGCCTTTGTCAGCGGACGATCTCTCCGAGCTCCGCGAGCATCGCGGCGCGTGCGCGAGCTGCCGCGGGGAGCTGGGCTCGGCGCGTGAGCTCGCTGCAGCTTTCCAGGATCCGCGCGGCCTGGCTCCGGTTGCCGAGGTGCGGCTGAGCTATGAACGTCGCAGATCCGGGCGCTGGCGCACGGTCGCCACGCTGGCCTCTGGCTGCGCCGCGGCGTGGCTCGTCCTCTTCGCGCTTTTCCGCGGCGGCCGCAACGTAGAGGCGCCGTCCTTGGTAGGGGTATCCTCGCGCGCCGGATCCATCACTATCCCCGAGAGCCTCGACCGCGCGGCCCGGGACGCCGCGGCGGCAGGGTCCGACGCCGACGCGCTGGCCGCAACCGAAACGCTGCTCGATAGCTTTCCGCAGCACGCGCTCGCCGCTGCCGCCCACGTGAGGAAAGCGAGGCTGCTTTTCCGCCTCCATCGCCCCGCGGATGCGCTCGGCTCGATGGAAATCGTGCTCGCCGAAGCGGCGCCCAAGGCGCCGCCCATCGGAGCGATGAAGCGGCTCTGGGACGCTTTCCACCTGCGCGGCGACCTATCTGGACTGGAAGAGGCGGCTGCCGTCGCCAAAGACTATTACGCCGCGGTCCGCTCGGAGGGGCAGCTCGCCGGAGATGACCTGCGGCGTCTCGACGAGGAGGTGGACGTCAGTGAATTTCGCGAGAGCTACACGGCGTTCGTGCTCGGGGAGTTCGGCCGGGCGCGAGAAGGGTTCGAGGCCCAGGTGCGCTCGTTCGAGGGGCGGGCAGCCGCGGGAACGCTCAGCCCGGTGCTCCAAATTTACCTGAAGCGCGCGCGCGACAACGCGCTCTTCTTGTCGGGCCTCGCGGGTCGGCCCGTCCCCGGCGACCTCGACCTCGCCGAAGGTTGGGCCACGGAGCGCCGGGTCCGCCTCGCCGGAGCTCCCGGGACCGTGGTCGCGATCGTATTCCGCAGCGCGGGCGACGCGCGCTCGGCGGAGTTCCTCGCCCGGCTGTCCCAGCTCGCGGCGGATGATCCGCGCTTGGTGAAGCTCGAAATCGTCACCGTCTCATTCCTGGGCAGCCGCGACGTCCTCGCGTCGCGCAAAGCCGAGCTGATCCGCGAGCTCCAGTCGATGGGTTACAAGGGCGCGGCGGGCTTCGATCCCGACGCCAAAGTCGAGAAGACGTTCCGGGCTTTTCAGGCGACGATCGGGTCGGCAACCCTCGAGGTCGTGGACCCGCGAGGCAACCTCGTCTGGTTCCTGCAAGATCCCCGGGGCATCGATGGCGCGCTCGTCAGAGAGGTCCTTCTCCGCGCGGCGCAGAGGTAAAAATCTCCGCGCTGCCGTTCAGACGCGTTCCACGGCCATCGCAATCGCTTCTCCCCCGCCGACGCAGAGCGAAACGATGCCCACTTTGCCTCCGCACTGACGGAGCGCGTTCAGCATCGTGACGAGAGTCCGGCAGCCGCTGGCGCCGATGGGGTGTCCGATCGCAATCGCGCCCCCCAGCGGATTGACTTTCTCGGGCGGAAGGCCAAGCGCCTGCATCGCCGCGAGCGGCACGACGGCGAAAGCTTCGTTGATCTCGAAGACGTCCACGTTCCCAACTTTCCACCCCAGCTGCGCGAGGAGCTTCTCGTGTACGCCGATGGGCGCCAGAGTGAACCATTCCGGCTCGCGCGAGAACGTGGCATAGCCGAGGATGCGCGCTTCGGGCGTGACGCCCAGCTCGCTGGCTTTCTCCGCCGAAAGGACCATGACCGCGGCAGCGCCGTCGTTGATGCTTGACGCGTTCCCCGCCGTGACGGTTCCCCCGGGGCCAAACGCCGGAGGCAGCCTCCGGAGCTTCTCCTCGTCAAAGCGCGCGAGTCCTTCGTCCGTCCGCACGACGACTTTGCCTTTCTTCCCTTCGATCTCGACGGGAGCGATTTCGGCCGCGGTCCAACCTTTCTCGGCCGCGAGCATCGCACGCCGGAAGCTCTGCACAGCGTAGTTGTCCTGCTCCTCTCGCGACATCCCGAGGCTCGCGGCGGTGGCGTCTCCGCAGGTGCCCATAGGACACTGCCGGTAGGCGTCCCAGAGACCGTCCCGGATCATGGAATCGACGAGCTCGCCATTTCCCAAGCGGTAGCCGAGGCGGGCCCGTTCGAGGAGGTACGGCGCGCGCGTCATGTTCTCCGTGCCGCCAGCGACGATGACTCCGGCTTCCCCGAGCTGGATCGCCTGCGCTGCCATGGCGACGGCTTTCAAGCCCGAGCCGCACACACGATTCACGGCCGTCGCGCCGACGCTGACCGGTAGGCCAGCGCCGATGGAGCACTGGCGCGCGACGTTCTGCCCGAGGCCGGCGCCGACGACGTTGCCGAATACAACTTCGTCGACGTTTTCCCCTTCGACCCCCGCCCGGGCCAGGCTCGCCGCGACGGCGATCGCCCCCAGGCGAGGAGCCGGCACCTCGCCGAGTGCGCCACAGAACGATCCCACCGGCGTGCGGACCGCTCCCGCGATGTAAACGTCTCGGATCATGACTGCCTTTCCGCTCGTGTGCTCGAGTCGTGCCCTCGAGCTTTTGGATCTACACTCATTATAGGATGCCGCTGGTAGCGGTGCGTCCGGCGCCGCGTCTTCCCGCCTCACTGCCCCACGTGCTATACCTCAAGCAATGTCACCTCTCGAAGAGCTTGCGTCCCGCTTCCGATTCAACGAGAAGGCCCTCGCGCTCGCCGTAGATGGTTTTGGGCCCAGCGACTGGCTCCACACCGTCGCTGGCGCCACGAGCCACGCCTACTGGATCGTCGGCCATCTCGCCTTGGCGCGCCGCAACCTGCTGCGCGGCACCGGCTACGAGCAGCCCGTCGCAGCCTGGGAGAGGGCGTTCGTGAGAGGATCCAAGCCGGGGCCGGCCGCGACGGATCCTCCCCCCGCGGCACTGCTGGAAGACATTGTCGAGAGCGGCCGGCTCCTCGCTGCGCACCTGCCTGCGCTCACGCCCGAGGAGGCCGCGTCGCCGTATCCGCGCACTTTTGCCGACGGCTCCTCCACGAAAGGGGGCGCGGCGCACTTCCTCTACTGGCACGAGGCGTATCACCTCGGCCAGCTCGGCCTCCTCCGCCGCGCCGCGGGCAAGAGTGGCGTAGCCTGAAAGCGAGGGGCCGTCGCGCGGCGATGGTTTAGGGCTTCTCGACCGGGATGAGATCGCCTTCGAGGTCCCGATCCGCATCGAACGCCACGATCGTGTCGATGGGATCGCGGCTCGCTTCGGGGATCCGCACGCGGATCGAACCTTTCTCCGACTCGATGGGCAGAGCCGCGCCATGGAGGAGCGATGCTTTCTGGATACCTTCGACGCGCGGCAGCTGGACGAGCCCTCCTGCCGGCCAATCGACGAGGTGCAAGTAGGCGCGCCGCCCTTTCCGCACGGAGTAGCCGATTTTCGTCGGTCCCCAGGGCCCTCGCCGCGTTCCATAGATCGCCTCGCCGTTCGACTCGAGCCATTTCCCCATGCCGAGAAGCGTCTCGACGGCTTCCGGCGGGATTTTGCCTTCGGGAGTCGGCCCCACGTTCATGAGCAGGTTGGCGCCCATGCCCACGGCCTCGACGAGGTAGCGGATCTGTTGGGCGAGCGGCCGGTAGTTCTTGTCGTCTTTGTTGAAGCCCCACGAATTGTTCATCGTGCGGCAGGTCTCGAGCGGGAGCCGCGAGATCCCGGCCTTGTTGAAGCCGGCCGAGTTCTTCCCTGGCAGGTCCTGCTCGAACATCTGGAAATCTTCCCCCGGGAACGGTGCAACGTGGTGGTTGTTGCCGATGAGAGCTCGTGGCCGGAGCCGATGGATCGTGCCGTACGTCCGCGCGAGCTGCCAGTCGGCGTCCGGGCGGTCCCACCAGCCGTCGAACCAAATCCCGGCCACTTCATACGGCGGCGAGCAAAGCTCCGTGAGCTGCGCGTTCAGGTAGTCCATGTACCGCGGCCACTCGCCGGATTCTGGGCGGCCGGACGCCTTACCGGTGCCGCCGCGCGGGAAGTAGTCGGGGTGATGCCAGTCGAGGTGGGAGTGATAGAAAAAGAGCTGGATGCCTTGTTTCTTGCACTCGTCGGAGAGCATCCGGAGCACGTCTTTCCCGTAGGGAGTGCCGTCCACGATGTTGTAGCGCGTTTGGCGCGTCGCCCACATGCAGAAGCCGTCGTGATGCTTGCTCGTGATCGTGATGTACTTCTGCCCCGCGCGTTTCGCGATGCTCACCCATTCGGCTGCGTCGAAACCTGTCGGGTTGAACCGCTGCGGCAGCTTCTCGTACTCCGCGATGGGGATTTTCTCGTTGTTCATGACCCACTCGCCTCGGCCGATGAGCGAATAGACGCCCCAGTGGATGAAGAGGCCGAACTTGGCATCTTCGAACCCCTGCCGCGCGTCGGCGGGCGCATGGCCCGGATCCGTATCGAGCGCGGCGGCAGCGGGCGGCGCGGCGAGCGAGAGCTTCGCGGAGCACAACGTAAACAAGAGCGCGGCTCCGGTGGTGATCGAACGAGCAATGCGCATGGAAGACCTCGGTACGGCGGGTTCGGCAGATGGAAAACGGCCATCATGGTACCCCGACGACGGATGAGGGGCGACGGCTGTCTCGCGGCCTGCTATCTCTGGCTGCGGCGCCGCCGCAGGGGCGCCTCGTGCGCTCGCGGTGAGAGCTAGTTGAGGTCGAGCGTGCAGAGGCCGTCGAAGAATGCCTGTTGCGTGCGGTACGCGGCCCCGGGGTAGAGGTTCAGGAGCGCGTTGTAGGCCTGGTGGAGCGCTTGCGACGAGGACTGCACTTTGGGATGCAGCCCTACGGCGCCGGGCGCGCCGAAGCGGAAGTTTGCGCCTTGCTCGTGCCACTCGCGGAAATAAGCCGACTGCTCTTCGAGAGCGCGGCGAACGAACTCGTGGAAGGCTTCGAGCGCCGGCGGCGCGCGAAGGCGCTGCAGATAGCTCTGCGCCTCCTCCATCGCCGCGAGGTGCTTCGTCTCGTCGGTAGCGCCGTGGCGATAGTCCCCCTGAGTTGCCACCCGCAAGACGATCGCTTGATCGATGAGGTCGAACATGGACTGCAGGTACGAGCTCTCCTCCTTCGTCATGGAGGTTGAGTCCGGATCGAAGCGCGTGTGGCGGTGCGGCACGGACGCGTAGGCCTGCTCGACGCGGATACCGAAGTCGAAACGCGGCGACGGCTCGAAAGAAACCGCGACTTTGATCTCCCTGCGCGCGGCCTCGGCCGCTCGCCCGAAATAGATGATCGTGCAGGTGCCAGCGAGACCGACGCCGAGGAGTGCAAGAAGCACCCTATCGCTCGTGGGGAACGTGGCCATGACCCATCTCCTCATCGATGAACCCGCCTTCCGAGTGTACGACATATCGCACGGGGCGCCTCGCCCCGTGCGAACCCACCTACCGCGGCTCGCGGCGCGTCATCGAGCTTTTTGGCCGGGCGCTTCGGGCGAACGGCACGTATGTTGCCTAGGGAAGGCGATAAGGGAAGGAGAAAGGGAAGGAGATAGGGAAGAAGAAAGAAATAATAGGACGATCGAAGAGAACCGAGGGGAGCGAGCGAAAGGGAACATGGCGGCAGCCACGCAGCGAGTCGTGATCGTCGGAGGCGGCTTCGGCGGGCTCTACTGTGCCATCGCGCTGCGGCGTGCTCCTGTCCAGTTGACGCTCATCGACCGGCGCAACTTCCACCTGTTCCAGCCACTCCTCTACCAGGTGGCGACGGGCGCGCTCTCGCCCGCGGACATCGCCTCACCGCTCCGCAAGATTCTGAAGAAGCAGGAGAATGCGCGCGTCCTGCTCGCTGAGGCGCGCGGCTT
>Ga0111538_10013017_pt1 | contig 10973 bp, 7 predicted proteins | sample SoiMethybrSBSTD1_FD_79669 | JGI IMG/M metagenome (GOLD analysis project Ga0111538, IMG submission 79669) | Bulk soil microbial communities from a Populus tree surrounding site in Tennessee, USA - Soil MetaG P. TD hybrid SBSTD1 (version 2)... | ecosystem: Environmental > Terrestrial > Soil > Tree... | reverse complement strand
GATTCTTGCATACCCGTGTTCAGAATTTGTGTTTGGGCCTGGCTGGCTCAAGTACTTGGTGAAGGGAATCTCCCTCCACTTTGCAAGCCCAGAACAAGATGCTCTGCGCGCGTACCATCGTGGAGACCTGCGTCTATTGGGCGTGTATGGCTATGGACTTTACGTTCCGGGAGTCGAGGAGAGTGATCCCGATTGCGATGCCCACATGGAAGCCCATGGAGTACGAGGGATCGCTGGAACGAGCGACGCCATCCGAGCATCCACACAGTGGTGGTTTCAGCAGAAAGCTACGATCTACGTAACCAAATACAATGCTGTATTATGGGAAAAAATAAAGCAAGAAGCAACCAAGCACTAAGTGCTTATCGTCCTGGGACGGCTGCTGAGCGTGTTGTCCAATACGCCCGAAAGGCAGTAACCTACCCCCATGACAGCGGAGGAAAGCGAAACTGCCGAGCACCGCTCGCCACAGCGCGAGGCCGGCCTGGCCTGGGCGCACCCGGCGGCGCGTGAAATCTACCGGGACGACTGGCTGTGGGTGCTCGACAAGCCGCCCGGGATCCTGTCGCACCCCAATCCGCCGGGCGGCAAGGCCTCGAACGCGCTGATCCGCGGCACGTACGACTTCGAGCGGGAGTTGTACCGCATCGAAGTCCCCGGCGAGCGCCAGCGCCAGGTGCACCTCGTGCATCGGCTCGACCTGGAGACGAGCGGCCTCATCCTCTGCACGTTCCACGGCGAGTCGGCCGCCGTCCTGAAAGAAGCGCTTTTCCACCGCGAGCTCAACAAGACCTACCTCGCCCTCGTCCGCGGCATCCCTTCGCCGGCCCGCGGCGAGTGGAAAGATCGGCTGGAGAAAATCTCCTCCGGCGGCAAGGCCACCGTGGTCGTCCGGCGGGGGCGCGTCAACGCTGTGTCCCGGTACTCCCTCGTCGAAGCGTTCCCGGCTCACGACTGCGCCCTGATCTCGCTCGAGCCCGAGACCGGCCGCACGCATCAGCTTCGCATCCAGTCCGCGAGCCGAGGGCATCCCATCGCGGGTGACGAACGCTACGGCGACTTCGCGTGGAACCGCCGCCTTGTCGAATCGATCGGCTTGAAGCGTATGTTTCTTCACGCGCACCGCGTCCGGCTGCGCCACCCAACCACGGGGCACCTCCTGCGTCTCGAAGCGCCGCTCTCCGCCAAGTTGACAGCCCCGCTCGATCGACTCCGCGGGAAAAACTCCGCCGCGAAGCCTGGCGCGCGGAAGCGCTGAGCGTAGTACGCGACGCAGGCGCTCCACCGTTCGGCCCGCAGGGGGACGGAGACAGGACGCGCCGTCAGTTCTGCACGGCGATCTTCCCGCCGAAAAGCCTGCTCATCCTTCGCGTGACCGGCGCAGCGAGGTGCTCCTGGCAGAGGCGCCGGAACGTGGCGGGTGGAAGCCGCTGCGACATGGCGTGAGCTTGTTTCAGGTGGCTGTCCGTCAACTCCAAGTCGTCCTGGAGCCGCCACGTGTAGTGGTAGAGATTCGCATAGACCTGGAAGAGCGTGGCGGGGCTTCGCGCGAGGCCGAGGCTCCGTAGGACCTCCTCGTAGAGCCGGCCGTGGTTCGAACAACGCTCCGACAGGAGGACCCTGCTTCTCAGGAGGACGAGGTCGTTCTGGATTTGGGAAAGGCGCCTTCGGTCGTGCTGCGCCGCGCTCTCGCACCGCGCGGCTTCCGCCAGCGCAGCCTCCGGCTCGCGAAGGAGGAGCTCCAGACGGGCGCGCTGCAGATGCACCTGCGCGACGCCGAACTGGAAGCCATCGCCGATGCGACGAAAGAGCGTTTCCGATCGGTGGAGCGCCCGGCGAGCCTTGAGGAGAGCCCTGGGATCCCGGGCCAGCATGAACGCGGCCGCTCGCGCGAGCTGATAGCACGCTTCGCGCCGCGCGCTGCGCTGCGTGCGGAAAGTGGCGCGCATCTGCCGCAGGAGGCGAAACGCTCGGGGGCGATCGTTCGCATCGACGGCGCAGAAAGCGGCAGCGAGGAGAGCCTGCGACCGGAGCGCCTGGTGGTAGCCGAGGAGGCGGTCTTTCTGCGCGGCGGCGTAAGCGATCACCTGGGAGTGAAGGCGCTGGGCCTCACGAAATCGCAGCTGCAGCCGATACGCCTGCGCGAGCTCCAGGCCGTAGGCCTGGTAGAGGTATTCATGACCCAGGTCCTTGAAGAGGCGCATCGATTTTTCGAAGCAGCGCACGGCCGCATCCAGGTTGAGCTCCGAGACGTGCGCGGTCCCCATCCAGCCGATAGCGAGAGCGAGCCGGATGCGAGCGTCGAACGCCGGGTCCTTGGCGTACGCGCGGACCGCGGCCTCGAAAAAAGCGCGAGCGCGAGCCGGCCGCCCGGCAGCCAGGGCGCTCTCACCGAGAAATCGCAGCCGGTTCCCGCGGTCGAAAGGGCCGAGGGGTCTGCGCGAACCGGATCCGGCCGAGCGGAGCAAGTCGTTGATCCTCGCCGTCCGGCCTCGCAGAACGGCCAGCAAGAGCTGCAGATTGACCGCCCACGCGAGGGAGGCGATGGCGCTCCAATCGATCCGAAGGTTCCAGCGTTCCGCCGCGGGATAGTTTTTGCAGGCAAGCTCCACCGCGAGGCGCAGCGCACGGTATCCGTGGCGCTGGAGCCGGCTCAAAGGCCCACGCGCCGCGCTGCGCTCCTCGTGCTGCTCCACGAGCTGGATCGCCGCGGTCCGCTGTCCGTACTGGGCTGCGAGCGTCACGGCTCGCGCCAGCAGGTTGAGCTCCCCCTCAGCAGCACCGGCCGCTTCTTCGAGGACGGCGGTCTGCAGGAGTTGCCATGCGCACCCGGCGGGCGGCTTGCCGCGGCGGAAGCAGGGCGCCAGGCGCGCCGTGATCACCGGCCAGCGGCCGGAGGGCAGGCGAGCCCGTGGCGAAACCCTATCCCACCTCGTCATCACTCCCTCCTCGAACGATGCCTAACTACTCGAAGAGCACTTCACCCGTCGACGGATCGTAGAGCGCGTCATGCTCCACGAGGACGACGGGTTGGGACTTCTCCGGATCCGTGTCGGCAAACGTGCAACGGAACTCTCGGAAGTGCGTCCCCGCGTCCTCCGCGACGAAGCTCACGCGCACGAAAGCGAGCGGCGCCTGCCGCAGCGCATTCACGATCTCCTCGCCGATCTCGGCGTTCTGGATGGCCCGCGTGAAGACGATGAATGCCGCTTCGCCGCGCAGAATGGGCTCGACGTTGGTTGCCGCCTCACTGCCAAAGCCCTGGGACGCACCTGCCAAGGTGTAAGCTCCGTTCGCCGAACGGCACGTCGTGTAAGCCGCCTCGTAGATGCGCGAGCAATGGGTCGAGAGCTCGGCAAAGACGAACCAGTGGCGCGTCCTGCGGTGGACGCCGCTTCGGTCGACGCAGTTTTCGCCCGGCGCCGCCGCGTCGCTCGAAGTCAGGACTCGCGAGAGCGAGTGCGTGTCGCAGAACGAGAGGAGGTCGGCGCGTGTGACGTTATCCGCGAGCAGGATGCGGAGAGAGTCGAGGTCCTCGTCCGATCGCAGGATTGTGTCGCTGCCGATGATCCCGCCGGCGCGCCGCTGGGGCAGCGCCAGCGCGAGGGCGATTGCCGCGCAGGCGGCCACGGCAGCGAGGCGCATCGCCGGACGACGCAGCAGGCGATGGGTTGTCCCTTGAGCCATGGGGTCGACTCCGCTCCTCCCCGCACAGGGGGCCACTTGACCCAAGTCCGAAGAGTTGCCAACTCGCAACTTCGAGCAGATTAGTCGGAGGGGCGGCGAGCCTGCAAGCCAAAAAAGGTCGGAGGCGGCCCGGAGCTTAGTACTTGCTCCCCTTCTTCGAGATCATGATGAAGACGAGCAGCACTGCCGTGCAGACCCAGGCGGCGGCAGTGGCCGAGCTCTCGCTCAGCTTGCTCGGGCCGACGAGCAATGGCACGACCAGGAGGGCCACGAGGTTCATCACCTTGATCAGTGGATTCAGTGACGGGCCGGCCGTGTCCTTGAACGGGTCGCCCACGGTGTCGCCGATGACGGCGGCCTTGTGTGCGTCGCTGCCTTTGCCGCCGTAGGCCCCGGACTCGACGGCTTTCTTGGCATTGTCCCAGGTGCCGCCCGCATTGGAGAGCATCACCGCGAGAAGCTGCCCGCACAGGATGATGCCGGCGAGGAAGCCGCCCAGCCCGCCGACGCCGAAGAAGAAGCCCACGATAATGGGGCTCAGAATCGCGATCAGGCCAGGGGTGATCAGCTCTCGCTGGGCCGCGGCCGTCGAGATCGCCACGCAGCGGCCGTAGTCGGGCGTCGCGGTGCCCTCCATGATGCCGGGAATCGTTCTGAACTGCCTGCGCACTTCCTCGACGACCTGGAAAGCGGCGCGGCTGACGGCTCGAATGGCGATCGAGCTGAAAAGAAACGGCATAGCGCCTCCGATCAGGAGGCCCACGAAGACCTCGGGAAGGTTGACTCGGATTCCCAGGCGCTCGATGTCGAGCAGGGGATCGAGCCCCTGGATGTCGGAGACATAGGATCGGAAGAGACTGACTGCAGCGACGACCGCCGACGCGATCGCGAACCCCTTGGTGACGGCCTTCGTCGTGTTGCCGACGGCGTCGAGCTTGTGCACGATGTGCTGTGACTCGGGGTTCTTGTCCTCCAGCAGCACGCCGGACATCTCGAAAATGCCGTTGGCGTTGTCGCTGATGGGGCCGAAGCTGTCCATCGATACGATGATTCCGGTGGTCGTCAGCATGCCCATGCCCGTCAGCGCGATTCCGTACGCTGCGAGGGCCGAGTCACCCTCGAAGATCCAGTACGAGGAGATCACGGCGACCGCGATGACCATGGCGGCTGCGGCGGAGGACTCGAGCCCTTCCGCGAAGCCGGCCAGGATGGTCGTGGCCGCGCCCGTCTGTGTCGCTTTCGCGGTCTCCTTCACGGGCTTGTACTCGAGCGCGGTGTAGTACTCCGTCAAAAAGCTGATGACGACGGCCAGGATGATTCCCGCGAACGTCGCGAAGAAGAACCTCCAGTCCGGGGCTCCGTCCGTCCTGAGGTAGAAGTAGTTGACGATGCCGAACCCGATGGTCGCGATGCCGGCCGACACCATGAAGCCGAGTTGGATCGGCCGCATGGGGTTGAAATCGGCCCTGTCCTTTCCGCGCACCGCCATCGTGCCGAAAATGGATGCGAAAACGCCCACGCCGCGCACGAGGAGGGGGAAGATGATCAGCCGCAGCGCCAAGTCTTGACCCTCCTGCTCCGGGTGGAGGGCTCCATAGGCGGCGCCCAGGATCATCGCGGCGACGAGCGTCACCTCGTAGGATTCGAAGATGTCCGCGGCCATTCCGGCGCAGTCTCCGACGTTGTCTCCGACGTTGTCGGCGATCGTCGCTGGGTTCCTCGCGTCGTCTTCGGGGATGCCGATCTCGACCTTGCCCACGAGGTCAGCTCCCACGTCCGCGGCTTTCGTGTAGATCCCGCCGCCCACGCGCATGAAGAGGGCGACGAGGCTACCGCCGAAACTGAAGCCCAGGAGCACCTGCATCGCGGTCTCCTCGTAGATCATGAGGATCACGACCGCGCCGAGGAGGCCAGTGCCGACCGTGAACATTCCCGTCACGGTGCCGGACTGGAACGCCACTTCGAGGGCTTTCTTGAAGGACGAACGCGCGGCATTGGCGGTGCGCACATTGCCGCGGACGGCAACGGACATGCCGACGATCCCGGTGGCCGCGGAGAGCGCAGACCCCAAGAGGAACGCGATCGAGATGCCCCAGACCTGCGGCCAGTGAACGGCGCGCGTTACCGGATCCACGTAGATCCCCTTGTAGATCATGAAGAGGATCACCGTGAGGCAGACGATGAAGACCGCAAGCGCTCGGATCTGGCGGGTCAGGTAGGCCTTCGCGCCTTCCTGGATGGCCCGCGCGACCTGGATCATCCGCTCCGTGCCCTGGGGCTCGGCGAGCACGCGCCGCACGAGGTAGATCCCGTAGGCGAGGGCGACGAGGGCCGACGCGAGCACGCACCACAGGAGCAGCTTGTCCCGCGACTGGAATGGCGGCAGTTTGACGTCGCCCTCCGCCGCGAAGATGGGCGTTCCCCCGAGGAGGACTACGCTCAGTGTCAGGGGGAAGCTTCGCAGGGAGGAAAAACGGGGGGGCTGCATGGACGAAAACCACCTCTCGAAAGACGACCTGGTTCGTGCTACGGCCTCAAAAGGTTACCTTAAACTTCGGTTTTTCAAAGTTGGATCTGAACCTACACGGAATCTGCGGCACGCTCTTCGCAGGAGTCGGCGTTTCGCTCTCGCGCCGAGCACAGTGGACGCGCTTCCGGCCTCCTGCCCCGAACGCGCCGGCCCTCAGAATTCGAGGAAAGCGAATGTGAAGTGGACGAGGAGGACGAAGAGCGTCGCCCAGATGATCGCGGCCGTGACGCTCTTCGATACGTCGACCCCCGAGAGCTTGGGGCGCAAACCCCGATAGTACGCAACTGCAGCGACTCCTAGGCCGCAGACCAGGACTTTCACCGCGAGCCACGCGGTTCCGGTAAAGAGCAAGTAGCCGGGCAGCCGGAGGTCGCGGTGGAAATTGGCTTCCCAGTAGTCGGGGCCGCGTTCCGGGAAGTTGTAGACGTAAACGCTGAGGCTCGTCCACTGCGCGCAAAGGAAGCCGAAGCCGACGAGGAGCGGCGTCGATACGACGAACGCCAGCAATATGCTCGTGAGGAGATAGCGCGACGGCCGGATGCCCATCGACCGCATCGCGTCGAGCTGATGGCCATACACGCGGTTACCGACATCGGAAGCCACGGCGGCGCCACAACGCGCGGCGAGGAGGATCGTGACGAGGACGGGCACGATGATCCGATAAAGCGCGAACCCGAGGCCGGTCAGCAGGTCATCCGAGATGAGCGGCAGCGTGTGCTGCTTGTGCGGCAGGAATTTGAAGACGAAGTGCGTCGAGACAAACCCCGCGATGACGCCCGCCGCGCCGAAATAGAGCCACGACGACGGCGATGCCACCAGACCGATGTAGTGGCGGAGATAGCGGAGCCCCCAGCGGAGGCTCGGCCAGAGGGGGAGGAGGTGCGGCAACGTGCGGGCTCCGGCCTCGAGCGCCGAGCCGGTGGCCGCGAGGAGTTGAACGAGCCCCCGGAGCGCCCGCGCGGCGAGGGGAGGCGGCCGTGCCGCCGTCGAGCCGGCGTCGAAAGCCTCCACGCCGGGAAGGTGCGCCCCCAGCCCCGCGAGCATCGCAGGCTCGATGCGCTGCAGCTTTTTCGCGTCGGGGTCGAGGAGGTAGATCACGTCGGCGATCCCGGCGAGGCGCTCGTAGTCGTGCGTCACTACGACCGTCGTCTTCCGGTGCGCGCGGCCGGTATCGCGGATGCGGCGCGCCACTCGCTCTCCGTTCGCCGGGTCGAGGCCCGATGTCGGCTCGTCGTAAATCACTACGGGCGGGTCGTAGGCCAGAGTGCGGGCGATCGCCAATCGCTGTTTCTGACCTCCGCTCAGGGCGCTCACGGGGACCCCGGTAGGCACTCGAAACTCGTCGAGGAGCTGCTGCGGCGTCGCCGGCGGGGCCGAGCCGGCGCCGCGGCCGGCCGAGGCTGGCCGGTGGTCCAGTGCGAACCGGATATTCTCCTGAGCGGAGAGCTCGTCGAAGAGCGCGAAACTCTGGAAGACGATGCCCGTCGCAGGCCGCGACCGAGCTGCGCGCCGCCGCCGGTCCAGGAGTTCCGCGCCGCCGATCTGGATCGACCCCGTGATCTCGAAGACGCTCTCGGACTGCTCGTCATCCGTGCCCGGGCCGGCGAGGCCAGCGAGAATCTTCAAGAGCACGCTTTTCCCTGCTCCGCTCGCGCCCACGATCAGAGTCACGCCGCCTCCCGGCAGCTCCGCCGTGGCATTCTCGAGAAGCGTCCTCGAGGCGACGCGCACCGTGAGCTGCCGGATGGAGATGCCGGGCGGGCCCTCCGGCGCGGCGCTCGCGGCGGCGAGCTCCGCGGGCAGCGTGCGAGCCGCCGTGGAGTCCTGCCCCGGGGGTTGGGGCGTGCGATTCACCGGGCGAACTCCACCTCGACCCGCGCCTCGATGGGGGAGCCTTCCTCGAGACGGGGCGCGGAATCGGGCCCGGGGTCGAGGACGATCCGCTGCAGGTCTTTGAGCAGGATCTGGGAGCGCAGGACTTTCGCGAACTCCTGCGTGATCCCTGCTTCGCGCGTGCCGAGGACGATATCGCCCATGCGCCGCACCATCGGCTCGAAGTACAGGGAGGCCACTTCGAGCGCCTTCGCGACCTCCGGCGAGCGGAGCCTCCGCCACAGAAGGTCGTGGTAGTCGGGGTTGTCGAGCATCACTTCCCTCAAGAAGGCCTGGACGAGCGCGTGGAAGCGAGGATCGGTGACGAGCGAGCCGAACAGCTTTCGCAGGGCGCTGCTCCAGGCGTCGCTCTTCATGGCCTCGCGCGCGATTTCGCGGGCGAGGGTGATGAGCTCATCCGTGTGCGACTTCAGGATCGGCAGGACTTCACCCTCGATGAAGTTGGTAAAAGCTCGCTGCACGTGGTCATTGTCGGTGAGCGGCAGCGTCTGGTAGGCGAGCCGCCAGGTGAGCCCCCACAACGGGACTTTCTGCCAGACTTCCTCCGTCACTTTCTCGATCACCTCGCGCACCCGGGGTTGAGCGGAGGGCCAGATCTCCTTCTCGAAGATCTCCGCGAGCCGGTCGTCGCGGAGTTCCCTCTCGATCTCCTCGCGCAAAACTCGTACTTCCTCCGCGTGCCGCTGGAGGAACTCCGGCAGCGAGCGCTCGACGTGGCCCTCGAGGTCGATGAGGAAGTCGCGGATGATCGGCGTGAGGAGCGCGAACACCTCGTCCCTGTGCTCGAGCATCGTGCGGTTCCACTCCGCGGCGATGCGCGCCACCGTCTCCTCCGTGAAAAGCGTCCGGATGACCCACGCCGCGGCCTGGGGCACCTGCACGAGCCTTGCCTGGGCTCCCGCGTGCAACACCGGCGAGCTCCTGTCGAAGATGCGAATGCGGGCCTCCTGGACGACCGCAATCACGTGAGGAAGTGCTTGGTGCTGCCCGTCGAGGAGGGCAGTGACTTCGCCGACCGCCCGACCGTTTGCCTCGACGACGTCTCCCAGCTTGAGGACCACGGCCTCGGGCAGGACGATGCGGTAGCTCGCTTCGCGCTGCACCACGAACCGCGCCAGGCGGTCGATCGTCGCTTCCCGGCCGCCGGCCACTCCCGCCGCCTGCCTCCCTTCGAGAAGGAGCCGACCCAATCCAACGACGGCGGCTGCCCACATCAGGGCTCCGGCGGCGATTCGCAATCGTCGGCGCATCTCGACTATTACTCATAGGCCGGCGCGCAGGGTTTTGAAAGGCGATTTTCGGCCAGGCCCCTACCTGCGACCGCGTACCGTCACGCCGCCGGCGGATTACTCGTCGAGGAAGCGGGCGCGGTCGAGCGCGTTCAGCTCGTCGATCCGCTCGAGCGAAATATCCGCGGAGGGGTACTGCGCTACGAGCTTCGCGTCGAGCGCGTAATGGCCCTGCCGAACGAATACCGTGGTCACGCGCGGGCCCCACACCCGCTTCACGGCGTCGAGGATGCGGATTTTGTCGTCGACGAGGACGTAGCGGCGGGCGGGAAAGCGCGCCTCGACGTCCTCGAGCTCCTGCTCCTTGTGCACGTAAATGAGCACGTTGCCGCGCACCGCTTCCGCGAGCCCTGCTCGGTCCACTTTGCGCGGCTGGAAGACCACGTCTCCGTCCGAGAGGATCACGGCGGGGCCCCAACGCTGCACGTGGGCGACCGCCGCAAGGGCGCCGGGAAAGAGCCGGTCCGCGAAGGAATAGTTGATGAGGAAGGACGACATCGCGAGAAGCCGAGGCTCGCGCGGGTTTTCGACGCGATAGCGTTGCAAGGCCCCGAGGTAGTCGGCGTAGCCCAGCTCCGCTCTCAGCTCCTCAAAAAGAGCCCAGTAGCGGCTGGATTTCGAGCCGCCGATCTCCCGGTCGAGGTACTTCGCGAGGTCCTGGGTCACGCGGTCGTTGTCGAGGAGCGTGTTGTCGACGTCGAAGAGGAAAACGAGTTCGTTTTTCATGAGATGGGTCCTCGATGGCGCCACCCGCTTCACGAGCCCGGCCAGCGCCTTCGCGATCAGTCTATGGGCCGGCGCATCGCACGCAAGTCGAGGCAGCGCCGACTCCGGAGGGGGGGCGGAGCCGGCGGCGAGCGCTCCGGCGCAAGTTTTCGAGATTTGTCCGGACAGGAAGCCTCTCTCGCGTCCAGTTGTGGATGGAGGCCCGGAGAACCGGGATGCTGATCGGGAAGCCTATGACTGACGTCCGAGGAACCTGGACAAGTTTCGCGCTCGAGCCGACCGGGGAGAACTTCCAACCCCTGTACGACGCCACGAAGCGACTCGTTTGGACGCTGTGCCGCCGCATCCTCGGCGACGAGGGTGACGCGGTCGACGCGTTCCAATCGACGTACTGCCGGCTCCTCCTGCTCGCGAGGGAAGGGGGCGCCGGCGCGGCGATGGAGGATCCGGTTCGCCAGATCGCGCGATGCGCGATTCAAGAGGCGGATCGGACGCGGAAGGCGCGGATTCGCCGGCGCGTTCGAGAGTCCAGCTACGCGGAAGGAGCGAATCGCATGAGCCTCGAGGATCGAGGACCCGAGGGCGAAGTCGAGCGGGAGGAGTCCCGCGAGCGCGTGGAAGGAATCGTGGCGGACCTGCCGGAGGCTTACCGGCTGCCGGTCCAGCTCCATTTTTTCCACGGGCTTTCGCAACGGGACGTGGCGGCGGCTCTGGATTTGCCGCTGAGCACGGTCTCGGACCGTATCCGCCAGGCGCTCCGACGCCTCGAGCCATTGTTCCGCCGAGCCGGGCTCGCGGGAGCGCAGGCATCGCTCGGCGCCGCGGTGGCAGCCGCGACGCTTTTCGAG
>Ga0111538_10013016_pt1 | contig 10973 bp, 7 predicted proteins | sample SoiMethybrSBSTD1_FD_79669 | JGI IMG/M metagenome (GOLD analysis project Ga0111538, IMG submission 79669) | Bulk soil microbial communities from a Populus tree surrounding site in Tennessee, USA - Soil MetaG P. TD hybrid SBSTD1 (version 2)... | ecosystem: Environmental > Terrestrial > Soil > Tree... | reverse complement strand
TGAAGGGAGCGTTTTTACGAGAATTTCGTCGTAATCATTACGGTAGAGTCCACCTCCATAATAATAATAGGTGAACATATTTCCCTGACGATTAAATAATTCGAAGCCCAGATAGCCATCCCATATTTCACTAAGAATCGTACAGGATATTTCTCTTCTCTTAAAACGGAATATCTGGTTCGAAGCTTCTTCCTCGAAGTATTCCGAGTAAAGCCCGGCATCAATTACCCACCCGAGATACATGCCGATATGGACGTAAGCTTGTTCGATGGGTAATGAGTCAGGGAAGTTTCCGAGAAAGTGACTCTTCGCGTTATCGTAGATGGTCTTTTGGATATCCGCCTTTTTTTCCATGTAACAATGTTAAATCGGATTAAGCACTAAAACAAACAAAATGCGGCCATTTTCTGGGTGGTGTAACATTGTGAGTATTTTACTTCATTTATGAACTGACAAGTTGTTACTAATGAAAGAAAAGGTAACCGACAAAGATTCCTCCAATGACGCCTGCAAGATCGGCAATTAATCCTCCCGTTACGGCGTACCTTGTATTGCGAACTCCAACTGACCCAAAGTAAAGTGCCAATAAGTAGAGCGTTGTTTCTGCGCATCCTCTGAAAATACTCGCTACGTTTCCAACGAATGAATCTGGGCCATGAACTTTACAAATGTCTATCATCATTGATCTTGCACCTTGTCCGCTTAACGGCTTCAGGTATGCAACTGGGAGTGCCGGAACAAAATCTGTATTTATTCCAAAGGATGAAAGAACCCATGCCGTACCTTCCTCCAGATAAGTGAGGCATCCCGAAGCTCTAAATACTCCGACACCAACGAGTATCCCGACTAGGAATGGAATTATCTTGATTGAGATAGAAAATCCTTCCTTGGCGCCCTCAATAAAAGTTTCGAATACCGGTATTTTGCTTTTAAGGCCCAAGCCGATAAACCAGACAATGATAGAAAAAATTATCACTGCTGTAAAAATTGTGGATTGCGATTGTATCTCTTCCGGCGACAGACCGGAAAAGTAGTAGACCATTCCAGCTATCGCTAAAATGCTTCCAATAATATATGCGAGAATCACTCGGTCAAACAAATTGATCTTTTGCCGCATACATATATAGAGCAGGCCGACAAACGTAGAACAAAAGGTCGCGATAAGGGTAGGAATAAAAATGCTGGTTGGATTAGTTGATCCCAATACGGCTCTGTCTGCCATTATTGATATTGGAATTACAGTAAGACCAGATGCATTCAGGACGAGGAACATAATTTGAGCGTTCGACGCCGTATTCTTATCAGGATTAATTTCCTGCAATTCATTCATTGCCTTCAATCCGATTGGTGTCGCTGCATTGTCCAATCCCAGAATGTTAGCACTGAAATTCATGATGATTGAGCCAGTAGCGGGATGATTCTTAGGGATCTCGGGAAACAGCCTTGAAAAAAAAGGCCCAACAACCTTGGACAACAACGGCACCATACCGCCTTTTTCTCCGATCCTCATTAATCCCAGCCACAGCGACATCACTCCAGTCAACCCGATAGAAATTTCAAAGCCAGTCTTTGCGAGATCGAATGTCGCCTGAAGCATCTGGGGAAAAACGGTTGTATCATTAAAGACCACCAACTTGATCAGCGCGACGACGAATGCAATCAAAAAAAATGAGACCCAGATGTAGTTAAGGATCATGTTGGAAAGTTATGTTTCAACAATGTACGCGCTCAGGGTGTGTTTACCAAATTCAGAATATTGCATGCCGCCAACCCTGCGGTTTCCGTCCGCAAGCGGTTTGACCCCAGGCTTACTTTCAGGAATTTTTTCGCAGCAGCCAACTGAAGTTCATGTGGTGAAAAATCGCCTTCGGGACCAATGAGTACAAGATATACCGAGTCAGGAGGCGCGATGTTTTTAAGGTGGTCGGTATTGCTTGCGTCAACGTGCGCAATGAATTTCGATGCAGCGGACGTCTCGTTGATTACAGTCGAAAAATCTGTCGGACCTTCGATGTTTGGCAACGTCAGCCTGAGGGATTGTTTCATTGCACTGATCGCTATCTTTTCCAACCGCTCGAACTTGTAGTGGCTCGGTTCGGTATGCTCACAATTCATGATCGTGATCTTGTCAACACCAAGTTCTACAGCTTTTTCTACAAACCACTCGAGGCGGTCCGGATGTTTGGTAGGAGAGATGGCAATGTGAATGCCGAATGATTTTACGTCTTCGGTTTTTCTTTCCTGAATTTCGAATTTACATTCAACAGGATCGGCAACGGTGATTACTGCTTCATATAAAAATCCCTTGCCGTCGGTAATATGAATTTTATCCCCAGCTTTCCGGCGAAGGACTTTTGTGCAATGTTTTGATTCGGTTGAGTCGAGGTGAAAAATTCCTTGCTGTATCGAAGGCTGATAAAACAAGTTCACACGCTATGCGTATTGTTGATGAAGCTTATCGACCAGAGAAACGTATTCTTCCATTGCCTGGTCTTTCGATTTTCCCTTCATTTCAGACCAGGCATCATACTTGGCAATTGCTTTAAAATCAAAACCACCTGGCCTCTCTCCGGTTACGTCCCCTTCCGTAGCCTGTTTGTACAAAGAATACAGTTGTAGTAGTTCTTCGTTCGTTGGCCGTTTAGTGAGCTGCTTTGATCTTTCAACAGCGCTCTCGAATTTTTGTATGTCCATCTAAATTATCGCTGTCGCTACCTGCTTCCGATTTCTTTGTATGGTCGTTGTACGGCGCCCGTGTATATTTGCCGAGGTCTGCCGATCGGTTCCTTATTTTCGCGCATTTCTTTCCATTGGGCTATCCATCCTGGCAAACGGCCCATGGCAAACATTACAGTGAACATTTCTACCGGGATGCCTAGAGCACGGTAAATAATTCCGGAATAGAAATCCACGTTAGGGTAGAGCTTACGTTCAACGAAGTAAGGATCCTTCAACGCAGCCTCCTCCAGCTTTAGCGCGATCTCGAGAACCGGGTCGTTGACACCGAGCTTCTTTAATACGTCATCTGCAGCTTTTTTGATGATCTTCGCACGAGGGTCGAAATTCTTATACACTCTGTGTCCGAATCCCATAAGACGAAATCCGCTGTTCTTGTCCTTAGCCTTGGCGATCCATTTATCCGTGTCGCCTCCATCCTTTTTGATGTTTTCAAGCATCACGATCACTTCCTGATTCGCTCCGCCATGCAACGGCCCCCACAATGCATTAATTCCTGCCGATATCGAAGAATAAATACTGGCCTTTGATGAGCCGACAATTCTCACGGTGGAAGTTGAGCAGTTTTGCTCATGATCTGCGTGGAGAATAAGGAGCTTATCAAGTGCCAGTGCAACGGCAGGGTCAGCGTCATAATCTTCCGCTGGCAACGAGAACATCATTTTGAGAAAACGCGCGGTATAATCAAGCTTGTTATCTGGATAATTAACAGGATGGCCTACTGCATTTTTGAAGGCCCATGCTGCAAAAGTTGGCATCTTGGCGAGGGATCTGACAATGCTTAGGTACACACCTTCAACCGAACGGTTTGGATCGAGCGACTCGGGATAAAATGCTGTCTGCGAACAAAAGAGCGATGCCAATACGCCCATAGGGTGTGCGGTAGACGGAAAACCGTCGAGGATTTTTTTGATGTCCTCGTGAACAAGGGTATGCGACTTAACGTCGTGTGTGAATTTATTGTACTGCTGTTGATTCGGGAGCTCGCCAAAGATCAGGAGGTATGAAACCTCCATGAAATTCGATTTTTGTGCAAGTTCCTCGATGCCATAACCCCGGTAGCGGAGTATTCCGTTATCTCCATCGAGGTAAGTGATGGCACTTTTTGTAGCACCGGTGTTCTTATAGCCAAGGTCTAACGTAATGGCCCCCGTCTTTTCCATCAGCTCGCTAATATCAATAGCGACCTCGTTCTCACTTCCTATCACGAGGGGCAATACATAGGACTTTCCGTCTATAATCAATTCAGCAGTTTTGGACATTTTCAAGTGGATTTAACACAAGTTTTAAATATACAGGGTTCGGCCTTGTTTGGGAAAAAATTGCATTAAAAAATGTGTTTTTGTCAGTTATTGCCCAATATTAATGGCATGCCATCGCCACCTGAACCGATTACCACAACCTTCGAGTTAGGGGACTTTGATAGCTCTAATGTCGCTTCTATGCCTCTCATTTTCAAAAGATTGTTTGTTAAGCTGTTGTTGATGATGTTATTGGCCCTGGACTCACCTTCAGCGGCAATGCGCTTGCGTTCTGCTTCACTTTTTTCTTTGTCCAATCTGAATTGGTATGCGAGAGCTTCTTGTTCTTGTTGTAGTTTGTTTTCAATCGCATTTTTGATTTGATCCGGAAGCAAGATGGATCTGATCAGCACCGCAGGCGAATTCACGAAGTTCTTTTGCAGGATGGTTTCTGTTTCAGTTCGGATAGCCGTCTCAACCTCTGCTCTTTTTGTTGAATAGATTTCTTCCGCAGTGTACCTGCCCATCACCTGTCTCACTGTTGATCTCACCTCAGGGATGACGAGAACCGTCACGTAGCTTTTTGTAAATTTTTCGTGAATGAATCCGATCTTATCAGGCATTGGGTGGTAGCGAACCGTAATGTCAACGTGTATGGACAATCCACTCTTGTCAAGAACGTCCATATTTTCGTCGGATGAGGTTTCATTTACGCTGTATACATAGAGTTCATTCCATGGCGCTTTCATATGAAAGCCTTGCGCTATCACATTTTCCTTGTCCAGACCCATGCCGAATTTGTAAAAGATGATAGCCCGTTCGGATGGGCCGATGGTATAAAAAATACTGGATGAAATACCCATAATTACAAAGAGGGCAATTACACCCAAAATAATGTAGGGAAGAAATCTTCGGTTGTTCATAAGGTTTAAGGGTTTGGTAATATTTTTTGATATTTCAACGACCGCGTTCAGTCAGGTCCGACTTAGCAGTTTGCCGATGGTCAAAACTACAATAATTACTTCATAGTGAACTTAGCCTGATAATCTTTCTGTGTTTACCTTAGTAAGTTACTGTTCAGGGGTTCCTCGGAATTTAACAAAAAAAGACTAGCAACGCTAAAAACAATCTTTCTGCGTTGGTATCCTGAATTTAAATTGAGGGATTTGTGCCTTAAAGTAAAAGTAATATTAATTTGAGGTTATTACGGCACCGTCGCAATCCAATGGCAAGAGGCTTGTTCATAGCGTGGTTATTTGTAATGGGTCAGGGAACCGTATCGTTCGGTCAACCTGGTCTCGATAGTCTTAAAAGACTGCTTTTCGAAGTAAATGATATTCGCCAACGCACCGATATCCTGAACGAGCTCGCGAATTACGTATATGATACGGATGTCAATGAGGGTTTTAAGTATTCATCAGAAGCCTATGAGCAGGCAAAAGCCATAAAGTATCTCGACGGGCAGATGAGGGCCCTTATACTCATGGGGTATCGTTTTACCGTTAGTGGCGAATTTCAGAAGGCAATAGATCATTACCGAAGAGCTGCGGAAGTAAATCCAGAAAGACAGGATCTGCTAGGATACAGTCATGTGATGATGGGGAACATTTACCGCTCAATCGCGAAGTACGACTCGGCCCGTATTTATTATTCAAAAGGTATTTCTGTCCTGGAAGAGAATAAAGATCCTGTTTATTTGGCCTTTGCGTTTAAGAGTCTTGCCAGACTGTTGATGATCCAGTGGAAAAACAAGGAAGCCGAGCATTATTTCAAAAAAGCACAAGAGATCTACGTGGAGAACCCCAACGTGAGGGGTAGTGCAGAAGTTTGGTTTTTTTTATCCGACGTTAACAAAAATCTCACTGAGTATGAAGTCGCTAACGACTATATGAACAAAGGCTGCGAGATTGCCAATAACATCAAATCTGAGTATCTCATCTTTTTGTGCCACAAAAGTCAGGGCGATTACTACTTCCGGCTCGGTGATTACATGAAGGCAATGGAAAAACTCTTCATGGCATTGGAGATTTTGAAGCTGAAGGAACAGCCCCAGCTGCTCACAACCATTTACAGCCAGCTTGGTGAAGTGTATTCCGACCTGGGACAGCACGACGTTGCGCTCAAATATTATTTCGATGCTCTTGCAATTGACGAACGCCTTGGACTTAAATATGAAATTGCAAAAGTATACAGTGAGATTGGATGGATATATAAAAACCAGCTGAACTTTTCACAGGCAAGGCTGTATATGGACAAAGCTTTGTCGTTGCGAGAGGAGATAAAAGATGAACATGGTATATCCAATAGCTATAATGTGTTGGGTGTACTTTATTATCAGGAGAAAAAGTACAACGAGTCGTTACGTTTTCTTCAAAAATCACTGGAGATAAGGGAACGTATCGGTCACAAGGAGGGCGCTTCTGCGTGCATGTTTAATATGGCGCTTGTTTATGAAGATCTCGGTCAGTATGATAAGGCATTGCAGCATCACTTTAAGGCACTGGTTATCGACGAAGCAATATCTGATAAACAAGGATTAAGTATCTCGTACAATCAGATCGGACAGGTTTATACAAAAGCAAGAAACTTTTCTGAGGCGGCAAAATATCTCAAAAAAGCAGGCAATCTTTCGAGGCAAACGGGTTCCAAGATCGCAATAATGAACAACCGCCTCTACTTCTCCGCTCTTTACGAAGCTCAGGGTAACATGAAGCAGGCGCTGTTATATCATAAATTATATTCAGAATTGAACGACAGCATTTACAGTGAAGGGAATGCGATGAAACTTGCCGAATTGCAAGCTCTTTATCAGGTCGAACAAAAGAATCAGGAGATCGAACTGCTAAATCAGAACAAGGAAATTCAGAGTAACCAGATACAGCTTCAACGTTCCCAGATCAGTCAACAACGTACAATTATCATTTCCGGCCTGGTGGGGTTGGCACTCATTGGAGTATTTGGATTCAAAACGTATCAATATACTTCAAAGATCAGAAAGGCAAGTCGTGAAATACTTGAACAAAAGGAGGAGATACAGGCGCAATCAGAAGAGCTTATTGAAGCAAATCAAACGATCGCTCAGATAAATAAGGATCTGGAAACAAAGATCGAAGAACGGACGTCGGCCCTCCGACAGGCATATAAAGAGCTTGATACGTTCTTCTACCGATCGTCGCATGATTTCCGGAGACCATTAACAACTTTCCTCGGTCTCGCCGAAGTAGCGAAGATCACAGTAAAAGACAACAATGCGTTGGAGCTCTTTGAAAAAGTGAGAGAGACGGCGAGCAATCTGGACAAGATGCTGGTAAAGCTTCAATCTATTAGTGATGTTGGCGCGCAACAACTGGTGTACAAGGAGGTATTCGTAAAAGAAATAGTTGATGATGTCTGCGACGGGTTCGATGCCGATCTCAAGCAAAAGAATATCAAAGTATCATGCGCAGTCGAGTTGCACGATTCGTTCTATTCTTATCCTGCGATGTTCAAAACGATTATTGAGAATCTTGTGGAGAACGCTATCCATTTCAGTGGATTCGAGCGTCCGTATATAAACATCAAGGCTCTGCAACACGTTGATCATGTCAATCTCGAAGTGGAAGACAATGGCCAGGGCATTGATCCACAGTTCAAGGACCGAATCTTTGACATGTACTTCAGAGGCAATGATCGTTCAAAGGGAAACGGCTTAGGTTTATATATAGTAAAAAAAGCTGTTGAAAAATTAAACGGACGAATAACCTTCTCATCGGTCTATGGCAAGGGTTCTACTTTCCTCGTCTCTTTTCCTACTAATCACAATCACACTGAGGTCATCCATTAATGCATTAACCAGAAATTCTTTCTAGATTTAAGAAGACTATTTGGTGCATGATGGTAAGGACAATAGTGGTTTGCTGCTGCCTGTTAGCGTCAATGGCGGCGCATTCTCAAAATTCAAAAATTGATAGTCTCCGTGAGGCATTAGACAACGCCGACGACGAGACGCGAGCAGATATACTTCACGAGCTTTCCGCGGAATCATTCGACTACAATTTTGACACAAGTCATGAATACGCTATTCAGAGCCTAAAATATGCGGAGAAGAGTAACTATACGAAAGGAATTGTTCAGGCTTTCACAGATATAGGTCTGTACTATTATTTCACAGGCAATTATAAAAATGCGCGGAGATATTATTTACAAGCGATAGAACGATGTGGAAACGATAATTTCGGTAACTATCCGTCGTATACACTGACACGATTGGGGAATCTTTATCGCGTGCAGGCTGTATTCGATTCTGCACGCTACTACTATGAAGCTTCATTACAGGCCCTGAAAGGTAAAAAAGGAGATGTAGCACTTTCTTCAGTGCACTATAATCTTGGCATACTGGCGATGGACCAATCAGATTACGAGGCTGCACTTTCAAATTTACGAATAGCGCTTGCCATACGATCAAAGAAAGGAGATAGTCTTGTAATAGCTGAGTGTTGGAAGTCGATCGGTCAGGTTTGCCAGGCAAGGTCCATGTTCGATTCGGCGGTCTATTATTATGAAAGGAGCTTTGGTGTTGCGAATAGATACCAAGATCCGGAGTTGCAAATGTTCTACTACATCAACCGTGGTGAGATCTACTTTGCCAACGGGGACTATCAACGCGCTTCCAGAAATTTTCTTCATGCCCTTGAACTTTTGAAAACCCATGACTTCAAGCGGTATCATGCTATCGTGCTCGCAAGGATAGCCCAGGTCTACGATGCCCAAGGTGATTTCAAACAGGCAATTGAACATCTTTTGCAGGCTCTAAGAATACACGAGTCACTGAACAACCGGCAGGAGATTGGCCGTGTTTACGGCACTATGGGTTGGGTTTATATCAATCAAAAGAACGATTCAATGTCGATAAGCTTCGCACAACGTTCGCTTCAGCTGATGGAACAAATAAAAGATAAAGCAGGAATCGCATTCGCCCACAATCTGCTGGGCTATATCCATTACTCAACGTCCAACTATCCGGCCGCGTTGAGGAACTACGATATAGCGCTGCAGCTGCGGAACGAAATCAAATCCGACCGTGGAACGGCAGCCACAACATTTAATATTGCACGTGTATATGAGAAACAGGGGCTGTACGACAAAGCTCGGGTCAATTTGTTGAATGTACTTGCTAGTGATGAGAGGTATATGGATAAGGACGGCCTTGTAATGACTTACAACACCCTGGGAAATGTGCTGACAAAAACGAAAAAGTTTCAGGAGGCCGAGCGGTACCTTCAAAAAGGCTATGACCTTGCTATTGCTGTAAACAGTCCAATAGAGCTTAGCAACAACCAGAAGGCCTTTGCTGAACTCTACAAGGCAATGGGTGACAATCGCAGGGCAATCCGTTATTACGACGAATATATTGCGTTGAATGATTCCATCTTCACATCCCAAAATGCAACCAAGATTGCCGAGATGAATGCGTTGTATGAACTGGAGAAAAAGGAACAGGAAATTCAGTCGTTGCAACAGCGTGAAGAGTTCAATAAGAATAAGCTTCAGTTACAGGAAGCTCAGATCAAGTATCAGAATTATTTCCTATTCTTTACTATTGGGAGCATCGTCCTTCTATTGATAATGGTTTACATACTCTATCAATATTATCGAACGAAAGCTAAGGCAAACGAAAAGTTAAGTGGGCTTAACAGAGAGATCAACGAACAGAAGGAGGAGATACAGGCTCAGAGCGAAGAACTCATCGAGGCGAATAATTCGCTGATTACCCTCAATCATGAATTAATCGAAAAAACGGAAGAGATTCAGGCGCAGTCGGAGGAACTTAAAGAAACGAATGCGATGATTACTGATATCAATCGCGATCTTGATTCTATTGTTACGAAACGTACTTCGCAGCTTCAGGAGGCGTACAAGGAACTTGATACATTCTTCTATCGGTCGTCGCATGATTTCCGCAGACCATTGACAACGTTTATGGGGCTTGCGGAAGTAGCCAAGATCACTCTAAAAGATAAGTCGGCCCTCGAACTTTTTTCAAAGGTCAAGGATACAGCGGTCAGCCTTGACAAAATGCTGGTAAAGCTCCAATCAATAAGCGACGTAGGCGCCCAGCAGCTTGTATACAAAGAGGTTTTGATAAAGGAAATATTTGATACGGTTTGCGATGGTTTCAGTGACGAGTTGGAACAATTCGGGATCCTTACTGAAAGTAGTGTGAGGCTTGACAAACCTTTCGTATCGTATCCGGCAATGGTTAAGATTATTATTGAGAACCTATTAGAGAACGCCATTCATTTCCGGTCAATGGAAGCGCCATATATAAGTCTGAATGCGTATGCGCATGATGAGCATGTTGTCATTGAAATTGAGGACAATGGTCAGGGTATTCGTGATGAATACAAGGATCGGATCTTTGATATGTATTTCCGCGCAAATGATCGATCAAAGGGAAACGGCCTCGGACTTTATATCGTCAAGAAGGCAGTTCAAAAATTAAATGGGACTATTCAACTTCGCACGCACTTCGGAAAAGGCTCACGTTTTGTGATAGCCCTTCCAATGTGAGGAGATAAGAAGATAAGGTGATAAGGCAGGAATAAACGTGAACCGGCGGATTAACCATGGAAATACACCACCGTATCACCTTATCTCCCTCCTTTAAGCAAGGATTACTTTTGCAAGTTCGGGATCCCACTGAATGATCTTTTTCTCGAAAACACTCTTGTTACATGCAAGAGCAGGACCGGCTGCACGCATTCCAAACAATGCATCTTCCTTGATCGGTGCTTTTTCGCGGATCCCTTTATAAAAGTTCATATGGTGATCATAATCCGCATCGTAGTTCTCGGGTGCTTTATACGTGGTTCCCGGATTGACCATTTCAGGTTGAGCAGCAGGGAAATGGCTCTTGTACCATTTCTCATATTCTTTCTGTTGTGCACTTGTGAACGTGCTGAATGAATCCCACCCTCCAAACCCTGGATCTTTCGACATCTTGTTTATCTCAACTTT
>Ga0111538_10013015_pt1 | contig 10974 bp, 8 predicted proteins | sample SoiMethybrSBSTD1_FD_79669 | JGI IMG/M metagenome (GOLD analysis project Ga0111538, IMG submission 79669) | Bulk soil microbial communities from a Populus tree surrounding site in Tennessee, USA - Soil MetaG P. TD hybrid SBSTD1 (version 2)... | ecosystem: Environmental > Terrestrial > Soil > Tree... | reverse complement strand
TATAAAGAAGAGAGAATCTTTAAATCCGGCATGCTATACTATTTCGCGTTGTTGGATCATGAAAAAGGATGGATACAGCAATATCATCTCGGCGCATTGCGGAACAATAATTCAAGGAAGTTGAACGAACTGGGGCCTGACACAGGATGGGACTCAATCGGCGACTTTCATCAGGCAAGGTCATTATCTAAATTCCTCGACCTTCTAGATAAAGAAAACAAGCTTACGAAAACAATCATTTACAATCTGAATCCTGCCGACAATCACATGATGGCTTCAATGACCGGCAATTTTAACGATGGTTCAGCAGCGGGTAAAGTGCAATGGGGATCATCGTGGTGGTTTCTTGATCAGAAAGAAGGGATGACTGAACAGATCAATACACTCAGCAATATCGGGCTCATCAGTAAATTCATCGGCATGCTTACCGATTCGAGAAGCTTTCTTTCTTTTCCGCGGCATGAATACTTCAGAAGAATATTGTGTAACCTTTTTGGTGAAGACATTGAAAATGGCGAGCTTCCTGATGACCTTGAATTATCAGGAAAAGTGATACAGGATATCTGTTATAATAATAATGTAAATTATTTCGGTTGGGATATCAGGCCATAACCTTCATACGTTCTTTCGCCCATTTCAAAGCAATGTCGAGTTGTTGCTTCATGGTGAGTTGTGAATTATCGAGTACCAATGCGTCTTTCGCCTGCCGCAGCGGACTTACTTCACGATGCGAATCGATATAATCGCGCATTTCGAGGTTGGTCTTAATTTCTTCGATGGTGATGTTTGGATTTTTTTCGTACAATTCTTTGAATCTTCTTTCAACACGTATCGCATTGTCGGCAGTCATAAAGATCTTCAGTTCAGCATGCGGAAAAACAACCGTTCCGATATCTCTTCCATCCATCACTATTCCTTTATTTTTTCCCAATGCTTTCTGCTGTTTTACCGCAAAGTCTCTGACTTCCTTGATTGCGGCCACTTCGCTCACTTTTTCCGCAACAACGAGGTCACGGATCACATATTCTACATTTTCCCCATTGAGATGGGTTTCACTTGATTCGCTTTTAGGATTGAATTCGAATTCGATTATGATCTCTTTGAGCGCTTCTTTCACCGGTTCAATATTCGACCAGTCTATATGATTGCGCAAAAAATATAATGTGATTGCGCGGTACATGGCGCCGCTGTCGATATATTTATATCCCAGTTCTTTTGCAAGCTGTTTGGCAAGTGTGCTTTTTCCGCAGGATGACCAGCCGTCTATTGTGATAATTATTTTTTGAAAAGCGGTCATTATGCAAAGTTAAAAGTTAAATGTTAAATGTAAAAAGTAAAAGTTGTTGGTTCATTTTCACTTTTAAGTTTTCTCTTTTTAAGTTTTAAGTGTTTTCACTTTTAACTTTTCACTTTCCCACAAAAAAGCCGCAAATAAATTTGCGGCTCCTTCTATTAATTAAACTAAAAATTACGCTTCAGATTTTTCCTTTGTAGGTTCCTTCAGTGTAAACTGTATCTTACTTTTATCTGCGCTCATGTCTGCAATCATTGTATCCCCTGGCTTAAGATTCAGACTGAGGATCTCTTCTGCAAGTGGATCTTCAAGATACTTCTGAATAGCCCTGTGCAACGGACGCGCTCCGAACTGTGTGTCATATCCTTTCTCTGCGATAAAATTCTTCGCCTCATCGGTCAACTCAATCGTAAATCCGAGATTGCTTAATCTCTTCATTACACTCTTCATCAGTATATCGATGATCTGGAAGATATTATCTTTTGTAAGAGCATTGAAAATGATCACATCGTCTATACGGTTAAGGAACTCAGGAGAGAAAGTTCTCTTAAGCGCCTTTTCAATCACTGCTTTGTTATTTTCATCGGTGGTCATTGCTCTTGATGCTGTTGCAAATCCCACACCTTCACCAAAATCTTTCAACTGGCGAACGCCAATATTAGATGTCATGATGATGGTTGAATTTTTAAAATCTACTTTTCTTCCAAGACCATCAGTCAACTGTCCATCATCGAGTACCTGCAGCAATATGTTGTAAATATCAGGATGAGCTTTTTCTATTTCATCAAGAAGGATCACAGAGTAAGGTTTCCTGCGTACTTTTTCTGTGAGCTGTCCGCCTTCTTCATATCCAACATATCCCGGAGGTGCACCTATCAGCCTGCTCACTGTAAATTTTTCCATGTATTCACTCATATCGATGCGGATGAGCGCATCTTCAGAGTCGAACATGTAGCGTGCGAGCGCGCGAGCAAGTTCTGTTTTACCTACACCGGTAGGTCCAAGGAATATGAATGTACCGATAGGTTTCTTCGGATCTTTCAAACCTACCCTGTTACGCTGGATCGCTTTTACCACTTTCTGGATCGCTTCGTCCTGGCCAACCACCATACCTCTCATTTCGTCAGACATCTTGCGAAGCTTTTCACTTTCTGCCTGCACCATCCTTTTAACAGGGATGCCGGTCATCATGCTTACCACTTCAGCAATAGCTTCCTCATCTATCGGATAACGTTTATGTTTGCTTTCTTCTTCCCAATGATTTTTTGCTTTTTCAAGATCCTCCTGCAAACGTTTTTCAGTGTCGCGGAGTGATGCGGCTTCTTCGAACTTCTGGCTCTTCACCACCTTGTTCTTTTCCACCTTCACATCTTCTATCTTTTTTTCGAGCTCAAGGATCTCTTTTGGAACATTGATATTCTTCAGGTGAACCCTGGCGCCTACTTCATCCATCACATCGATTGCTTTGTCTGGAAGCAACCGGTCGGTGATGTATCTGTCACTGAGCTTAACGCAGGCATCAATGGCATCATCGCTGTACAATACGTTATGATAATCTTCGTATTTAGATTTAATGTTATTGAGGATCAGAATTGTTTCATCAACACTTGGCGGCTCTACCATCACTTTCTGAAAGCGGCGGTCGAGGGCACCATCTTTCTCTATGTACATCCTGTACTCATCAAGGGTTGATGCGCCAATGCACTGGAGCTCTCCTCGTGCCAGTGCAGGTTTGAATATGTTGGATGCATCGAGTGAACCACTTGCTCCTCCTGCACCTACGATAGTATGAATTTCATCGATGAACAGGATCACGTCACGATTCTTTTCGAGTTCGTTCATGATCGCTTTCATGCGTTCTTCAAACTGTCCGCGGTATTTGGTACCGGCAACCAGCGCAGCGAGATCGAGGGAGATCACTCTTTTGTCGAACAACACTCTTGACACCTTGCGTTGTACAATACGGAGGGCCAGACCTTCCACTATCGCAGTTTTACCAACACCTGGTTCCCCGATGAGGATAGGGTTGTTCTTCTTACGGCGGGAAAGTATCTGAGACACTCTTTCAATTTCTTCTTCGCGTCCAACTATCGGATCGAGGGCGCCGCTTTCAGCAAGCCGCGTAATGTCTCTTCCAAAGTTGTCGAGCACCGGTGTTTTGCTTTTTGCAGTACCGGCGGCGCGTGACTTCTGTTGTGAATACTTTTTTTCTTCATCAAAGTCGTCATCGTTTTCTTCAGCATATTCGCTGCGGACGTCGTTGCTCTTTACGACTCCAAGTTCGTTTCGGAATAAATCGTAATCCACATCAAATTGATTTAAGATTTGAGTAGCTATGTTTTCTTTATTCTTCAGGATTGAGAGCATCAGATGCTCTGTTTCAACAGTTGGACTTTTCAGGGCTTTTGCTTCGAGCACTGTTACCCTGATCACCTTTTCTGCCTGCTTTGTGAGTGGCAGACTATTTATATTGGCAATGTTTTTACCGGTTTTGTCTTTTACTGCGAGTTCTACTTCTTTTCTTAATTCATACAGATCGATGTTAAAGCTCTTAAGGATCCTGACGGCAGTGTTATCGCCTTCCCTGATCAGTCCGAGCAACAAATGCTCTGTTCCGATAAAATCATTCCCCAACCTTAAAGCCTCCTCCCTGCTAAATGAAATGATCTCTTTTACCTGGGCCGAAAAATTATTATCCATTTTTCTAATTTGTTGGGTTTGATACAATAATAACGAATATTTTTGACTTCTATTTCCCTGATACTTAAACGAATGTTAACAATATCGAGGATGTGCTATGATGGTCAAAATTGATACCAGAGAAAAATTCCATGTCATTACTATTCACGAAGCTGTTCTTGCTGCTAATATGACAGAAAAGATGGATAAAGTTCTTTTGACGTTGCTTGATGATAACGTTAAAAACGTCATCATTAATATGAAAGACATAAAAATCGTTGAGAGTGCTGCTGCTGAACATCTTGTCAGGATTCACAACACCTTTTATGATTCGAATGCCTCTTTCGTGGTATGCGAACTTCAACAAGACGTAAAGAATTCATTTGAGAATACCAGAACACTCGAAAAACTGAACTTTACTCCCACCGAAAGTGAAGCGATGGATATGGTGCAAATGGAAGAAATTGAACGGGAATTTGGTGAATTCTAATCAACAAGCATGAAAAAGTATGCAGTCATAGTGGCGGCTGGTTCCGGTACAAGAATGGGGAAAGACATTCCTAAACAGTTTCTCAGCCTCGGCGCCAGGCCGATGCTTTATTACACTCTTGACGCTTTTTTCTCCGCTTATTCCGATGTAAAGGTGATCCTGGTCATTTCCCAACGGTATATGAAATGGGGAGAGGATATTGCCAAAGCCTTCCCCGGCTACAGCATTACACTCGTGGAAGGAGGCAAAACACGGTTTCAATCTGTTAAAAATGGGTTGAGCCTGATCAAGGAACATTCTGTCATATTCGTTCATGATGGAGTAAGATGCCTGGTGACAGGCCATCTCATTCATCATTGTTATGAGCAGACAATAGTCAAGGGAAGCGCGGTTCCTACCGTTGCGGTTACAGAAACCGTCCGCCTGCTTGATGGAGACAACCATCACATGCTCGACAGAAACCTGGTGCGAATGGTTCAAACGCCACAGACCTTTCTCAGCACAATTCTCCTGAAGGCATACGAATCGGAGGAACTTGAACATTTTACTGATGAGGCGAGTGTAGTGGAACATTCGGGAGAAAAGGTTCACCTGATCGAGGGTGAATACTCCAATGTCAAAATCACCCGCCCCCAGGATATGGCAATCGCCGAAGAGATCCTCAGACTGAGAGGTGTTGGTGTGTGATAACTGAAATTTTAAGCTTCAACAAGTTCATACTTCTTTTCTTTCAGTATTGTAACCTTTTATTTGATCAGTTACTCTATTCTCATATAATCAAATTGAAATATTAAAATGATAACATTAGATGGAAATGGGGTATTAACCGGAATAAATGAGGAAATAAGAAGTGATGAAAATAAAATAAAGCAGATCAGTTGCCACTTCAGGAAAATCATGGAAGTACTTGGATTGGATATGGAAGATGATAACTTAAAGGATACACCGGATCGTGTAGCCAGGATGTACGTTAAAGAAATTTTCAGCGGATTAAATCCGGCAAATAATCCGGAGATCACTCTTTTCAGCAATCAATATAGTTTTCGCCAGATGATCGTCGCAAAAAATATACCTGTATATTCTTATTGTGAACATCAATTTGTACCCATCATCGGCAATGCGCATGTTGCATATTACTCAATGGGAAAAGTCATTGAATTAACAAAGATTAAAAGCATTATTCAATACTACTGCAAAAGGCCGCAGGTACAGGAAAGACTTACAGAACAAATAGCTGATGCATTGAAAGAAGTTTTACATACCCAGGATGTCGCGATTTTAATAGATGCCAGGATCATACGTGAGGCACCAGGAGGACTAAACGATCTGAATAGCTCAACGGTAACAAATCATTTTTCCGGTAAATTCATAGGTGAAGTAAACAGGAAGGAATTTCTTTCATTTCTTAAATAGAAATTATCGAATTTAGAATAATGGAATATCCCATTAAAATATTGAGAATTGAAAAGGTAACCCACGACGTGAAAAGATTCGTTTGTGAAAGACCGCAGGGCTACGAATTCACTCCGGGACAAGCGACCGAAGTTTCGATAAATAAAAAAGGATGGGAAGAAGAGAAAAGACCATTCACTTTTACAGCACTTGCCGACGCCCCTTATTTAGAATTTACAATTAAAAGATACGCTGATCACAAAGGAGTAACCAATGAAATACACATGCTTGAGCCCGGAGACGAATTGATCGTAAGAGATGTTTGGGGAACAATCAACTACCAGGGACCCGGATATTTTATTGCCGGAGGTGCAGGTATCACACCATTCATTGCCATTTTACGGCAATTAAAAAAAGAAAATAAACTGGATGATAACAAACTATTCTTCTCAAATAAAACTGAAGAGGACATAATCATCGAACCTGAACTAACATCAATGCTGAAAGAGAATGTCATTTATACGATCAGCGATGAAAAAAGTTCAAAGTATCACAATGGCTATATAGATGAAAAATTTCTAAAAGAAAATATTGACGATTATAATAAACATTTCTATTTGTGTGGCCCTCCTCCGATGATGGATGCAATTCAGGAAATTTTTTCCAGGTTAGGAATTTCTCCTGAAACGATCGTTTTTGAATTGTAATTAATTTACCCGCCGCACTTTAATATAGAAATTCCTGTCCACCGTCAGATCTGCATTGTCCTCAATTATTTTAAGTGTCTTCCATTCAGTTTCAGGATAGATAAAGCTGTTCCTGTTGCTGCCTGTCGAAATTTTTAATGGCATATTAAATCCGTCCACGCAACCTGTCCACCTGTATCGTAAAGTTTTATTCTCGATTGTATATTCCAGCACAGGAATATCAATGGTATTAAGATATTGATCAAAGATCTTTGTGAAGTCGCGGTTAGCAATCTTGTTCATTACCTGTAATATCTGCCCGGTATTTACTATTGAATGGTAAAAAGTATTGTTGAGCGCCTGCAACATCTTTTTGAATACTGTATCTCCTGTAATCTGCCTGATCATGTGAAGCATTGCGCTCGCTTTGTTGTAGTAGTCGGAAGTATTGCCTTCGATAACCGGTTTGTTATTTTTAATACGTTTATTGATCCCGATCGCATAATCGTTGCCTGCTTCAACACCATAGAAATGGCTCGTATAAATAGTTTCGAGGTATTTGGTAAACCCTTCATGTATCCAGCTCTCGCCGGTAAGACTGTTGCCAAACCATTCATGTCCGCTTTCATGCACCAGTATAAAATCCCAAAATTCACCCCATTTCGTTCCTGATAAATTGCCGCGGCGATATCCGTTTGCAAACCCATTACCATATGCAATTGCACTCTGGTGTTCCATGCCAGGCATCGGCGCTTCCACCACTTTGTAACCATCCTCATAAAATGGAAATGGCCCAAGCCATTCTTCAAAACACTGAAGCAAGGTGTCGGCCTGGCGAAAATGTAATTTCGCTTTATCAAGATTGTAGTCAAGTACCCAAAAGTCGGTATCCAGCTTTCCTTTCTTTCCATTGTAGTCAATATGCCAGGTGACATATTTACCTATGTACACAGTTATATTGTAGTGATTGATCGGATTAACCACGTTCCAGGTGTAAGATGAGGTATTGTCATTTTGTTGTGATCTGCTGATCAATCTTCCGTTAGAAACCCCAATCAGTGTATCCGGTACCGTTAGTTTCATAGTCACCCCGTTGTCAGGTTCATCATACAACGCATTTTTGCACGGCAGCCATATAGCGGCACCGGGACCTTCACATGCAATACTCATCCATGGTCTGCCCAATGTGTCTTTCGCCCATATCCATCCACCTCCGTCGAACGGGGGATTAAGGCTTGCCTTAGGTATACCTTCGAAATGAACAGTAACGGTTGCCGTGTCGCTTTTATAAATAGGGTTTATGAAAACAATATCATATTCATGGTTACTTAATCTTTTATAATGCAGCTGTTCATTTTTACTGATGACAGCTGTTATATACATCGGTTCAATTAAATTGATCCGGATAACTTTTCCCGTTTGCAACGCTTTGAAGCGGATGGCATTAGTTCCTTTAATTGATTTGTTGTTGTAATCGGGAGTTACTTCTATTGAGTAATGCAGCAGATCCCATTCTATAAAATGGCTTTGCGCACGAAGATGTACGCCCAGCATTAAAAAGAATATTATTTGAACAGGTACTTTCAATCAGCGCCTGAATTTATTTGACTTTTTGAATGAATAAGGTTAACTCGCACATTTACAATAATAGGAAAAAGGAGGGATATGCTCTCTTTATCAGTGTATCGCATACACAATAACGTTAGCTTAATGTCATGTTCGTCATTTTTTTACATTCTTCTTGTGCTCCCGCTTCTTCATCTGAATAATAATTGCATTCTTGCGTACTGAATATGTAAACGGACTCTTAATGATCTCTATAGGATTTCGTATAGTCGTTAGCAATGTAAAACCTATAAGAAACCTATACAAATCCTATAAGAAACCGTATTAGGATCTAACCGAACCACAAACAAGAAACACATGGCAAAACAGACAAACAACCTCATCATGCAGAACACGCGCGGCATGATCGGAAAGCAGGTAGTATTCAAGAGAAGAAAAGGTACCCGGTATGTTGCGGCGCCACCTCGTGTCAGGAAAAACAGGAAGCCTACGAAAAATCAGCTTGCACATCAGGAAAGGTTTATAAAGGCAACAGACTATGCAAATTTTGCCATTCAGGATCCTGATGTTAAGAGTGGTTATGAAAAAGTAGCGAACAAAAAGCAGTCGGCCCAAAATATGGCATTCCGTGATGCATATTATCCTCCTGAAATATTAAGTGTGATCACCCAGGGTTACACAGGTGCGATTGGAAATATTATTGTGGTGAATGCGAAGGATGATTTTAAAGTTACAGCTGTTAAGGTGAGGATTTATAGCGCAACCCGTGAGCTGATCGAAGGAGGCCAGGCCATTGTAAATAATGATGGCATGCTTTGGGTGTATACATGCACTGCAGGTAACGCTGACTTTGCCGGCTCTGTTGTGAAAGTATCCGCGTATGATATTCCGGGAAATGAAACTGTGGCCGAGGTGAGTTTTTAGTGGAAGGGATCTCGTTTCTCGTTTCTCGTTTCTCGCAAAGACGCAAAGATTCGCAAAGAAAATTCCTCTCCCTTCTCCCCAAACTATTTATTAAAAAAAGAACGGGCAGTGAATCGCTGGATATCGATACTAAAACTCAGTTTCTTCACAAATGTATTTTCCTCCGGAACAGATTTCAGCTGGTCGCGGAATTGTTTGCTGTATAAAACAGGCGCGTAAATATTTATCAGTCCCCTGAACAATGATAACTGCAGGCCCGCTACATATAAAAACCGGGGATTAGGATTATCAGTATCCCATGCCTCAGCATAAGTTCCCGCGTCAAAAAATATTTTCAAAGGAATATTCACCGGGAAAATCTTTGGAATCGAAGTATTCAGATTCAAAGAGGCCACCCAGTTCTCTGAACGTCCCTGCAATCCCTCGAATAAATCCGTGCGCAATTTCAATCCCCCATCCCGCATCATGATCTGATTGCTTGTAAATCCGTCAAAACTATTTCTTCCGATAAAATAATTACTATAAGTATAATCCTCCTCCCCGCGCACGGCCGTAAGCTTAGGCTGGTATCGTGTTGCAGCAAATTTCTCGTTAGAATTAAGACTGCCGATGTATCCAAATTTAGCTGCAAAAACCCGCAGGTTCATACCGCCGCCCTTTGGATAATTAAAGAAATAATTTCCCGTTGCATTCAACCTGTAAAAAGTAAGTCCCTGCTGCACCTGGATCCGGGCATGATATGGATAGAGAACCCTGTTGGATGAATAATCAAACGTAAGTTCATTCACAAAACGTGTTGCAAATTTACCCTCCGAAGGATAAAATAATGAATCCACGCTGTATTTTACAAATTCAAGATCCTTTTCGTTAATGATATAACTTTTGAAAGTGAACGATTTTTCTATTGCGGGTGAACGTGTGGGCAATTTCACTCTTACAAAAGGAACTACCTTGAATAATTTTGCAAAAACTTTATTACTGTTTGTGTCCACACCATCATCATATGAAAATGCAGAGGCAGTAAAACCTGCTTCCACTTCTTCTGCATATTTTTCCGTATTCACCCGGTATGATGCTCCTGCTATGCCCGCAACACTCTTGCTTCTGAATGCATACACAGGAGCGATATAATATGAAAACTTTTCGTTTTTATGTAAATTATGAGACAGTATTCCTAATTGAAAACCATCGTAAATATTATAACCGGCAGCAGGCAAAATTGAATGAGCAAGAATTTTACCTATTTTCTGAGAGAGATATAAAGAATCTACACCTTTTTTCGATACGGGTTTAACTGTATGTGGTTTTACAATTATTACAGAGATGTCTTTAACACCCGATGCAACGAGGTTTACAGTTTTCAATGAATCAGACGAAGACGAATGATCTGCATTCAAATAAGGCGAGGTGACGCCCAATTTATTCTTAAGCGTTATCCTGACGTTGTAATCGCCGGTTTCATTCGAAGAAGAATCTGCATTTGTCAATGGCCTTATAAATTCAGCAACCGCAGGATACCAGTACCTCAGGTTATACTGAGGATACTTATATCCTATCCCATCAAAATTATACGGAAGCTTTACATGAAAAGGAGTTGTGATCACCAATGCTCCTTTCGGTACAAGCGGTTTATCCAGCAACACTTTAATAATATCGAGATACAATGGGTGATCTTCAGTTTTCAATATATTTTCACCGGACCTGAAATCGAGCCTGTTGATATAACCCCTTTTCTGCTGATCGGCAAAATAGAAATCTGTTTTCCCTTTACTGAGAAGATATTCACTAAAGGCGGTCCGGTCGCTTTTAAAAGCATTGGGATAAATATTAAACCACAGGTAATGTAAGGTGTCAGAAGTATTATTGGTGTAGTTAAGTTCAAGAAACCCATTGATAGAATTATCCCTGTCGTTAAGGGAAGCGGTGATATTGTATTTCAGATT
>Ga0111538_10013014_pt1 | contig 10974 bp, 8 predicted proteins | sample SoiMethybrSBSTD1_FD_79669 | JGI IMG/M metagenome (GOLD analysis project Ga0111538, IMG submission 79669) | Bulk soil microbial communities from a Populus tree surrounding site in Tennessee, USA - Soil MetaG P. TD hybrid SBSTD1 (version 2)... | ecosystem: Environmental > Terrestrial > Soil > Tree... | reverse complement strand
GTCGTGCGGGCCTGGTGCGAGGATGTTCTTCCGCAATGATCAGTTCAATGCCTGGATGCAGCTAAGTGGCTGTCTTTGTTGATTGGGTTACGAACTCCTGATCAGGGGCCATAGCTTCGAGCCCCGATGCGTCCACCAGCCTCCCATTCGAGAGTTGCCCAGCCTCTCGGTCGATGCCACAGCGGCGCTTCGGGGGTGATGCGATGAGCCACGAGGAAAAGCTCAGCGAAGCGGAATATTACGAGCTGCTGGCGCCAATGGCCAAGGAGCTCAGCGCGATGGCGCGCTGGGTGTCGGAAACCTCGCAGCGCATGGTCGTCATCTTCGAAGGCCGCGACACTGCCGGCAAGGGCGGGTCGATCGACATGTTCGCGCGGCTGCTCAACCCCCGCCAGTGCCGCGTCGTCGCTCTGCCGTCGCCGAGCGAGCGCGAGCGCACGCAATGGTATTTCCAGCGCTACATCGAGCATTTGCCGGCAGCGGGTGAAATCGTGCTGTTCGATCGCAGCTGGTACAACCGTGCCGGCGTCGAAAAGGTGATGGGCTTCTGCACGCCCGACGAGACCCAGGACTTCCTCAACGCAGCGCCGGACTTCGAGCGGCATCTCATCGACGACGGCCTGCTGTTGTTCAAATATTGGCTGTGCTGCGACCAGGACGTGCAGGAAGAACGATTCCTCAATCGGCTGAACAACCCCACAAAACGCTGGAAACTGTCGCCGATCGATATCAAGGCGCGGGCGCGCTACGACGACTACACCGAGGCGCGCGAGCTGATGCTGGCCGCGACACATACCGATTTCGCCCCGTGGACCCTGGTTGATTTCAACAGCCAACCGCTCGGGCGGCTGACCCTGCTGCGCGATTTGCTCGACCGCGTGCCGGATACGGAATTGCCCTTGGCCGACATCCCCTGGCCCAAACTCGGCCACGAACCGCGCAACGAGCATTTCGGCGTTCTCCAGCCGATCCCGGATTATCCGGTCCCACACCGCAAGGACCACGCACACTGAAGGCTTTTGCAGTGCGCGCCCGCTTCGCTTAGGCTGCGCGTTGGGGAATCAGGGGGACATCCATGCGCGCGCTGAAGATGATTGGCCGGCTCACCGTCTATTATCTGGTGATCGGCATCGTGGTGTTCGCCGCGGTCAAGATTTGGCCGGCGATGCGAGACTATCTCCCTGTCGGCGGCGTCGAGCAATTGATCGCCCAGCCCGCCGGCGATCCCCTGAAAGCCAGCGATGCGGTTCGGGCGGAGCACGTCAGCAGCCTGGGCCAGAGCCTGTTCTGGCTGATCGTCGCGCTGATCGGCGCGGGGCTCGCCTCGCTGCCCGTCAGCTGGGTCTATATGGGTGTCCGCGACGACGAGGAATATGACCAGTCGCTGGTCAATACGATCATCGTCTTGCCGATGGTGGTCACCGGCATCGTGATCATCGTCCAGAATTCGCTGGCGCTCGCCTTCGCGCTGGCCGGAATCGCCGGCGCGGTGCGGTTCAGGAACTCGCTCAAGAGTTCGGGCGATGCCTTGTTCATCCTGATGTCGGTGGCGATCGGCCTGTCGGCAGGGATTGGCGCGGTGGAGTTGGCCGCGGTCATCACCATCGCTTTCAACTATACGTTCGTGCTGCTGTGGATGACCGAATATGGCGAGCGGAAGGGCATGAAGCGCTATCTGAGCGACTACGACCCGACGACCAATCCGCCCGATCCCGGGCCGCCCGCGGCCGAAGCGGCCGCCACATCGCCGACCAAGCCGGCTAGTTGACGCAGCGCTTCAGGATTCGCGCGGCGATCGCCTGGTCGTCGGCAATCTCGGAGAAGAAGCCCTCGAGATAGGAAGCGGCCCGGCGCTGGCTCCGCGGCTCGAGCCCCGGGACCTGGCTGAGCACCGCGATGATCTGCGCGTGCATGGCGCGGAATTGCGCGGCCGCGGAGAGCACCTCGGCATTATGGACGCAATAGCCGCGATACAGCCGCTGGCGGATGTCGGAGAGGTTCAGCTCGGGCGGCGGACCGGCATAGGGCGGCGCGACCAGCGCGGAGAAATCGAAGTCGTAGGGCACGGGCACGACTGAGCGGTCGGCGAGCGTCCCAATCAGCTCGGCATTGTGGCAGCAATCGCTGCCCTGCGGGCCGGCGCGCATCGACCAGTCGTGGTTGTTGATCATGTGCTGGAACAGAGCGTAGCGCGCGGCATCCGCGGGCCGCAGCGTCGACAGCGGAATGCGGGCTCCGGTGCCGCGGACCTGTCGCATCCCGTTCCGCCCGGCGACGTCGCGCAAATCTTCAAGGAAGAAGCCGTAGCGGGCCACGACCGGCTTACCGTCGGGGCCGCGATAATCGACCGTCGCCAGCCTCACTCGGAAGCTCGCCGGGGTCAGCAGATTGTACATCCGGTACCCGGCGTACTCGAGCAGCAGATATTGCTGGAAACCGGCATCGTTGCGGCAGTGGGTGACCAACTTCAGCCGCTTCTGGCCGGCGAACAGCGACGTTGGCGGCGGCGGGGCCGTGAATTCGACCCGGAGTGGCGGGAAGGCGCAGATCTCGGCTTTGCGGCGGGTGATGCCCCGCGGCGAAAGGGTCACCGGCAGCGTCTCCGCCCCCACCTTGAGCGTGGCCGCGACGGGCGGCGAGTTGCGATTGCGCACCAGCGTCGGGATCGGGCCCTGGAGCGTAATCTGGATCGGAGTGTCGGCGGCGAACAGAGGCTTGGGCGGTTCGGCAGCGACGACCGGAGTGGAAAGCGCAATCGTAACGGCGGCGGCGAGTATCCGGAACAGGGTCATGGGCTGGTCCTCCCGTGCGCGGACAGGTTGCGGCTGACGGCGTGCGGAATCATCCGGTCGCCGAGGATTTCGAGATAGCTGAGCTGTCCATTGTAGAAGCGCGAATTGCCCGTATCGACGCGGGCCAGCCGACCGTTGCCGCTGATCGTGATGCCCGACAGGATCGGCGTGTGCCCGACCACGATCCGCTGCGCGCCATATTCCATCAGGACGGCCGTGATCTCTTCGTCGGGCGTAGGAGGGACGACGGTCGTTCCCCGTACCGCCGCGGCCTCGGGATCGCGTCCAACCAGCCCGCGGTACCACAAGGGGCCGAGCGGGTCGGTCAGGATCGAGCGGGGTGTGTCGTCGGCCCTCGCCATGGCGGCGGCGACCAGGCGGTTGATGCGATCGAGCGGCAGCTTGGAATATTCGATGCTGATCCCGCCGTGGACGAACAAGGTGCCGCCGATCTTGGCGATCGCCGGATTGCCGGTGGCCCAGCGGCCGAGTTCGCCACGAGGACCCCATGCGATCCGGTGCTCGACCCAGCCGAGCGGCGTGGCATTGATCCATGCCGTATGGATCGCGCTGCCGGTCATCGCCGGGGCGCCCCGTCGATATTCAGCTTCGATCGTGATCTTGTTGCTTTCGAAGGCGGCCTCGCGCCGTGCCGCCGATTCGCGGTCGACGAACGCCGCATATTCGCCGGCCGTCGTGTAGCGGGTATCGCCAAGCAGGTTCATCGCTTCATGGTTGCCGAGGATGACGACGACCTTGCCGCCGGCGCGCGAGGCCTCGCTCCGCAGCTTCTGCAGGTGGCGAATGATTTTCAGCGAATCCGGGGCGCGGTCGGTGACGTCGCCGAGCTGAACGAGCACGGTCTTGCCGCCTGCCCAGCGGCCACGCGAGTCGATCAAGCCAGCGGCGCGCGCGATGTCGATCCAGGCGGCGTAATCGCCGTGCAGGTCACCGACCGCGACGATGCGCTGGGGTGGCGGCGCGGCGGGCGCGCCGACTGGAGCGAGCATCAGGATCGCAATGGCGAGCGCCAGCAGGCGAAGGATTCGCGGGATCATGTCCCCTCCCGGCCAAATCCTTCGCATTCGACATTGCCGCTGGCAATCCATGGCAGTTCTCCACCGTCCGTCGAAGGCTAGGGCCCTTGCGTCGAAGTTTGGAAACATGGGTTGCAACGGCCGAGGAATCAGCCGAATTCGCGCAACCCCATCCCGCGACGGTCCCCAACGTGCACCAGAAAGCCGAAAGTTCGCGCAATTCCTCAACCCGCGCCGCCGGGCGCGGGCTTATGGTTGCCGCCGCGCTGCTCCTTACGGCCTGCGGCAACGGCGATCCCAAGGGCCAGGGCGGACCGGGCGGACGCGGCGGAATGGGGACGCCGACGGTCGGCTATGTGGTCGTCCAGCAAGGCAGCGCGCCGCTGCAGCAGACCCTCCCTGGCCGCGTTTCGGCCTACCAGATCGCCGAGGTCCGACCGCAGGTGTCGGGCGTAATCCTGCGCCGGCTGTTCCGCGAGGGCTCGGTCGTAAGCCAGGGCCAGACGCTCTATCAGATCGATCCCAGCATCTATCAGGCGCAGGCCGCCCAGGCGTCCGCGAACCTGGCGAGCGCTCGCGCCAGCGCGGAAGCCGCGCGGACTCGCGCCGAGCGCTACCGGCCGCTGGCCGAGATGGAGGCGGTTTCCAGGCAGGATTACACCGATGCGCTGGCGCAGGCGCGGCAAGCGAACGCCGCTATCGCGCAGAATGCCGCCGCGCTGCGCGCCGCCCAGGTCAATGTGCGCTTCACCCGCGTACCGGCGCCGATTTCGGGACGGATCGGACTTTCGACCTTCACCGAAGGCGCGCTGGTCACCGCCAACCAGGCCGAGCCAATGGTCACAATCACCCGGCTCGACCCGGTCTATGTCGATATCCAGCAATCGGCGGCCGACCTGCTCGGGCTGCGCCAGGCGCTCGCCCGCGGAGGCGTGGTCGCGACCACCGCGCAGGTGCGCCTCAAGCTCCCCGACGGATCGGACTACGGCTTCAGCGGAACAGTCGAGTTCAGCCAGGTGGTCGTCAACCAGGATACCGGCAGCGTGACCATCCGCGCACGCTTCCCCAATCCGCAGGCGATTCTCCTGCCGGGGATGTTCGTGACGGCGCAATTTGCGCAGGCGGTGGATTCGGCGGCCTTCCTCGTTCCGCAGCAGGCCATAAACCGCGATCCCAAGGGCAACGCGACCCTGTGGGTTGTCGGCCCTGGCAACCGCGCGGTGCAGCGCGTCGTCATCGCCGACCGCACTCAAGGACCCTACTGGGTGGTGACCCAGGGTCTGGCTCCGGGCGAGAAAGTCATCACCCAGGGAACGGCCAACCTGCGTGATGGCGCACCGATCAAGCCGGTTCCGGCCACCGCCCGCCAACAGGTGAAGGCGCCACCGCCGGGAGCCAAGCGCCAGGGTAACCCCGCGGGCGGACGGTAACCTATGTCGCGGCTGTTCATCGACCGGCCGATCTTCGCCTGGGTGATCGCGATCATCATCATGCTGATGGGCATCGGCGCGATCATCTCGTTGCCGATCGCCCAATATCCCGACGTCGCCCCGCCGCAGGTCAACATCCGGGCAACCTACCCCGGTGCCTCGGCGGACACGCTGGAGAACAGCGTCACCCAGGTGCTGGAGCGCCAGCTGACGGGAATCGACGGGCTGCTCTATTTCCAATCCTCGTCCACGGCCCGCGGATCGGTGAACATCACCGCGACGTTCGAGAAAGGCATCAACCCGGATATCGCCCAGGTCCAGGTCCAGAATAAGATCCAGCAGGCCATCCCCCGACTGCCGCAATTGGTGCAGCAGCAGGGCGTGGTCGTGACCAAGGGCTCGCCCGATTTCCTGCTGATCGTCGGCGTCTATGACGAGACCGACAAGACCACCAATTTCGATGTTTCCGATTGGCTGGCGAGCAACATGCAGGACGATCTGTCGCGCGTCCCGGGCGTCGGCGATGTCAACGTCTTCGGTGCGCCGTACGCGATGCGCATCTGGCTCGATCCTTACAAGCTCGCCAGCTTCAAGCTGATGCCGAGCGACGTCGTCAGCGCGATCACCAGCCAGAACACCGAGGTCGCCGCGGGCGAGGTCGGAGGGATGCCCCAGCCGCAGGGGCAGATGATCAACGCGACGGTGACCGCGCAATCGCGGCTGCAGACCCCCGAGCAATTCCGCAACATCATCATCAAGGCAGATCAGTCCGGCGCTCGTGTCCTGCTGGCCGACGTCGCCCGGGTCGAACTCGGCACCGAGAACTACAACCCGTACATCCGCGTGAACGGCCATCCGGGCGCCGGCATGGGCATCTTTCTCGAGCCGGGGTCCAACGCCCTGCGCACCGCCGACCTGGTCAAAGCCAAGGTCGAGCAGATCGCGGTGCGCATGCCTGCGGGTTACAAATTCGCCTACGCCAACGACACGACCGATTTCATCAAGCTGTCGATCTCGGAGGTCGTGAAGACGCTGATCGAGGCGATCCTGCTCGTCGTGCTTGTAATCTTCGTCTTCCTGCAGAGCTGGCGGGCGACGCTGATCCCCTTCATCGCCGTGCCGGTCGTCCTGCTCGGCACGTTCGCCATTCTCTACGGCCTCGGTTTCTCGATCAACACCATGACCCTGTTCGGCCTGGTGCTGGCGACCGGCCTGCTGGTCGACGACGCGATTGTCGTGGTCGAAAATGTCGAGCGCCTGATGGACGAGAATCCCGACATGACGCCGCGCGAGGCGACGATCATCTCGATGGGCCAGATCCAGACCGCGCTGGTGGCGATTGCACTGGTACTCTCCGCCGTCTTCCTGCCGATGATTTTCTTCGGCGGCTCGACCGGGGTTATATACCGGCAGTTCTCGGCGACCATCGTCTCGGCGATGGCGCTGTCGGTGTTCATCGCTTTGACGCTGAGCCCGGCGATCGCTGCAAACCTGCTGAAGCGCAATCACGCGAGCGTCGAGCAGTCCTGGCTCGGGCGGCGCGTTCCCGCCGTCGGCCGCTGGCTCGAGGCAGGACGTGAAAAGTTCAATCGCGGCCTCAGGCGGCTGATCGACTGGTACGTCGGGACGGTCAGCAAGGTGGTCGACCGCAAATGGCTGTTCCTTGCCATCTACGCCGGCGTCTGCGCCCTGCTCGTCATCCTGTTCTTGAGGCTCCCGACGGGCTTCATTCCAAACGAGGACCAGGGCGGTGCGTTCGTCCAGTTCCGGCTCCCCGCCGGCGCGACCACCACCCGGACGAAGGAGGTGCAACAGGAGGTCGAGAATTATTTCCTGCGCGGCCCGGAAAAGAAGAACATCAAGACTTATTTCACGGTCGCCGGCGGCGGCCAGGGGGCGGCCGGGCAGAACACCGGCCAAGCGTTCATCAACCTGGCGGATTATGACAAGCGCCATGGCAAGGCGAATTCCGCAGACGCGGTCACCGAGCGCGCGTCAGGCGCCTTCCGAGGCCTGCGCGACGCGCAGGTGTTCGCGCTGGTGCCGGGCTCGATCCGCGGCCTCGGCCAGTCGAACGGCTTCACGGTGGAGCTCCAGAACACGAGCGGGATGAGCAGTGAGGAGTTCGCCGCGGCGCGCGACAGGCTGCTCGGCGCGGCCTCGTCGGACCCCATGCTGGCGTCGGTCCGCCCAACCGAGCTGCCCGACGTTGCCAGCCTCAAGATCGAAGTGAACCAGCAACGGCTCGCCGCGCTCGGGCTAAGCTCGGGAGACGTCAACAGCACCATCTCGACCGCATGGGGTGGGCGCTATGTCAACGACTTCATCGACCGTGGCCGCGTCAAGCGCGTGTTCGTCCAGGCCGACGCGCCCTACCGGGCCGCGCCCCGCGACATCGACCAATGGTTCGTCCGCAACAGCCAAGGCGACATGGTGCCCTTCTCGTCTTTCTCCCAGACGAGCTGGACGACCACGCCGACCAGCGTGTCGCGGTTCCTCGGCTATCCGTCCTATGAGCTGCAGGGCCAGGGCGCGCCCGGCGTGAGTTCGGGGCAGGCGATGGACCGCATCGAGCGGTTGGCCGCGCAAGTGCCCGGGATCAGCGTCGCCTGGGCAGGCCAGTCGTTCCAGGAGCGGCTGTCATCGGGGCAGGCCCCGATCCTCTACGGCATCTCGCTGATCGTGATCTTCCTGTGCCTCGCCGCGCTGTACGAGAGTTGGTCGATCCCGCTGGCCGTGATCCTCGTCATTCCGCTGGGGCTGGTGGGCGCGATTTTCTTCGTGACCCTGCGCGGGCTGCAGAACGACGTCTACCTTCAGATCGGGCTGCTCACGACCATGGGCCTGACGTCCAAGAATGCGATTCTGATGAATGAGTTCGCGGAGCGGGCGGAGAAGGAGGGCAAAAGGATTATCGACGCGGCGATCGAAGCGGCCCGGATCCGGCTGCGACCGATCCTGATGACCAGCTTCTCCTTCATTTTCGGGGTACTCCCGCTGGCGCTCTCGACCGGCGCCGGCGCGAACAGCCGGATCGCGATCGGCACGTCGGTGATCGGGGGGATGCTGACCGCGACGATCCTTGCGATCTTCTACATCCCACTGTTCTTCGTCCTCGTGCGCCGCGGGGTGCGCGACGGCCTGGTCGTGATCCGCGAGCGCTTTCGCCGCCGCCGTGAGGCGGGCGCATGAAGCGGTCGACGGCGTTCCTCGCGCTGATCGCGACTGGCTGCATGTCGATGGAGCCGCGCTATGCGCCGCCCGCTCCCGCGATTCCCCCCTCCTGGCCGGCCGGCGATCCCTATCTCAGGCAGGCGGAGGCGGCGCTTCCGACGGTCACCTACCAGCAGATTTTCCGCGATGCTCGGCTCCAGGCGCTGATCGGGCAGGCGCTGGCCAACAACCGCGACCTGCAGGTCGCCGCCGCGAACATCGTTGCCGCCCGTGCCCAATATCGGATCCAGCGTGCGGCCCAGCTCCCGGAAGTCGACGCCAACGCCAGCGCGACCGTAACCGGCGATCAGGACCAATATGCCGTCGGGATCAGCGTGCCGGCCTTCGAACTCGATCTGTTCGGGCGCGTGCGGTCACTCACCCACGTCCAGCTCAACCGCTATTTCGCGACCGAGGCGGCGGCCCGCGCGACACGGTTGGCGCTGGTCGCCGATGTTGCCGACGCCTGGCTCAACCACGCCGCGGATTCGAGCCTGCGGCTGATCGCCGAGCAGACCGCGCAGAGCGCCGAGAAGAGCGTTCGGCTGACCCGGCTGAGGCTCCAGGGCGGGATTGCTCCACGTACGGATCTTCGCCAGGCCGAGCAGATCCTGACGCAGGCCCAGGCCGACCTCGCCCAACTGCGCACAGCGGTCGCGCAAGACATCAACGCACTACAGCTGCTGGTCGGTGCCCCGATCGACCCGCGACTGCTCGCCGGTTCGATCGACGATGGGGCCAAAACCATCGCCGAGTTGCCGGCAGGCGTGGATTCCTACGTCCTGCTGCGCCGCCCGGACGTGGTCGAAGCCGAATATCAATTGCGCGCCGCCAACGCGCAGATCGGCGCGGCGCGCGCGGCCCTGTTTCCGCGCATTTCGCTGACCGGCCTGCTCGGCCTCGCCAGTTCCGCCCTCGGCAAGCTCTTCACCGGCGGCGCGTTCGGGTGGAGCGGATCAGGAGATGCGGCCTATACGATTTTCGACGCCGGCGCCGGCCGCGCCAATGTCCGGCTCAGCGAAGCGCAGCGCAATGCCGCTCTGTCGACCTACCAAAAGGCGATCCAAACCGCATTTCGCGAGGTCGCCGACGCGCTCGCGCGGCGCGGCACGATCAACGACGAGCTCGCGGCGCGGGAACGCCAGCAGGCTGCCGCGGCTGACAATTATCAATTGACCGAGGCACGCTATCGCGCCGGAGTCGATCCGTTCCTCGCCGCGCTCGATGCGCAGCGCAGCTATTATTCAGCTCAGCGATCACTGGTCCTGGCCAAACTCACTGCCGCGCAGAACCTGGTCGCGTTGTACCGCACGCTGGGCGGCGATTCCCTGCTTCAGGCAACGCCGGTCAGATCACGTTGAGCGCGTGCGGATTTGGCCGCTCGGGCTTGGCTTTCGCGGCCGGCTGCTGGCCAAAGAAAATGAAAGCGGCGCCAACGACGATCGCGAGGCCGTAGGGGATGCCTTTGCTTCCGATCTTCTCCTTGCCCTTGCGCTGGCGCGACGGGAACAGGCGAGCAGTCAGGAAGATGATCGCCAACACCCCGCCGGCGAGGAACACCGCCGCGATCAGCCACACCGACGTGCGCAAATCGACCCACAACCCGACCGCCGCAAGCAGCTTCACGTCCCCGCCCCCGACCTTGCCGGCCGCAAAGAGCGGCGTGCCGATGGCCAGGATCGCAGCGAAGACGACCCAATTCTGCCAGAGCGCAAGCGGAAATCCCTGGAGTCCCATCGCAATCAGCCCGGCAACGAGCACCCCGGCAACGCTGAGGTTGGAAATCCGCAAGCGGACCGCATCCTCGACTGCCGCGATGACGAGCGCCGCCGCGAGCAGCCCGAGCAACCACATTGGGGCCATGGCAAGGAGGTTCATCGGCTACCGCCGGCCACCTGCAGGTTATTTGCCGCACGGGGGTACCAGGTTTCGCTCGCCTCCAGCGCCGCCGTGAACGCGGCGACGGCACGGGCCTTGTCGCCGCGCAACTGCGCCGCGACTCCTGCGTCGTTGAGGCGCTCGGCCCAGGCGCGACCGGACTCAGCCGGGCGCCGCTCCGGCAGTCGGTCGGCGAGCGCCGCTCGTGCAAGCTCGAGATTGTTGGCGATCCGCTGCGAGCGCGGATCAGACGCCACAGCCCGCTCGAGCACGCTGGCCGCGCCCTGCCAATTGCCGCGCAGTAGCTGCGACCAGCCTTGGTTGTTGAGCACCTCCGCCTTGTTCGGAGCGAGTTCGGCGGCATGCGCAAAGGCGCGGTCCGCCTCGGCCCAGTCGCTTTGCATGTCGGCCAGCACGCCGCGGGCATTCCACGCGCGCCAGGAGGCATTCGCCGGCTTGGTCGCGCATTGAATCAGCGGCGCGGCGCGGGCGGCGTCGCCCAGCCGCAAGGCGGCGATCGCCGCCCGCTCGCACAGCTTCGAATCATTTGGGGCGACGGCCAGCAACCATTGGTAGCGGGCGAGCGCCTCGGCATTGTTGCCTTCGGCGAAGGCAAGGTCGGCC
>Ga0111538_10013011_pt1 | contig 10977 bp, 7 predicted proteins | sample SoiMethybrSBSTD1_FD_79669 | JGI IMG/M metagenome (GOLD analysis project Ga0111538, IMG submission 79669) | Bulk soil microbial communities from a Populus tree surrounding site in Tennessee, USA - Soil MetaG P. TD hybrid SBSTD1 (version 2)... | ecosystem: Environmental > Terrestrial > Soil > Tree... | reverse complement strand
TAGGAGAGGTCGACGTCCGGCAGGGCCATCGCGTCCGCCTGGGCGGCAGCCATCGCGCGGTCGGTTTGTTCGAGCGGCGTGCCCGGTGCGAGGCGCAGGTCGGCGATAAACTCGCCTTGGGAGAGCTGCGGGATGAGCTCAGTGCCGAGCTGCGGAACGAGCGCCGCGGTTGCAAGGAAAACCGCGGCCGAGATCGCGACCACGCGGCCGCGGTGCTCGAGCGACCATCGCAGCGCCGGCAGGTAGGCACGCTGCACCGCGGCGAAGCCGGCCTGTGTCGGCCGCGCGGCGAAGCCGAGCAGCCACGACATGAACCCGGCGACCCGCGCCGAGATCCGGCGCTTCCAAGCGAGCGCGCGCGCGATGGCGCGGCCGGCCCGGCCAGGTGAGCGCTCCGGGTCCGGCACGGCGTACTCGGGCTTGCCGGCGGCGAGCATCGGCACAAGCGTCATTGCGACTAGCAGCGAGAAGAGCAGGGAGAAGCTCACGGTCAGTGCCTGGTCGCGGAACAGCTGGCCGGCGATGCCGGTGATGAAAACCATCGGGAAGAATACGGCGATCGAGGTAAGCGTCGCCGCGGTGATCGCGGTGCCGACCTCGCTCGTTCCGCGGGTGGCCGCCTCGACGCGCGACCGGCCTTCCTCGCGGTGCCGCACGATGTTCTCCAGCACGACGACCGCGTTGTCGACCAGCATGCCCACCGCGAGCGCGATGCCGCCGAGCGACATGATGTTGAGCGAGAGGTCGAACATGTACATCAGCACAAAAGTGCCGATTACCGAGACCGGGATTGCAAGGCCGGTGATGAAGGTCGCGCGCGCGTCACGCAGGAAGAGGTAGAGCACGAGGATCGCGAGCAGGCCGCCGATCAGCGCCGCCTCGCGCACCTCGCCGATCGCGGAGGAAATGAACTTCGACTGGTCGTAGACGAGCTTCAGCTCGCTGCCCGGCGGCAGCGACTTGCCGAGTTCCTCGACCCGCGCCCGGATGCCGGCCGCGAGCTGCACCGTATTGGCGTCGCCCTCCTTGTAGATCGCGAGCTCGACCGACTCGCGACCGTCCACGCGCGTGATGGCCTCGCGGTCCTTGTAGCCACTCGTGACGCTCGCGACGTCCCGGAGGTACACGGGCTTGCCGTCGACGTTCGTGATGATCGCGTCCGCCATCGCCTGCACCGAGGTGAACTCGTTCAGCGTGCGCACCAGGAAGCGCTGCGTGCCCTGCTCGAGGCGGCCGCCGGAGAGGTTCACGTTTTCTTCGCCCAGGCGGTCCGCAATCTTGTCGATTGATAGGTTCAGCTGCGCGAGCTTCTGCTGGTCCACGAAGATCTGGATCTCGTCCTCGTAGCCGCCGCTGACCTTGACCGCGGCCGACCCGTCGACCGACTCGAGGTCCGGCTTCAGGCGGTCGTCGGCGAAGCGGCGCAGGCTCTTCAGGCGCTCGACCCCGCCGGACTCGTCCGGGTTCGCCTTCGCGAATGAGTCGTTGTCCACGAATGCGTAGCGCATGACCGGCTCGGTCGAGGGATCGAAGCGCAGGAGGATCGGACGGCTCGCCTCGAGCGGGAGCTGTAGCAGGTCGATCTTCTCGCGCACGTCGATGCCCGCGAGGTCCATGTCCGTGCCCCAGGCAAACTCCAGGATGACGTCCGCCTGGCCCGCGCGCGAGACCGAGCGGACCGAGCGGACGTTGCGGATGATTCCGACGGACTCTTCGATCGGGCGCGTGATCAGCGTCTCGAGCTCGAGCGGCGCCGCGCCGGGCAGGTCGGTGCGGACGGTAAGCGTCGGGTAGGAAAGGTCGGGCAGGAGGTTCAGCTTCAGGCGCGACAGAGAGACGAAGCCGAACAGGACGATAGCGACCGTCACCATCAGGATGGTGACGCGGCGCCGCGTGGCGAATTCGACGACCTTCATCGGGTGGCCGCGCTCAGCCCGCCGCGGCGGCGCCGGGCAGCTTCACGGCGGCCGGCCGCGCGGTAGAGTTCACGACGCGCACCGCCGCGCCGGGCTTGACCGCGCCCTGGCCGACGACCACGACCTGCTCGCCGTCCTTGAGGCCGTCCGTCACCTCGATCCAGGCGCCGTTCGAGAGGCCAAGCTTGACTGTGCGCTCCAGCGCCTTGCCGTCCTTCACCACGAATACCTTCGGCGGGCCGTCGCCGTCGAGCAGCGCCGTGCGGGGGATCTGCAGCGCGTCCGGTTTGCGCTCGTAGACGATGGCGACGCGCGCGAACATGCCGGGCCGCAGCAGGCCGTCCGTCTTGGTCACGCGGATTCGGACCGTGAAGGTCGCGGTGTCGGCGCTCACATAGGGACTGATCAGCGCGATCTCGCCCTCGAACACGTGGTCAGGAACCGCGTCGAAGGTGAGCTGCGCGACCTGACCGACCGAGAGCTTGGCGAGCTCGCGCTCCGGCACGTTCACGCGCAGCATCAGCGTGTCGAGGTCCTCGACGACGAACAGCGAGCTCTGGCCGCTCTCGATCACGCCGCCGACCGGCGTGACGGTGTTGCCGACTTTCACGACGTCGAGGCGCTGCGTGACGGTGCCCTCGATGGGGGAACGGATGTCGCAGTAGGAGAGCTGCAGCCGCGCGAGCTCCCAGTTCGCCTTCGCGGCTTCGAGCTCGTATTTCAGGTTGTCGAGGGAGACCGCGCTGATCAGGCCTTTCTGCTGCAGCTCGAGGTTGCGGTTGTAGTCGCGCTCGAGCTTGCGCATCGTCGCCTCGTTGAGAGCGACCTCGAGGCGCAGCTTGTCGCCGTCGAGGCGCGCGAGCACCTGCCCCGCGCGCACGCGCTGGCCTTCGTCCGCGAGCACCTGGCGGATCTCACCCTGCACCTTCGGCATCACGAAGGCCTTGCGCTCGGATTCCACCGGCGCGGTGCCGCTATAGAGCGCGGCCATCTCGGCGCGCTGCGTGGCTGCGACCTCGACCGGCACCGCGGGCACCTTGTCCTTGGCTTCCTTTTCGCTGTCTCCGTTGGCGTTGCCACAGGCGGAGAGGACGAGTACGGCCGCCACGAGGACAACCGCGAGCAGCCAGCACTCAGGCTTGGCGAGGACCGGGAGAACTCGGGATTCGGTGCGCATCGCAGTCCGCTCCAGGGGATCAGGGTGGCGCTATGTTACGGTCCCTTAGTGTTGTAGTCAAGTATAACACTAGAGGGTGAGCTTCGCGCACAAGGCAATGAATCGAAAGGGAAAAGGGCGAAAAACGCCCGCGGATCAGCTAAGGCGTGCCGGTTCCTGGGCTTTCGGCAGCTGGACCGCGTCCGCTGCGATCTCGACGGCCTCTTCAAGGACGGCATCCGGTGCCTCGGCATCATCCAGTGCGGCGACATTTGCGAGCGGCGCAAGTCCCCGGGCCGCACGGCGGGCATTCTCGCGCTTGAGGCGGTCGGCGTCGATGGCATCGCGTTCGGCGCGGCGCTTGTCGAGATTCAGCGACACGTCGCGCTGCGTGCGCAGCTGCTGCATCGCCTGCACATCACCCTCGAGCGCGACGAAATCGGGATTGTGCGCGATGCGCTCCTCGTGCTCGCGCTCGACCATCGCGACGACCGGCAGCTCCGCCGGCTCCGGCGTGTAGCGTGCCGCGTTGATGCGGTCCCAGGGCAACGCGCTCTCGCGCGTGCTCTCGCCGATGTCGTCGGTGTCGAGCAGCGAGGGCAATGTGATGTCGGGCTCGACGCCGCGGTGCTGCGTGCTGTCCCCGGTGACCCGGTAGTACTTGCCGATCGTCACCGTGAGCTGCCCGAAGCCTGCCTTCGGGCCGAGGGCGTAGCGGTCGAGCGGGTAGAGGTTCTGCACCGAGCCCTTGCCGTAGGTCTGCTGGCCGACGACGAGCCCGCGCTGGTAGTCCTGGATCGCGCCCGCGAAGATCTCGGAAGCAGAGGCGCTCGCGCGATTCACGAGAACGACGAGCGGGCCATCCCAGGCCGCGCCCGGCTCGGGGTCGTCGAGGACCTCGATGCGGCCGCTCGTCTCGCGCAGCTGCACCACCGGCCCGCGCTCGACGAACAGGCCGACTAGGCTCGTCGCCTCCGACAGGTGGCCGCCGCCATTGTCGCGCAGGTCGATCACGAGCGAATCGATGTGCTCCGCCTTCAGCTCGTCGACCAGGCGATGGACGTCGCGCGTCGTGCTGCGATAGTCGGCGTCGCCCTTCATCCGCGCCTGGAAGTCCTGGTAGAAGCTCGGCACCGCGATCACGCCGACTTTCAGCTCCTTGTCGCCGCGCTTCAGCGTGTGGATCTCCTTCTTCGCCGCCTGCGACTCGAGCGTGATCTTGGCGCGTTTCAGCGTCAGCTGCGCTTCCTGGGTCCCCGGGGACGCGGACTGCGGGAGGATCTGCAGGCGCACAACGGTGTTTTCAGGGCCGCGGATCAGTTGCACGACGTCGTCGAGGCGCCAGCCGACGACGTCGGTGAGAGCGCCAGCCTCGCCCTGGCCGACGGCCGTGATCCGGTCGCCGACCTTGATCTCGGTGGAGGTGGCAGCCGAGCCGCCCGGAAGGACGTTCATGATGGTCACGTAGTCGTCGACGAGCTGCAGCGATGCACCGATGCCCTCGTAGGAAAGGCTCATCGCGATGTTGTATTCCTCGGAGTTGCGCGGCGACAGGTAGTTCGAATGCGGGTCGTAGACGTGCGAGTACGCGTTCATGAAGGTCTCGAACACGTCGTCCGCCGTCACCTGCTCGATGCGCTTTGCGACGCGCTCGTAGCGTTTGCGCAGGGTGTCCCGCGCCTCGGGCCAGGCCTTGCCGGCGAGCAGCAGCGAGAGCCCATCGTTCTTCACGCGCTTGCGCCACAGCTCGTGCAGCTCGTCCGCGGATGCGGGCCAGCCCTCGTCCGTGCGGTCGAACCGGAACGACTCGTCGAGCTTGAAGTCAGGCTCGGTGTCGAGGAGGGTGATGGCGTAGTGCAGCACCTCGCGGTTGCGCTGCTGGAAGCGGGTGAAGATCTGGAACGCGGGCCCGGCGTCGGCGCGCTGGATCGCGTCGTCGAGCTGGTATCGCAGCGGCTCGAACTCGGCGATGTCCGAGGCGAGCAGGTAGCTCTTACTCGGGTCCAGCGCCTCGAGATAGCGCTCGTAGATCTGCGACGACATGCCGTCGTCGAGCGGCGCCTGCCGATAGTGCTGTCGCTCGACCACCTCGGAAACGAGGCGCATCACGCGCCGATGGCGCTCGCTCGGGACGAGCTCGCCGGAAGAGGCGGCGGCCGGCGCGATCGCGGGCGCGAGCGGCGCCTCGTTGTTGCCGGAGCCCGCCAGGAGGAGCACTCCGGCGACTGCCGCGCAGGCGATCGCGAGGCGCAGCCGGGACGATGTTGGCGCTCTGAGCCAGGGGGTCATGGGCTGTTAAACTGTTCCTCGCGGCCCTTCACGGGCCTACCCGGTCGGGACAGGCTATGGGCGGACGGGCGCGGTATCAAGTACCGGCGTCACGCCCCCGGAGGGCACATCTGCATGCGGCCACTGGGCTTCCTGACGGGCGTCGTGCTGGGCTCCGCCGCTTCGATCGCCCTTGTGCTCCTCATGGTAGCCGTGGTTTTTGCATTTTCCGCCGGCCGGCAGGCCCCGGTCGGGGCGGAATACCCGGGGCTCCTGGCGGCCGCAGGTCTCTTTGGGGTACTTGCGGCGGCGTCCGGCGCGGCCTTCGTAGGACTTCAGCGCGAACGGCGCTGGCGCTGGCTGGCACAGGCCGCCATGTGGCTCGTGCTCGCCGCGATCGCCTGGTTCTACTGGCCAGCGAACGCCTGGCCCGGGAGGTGACATGAAGAGCTTCGACAAGCCGTACCGGGTGCTGTTCATCGCATCGCTTGCGGGCGTTGTCGGCGCGTTCGGCGCGAGCGACAAGATGCTACGCAAGGCGTCCGAGGCCATCAAAGGCAACGCCTACCGGTCGCATGTCGAGGCGCTCTCTTCCGACGAGATGCAGGGCCGCGAGCCGGGCGGTGAAGGCGAGCTCAGGACGGCCGAGTACGTCGAGAAGCAATACCTCGAGCTTGGGCTGCAACCCGTCGCAGGCGGCGACTTCCGCCAGGACGTCGCGCTCGTCGAAATCACGGGCAGCGACCAGCGCCTACAGTTCAACCGCGGCGCGGGCGGCATGGCGCTCGCCATCGGCGAGGACATGGTGCTCGGCTCGCGCCACGTGCGGCCGGAGGCCTCGGTCAGCGGGAGCGAACTGGTCTTCGTCGGCTACGGTATCAACGCGGCGGAATACGGCTGGAACGACTACGCCGGCGTCGACATGCGCGGCAAGACCGCGCTCATCCTCGTCAACGACCCGGGTTTCGTGACCGGCGACGAGGCGCTCTTTCGCGGCAAGGCGATGACCTACCACGGGCGATGGACCTACAAGTTCGAGGAAGCGTCGCGGCAGGGCGCGGCGGCCGCGATCATCGTCCACGAGACAGCGCCTGCCGCCTACGACTGGGGTGTGGTGCGGAACAGCTGGAGCGGGCCGCAGTTCTACCTGGACCGCGAAGGCGGCAATGCAGACCGGACAGCGCTCGAAGGCTGGATCACCGAGGCGCGCGCCCGCCAGCTCATGGAACTTGCAGGCCAGGACTTTGACGCGTTGAAGGCGGCGGCAGTCAAGCGCGGCTTCAAGGCCGTGCCGCTCGGCGTCACCGCGACAGGACGCGTGCGCAACGCGATCCGCCACAAGCGCTCGCCGAACCTCGTCGGCATGGTGGCCGGCAAGGACCGGCCGGACGAGTACGTGATCTACGTCGCGCACTGGGACCATCTTGGCGTCGACGACAAGCCTGCCGCCGATCGCATCTACAATGGCGCTGTCGATAATGCGACCGGCGTCGCCGGCATTCTGTCGATCGCGCGCGCTTATCGCGACATGCTGCCCGGCGCCTCGCGCTCGGTCGTCTTCATGGCAGTCACGGCCGAGGAGTCGGGCCTGCTCGGCTCCGAGTATTACGTCGAGCACCCGCTGGTACCGCTCGAGAAAACCGCAGCGGTGATCAACATCGACGCGCTGAATCCACTCGGGCGCGCAAAAGACCTCGAAGTCGTCGGCTACGGGGCCTCCGACCTCGAGGACCTGCTGGCAGATGCGGCCCGGAAGCAAGGGCGTGCGCTGACGCCGGACCGCCGCTCAGAAGCCGGGCGCTACTACCGGTCGGACCAGTACAACTTCGCAAAGGCCGGCGTGCCGGCCCTTTACGTGAAATCCGGCACGACGCTGCGCGACAAGCCGGAGGGAACGGGCAAGGCGCTGCTCGACGACTACGACGCGAACCGCTACCACAAGCCCGGCGACGCCTATTCCGAGGATTGGGATGTCGGCGGCTCCATCGAGGACCTTCGGCTCCTGTTCGAGGTCGGCGCGCGCGTCGCCAACGAAGAGGCCTGGCCGGAGTGGCGCGAGGGCAACGAGTTCCGCGCCGTGCGCGAGAAGAGCGCGAAGAGCCGCGAGCCAAAGGACGAGGACTAGCTGGCGCGCGCGCGGCGTAGCGGCCGCGTCAGGAACCGGACCGCGGTGAACAGCAGGTAGGGTCCTAGCACCAGGAGCCATGCCGTCGGCTTCAGCGTGAAGAAGGCGGCGAGCAGCGAGCCCAGGAAGGCCAGCAGGCCGCCGTCGTACGGCCCGAGCGTCAGCACGCCCGCGAGATAAATGAGGAAGGGCATGACGAGAAGCCCGAACGCGAGCCACAGGCCGGCGATCCTGAGCTCGCGGCGCGAGACGGGCGTGAGCCCCGCGTACCAGTTGCGGATTGCGTCGTGCCAGGCCATCGCGGCAGTCTCTCGCGGCGACCGGGCCGGGGCAAGCCGTCGGCGGCCCCGGGCTATAATGTGTGCGACATGACGCCCCTGCGCTGCGCCGTCGTCGGCGCCGGCTATCTCGGCCGATTCCACGCCCAGAAATACGCTGCGCTCGCCGATTGCGAGCTGGTCGGCGTCGCCGACCCGTCGGTGGAAGCGCGTGAGCGGCTCAAGGCGGAGCTCGACGTCGAGGGCTTCGCGGACTACCGCGAGCTCCTCGGGCGCGTCGACGCCGTCAGCATCGCGACTCCGACCTCGCTGCACCACGCGGTGGCGCGCGACTTCCTAGCGGCCGGCGCTCACGCGCTCGTCGAGAAGCCGATCACGGCGACAGCGGAGGAGGCGCGGGAACTCATCGCGCTGGCTGCGTCCAAAGGTCTGGTGCTGCAGGTCGGCCACCTCGAGCGCTTCAACCCGGTCATCCTCGCCGTCGAGGGCGTGCTCGCGAACCCGCGATTCATCGAGTCGAACCGGCTCGCGCCCTTCAAGCCTCGCGGCACCGACGTCAGCGTCGTGCTCGACCTCATGATCCACGACATCGACCTCATCGAGCACGTCGTGCGCTCGCCGATCGCGTCGATCGATGCGATCGGCGCGCCGGTGTTCACCGACGAGATCGACATCGCGAACGCGCGCATCCGCTTCGCGAACGGCTGCGTCGCGGACGTGACGGCGAGCCGCATCAGCCTCAAGGCCGAGCGCAAGCTGCGCGTGTTCCAGGCGGACGCCTACCTGTCGATCGACCTGCAGCAGAAGCTGCTCTCGATCGTGCGCAAGCCCGCATCGTTCGGTGATGGCGCGCTGCCGAAGGTCGACCTCGAGGAGCGCAGCTTCGAGCAGGGCGACGCGCTCCAGGACGAGATCCGCTCCTTCGTGGACGCCGTGCGCCGCGGCGCGCGCCCCGTCGTCTCTGGCGAGGACGGCCTGCGCGCGCTCGAGACCGCAACGCGCATCGCCGAGCTCGTCAACCGCGGCTCCGCCGCCCAGACCGCCGCGTCGGCCGGCCGGGCGGCCGGTATACTGGACGGCTGATGCAACCGACCAATACGGCTGATCCCGACTACTACCACAAGGTGGTGGACTGCCAGTGGGCGTGCCCTGCCCACACCGATGTTCCCGAGTACATCCGCTTGATTGCGCAGGGCCGCTACTCGGACGCCTACATGGTGAACCGCGAGTCGAACGTGTTCCCGGGCATCCTGGGCCGCGTCTGCGACCGCCCCTGCGAGCCCGCCTGCCGGCGCCGCCGCGTCGAGGAGAAGCCGGTCGCGATCTGCCGCCTCAAGCGCGTCGCATCGGACCTTCGCGACGACATCACGCCGCGCCTGCCGAAGGCGCCCGCGCGCGGGAACGGCCGGCGCGTCGCCTGCATCGGCGCGGGGCCGGCCTCGCTCACGGTCGCGAACGACCTGCTGCCGCTCGGCTACGAAGTCGTGATTTTCGAGCAATACGAGACCGCGGGCGGCCTGATGCGAACCAACATCCCCGCGTTCCGCCTGCCCGCCCAGGTCCTCGACGAGGAGATCGGCTACGTCGTCGACATGGGCGCCGATCTGCGCCTCGGTACGCCGGTCGCCAGCATGCGCGAGCTGCTGGCCGACGGCGGCTTCGGTGCCGTCTTCGTCGGGACCGGCGCGCCGAAAGGAAAGGAACTGAGCCTGCCCGGCCGCGCGGAGTCCGACCGGATCCACATCGGCATCGCATGGCTCGAGTCGGTGGCCTTCGAGCACATCGACTCGATCGGCGAGCGCGTGCTGATCATCGGCGTCGGCAACACGGCTATGGATTGTTGCCGCACCTCGCTTCGCCTCGGCGCGAAGAGCGTGAAGGTGATGGCGCGCAAGCCCCGCGGTTTCTTCAAGGCATCCGAATGGGAGCTGGAGGACGCGGAGGAGGAGCAGGTCGAGATCATCGTCAATCACGCCCCGAAGTGCTTCGTCGTCGAGGGCGGCAAGCTCAAGGGCATGAAGTTCGAGCGGCTCGAGTACGAGATGGACGGTGCCGAAATCCGCAGCCAGCGCGTCGCCGAGGAAGTCTTCATCCCCTGCGACGACGTGATCCTCGCGATCGGGCAGGAAAACGCCTTCCCGTGGGTCGAGCGGGACCTCGGCATCGAGTTCGACAAGTGGGACGTGCCGAAGCTCGATGCGGTCACGTTCGAATCAACACGCAAGGGCGTCTTCTTCGGAGGCGACGCCGCGTTCGGCCCGAAGAACATCATCTGGGCGGTCGAACACGGCCACCAAGCGGCCATATCGATCCACAAGCACTGCCAGGGCGAGCCGCTCTCCGAGCGCATGCCGCGCGGCGTGAACCTGCAGAGCCGGAAGGTCGGGATGCACGAGTGGTCGTACAAGAACGACTACGACGCGTCGGCGCGAAAGCTCATGCCACATGTAAGCCTCAAGGAGCGATTCAAGCGGCTCAACATCGAGGTCGAGCTCGGCTTCGACGCCGGGCGCGCCGCCGAGGAAGTCTCGCGCTGCATGAATTGCGACATTCAGACCGTGTTCCACGCGAAGCTCTGCATCGAGTGCGACGCCTGCATCGACATCTGCCCGACCGACTGCCTGACGATCGTGGAAAACGGCGAAGAGGCAGATGTCATCGCGCGCATGAAGGCGCCGCGTAGGAACCCGGACCAGCCGCTGTTCGTGTCCGAGCCGCTCGTGCAGACCGGCCGCGTGATGGTCAAGGACGAGGACCTCTGCGTGCACTGCGGGCTCTGCGCCGAGCGCTGCCCGACGGACGCCTGGGACATGCAGAAGTCGTGGATCGAGATTCCGTACGCCGAGGACGAGGCAAGATGCCAGAGCGCAAGAGCGCTGCGCCGCGCGTAAACGACTTCACCGTCAAGTTCGCCAACGTCAACGGTTCGGGCTCTGCGAGCGCGAACGCGCTCGTCATGAAGGCGATCTTCCGCATGGGCGTGCCCGTTGTCGGCAAGAATTTCTTTCCGTCCAACATCCAGGGGCTGCCGACCTGGTACGAGATCCGCGTGACGCGCGACGGCTGGCGAGCCCGTTCCGGGCGCGTGGACCTCATGGTCGCGATGAACGCGGAGACCTACGCGCACGACCTGCGCGAGGTCGCCGCGGGCGGCTGGCTCCTCTACGACTCGACCTGGCCGCGACCGGCGCTCAATTCGCGCGACGACGTCCGCACTTTCGGCGTGCCGTTGGC
>Ga0111538_10013010_pt1 | contig 10977 bp, 8 predicted proteins | sample SoiMethybrSBSTD1_FD_79669 | JGI IMG/M metagenome (GOLD analysis project Ga0111538, IMG submission 79669) | Bulk soil microbial communities from a Populus tree surrounding site in Tennessee, USA - Soil MetaG P. TD hybrid SBSTD1 (version 2)... | ecosystem: Environmental > Terrestrial > Soil > Tree... | reverse complement strand
CGCCTTCAGCGGGGAGCGCGCGTCGACGGCCCGCGGCACATCGTCGCGGGCTGACTCGAATCGATACACATCGCAACCGCCAGGAAGCTCGTGCGATGATCCACGCGGCGACCGCGACGGCAGGGGAGGTGCGGCGTTTGCACCCTCCCCATCGCGGGGATTGTCGACATGGCTACCACATCCTGGACCCGGTCGCGGCGCTCGGCTCGAGCGCTGGGCGTGGCGCTGACGATCGGCGCCGCCGCGTGCGCGCTGAATCCAGCAACCGGCAAGCGGCAGCTCTCACTCATCAGCGAAGCGCAGGAAATCCAGATGGGCCGCGAGGCCGCGCAGAGCGTCGGCGCCACTGTGGGGCTCGTCGACAGCCAGGCGTTGCAGACCTATGTCCAGGGAATCGGGCGAAGCGAAGCGGTCGCGTCGGAACGGCCGAAGCTGCCCTGGGAATTCCACGTGGTCGACGATCCCAGCCCGAATGCGTTCGCTTTGCCGGGCGGGTTCATTTACGTCACGCGAGGCCTGTTGGGCCTGATGACGTCGGAGGCGGAGCTGGCCGGAGTGCTCGGTCACGAGATCGGTCATGTCACGGCTCGTCACTCTGTCAACCAGATCTCGAAACAGCAGCTGGCGCAATTAGGTCTGGGTCTCGGATCGGTCTTCCTTCCTGAAGCCGCGCCACTCGGGTCGCTGCTCGGCAGCGGCCTTCAATTGCTCTTCCTGAAATACGGCCGCGACGACGAACGCGAGGCCGACGTGCTCGGATTCGAGTACATGCGCAAGCGCGGCTACGACGTCAGGGAGTTCGACGATGTGTTCGCCGCCCTCGATCGGATTGGCGATCAGGAAGGTGGCGCGTTGCCGGCGTGGCTCTCGACGCATCCGGAGCCGGCCGAGCGTGTCAAGAATGCCGAGGCTCGCATCGCCGCTGTGGGTCCGCAGCCGAATGCTCGGATCGGCGAGGAGGACTACCTCAATCAGATCGACGGGCTCGTCTACGGGAACGATCCTCGTCAGGGCTTCTTTCGCGGCGCACGCTTCTTCCATCCGAAGCTGCGATTCCAGCTGCTGTTTCCGGAGGGATGGCAGACGCAGAATTTGAGTCAGGCGGTAGTGGCCGTTGCGCCCGAAAATCGCGCCGCCATTCAGGTCACCATCGCGGGAGATGTGCGTCCAGAGGTCGCCCTCGAACGCTTCTTCTCGCAACCAGGCGTCGCGGCTGGCCGCGTCGTTCGCGATCAGGTCCACGGCCAGCCTGCAGCGATTGGTGAGTTCCAGGCGCAGACCGATGGCGGCGTGGTGCAGGGGCTCGCCGCCTACGTGTCGTACGGCGGCCTGACGTATCAACTCATCGGCTACACCGCGGCGGCGTCGTACTCGAGTTACGGCACGGCGATCGAAAGCACGATCCGCAGCTTCGACTCGGTCAACGATCCAGCGATTCTGAACGTGGAACCGCAGCGCATCGATATCGTCAAGGTTCCGTCGGCGATGACGGTCAGCGAGTTCGCGCAGAAGTACTCGTCAGGAGTGCCGCCACGGACGCTCGCGATCATCAACGGTCTGCCCAGTGCCGATTCGCGATTCACGGCCGGTGCGCTCGCCAAGCGCGTCGTCGGCTCATCGTCACTGTAGTGTCCGGCTTTAGCCGGACCTATGCGACCACCGCTTCGGCAAGCTGATACGCCATCAGCCGCTGCTGCTCTCGCATCTGCTCAGGCGACATCCTCGTCCACTGCGCGCCCGCCTCACTGGGCTCGCGCGCGGCTTGCGCCATGCGCGCCATCGCGGCGGCAATCGCCTCGGCGCCGACCTGCGTGCCGTCGGCCTTGGTCACGAAGCGCTTCAACGACTCCTCACCGCCAACCATGAACGCCTCACGCAACTCGAGACCGAACTCCGCCAGAAAGTCGCGCTCACCACCGACCGGCACGCCGAAGATCCACGGCTCGTCTTTGATCAGGTTCTTGAATCGTTCGAAGTACGGCCGTGAGGCCGCCGGAATCGTGTCGATGTTCGTGTTTGCCAGGAAATCGATCATCGCGCGATAGACGAAATCGAACACGATGCCGCTGCCCGGCGGGTGCGAGCCGACGAATCGAAACGTGGCGCGCACCGCATCCTCGGGCACGTACATCGTCACGCCTTCCAGAATGAAGAACGTTCGCGCCGTTGGGTCGTAGCCGTGCCGAGTGAGTGCGTCGCGCAGATCCTCGCGCTGAAAGTCGATGGGCACGTACGTCAGGTTCTTCGGCGGTCCGCCGAGCACCGCATCCACGCGCTGTCGCTTGAGCGCTTGTGTGGCGGGGCGATCGACCTCGAAGACCTTGACGGATGCCAGCAATCGCTGACATCGGTATGCGTGCGAATCGAACCCGGCGCCGAGCACCGCGACCTGCGTGGCGCCGGCCGCCACCGCACGCGCCAGTGCATCGTCGATGAAGCGCGTGCGAATGAGCATCGTCCGGACGATGTTGACCACCTCGACGTCTCGCATCGCCTCGTCGTACGGGAGACTCAGGGCTCGGACGACTGGATGCTGCAACGTCAGCGTCGACGGATCGCCCAGCAGCTTCTCTGCGAGGTTATCGGGGTTGCGCACGCTCGGATCGGGTTCGCGCGCACCGACCGCGCGTCCCGCCGCGACATACGTCGCGGTCCGTGAAATCGCTGCCGGGGGTTGAGCCGCTGAGTCAGACACACGCTACTCCGATCCGTGTATGGCGGTTCCCGCCACATGCTGTGCTATAGATTGACACGCCATGATCAAAGTGATCGACACTCAGAGCCGGCCACGGATTCCGGTTGAGGAAGGCAGCGTCAGAAAGATTCTCGGCCCATCCGAGGAAGGAACCCGGGTTCAGGTCGCCATCGAGGACGTGGACGTCGGCACCGTCTTTCGCCTGGCGCCGAGCGATCGCACGCAGCTCGCGTACATCCTCGAAGGCAGCGACGTCAAAGTCTGTCACACGAGCGCGGGACGAACGACCGACTACACGACACAGCGGCGTGCTGGTGTCTACCTCGAGCCCGGAGAAGACGCCACGGTCACCGCGACATCGACGCCGTTGGTGCTTCTGGTCGTAAGCGTACCCAAGCATACCGGCAAGCCGACCAACGTCGCGTCGCCAAACGGCTATTTTTTCGAGGAAGCGCAGCTGCGATCGCTGCTGGACGAGAAGCGTTTTCGCGAGCGGACGTTCTGGGTGAACAAGGAGACCGGCCTGTCCGGATCATGGGACCTGCAGATTGGCCGCATGGCTTACGCGCCGCACGCGCATTCGCCGCGGCACGTGCACAACGCGGCCAAAGGCAGCACCGTCACGCCCGAGCACTTCTACTTCATCGAGAAGGGCCGCGGCGAGGTGAAGCACGACAGCGGCAGTCTCCCCGTTGGTCCGGGCAGCCTGGTGTTGATTCCAGCAGGTGAATGGCATCAGCTGATCGCGTCGGAGACCGGTTTCGATTACATCGAGTTCCAGGCGCCGTTCGACTTCGCGACCACGATGGATCACGACCCGCTGGGCAAGAACTGGTACATCAAGGGCACCGACGACGGGACGGGGAAGCCCAAGCTCTGGGTCCAGAGCTGAGTCCTCGTCCCGCTTGACGGCCGAGTCCGTTACCGCCCCCGCGACAGGAGCGACGGTCCGCGCTCGACGGCCAGTTCGCGAACCGCGAGACGGCCGATGGTCACGTCGCCGAGGCTGAGTGCGCGCACGCGCGCACGTCTCACCCCAATTGCGCCGATCGCCAGGCGTCCGATGGCCATGGCGCCGATTGCGAAGGCGCCGAGCGCCATCGCGCCTGACGCGGCGGCGCCGAGCGCCACGCGGCCAGGGCCGCGCCTCCGACTCCTCGCCGCGACGACCTCGTAGAGTTGAGGGTCGAAGGTGGTGGCGAGATCCTGCGCCTCCTGCAGATGGGGCTGTGCCACGGGATCGCGCAGCATCTTTTCGAGATCCTGCCGGCTGCGCCACTGGGCGTAGTTGGTGACTCGGCGGCCATCGAGACTCTTGTGGATGTTCGCCGAGATGAAACCTGGAAAGTGACGAATCGTCTCATCGGTGGCGCGCGTGAGCACCTCGATGAGATCGTTCTGCTTTGCCGGCTCGACGGTGAAGACGTTGATGAGCGTCACGAGTTTGCCGCGTGTTGTGATCTGAGCCATGTCTGAGCGATTATGCACACTCACAGCCAAGGCGCGTCTACGCGATCGGTGCGGGGGCATCGCGACTCAGGAGGTTGACCGTGAGGAGCGTTCCCGCCCTCGTGCTCGTCGTCATTGCGCTGGCGGCTCCCCTGGAGGCGCAGTCAAGCGCCGCGCCGGCGCAGACGCAGCGCGTCGCCGGCCTCGTCATCGACCATCGTACCGAACAACCGATCAGCGGGGTGCTGGTGTACGTCGAGAACCCGCCGATGGTCGCCACCACAGATGCGAGCGGGCGATTCAGTCTCGCGCTGCCACCCGGGCAATACACCATCAACGCCTCGATCATCGGATACGCGCTGCTGCACACCGATGTGAACGTCGGCGCCGCGCCGCTGGAGATGACGATTCGATTGTCGGAGGGCGCGGGCGCGTACACCGAACGCGTCACGGTCTCGGGGTCGCTGCGTGGGGACTCCGACGTCACGGCTGGCGCGACGTCGCTGCATGGCCGTGAGCTCGAGAACCTGCGTGGTGCCGTGCTCGACGACCCGCTGCGCGCGCTCCAGGCGCTGCCGTCGGCCACGGCGACCGACGACTTCTATAGCGAGTTCGCCGTCCGCGGCAACCCGTTCCGCTACGTCGGGCTCGTGGTCGACGGCGTTCCCACCTCGTATCTGATGCACGCCGTCAACGGCGTCAGCGACGGCGGATCGGTGACGATGATCAACAGCGAGGTCCTGGGAGGTGTGTCGCTGCTGCCAGGCAGTTATCCGCAGCGCACCGGACGCCGGCTGGGCGCTGAAATCGATCTCGCCACTCGCGAAGGGCAGCGCGATCGGTTCCACGGACGTGCGGGGTTGAGCGGAACGAGCGCAGCGTTTGTCGGCGAAGGGCCGTTGGCGAGCGGCAAGGGCGCGTGGCTGGCGTCGGTTCGGCGCAGTTATCTCGACTACGTCATCGAGCGCATCGACCCCGAGAACGGCTTTGGCTTCGGGTTCGTGGATGCTCAGGCCAAAGTGGTCTACGACCTCACGACGCGGCATCAGGTGACGATGTCCGCATTGTTCGGGCGCGCCAGGTTCGACGAGGGCGATCCCAACATCGGCGTCAACGAGATTCGAACAGGTGTGAGCCGGGCATGGCTCACGACGCTGTCGTGGCGATACCTGCCGAGCCCGCGCCTGGCGATCACGCAGCGTCTCCACTCAACGGGCTTGCGGTTCGACAACGACAATCGCTCAGGAGCCACCATCGACGACGCCCGTCGCGCGGAGCTCGGTTGGCGGGCCGACGCGTCGGCGTCGGCGAGACCAGGCCTCGTCGTCGAGTTCGGTGGCGACGTCGAGCGACTCGACGGACGCAGCACGATCGTCCGGCAGCTGTCGGCAACGACGCCCGCAATCACGCTGAACACGTACGACCGCCATGCGACCGCTGCGTCAGCGTACACACAGGTCCGAATCGACGCCGGCTCGCGGCTGACGGTCACGCCTGGCGGCCGCGTCGATCACTGGTCGGTGACGAACGCGACGACCGGCTCTCCCTGGGTAACCGCCGAGTGGCGCGTCGGGACGCGCACGCGCGTGCGGGCCGGCAGCGGCATCTATCGGCAGTTCCCCGATCTCGACGCGGTGTACGGAGTGAATGGCGGCGGTCGCGAACTCGAGCCGGAACGCGCGCTGCACATCGACGGAAGTGTCGAAAGGATGTGGCGAGGTCAAACGCGGATCGTTGTCAGCGCCTACACACGTCGTGAACACGACGTGCTGTGGAGAGCGGGGCTCGAACCTCGGCTCGCGCCGAATGGGACCGTGCGGGCGGGCCTCTTCGATGCTCCGTGGCGGAATCTGTTGCGTGGCCACGCGCGCGGCGTCGAGGTCGTCTTACGGCGAGAAGCGGCTGACGGACTCTCGGGGTGGGCGGCGTATGGATACGGTCGTCTGCGATACACCGATTCGAGCACGGGAGAGCGCTTCTGGGCCGATGCCGACCAGCGTCACACCGTTTCTCTTTATGGAAACTACCGGCTGTCGAGCCGGTCGAGTCTGAGCGCGCGCTATCGCTACGGTTCGAACTATCCAATCGCCGGGTACATCGGAGAGCCGTCGGCGGCGTTGGGGCAGCGGCCGCTCGTCGACGATCGTCCGCTGTTCTATGGGCTCTCGAGCGAGCGGAATACCGTCCGCTTACCGCCGTACTCGCGCCTCGACGTGCGTGCCGATCGCGCGTTCAACTGGTCGCGCCGGCGCCTGGTCGCCTTCGTGGAGGTGGCGAACGTCCTGAATCACACCAATTTGCGTAACGCCTCCTATTCTGTCGACCGTGCCGGACGAGTGTTCGAGACGACCGAGTCGCTCCTGCCGATCGTGCCATCAGGGGGATTGACGGTCGAATTCTGAAAGCCTGCCCCAGGCCTGGCCTAGGCCTGCCCCAGGCCTGCCCTAGGCCTGACCCCGGTGACCCCGGGGTCTGACCCCAGGCCTGATCTACTATGTGCGGCGCCATGAGGACTCGCATCATTGGAGTGCTGATCGCGATCGCGTGGGTGGCCATCGCGATCGTGTCTCGAGATAAGCTCGCCGGTCAGACGCCGAGCGCGCAGATACCGATCTTCGAGTACGACCCGACGTTCCCCAAGCCGCTGCCAGAGACATGGGCGATCGGTCCGATCGGCGGGCTGGCCGTGGATCGACGCGACCACCTCTACGTGGTGCAGCGGCCTGGCGCGCTGCGAACGAACGAGCGATTCTCGGGGGCCGACGACACGCCTCCGAAAGCCGATTGCTGCATCCCGGCACCTCCGGTGCTGGAGCTCGATCAGGCGGGCACGCTGGTGCACTCGTGGGGAGGTGCCGGTGCCGGTTACGACTGGCCGCAGACGGAGCACGGGGTCTTCGTCGATCACAAGGACGTCGTGTGGCTCGCCGGCAGCGGAGCCAAGGACGCGCAGCTCCTGAAGTTCACACGTGAAGGAAAGTTCCTCGCCCAGTTCGGCAAGCCTGGGATGAACGGCGGCAGCGCCGACACGAAGAACATGGGCAGCCCGGCGAACCTCGCCGTCGACCCGATGACCAACGAGGTCTACGTCGCCGACGGCTACACCAACCACCGCGTCATCGTGCTCGACGGCGACACGTTCGCGTTCAAGCGTCTCTGGGGTGCGTACGGCAACAAACCGGATGACACGGATCTCGGTCCCTACAATCCCGACGCGCCGCCGCCGCAGCAGTTCCGGCTCCCGCACAACATCTCGATCTCGCGTGACGGCTTCGTCTACGTCGCGGATCGCCCGAACAACCGCATTCAGGTATTCAGGAAGGACGGTACCTACGTCAAGGAGACGTTCATCGCCAAGCGGACCTTCCTCAACGGGGCCGCATCCGGCTTTGCGTTATCCGCCGATCCTCAGCAGCGATTCCTCTACATGATCGATGGTGCCAATCATCATGTCTGGATCCTCGACCGCCAGACGCTTCAGGTCATCGCGCGGTTCGGGCAGCAGGGGCTGTTCGGTGGATCGCTCAACGTGCCACACGCGATCGCGGTCGACAGCCGAGGCAACATCTACGTCGGCGAGAACTTCGACGCGCGCCGATTTCAGCGGTTTCTCTACCGTGGGCTTGGTTCGCCGAAGCCTGGCATGAACCCTCCGACGACCGTGCTCCGCTGACGAGCCGACCGTCAACGACCCTGGGTCGAAAGGCGTATTCTAGGAAGCCGAAGAGGAGCGCTTGATGCACCGGTTGTCATGGAGCGTCGCTCTTGTCATCGCGACACTGACCGTCACGGCCGTCGCCCAGAGCCCAGCCGGCGGCAAGGGATTCACGCCGCCGAAGACGCCGTGGGGCGATCCCGATCTGCAGGGCGTGTGGCCGGGCACCGAGATGGTCGGCGTGCCGTTGCAGCGCCAGCCGCAGTTCGGACAGCGCAACGTGCTCACCGAGGACGAGTTCCAGGCGCGCGTCAAACAAGCGAAGCAGACCGAGGACGAGGCGCTGGCCGACTTCGACGTGACCACAGCCGATACGCGCAATGCCGGCGCCGTGGGGTCGGCGACCTCGCCGCCGCCGCACTGGCTCGAGCGCGGCACGCCGTCGCGGCAGGCGTCATTGATCGTCGATCCGGCCGACGGCCGTCAGCCGGCGCTGGTGGCGGAAGCGCAGAAGCGTAACGCCGAAGCCCAGGCGGCGCGCAAGGGCCGCGGGCCCGCCGACTCCTTCACCGATCGCAGTCTGTACGACCGCTGTGTCACTCGCGGTGTCCTCGGATCGATCCTTCCCGTCATCTACAACAACGGCAACCAGATCGTGCAAGCGCCCGGTGTCGTTGTCATTCGCAACGAGATGATTCACGAGACGCGCATCGTCCCGCTCGACGGTCGTCCGCATCTGACGCCGGCGATCAAGAGCTACATGGGGGATTCGCGCGGGCATTGGGACGGCAACACGCTGGTCGTCGAGACGACGAATCTGAACGGCCGCAACGGCGTCGGCGGCAACGGCGGCGGCACGACGAGCGACCGCATCACGCTAACGGAGCGGTTCACGATGCTCGATCAGAACACGCTGCAGTACGAGGTCACGATCGACGACCCCGGCACCTGGGCGCGCCCATGGACGATCGCGTTTCCGTGGAAGCGCGATCAGCACTACGGGATGTTCGAGTACGCCTGCCACGAAGGCAACTACGCGATGAAAAACATCCTGACGGGCGCGCGTGCCGACGACCAGGCCGCAAGGAAGTAGTAGAGCGTGGGCTTCAGCCCGCGCGATCTCTGGAGAGGATTCAATGAAACGACTCGTGTTGATCGCTGTCGGAACAGCAGTCGTCGTCGTCACCGCACCGGTGACGGCGATGATTCCCGAACAGGTGCGCATCGATTCGGGACTCCTCGCCGGAACGGCGAGCGGTCAGCCGACGGTGCGTGTGTTCAAGGGCATTCCGTTCGCGGCCCCGCCGCTCGGCGAGAACCGGTGGAAGGCACCGCAGCCGGTCGCCAAGTGGGACGGTGTGCGCAAGGCCGATGCGTTCGGGGCGCCGTGCAGTGCCGGAGCCCCAGGCGGCGGACGCGGCGGACGCGGCGCCGCGGCACCGGGCGCGGCCGACGGACGAGGACGCGGCGCGCAGGCGGCACCGGGCGCGGCAGCCCCCGCAGCAGCCCCTCCCGCGCAAGCCGCGCCGCCGCGCGAGCCGGCGCGCAGCGAGGACTGTCTCTATCTGAACGTCTGGACCAGCGCCAACAACCCGAACGATCGACGGCCGGTGATGCTGTGGATCTACGGTGGCGGTTTCACTGGCGGATCAGGAGGGCTGGCCTGGTATGACGGCGAAAACCTGGCGTCGAAGGGACCGGTGATCGTCACCTTCAACTACCGCCTCGGGGCATTTGGGTTCTTCGCGCATCCGGAATTGGCGAAGGAATCGAGCCGCCACGCGTCGGGCAACTACGGGATGATGGACGCGATCGCCGCGCTGCAATGGATCAAGAAGAACATCGGCGCCTTCGGTGGCGATCCGAACAACGTGACGATCGCCGGAGAGTCGGCAGGCGCGATCATGGTTGGCGCACTCGTCGGCTCGCCGCAGGCGAAGGGGCTGTTCCACCGCGCCATCGCGGAGAGCGGCGGCTGGATGGGCCTCACGATGGGGCGCATGAGATCGGGCGAGGTCGCGCAAGGCGATGGTGCCAAGGCGACGGAAGCGCTCGGCGTCAAGACGATCGCGGAGCTCCGCGCCAAGCCGGTGAACGAACTGACAGGCCTGACCGGCGGCGGCCTCGTCATCGACGGTTATTTGATACCCGAAGACATCTCGATGACGTTCATGAACGGGCGGCAGAACGCCGTTGACGTCCTCACCGGCTCGAACAAGGACGAGGCGAATTTCGGCGTGTGCGGCGGCGGCGGCGGCCGCGGCGGCGGCCCGGCGCTGACCGCCGAGACGTTCAAGGCCAACGCCCAGCGCAAGTTCGGCGATGCCGCAGACGAGTACGTGAAGCTCTATAGCGTGACGTCGGATGCCGAGGCGCAACCGGCCGCGCACGTGGCGTGCGCCGACGAGATCAACTGGAACATGCGCCAGTGGGCCGTCGCCCAGGCCAAGCAGGGCAAGAAGGCCTACACCTACTTCTTCACACACATCCCGACGCTCAACGGCGGACCGTCGCCGCAAGGGGCGACGCACACCGCCGAGATCTCGTATGCCTGGAACAACCCGAAAGGGCAGGCCACTCAGACGTGGAACGACGTCGATACGAAGCTCGCCGACATGATGTCGTCGTATTGGGTCAATTTCATCGCGAAAGGCGATCCGAATGGCAATGGCTTGCCACGCTGGTCCGAGTACAAAGACCTGATGAGCGGCCGGGTGATGGTCTTCGGCGATACGCCGCAGGTCGAAACCGCTGCGCCGACGGCGAAGCTGTCGTTCTATCAGGCCGCATTTCAGCGCATGCTGAAGTCGTCAGGAACGAACTGACCTCAAGCTCATTGCGCCCAGGCCTCAGCATCGACCTGAGGCCTGGGCCCTGAGCCCTGAGGCCTTCTGGTTGGCTATCGACCGAACACGATGCCGACGGTGAACCGGAACAGGTTCGCGCCGGCGTCCTCTTCGAAGATCCGCAGATAGTCGGCGCCGACTCGCAGCCCCACGGCGTCTGACAGTGGGAAGTTCACGCCGCCACCAATCTCGAGCGCGAAATCAGTGCCGGAATCCGAGTCGCTGATCGAGAAGGGGGGCTGACCCGGAATCGTCGTGGTGGCGGTCGCATCGACCGACCCGCTGAGTCCTCCGCCAAGCACCTGGACGAACGGCGTGACGCCGGCGCCGGT
>Ga0111538_10013009_pt1 | contig 10977 bp, 7 predicted proteins | sample SoiMethybrSBSTD1_FD_79669 | JGI IMG/M metagenome (GOLD analysis project Ga0111538, IMG submission 79669) | Bulk soil microbial communities from a Populus tree surrounding site in Tennessee, USA - Soil MetaG P. TD hybrid SBSTD1 (version 2)... | ecosystem: Environmental > Terrestrial > Soil > Tree... | reverse complement strand
TGCCGACGCCGATGTCCTCCGGCTGGTAGCCATAGATGATCGTTTGGGCGTCGCGCCTGAGGCTCACCCCGACCTTGTCATCGACGTCGAGATTGCGCACGGCGTTTTGATACAGAAGTGCCGGGAACATCGCCGTCCCTGCGAACCCGGAGTGACCGAGGCCGAGCGCATGTCCCAATTCGTGGAGCGCGACGGACTGGAAGTCGTACGTTTCGGCCGGTACGACCGGCGACGCGCCAGTGTACCAAGGGACGGCGTTGTTGAACCGAATCTTGACACCATTGGAGGTGTAACTCGTGTCAGCCAAAGTATCCGAATCAAGCGTGGCAAAAAACATATTCAGGTTCGGATTGCTCGACGGGACGATCGTTTGGTTCGTCACGGCCGTCCAGCTGTTGATCGCAGCGGCCATGCGATCACCCCACGCTCCCCCGTAGAATGCATAGGTCGCCGAAGGATTCGGGATACCGTATCCAACCGGCCCGTCGAGCGAGAATTTGTTGGATGGATCCATGAGCACGATGCCGTCCGGAGTGCCGCAGCGAGGCATCTTCAGGGCCGCGCGCGTTGCCTCGTCGACGATGCCGGTGACGGGAAGTGCATACTGCTTTTGCAGCCGACGCACGGCTTCCTCTGTTTGCCGATCGTAGACGGTCGCCTCGGTCGGCGGAGTTTCGACGACCGGTCGCCACGCGGGATATTCGCGCGCCAGCTTCTCGTTCGGGAAGTAACCGAAGCGCGCTAGGTAGGAGTGCAGCTCGCGCACCGCCTCGCCAGTGGCGCCTTGCCTTAGGTCATGATGCAAGGCGTGCAGATTCTTATAGGACACTTCCTCGATCTGCTCGTCCGGCGTGGAAGCTCCGCACGCCGAAACAAGGAAGGGAACTGCGAGTGGAATGAGCCATTGGGTTCGCATCTTCATGGTGTCTCCTCGGACCGGGTGGCCTTCAACGACGCTCGAATGTGCGCGCATCCGCACAACAGTGCGCACGACGGAGATGAACGACATCGCTGCTGGATTGCGGTCCAGTGCCGTATATCGACGTAGATCTTGAGGCGACTATCGACGCTACTCGCCCCGAACTTACCCATCGAACGCCACGCTCGCGATCCATGCAGAAGAGCACAGACTGCAAGGGCGATGCCGCTGCGCGAACGTCGATGATGGTTCGTGTAGACGACCGATCGGCGCCGCTGCGTCCGGAGACGCTCGCAACCGCATCGCGAAGAGTGAATGCGAGGGGCCTTACCGCTGTGCTTTTCTACCGGTTAAGCCTTTTTCGAACTGCAGCGCGCCGAGCTCGGACTCCCACTCGAGCCCGACTCGGCGCTGCTGCTCGACTTACGCGGCAGGACAAACGCCGTTTGTGTTTACCAGCGCGAATGCCAAATGCGGCCGACGGCATCGAACCACCAGGGGTCGCCTTTCGGCCCCACGGATATTTTGACGGCCTGCCCTGGATAGGTGAGCCATCGCCAGTAGCCGGTCACGTCCGGCTCGCCAGGCTGGTACTGAAAAGGAGTGACGTCTCCCCCGGGGTATCCGGCCGGGAAGCGTCGCACGCCCCATCCGTAGCAGCAGGGTCCCACACCGATATCGGCATGATAGGGCAGCGAGGCCGGCAAGTCGGCGTAGTACCCGCTGTTCGGGTCCGTCGACGCGCGGTGATAGACGACGCCGTCGGTGCTGACGACCCACGGTAATCCGGCGGTATCGAGGGCGATCCGCGCTGCCTTATTACGCGGGAAGACGATGTCCTGGTACCAAAACAGGCCGTTGTCGTACTTGTAGATGTTGTTGTCGCAAGTGACTAACCACACGGCCGGGATGTACGGGAGGCCGGGCCCACGCGGGTCTGGCTGGACGCTGGCTGCGATATCGGACACGCATAGCCCACTCAGCTTCTGCCAAGTGCCCTGCGTGGGATCAGCGCTCGTCCGCCGATAAGCGCCCCATGGCGCCCCCACCCACGGGATGCCATCGCGCCCCACCGCGATCGCGCGCGCGTCGCCGTTGGCCGCGTCGCGCACGAAGCCGCTGCCGCCGTCCCACTTCCACATGGAGTGGTCGGGACCATTGATGATCCATACGCTCCCCTCCACGTTGCCGACGGCGATGTCCTCCGGGGCGTAACCCTGAATGATGACATGGCTGTCGCGCTTGATGCTGATCCCAACCTTGTCATCGACCGCGAGATTGCGGTTGAACTCCCTGGGCAAGGTGACCGGCTTCATGACAGCGAGAAACCCGGAATGGCCTAGGCCGAGCGCATGCCCCAATTCGTGAACCACGACGGTCTGGAAATCGGTGATGTCCTCCGGCGACCCCGGTGGGAAAGACGGCACCGAGCCCGTGTACCACGGGACGTTGCTGTTCATCGTGATGGTAAGGCCAGCGACGGTAAAATGGGTCGCACCGTAGATTGACATGTCGAGCGGTCCATATTCGACAGTCAGGTTCGGATTGTTGGCCGGAATGATCTCTTGGTCGGTTTCGATGGTCCAACTGTAGATAGCGTCTCTCAGACGATCGGCCGCCTCCCACGGCCCATTGAACCTGTAGGTCGCAAGAGGGTGCGGGATGCCGTATCCGATGTTCGCCTCGGTCGAGAATTTGTTGGATGGATCCATGTCTGGAATGCCATCCGGCGTTCCGCAGCGAGGCAACCTCAGAGCCGCGCGCGTTGGTTCGTCGACGACGCCCGTAACCGACAGTCCATACTGCAGCTGCAACTTGCGAACGGCTTGCTCGGTGTACCGATCGTAGACGGCCGCGTCGGTCGGCGGAGTTTCGACGACCGGTCGCCACGCGGGATAGTCGCGCGCCAGCTTCTCGTTCGGAAAGTAACCGAAGCGCGCGAGGTAGGTGTGCAGCTCGCGCACCGCCTCGCCGCTCGCGCCTTGCCCGAGGTCGTGATGCAGGGCGTGCAGATTCTTGTATGACGCTTCCTCGGTCTGCTCATCAGGCGTGGAAGCTCCGCACGCCGAAACGAGGACTGCGAGTGGAATGAGCCATTGGGTTCGCATCTTCATGGTGTGACCTTTTCTACTCTGAAGCCCTTTTTCGAGTGCAGCGCGCCGAGCTCGGACTCGCACTCGAGCCCTGCTCGGCGCGCCGCCCGAACTTGCGAGGCAGGACAAACGCGGTCGCGTTACCAGCGCGAATGCCAAATGCGGCCGACGGCGTCGAACCACCAGGGGTCGCCTTTTGGCCCCACGGATATCTTGACGGCCTGCCCTGGATAGTTGAGCCATCGCCAGTATCCGGTCACGTCCGGGCCGCCGGGCTGGTACTGAAAAGGAGTGACGTCTCCTCCGGGGTATCCGGCCGGAAAGCGTCGTACGCCCCATCCGTAGCAGCAGGGTCCCACGCCGATATCGGCATGATAGGGCAGTGAGGCAGGCAAATCGGCGTACCATCCGCTGTACTGGTCTGTCGTCGCGCGGTGATAGACCACGCCGCTCGTACTGACGACCCACGGCAGACCCTCGGTATCGACAGCGATTCGTGCGGCCGTGTTGCGCGGAAAAACGATGTCCTGGTACCAGAAGAGACCGTTGTCGAACTTGAAGATGTTGTTCGAGCAATCGATCATCCACACGGCCTCCTTGACCGTGTAGGGAGGGTTCGGATCCTTTTCAGTGCCGATGCCGATATCCAACGCGCAGTTCGCATTCAACTTCTGCCATGTGCCCTGCGTGGGATCCTTGCTCGTTCGTCGATAGACGCCCCACGGTGCCGCCACCCACGGCCTGCCGTCGTTGCCAACTGCGATGGCGCGCGCATCTCCGTTGGCCGCGTCGCGCACGAAGCCGCTGCCGCCGTCCCACTTCCACATGGAGTGGTCGGGACCATTGATGATCCAAACGCTCCCTTCCACGTTGCCGACAGCGATGTCCTCGGGGGCGAAACCCGGAATGATGACTTGCGTGTCACGCTTGATGCTGATCGCAACTTTGTCGTCGATCTCGAGATGGCGGTGGAACTGCTTGGGCAAGGTGGCCGGCAGCATGACCGCGTAGAACCCGGAATGGCCAAGGCCGAGCGCGTGCCCCAATTCGTGGACCGCGATGGTCTGCAAATCGGTGATGTCGTCCGGCGACCCCGGCGGGAAAGACTCCGGCGAGCCGGTGTAGAATGGATAGTTGGCATTGAGCTTGATATCAATACCTCCCGCGCCGTTGAACCCGGTCCACCCGTAGATCGACCTATCGAGGTACTGGTAGTAGATGTAGAGGTTGGGATTGTTGGCCGGGATGATCGTTTGGTCGGTCTCCATGGTCCAGCTGTAGATCGCGTCGCTCACGCGATCGGCCGCCTCCCACGGGCCCGTGAACCGGTAGGTCGCGAGAGGGTGCGGGATGCCGTATCCGACGTTGGCCTCGATCGAGAACTTGTTGGATGGATCCATGTCTGGAATGCCGTCCGGAACTCCGCAGCGCGGCGTGGTCAGCGCGGCGCGCGTTGCCTCGTCGACGATGCCGGTGACAGGAAGCCTGTATAGCTGCTGCAATTTGCGGACGGCTTCCTCGGTGTTTTGATCGTAGGTCGTCGCGTCGGCGGGCGGCGTTGCGACGACAGGTCGCCATGCGGGATAGGTGCGCGCCAGTTTATCGTTCGGAAAGTAGCCGAACTTGGCCAGGTACTGGTGCAGCTCGCGCACCGCTTCGCCGCTCGCACCGAGCGCGAGATCGTGGTGCAAGGCGTGGAGATTCTTGTACGACCCATCGTCGGGCACCTCGTCGGGCGCAGAAGCGCCACACGCCGAGACGAGCATGGGAACTGCGAGCGAAACAAGCCATTCGATTCGTCTCTTCATGATGTCTCCTCGGACCGCGTAGCTTTCGATGATGACGGCCGCAACGCGCTCCCATTGCGGCACCCATCGGAGAGCGCACATGCGCGAAGACGCGGGCGTTCCACGCGCACGAGCACAGATTGCAAGCGGCGTGACCCCTCGCGTGGATCGACGACGTCAGCGTTGACGAATGTCACCGCAGTTTGCGTACGCGGTCACGCTCGCACTCGCGTTGGAACGTGTCAACCAAGGAGGCGCGATTGTAAAGTTTTTGTTTCTTCAATCTACAGCGCGAGTCGCGAACGCATTCGGTTTGCGCCGTTTCAGCGGGCCTTGCGTGATCGTCGGGAACCTCGGATGGACCGCCGATGCCAAAGGAGCATCGTCACACCGAACACGAGAACGCAGCCGAACGGGGCATTCTTGCCACGCGACATCGCCATCGAGCAGCCCCCGCCCGACAATTCGACGCGTGCCAGCGCCTGACACGGTTCGCCGCAATCCGGCCGGCAAAGCGTGCTCGCGTCGGGATGCTTTTCGCAGAGCGCTGCTAGCGCTCGATGCGCATACGTGAATTGTTCCTCTGCGAGCTCTTCGGTGACGCGACGTGTGGTGCGGCAACCTGCCGCAGTGTCCTCGAAATCGGCCCCGCCGCGCGCCAACGTTCCGAGTAGCGCAAAGTCCTGCGTGAAAGCGGGGGCTCCGGAGGAGCCGCGGCTGCTGTCGACGTCGGCCACGAAATAGTCGATCGTGCTCTCGCGTCGATTGCGGATGCGCCCTCCGTCATCGAATTTGATCGGCGCGCCCCCACCGGTCCCCGTCGTAAGGATCGGGTCTCCCACGACCGCGGGAGGCGCCTGCCTGTAGATGGGAACGGGACGCCGCCCAGCGCCGACGTCCCTATCGAGGCGAAGCCACGCGTAGTCGAGTCGTGGCTCCACACCTTCGCCGTCGAGCGCCTCGGCGACGATCCCCGTCACGCCGAGCACATCGCTCTTTCTCGCCGCCAGCTTCCCCGGTGCTTCGTAAAGGTAATCGAATACCACCGCCATATCGTCAAGCGGTATCGCTCGGACACAGTGGCCGGCGGTGAGCAGCAGGTCCCAATCCACGATTATGCCAGTACAAAGCGCGATGGCGGGCTGATCGCGAAAGGGTTCATCTGGACAGAGCCGGTCCGCGTCGCCCCAGGTGGGCGTGGTCGGAAACGGCTCGCTCGACGCGCCGAGCCGTCCCTTGGCGACCAGCGCGACGACGGATTCGGAGATCGTCCGACGCGCCTCGGGGTCAGCAACCTCGAAGTACTCACGGCGATCGTCCGCTCCGTAGATGCGCGGAGTCTGCATCTTGTCGGACGCGTCGGCGCGCACGCGATGGCCGATGCCGAGCAAACCAACGATGAGGAGGAGCGCACCGCGGTATCGGCGGCGCGCCGCCCCCATCCGTTTGATTGACTCCTTCATGGCCGACGCACCACGTGTACCGCCTCTCGAGCTCGTCGAGAATGCGACGGCCGCCCCTTCAAGTCCAGTTCTGCGGCGCTGGCTGCCGCGTCGCCGCATTCATTCGATTGAAGAAGTTGGTCGTCGCGATCCAGAGCACCAGTGCGGCGAGCTGCTTTTCATCGAAGTGCGCAGCGACGGCGTTCCACACCGCATCCGGCACCGGGTCGGCGCGGTCGCTCAGGCGCGTCGCGCTTTCGGCAAGCTCGAGCGCGGCGCGCTCCGACTCGCTGTAGTAGGGCGTCTCCCGCCACGCCGCGAGGGCGAACAAGCGCTCGTCGCTGAGCCCTGCCTTGCGGGCGGAGCGCGCCCCCGCGTCGACGCACGGGCTACAACCGTTCAGCTGGCTTACCCGCAGATGAACCAGCTCGAGCACCTGCCTGGGCACTCCGCCCGAGTGGGCGGCCTTGATCAAGCCCTGAATGGCCGGAAATGTATCGGGAAGGACGGCAGCCGGGTTCTTCATTCGTGCAGACATGGCCTATCTCCTGTCACATGGTTGGGTTTTGCTTCGTCAACCGGGTGACGGATCGCGCGCGGAGAATGTGACCGATGGACGAAAGCAAAACCTGGCTCGCCGAACAGTTCGAAGGTCAACGCGACAAATTGCGTTCGGTCGCGTACAGGATGCTGGGCTCCGTTCCAGAGGCGGACGACGCCGTACAAGAGGCGTGGCTCAAGTTGTCCCGCGCCGACTCGAGCGAAGTCGAGAACCTGGGGGGCTGGCTCACGACGGTCGTGGCCCGCGTCTGCCTCGATATGCTTCGCTCGCGCAAGTCGCGGCGCGAAGAGTCCCTCGACAAGCCCGATGCCGACGCGGCGTTGCAAGGCGAAAGCCAGAGCGATCCCGAGCGCGACGTGCTGCTCGCCGCCGCGATGGGGCCAGCGCTCCTCGCGCTCCTCGATTCGCTCGCGCCGGCAGAACGCGTCGCGTTCGTGCTTCACGATCTATTCGGCATGTCTTTCGAAGAGGTCGCGCCGATCGTGGGGCGCTCGGTGGCCGCGGCCCGACAACTGGCGAGCCGCGCGCGCCGGCGCATTCAAGGGGTTCCCGTTCCCGACGACGACGTCGGCCGGCAGCGCGAGGTCGTGAGCGCGTTTCTCGTCGCCTCGCGCGAGGGGGATTTTCAACGACTGCTGGCTGTGCTCGATCCCGACGTGGTGCTGCACGCCGACGCAGCTGCCGTCGCGTCCGCGGCGGTCAACCGCGACCGCGGGGCCCCTGCGCTCTCCAGCGGCATGATGCGCGGAGCCGAGGACGTCGCGAAAGCGCTCATCGGACGCGCGCAGGCGTTGCGCTTGGCGATCGTCGAGGGTGCCGCCGGCGCGGCGTGGTCCCCAGGCGGTCAGCCGCGCGCCGTGTTCGCGTTCACCGTGGTTGGCGGAAAGGTGGCGCAGATCGAGATTTTCAACGATCCGGATACACTGCGACAGCTCGACGTCAGGTTCGACTAACCTCGGCACCGCGGATCGGCCCCACCAAGCGCTCACCGTCGCGTCAGCGTCACCCGGATTTGATCGATGAAGTACGTCGAACGCGACTCGAAGCCCGAGTCGCTGCCGAAGTAGACCCAGAGGTTGCCGGCGCTCGTGGCGCGTACCGGGGCATAGCGCGTCGCCGTGCGCTGAAGCAGCTTGTAGCGCGGTTCGAGATCGCACGAATCGCCGTTGGCGAGGTCCCCGAACGCCAGTGCCTGCGGCCCGATTTCCGCCTGATTCCCCTTGGCGATGTTGAAAAGGACCTGTTCTCCGCTGGTGACGGCGCGTGGCTGCACGTTCACGACGTTGCCCTTGAGCCAAACCGATTCACCCGGCGCGCCGCCGGTTCCGATGCATCCGCTCGGTGCGTTGGAGGCGACCCACACCGTCATGGTCACGTCGTAGAGCGCGTTGGGCACGATCCCGTGGCTGGCGCGGGTCAGCGCCTTCGAAGCGAACATCCACAAATCATCGCTCGCATTGTTGCCGCTCAACTTGAATCCACCCCCTGTCAAAGGGGACGGCAATTGGGACCAACCGCGTTGAAAGCCGATGCTCGACTCCATGCCGCGCGTGTAGTCGGCGTAGCCGCCCGTCCACCCTTGAGCCGTGCTGACGAACGACCACTGCAACGTGATGCTCGAAGCACCCGCAGCACTGCCTTCTTGCGCGACGATCACGTCGCTTTCTTCCGCAAGCGCGCTTTCCTCTTTCGAATCGATCGGCTCCTCGGCCGAAGGCCCGCCGCAGCCTGCGGCGATCACAAGACATACCAACGAAGTGAGATAGGGACGTGCGACCATTGAACCCTCCTGGGAGCCGCCGACGAATGCACCTTCGGCGCTCGTCCGCTGCATCGAGCGCATCGAGACGGTGTCTGCCCCGGTGTCGTGTGCGCCTACGCAACGAGTACTAACGACTCGCCGCTTTGGATCGGGCTCTCGCATAACGCGATCGGCGAGAGCTTGGCTACGGCAGCGAGCTCCACACCGACCAAATGGCCGACTTGAACGCGCCGCCCCCGTCGCTATGACCCTGTCCCGCAGGACGGCAGCGGATCACGGGAAATGCGGCAGGGCACCCCGTGTATTTCACGCAGCCGCAGTTCGCGCACGTCGGCCAGTCCATCGTGTCGGTGCCCTGGCAACCGTTGATCGAAAGGATGAGATCGCGCGCCGCGTCCGATCCCGTCGGTCCCGTGGCGGGGTTCGTGGTGTCGTCCGCACCCGTGAGGAGGAGGGCTGCGATGGGTTGCTTCGAAGGGGGCGGACGGCTCCCCTCCGGACGCAGACCTCCGGCAGCCGGTGAGATGCCGCGAACGATGCCCCCGCGCGCCAGCCCCAGCATGTACGCGAGCCACCCGCCGCTGCTGAATCCTCCGACGAAGACCTTACCTTTGTCGACGCAATAATTGGCCTCGACTTCCGCGAGCACCGAATCGAAATACGGGAGGTCGGGCGTGTTGGCGCCGTTGTCGTAAAAGCAGGCGCCGCCCCCCTCGGGCCATACGTAAGACAGACCGATCTGGATCGCCTGTTGGTTGTTCGCCGGAAGAACGGGAAATCCACCGTTGTCGCCGTTCGTCGTGAGCGCACCACCGCAGCCTGCGCCGCCGAAAAGGAGCGGATAAGAAACGGCAGGGTCGTAGCCCGTGGGGAGATCGAGGTAGTAAACGCGATTGGTCCAGCTGCCTCCCGCGGTCGCTGGTTTGACGGCGGGATCGACCCCCGTGACCGTGATGTTGCGGCGGACGAAGCGGCCCGGCGTGTCCCCCGCCGCTGGGGGCTTGCCGCAGCCAGGACTGCGCCCTTTCGGTGCGTCGCTGGTCACGTCTACCGTGGGTGGCCTGGCGTCAGGTGTGCCGCTCGGTCCGTTGTCGCTCGTCGCATCGGCGGTCCCCTTCGCGTCGGGCACGCCGGTCGGTCCGCTGTCCGCAGCAACGTCGACGCTCACGGCGACGTCACGCATCCTGTCCCGTGCGATGTCGAGCATCACGTCGTCGATTTGGGCGACGTCCATGGTGACGGGCGGCTCTCCACTGTCCGTCATCGAGGCGCCACCGCGACCGTCGGTGTGGTTAGGCTCTTCGCCACCGCAAGACGGAAGCATCGAAAGAACGAGTGCAGTTCGGAGCAAGAGGGCGGCACATTTCATCGCGGACGACCCCTCTTGCTCGTGATGACCGTCCCGCATGCCAGGGTTCGTGTCCGGGCCGAGGACAATCCGTTGCGCCGTCGTTGAAGCGATGGACGCTATGTTGGGTCTGAGAGGCGGTTGCGCGCGAGTAAGCGATCGAATACATTTGCTGCATGTATTCGATCGCTTACTCGACGGGACAACGACATGATGGCGTGACCGGCCGCTTGTCAGCGAACGCTTACATTGGCAAGATGTATACGGTCGCATACATCGCGCATTGACCCCTCATGCTGCTCCGCACCCCTCACGATATCGGCGCGCTCATTCGACAACGTCGGCGAGAGCTCAAACTCGACCAGCGTACCCTGGCCCAACGAGTCGGCGTGAGTCGACTATGGATCATCGAGGTCGAAGCGGGCAAACCTCGGGCAGCGCTGGCCTTCGTGCTGAGGACTCTCGACGTTCTCGGCGTGCGGCTCACGACCGATGAGCCGAAAAAGACGAGCTCTCTCGTTGTGCCGCCGGCTCCCGACATCGACGCCATCGTTCGGGCGGCTCGGAAGCGGAAATGACGATCAACGAGCTCGTCGTCTTGCTCGGCGATTTGCCCGTCGGGCGTGTCCGACACGACGCGCGAGCGCGACTCACGCCTCAAGGGCGGCTTACCTTCGTCTATGACCCCGCGTGGCGCAGCGCGGTTGGAGCCTATCCTATCTCCCTATCGATGCCATTGGCGTTGCAAGAACACGGTCACGACAAGATCGAACCCTTCCTATGGGGGCTCTTGCCGGACAATGAAACCATCATCGAACGATGGGCGCGACGATTTGGTGTCTCGGCTCGGAACGCCTTCGCTCTCCTATCCCATGTCGGAGAGGACTGCGCGGGAGCAATTCGATTCGTCAGGGCCGAGCGCCAGGCGGAGATCACGCTAGAGGGCAAGGGCACCGTCGATTGGTTGAACGAACGCGACATCGCCGAGCGCCTACGCATCCTTCGCGCGGATACTTCGGCGTGGCGAAAGGCCGCCGACACCGGCCAATTCAGCTTGGCGGGGG
>Ga0111538_10013008_pt1 | contig 10978 bp, 7 predicted proteins | sample SoiMethybrSBSTD1_FD_79669 | JGI IMG/M metagenome (GOLD analysis project Ga0111538, IMG submission 79669) | Bulk soil microbial communities from a Populus tree surrounding site in Tennessee, USA - Soil MetaG P. TD hybrid SBSTD1 (version 2)... | ecosystem: Environmental > Terrestrial > Soil > Tree... | reverse complement strand
TGTCGGATCGAACCAAGGTCGAGGATCTCGATCTCACATGGGAGTTGGTCAGCCGCGGCTACAAAGTCCGGCAGGTCAACAGGTGCATAGTTTATCCGCAGGAATGCAAGACCATTCGCGAGGACTGGCGTCGCTGGCGGCGTTGGATCATGGGCTACGCAGTGTGCATGCGGCTGCATCGTCGCCTGCTGCTGACCCGCTTCGGCATATTCAGCATCTTGCCAATGTTTTTCATGGTTGTTTTCGGCGTCGTGATTCACACGCTGGGCTGGACGCAAACCATTTTAGCGGGAAGCCCACAGCACATTCCGATGCTGCTGTTTCCGCTGGTCTGGGTGATGGCGGTCTTCATGATCGGCCTGATCAGCGCCCTCCATCACGGCAAGACGCGCCTCATGTTCTTGGCCCCGCTTGCCGTTTTCTATGTTCTTCTGGCCTACTCAATATGGGTCGTCCACGGCGCGTGGGCACTCCTGACCGGCCGGGAATTCGGTCGCGACAAACCTACGAGGTACGCCCGTGTGGTGGCGTGAGCTTCAGCGCCAGTCCGACCGCTCGCTTCACGGCGGGTCGCCAGGAGAGCTGCACATCTATCGCTCCGCCGAGGTCTCGCCGGAAGCGGTGCTGGATAGCAGCCGCGGAGCGATTTCCATAGGCGCGCGCACAAGGATTTGCGCCGGAGCGCACATCGAAGGTCCGGTCGCAATCGGGGCCGATTGCCTGATTGGCAACCTGGCGATGATCCGCGGTGCCACCACCATCGGTCATGGCACTCGAATCGGCTTCGCCACGGAGATCAAGAATTCGATCATCAGGGACCGCGTCACGATTGGGCCGCAATGCTTTGTCGCGGATTCCAAGATCGATTGCGACGCTTACCTTGGCGCTCAGGTGCGCACTTCCAATCACCGGCTCGACAAACAGACCGTCGAAGTAATGGTTGATGGCAAACGGATCGACACAGGCCTTGAGAAGCTCGGCTGTCTTATCGGCGCGCGCGCGGCACTCGGCATCCAGGTCATCATCCTACCCGGGCGGGAGGTGGCGCCGGACTCCCTCTTCGCTCCACGGATCACGATCGAAAAGAATCTTCCGACCGGCAGATACCGGCCAGCCCAGCAGCTTGAGACGTTTTGACAAGGGATCTTCGTCATGAAACTCCATTATTTTTCCGTACCGATTCTGATTGCGCTCGCTGGCTCCGCTCACGCGGCGCCGCTGCTCAATTTGAGGAAAATCGCCGCCTCGGTTGACGGCGAATACCTCAGCTACAGCGGCGACTTCGGCAGCCGCCGCGTAGTCAACGCGGAATCTCGTCTCGATACCGGAACGACAATAGTCTCGCTTGGCCTTTCGCAGGGCTCGCGGAAAGCCGGCGGCGACAACTTCAACGCGACGCGCGTAGCCGCCACGGTGGTCCATAACTGGAGCTCGCGGCTGTCGACGCGAACCTCGGCCAGCATCGCCAGCGACCGGCCCGTGTTCGTAACTCGCGAGCTGATCCAGGAGGTCAGCTTCAAGCCGCTGCCCAGAACGGTCCTTACGGTCGGCGGCCGCTATGCCCGCTATTTCGGCGACGTTGACGCGCTGTCATGGTCGGTCGGCGCGGCACAATACTTCCGCGGCGGGATGGTCAGCTACCGGTTTAGCTCGTTCGATGTCAGCCATCTCGGTCGCAGCACAGGACATTTGGTGAGCGCCAAGTTGCAGGATCCGTACGGCTCGAACCAGCTGTGGCTCGGCCACGGGACCGCGTTGCATGACGCCATCTGGCTTTCGGAACCCGAAAAGGGGCGATACGACAACATTGAATATCGCCGCGTCCAGCCGATCGCCCCAGGCATCGGCTTGATGCTCGGCGCTAGCCGCATCTGGTACAAGGCCGACGGGGCGAAGTTCCACGGCACGGGAGTTCGAGCTGGCTTCGTCTTCTCGACAAGCAATCCACCGACCCAGAAAAGCCGGTAAACTCACGTCATCGTCACGTCAGCGAACTTCGCGACAAAGAGCTTCGTGGCCGTGCGGCCAAACGCGAAATTGATGGCGGGCCGAGGCTGAACTTGCGCAATCCTGTAGTTGGTTCCGGCGCAGTGGACTGACGTTCGATTTGACGGTCGAAGTCGCGCGCGGGTGGTTTTGTGCTATCGTCACTCCGCCGAATCGCTTCCGATCAGGACGCGAGCAGAGTAATTTGGGAAGCTTTAGTTTTGAGGCAATAGCAACTGGCGACGTTTCGCGTTTGCCGAACGTTCTGCTTTGCCATCCAATGAGCGATCTTGTTCGCCCTGGCCAGCAGCACTGTGCCCGCAACTTGCCTTGCAGCGCAACGGCTGCGGAACTGGCCAAATTTCGAAACATCGGGACCGGAGCGGGGCCAACCCTGCAAACTGAATCCGACGTCCTCGGAAGCCGGCAGCCTTGACCGATCAAGTTCCAGTTGCACCACAAACGACTGGCCGGATAGTCGTTGTCGTTGATGACGATTCCGCGGTTCGTGAATCGACGACCGCCCTTCTCGAGGCGGCCGGCCACCATGTGTACGCGTTTGAAAGTGGGGATGCGCTGCTTGAGGCTGGGACGCCGCCCGCAACGAATGTCATTCTTCTCGATATCATGATGCCCGGGCTGAGCGGGCTCGACACGCTCCGCGCCCTAACTCGACAAGGGGCGCGCCCCGCGATCATCGTCTTAACGGGACATGGCGACATTCCGTTGGCGGTCGAAGCGATGAAGTTGGGTGCTGTGGAGTTTCTTGAGAAGCCTTACCCGATGCAAAATCTCTTGGATCTGGTGGCGACTGTGGAAGCTGACGCGATAGGCGGCGCAAGCACGGACGTTCAACGGATTGACGCGCTCGAGAAGTTGGATCGGCTGACGACACGGCAGCGCGAGGTCCTAAGAGGGCTCGCGATGGGGGAGCAAAGCAAGGTCACGGCCCATCGCCTCAACCTTAGCGTGCGCACGGTCGAAGCATATCGGGGCCAGCTTTTCAGCCGACTGGGTGTGCGCGGTATGGCAGAAGCCGTCCGAATTGCCGTCGTTGGTGGCTTGCTGGACATTTGACAGCCGGAGCGGCTCACTCACTGGCGCTACTTCAATCGCTCAACGAGTTGCCGGCAAATCGCCCCAGCGCGGGCAATCTGCACCTCGGCGTGCTCAAGATTCTGTGCGGCGAGCGGGCCCGCGTTCGCCCCATTTGATCGAAGAAGCAGCCGAGCGGCCCCCATGAAGTTGGACGCGGCGGTAAGCGGTTGGAACAGTGCATCGGTCAGACGCACTGCGTCGTCGCCTTCGATTGCCGCCGGACCTTGTCCTTCTTGTGGTGGGTTTCGCAAGAATCACTTCCCTTCGGAGCCCCGTGCGCGGGGGGCAATAGGGTCTTCCTTGCGTCTAACAGAGCACAGTCGCGGAGGTCCGTCATTAGAGCAATTCCACTGTGATGCCGGGCAGACAGTCATTGATCGTGCCCCCGTAATCACACTAGCGTATATCTACTACACATCCGCCACTTCGCGCCGATTGGCGCTGCAAGATTGCCATTAGCAAGCCCAGCGCTGCCGTAGTTTCCCCAGCTATGTGATCACCTCGTCTGCCTGCAATATTGGCCTGTCTACAGGTTGGGGACTCGAAATGAGCAATGTAACTCTGTTGAACGGTGGGCAGCTGCGCCAGGTGTCGTTGGCACAAGCAGAATCCGCCGAAGATCTTGCGGATCGGATCATTTGCCGTTTGCGAGACCTCCAAAACGAGATTCAGCGGGCAAAGAACGTGAGGTCTATTGGTCTCGACAGCGCACATGATGAGGTGTCATCGCTTGCTGTGCCGGCCCACTCCAATGAGAGCATGGACACCAACTTGCAGATGGATGTTCGCCGGGCGCGAAGCCTTCGCCAATTGCGGAAACGCATTTTTGGGAAGGACAATTTTTCGGGTCCTCCCTGGGACATCCTGCTCCACTTGTTTGAGTCGCACGTCTCTCAGCTGCGCGATACGGTCGGGAACGTCTGCGACGGCACTGAGCTTCCGAGCGCCACGGCTGTCCGCTGGATCGGCCGGCTCGAGCAAGAACTATTGGTCTCCGTCAGCGACGACCAATTCGATGGTCGGCGGAGGTTCGTCAAACTGACGGATTCAGGTGTTCAACTCATGATCAACTATTTTGCGGGAGCCGCTCCTCACCGGGTCGCGGCATAATTTCGAAATCATGTTTCAGTCAACGAGGGATCGAGCAGCCATGACCAACTATTGGCATAACCGATATCGCCAAGCGCTGGCGCAGATGGAGGGTGCGCAGAGTGCTGAAACTCGCGCGGCGTATCAAAGTCTTGCTGACCATTACCTGTCGATGCGGCGATTCTGCGAAGGTCCATTGAAAAGAGACAGGTTCCTTTCCGCAGCTTGAGCAGTGATTGTCTCGTGTCTCATTCAAATGACAGCTATGGCCCGGAGATGGGCAGCGCCGATCCGCTACCGAGAACTCGCGAGGAAACGGAAGCTCACCTTCGGTCAATCCTGGCCACGGTGCCGGACGCGATGGTCGTCATCGACCAAAATGCGAATATCCTGTCGTTCAGCGCAGCTGCCGAACGGATGTTCGGCTATTCCGAGTCCGAGGTGCTTGGGAAAAACGTGAACCTCCTCATGCCCAATCCGGATCGCGACCGGCATGACGGTTATCTCAGGCATTACCGCAACACCGGCGAGCGCAAGATCATCGGCATCGGCCGCCTGACCAGCGCCAGGCACCGTGACGGCAATACCTTTCCAATCGAATTGTTGATCGGCGAAGCCTGGGTGGGCGAAAACAGGCTTTTCACCGGCTTCATCCGCGACCTGACGGAGCGCCAGCAAACCGAGCTGCGCCTGCAAGACCTCCAGTCCGAGCTCGCGCATGTGCGCCGAGTCAGCGAGATGTCCACCCTCGCAACATCACTCGCCCATGAAATCAACCAACCACTGACGGCCATCGCGAACTACAGCGAAACCGCTCGAATGATCCTGGCCGCCCTTCCTCAGAATGATCGAAGCCAAACTCTGATCGACATCCTCGAGGCATGCGGGGCTCAAGTTCTTCGCGCTGGAGAAATTGTGCGGCGACTGCGCGATTTCATGAGTCGCGGGCAGACTTCCTACGGACCAGAGAGCCTGAATCGGCTACTCACCGAAGCCAACGCGCTCGCATTGGTTGGCACGCGAGAACATGGCATCGAAGTCGACATCGACCTGGATTCGGAGGCCGAGGAGGTGCTCGCCGACAGGATCCAGGTACAGCAGGTTCTGGTGAATCTAATTCGCAATGCCGTTGATGCGATGCTCGGCAGCAAGCGGCGGCATTTGGCGATCCGAACACATCGAGAAGGCAAGTTCGTCAAGATCAGCGTCGAGGATAGCGGACCCGGAATCGAAGAGTCTGTTGCCGAGAAGCTGTTCCAACCCTTTATCACTTCAAAGAAGAGCGGGATGGGGGTGGGCCTTTCGATTTGCCGCACCATCGTCGAGGCGCACGGCGGCAAGATCTGGTTCGAGCCGGCCGCGAGGGGAGGGACAGTGTTCCATTTCACACTGCCGGCGTCGGACGGCTCGGCCCCGGCCTAATTCGCGAGCACCGTTTCCGCCTTCAATTTCGGGATCGCTTCGGACCTGCCAGTCATCAGCGTGCGGACCATGAACAGGCTGAACGCGACCACGCCGACGCTGAACACGAGATCGCCCGGTACCCTGGCCCACACTAGGGCCTGCATGACCGGGCTGTGGATGACCTCGGCACTCCGCGCGTAAGCGTAATCATGCGTGAAGCTCTGGTAGGCCTGGAACAGTCCCTGCGGGAATAGCGACAGAAAGACCATCATCGCGAGGCCAATATTGAGACACCAGAACGACGTCTTGAGGAGTTTCTCGCACCACCGCGAAGGATCGGACAAGCCCCGCATGCAGAACAGGGTCAGCCCAATGCCAAGCATCCCATAGACGCCGAACAAGGCGGCATGGCCATGGGTCGCGGTCGTGTTCAGGCCCTGCATGTAGTAGAGCGCGAGCGGCGGGTTGATGAAGAAGCCGAACAGTCCTGCGCCGACCAGATTCCACACCAATACGCTGGCGAAAAACGCAAAGGGCCAGCGATAGACGCTCTGCCACGCCTGCTGATGCTCGACCTTGGAGCGGTTATAGGCCTCGAACCCAACGACCATCAGCGGCACGACCTCGAGCGCCGAGAAAACTGCGCCGAGCGCGATCACAGACACCGGCGTTCCGCTGAAATAGAGGTGGTGGAACGTGCCGAGCACACCGCCCGCCAGGAAAATGATCGTCGCGAGCAGGACTGATGTCGCCGCGACCGAAATACGGACCAATCCCATCTTGACGAACAGCGCGGCTACGATGGCCGTGGCGAAGACTTCGAAGATGCCTTCGACCCACAAATGGACGACCCACCAGCGCCAATATTCCATGACCGAAATGTGCGCGTGCTGGCCGTAGAACAGGCCGGTGCCGAACAAGAGCCCGATCGAGACCGTGGCGATGACGACGAGGAAAGTGAGCGACCGCCCGCCCTGCTGCTTCAGCGCCGGCCACAGGCCGCGCAGGACGAGCGCTACCCAAAGTAACAGCCCGATGAACAAATAGACCTGCCAGAACCGGCCGAGGTCCAGATATTCGTAGCCTTGGTGGCCGAACCAGAAATTCAACATTCCGGCCCCCATGCGCCGGTTGATCGCCAACCATTCACCGGCAAACGACCCGACCACGATGACGAGCAGGCTCAGGAACAGGAAGTTGACCCCGAAGCGCTGGAACCTGGGCTCGCGCCCGCCGAGCAAGGGCGCGACGTAGAGACCGGTCGCGAGCCACGCGGTGGCGATCCACAACACGGCCAGCTGCGTGTGCCAGGTGCGGGTCACCGCATATGGGAAATATTCCGCCAGCGGCAGGCCGTAGAGGCCCTGCCCCTCGACCGCATAATGGGCAGTGACGATGCCAAGCAGCACCTGGGCAAGGAACAGCGCCGTGACGACGAAGAAATATTTCGCGGTCGCGCGCATCGATGGGGTGATGGTCGCGCCGTCGAGCAGGTCAGCCGTGGCGAAGCCTTCGATCGGCTCGAGGTCGCGCCGCCAGACGTCGAACTCGCGCGCATAATACCAGACGAGGCCGCCGATCCCGCCGAGCAGGACGAAGATCGACAGGAAGGTCCACAGGAAAATCGATCCCGGAGGGGTGTTGCCGACGAGCGGTTCGTGCGGCCAGTTGCTGGTGTAGCTGATGGTGTCACCCGGCCGCTGGGCCGAGGTCGCCCAAGCCGTCCAGAAGAAGAACGCACCAAGTTCCCGGGCTTCCCGCTGCGTCAGCGTGGCGTCGCGCGGCATTGCATACAGCTCACGCATCTCGTGCGCTTTGGACGAGCCGTCGGTGAACAGGTCGGCGTAGTAAGCGGCCGTACTCGCGATCGCGGCCGCGCGCGGCTCGCTGACAGTGATTTCTTGCGTTGCCGGATCGTATCCGTTGGTGCGCATCTCGCGCTTCAGCATCGAACCGAACCGCGCCTGCTCGGGCTCGGGCAGCGCGTCGAACGCCTTGCCGGTGCCGGTCCCGGCCATCCTGTCGCGCAGGCTCAGGGCCTCGCGATGCAGCCAATCTGCGCTCCAGTCGGGCGCGACGTAGCTGCCGTGGCCCCAAATGGAACCTTGCTGCATCCCGCCCATCGACTGCCACACGTTCTGGCCCCGCTCGATGTCCGCGCGGGTGTAGAGGACCTGACCGGACGCCGTTCGAACCACGTCGGGAATCGGCGGCTTGGACTGATAGATCTGGTACCCGAAGAACAGCAGCGTGGCGAACATGATGACCATCGCCGCGCCAAAAATGATCCACAATCTCCGGATGGAGAATTCAGAACTATAGTCCGACATGGATGGCTCCCCGGACACGGAGAATCGTGGGCGGCGACCGCTGCACGGGGGCCGCGCCCCTGTTTCAGCCTATGCGCGCTGCGTCTCGCTTTAACAACAGCGGTGGAGGTTCAACGCCTTGTCGGGCCAATTCCACCGGATTTCTACCGCACGTAGGATTACCGAATATGAAGGCGCGCGGGACGAGCGATAACACGGCCCAGACTCTCGTAACGCTGCGAAATAACGGAAAATTACCGTAGGAGCTTTGGCTGCCTGTCCAACGGCGTGTTGGTCAGAAGGCGCGGGCGACGGAAAAGAAGGCCCTGACGCCACGCTTGGCGCGACTGCGGGCGATGGGGACGCCGACCTCGCCGGACACGAGCAAGCTGCCGATCGAAAAACGGCTGCCAACGCCGGCTCCCGCAAGCCATTGGTTGTCGGGGAATTCGGGCGTGGCGAGCCTGCGGAAGGTGGCGCCGCCGTCCGCATAAGCGAACAGCTCGAGTTTCTGTGGGCCCGGCTTGATGTCACCGAGCCGATAGGCCACCTCGATCATTCCTCCAATGCCGTGGTCGCCGGTGACTTCGTTGAAATCGAAGGCCCGGCCAATGCGGCTGCCGCCCAAGGCGAACTCCTCCACGGAGAGAAGGGGCTTCGAGGAATATTGACCGGCAACCGCTCCCTGAAGGCGCACCTTGCGCCCAAGCGGCTGAGTGACGCGCAGGGTGAACTCCACTTTGGTAAAGCGCCCGCTTGCGTTCGGTCGAGACGCCAAGGGATCGCCGGCGCTTGTCATGGCGGCAAAGCCGAGCCCGCGCGCGACCCACAGGTCTCCCTGAAGGCGCGTCCTCCTCTCCGTCGAGAATTCAACACCGATACGAGCGACCCGGAGTCGATCGCGGAGCTTAGGCACGCCCTGCTTGTCAGCTGAGCTGCGCCAATCGTTGAGCGATGCCTTGCCGACCAAGGTCAGCGCGCGCGCTCGAAGCAACGGGTAGCTGAGCTGCGCCGAGACATTTGTCGAATCGCCGTCGAATGGTTCGTCGTCCCTGATGGCGTGATTTCCTCTCGACGCGGCAACGGTCATCCGAAGACCGTTACGTCCGAGCGGAGCGCTCGCGACAATTTGGCCGTACAAGTAGCGGGCGCCGCGCCCGGGCATGCCGAACATGTCCAATCGCAGTTCGTCGCCACCAACCGCCAGTGAGGAAAACGATGCACTCGAGTAAAAGCGCATGCGCCCGATGCTCTCGGTTCCGCGATTGTCGATGTAGGCGAATCCTCGCACGGGCTTTCGAGTGACGCGAATCTTGAGGCCGTAGAGGCCCGCTTCGGCATCGGACCGCGTCAGCGCGATGTCGGTTACCTTGAGGCCGGGGAAATCGCGTATGAGTCCGATCACGCGTTCGAGCGTTGCGCTCCGTAGCGGTGCATCTCGAAGTAGTGGCGCGGCCATGGCTTCAATGGCAGCGCGGTCGGTTCCAGCGCCGTCGATCGTGACTCGGTCGATCCTCCCTTCGGTAACCGCCAGGCTGACCACGCCGGCCTCGACATTTTGCGACGGAATGGAGGCATAGGAGAGGAAATACCCACTTTGCCGATACCGCTGCGTGATCCGGCCTGCCAATTCTGCGAGCCTGGCTCCGTCGACCTGGCTGGCGAGGATAGGCTCGAAATATTGGCTGAGCTCTTCCCGGCTGAACGCCTTGGCGCCCTGGATATTGACGGCGCCGAGCGTGAAGCGCTTGGCCCTCCGGAGCGGCGCCGCCGATCGCGACACACGTGGCGTACGAACGGTCGGGGCAGGGGTGGATTCCGGGATCGCCTGGGGAATGGTCCGCTCCAGGGCGGCAGGCTCGGGACTGTCTTGCGCGTGCGCAGGCGCGCCCGCCAGCACCAGGACGCTCAGGCACACAGCCGAGATGCAAAGCGACAGACGCACAGAGGCACCCCCACATATCGCCGTTCACGCGGCCATATGCGCGGATGTTCCACGGAAAAGATTAAGAAATCCCGAGGCGTTGACCAAACGCGGGTAAACTTCCGGCAACCATGATTACTCACATCCGGTTAGCCAGTCGCCGGTAAACTCCACTTAATAGAAGTGGGAGTGCCGATCGTGCGTAGACTGATCCTCATCATCATTTCGGCTTTTGCGCTGATGTCTTCACCGGCATTTGCCAAAGGCGCCGGAACGGCCGCCTGGATTGTCAGCCAGCTGAGCGGCGACGCCCGGGTGGTGCACCCGGGACTTCGGCCGGCCGCCCTCAGGGCCCAAGCGCGACTCGAGCCTGGAGACATTGTGGTCACCGGTGTGACCGGCCGAGCAACGCTGACGAGAGGCGGGGATTACATAATCATCGCGCCGCGCAGCGAACTTCGCCTTCCCCAGATGCCGCAGCCCAACGGGTTCACGCGCGTCATTCAAAGCCTTGGCACGATGCTCTTCAAGGTGCGCCATACGGGCGTGCCGCATTTTTCGGTCGATACGCCGATGCTTGCCGCGGTGGTGAAAGGAACGACCTTCACCGTGATCGTCGACAAGAATCGAAGTGCAGTCCAGGTCATTCAAGGGGCCGTGCAGGTCACTGCAACCGACGGCGGCATGAGCCGACTGGTCGAGGGCGGAAAGACCGTTTTCATCGATCGCGCCGCTCCTAAGCTGCTGATCGATGCCGACCAGCGTTCCCCGGCGACGACTTCGTCCCCGACCGCCGGCGTCAGGCTGAACGGGTCCCAAAAGCCTTCGGTCGCGTCGATCGCGAACCTGACCGACGGGCTGATCCAATCGGGCACTCCGGCACCGACGAGCGCTTCGGCGACGATGGCGCCAACGGCTGCGGTCGTGAACGCTGTCAGTACAAGTGACCCGGCCGTGACCGGCACGCCGACAGATACCTTGGATGCCACGGCTCCCGGCGTGACGGACACCGTGACTGACGTCGTCGATACGGTCGGGGACGTGGTGGATACCACCGTCCCCGGCGTGACCGACACGGTCATCGACGTGGTCGACACCACGACCGATGTCATCGACACGACGGTCCCTGGCGTCACCGACACCGTGACGGAGGTCGTCAATACCGTCC
>Ga0111538_10013007_pt1 | contig 10978 bp, 8 predicted proteins | sample SoiMethybrSBSTD1_FD_79669 | JGI IMG/M metagenome (GOLD analysis project Ga0111538, IMG submission 79669) | Bulk soil microbial communities from a Populus tree surrounding site in Tennessee, USA - Soil MetaG P. TD hybrid SBSTD1 (version 2)... | ecosystem: Environmental > Terrestrial > Soil > Tree... | reverse complement strand
CGAGGCCATCGCTCACCTGAAGGCCGGCGGGCCGATCTATGTCGGCCCCCTCAGGGACAACAGGGGCAATCGCGTCATCGACCAGACCTATGGCAACGATGACCCCCGCCTCGACGGCATGAACTACCTGCTCGAGGGCGTGGCCGGCTCGATCACCTAGCGCAATTTCCGCTCTGCCGGCACGTTCGGCAGGATGAACCCGTCATGCCGGCCCGAGGGCGGCAGCCCGGGAGGGCCCTGGTTTGCAACCGCGCCCCATGCCTCCCGGATATGTCGCCGGCGCGAAATTCCGGCAGCTTGACTTCTCGATCACCACACTCGAGATGAGACTCAATCAGTGTCCGTCGCCGACCGCGGGCATTCAGGGTGCGTCAGGCGCGGCCGCTCTCACTGCTTTGGTTCCTCGCAGTAGGACCAGTAGCCCTGTGTGCGTGTGCTGTCTGTCCAGAACCAGCAAACATTGGGATCGGGGGAAGTGGGTGCTACGCCGACGGCCGTCGCGGCAATGATTGACCCGAGGACGACGCCCCCGACAGCCGTTCCGAAATAGGGCCGTGCTGCCCACCCGCGGACGACACCCCGGTTGACGTTGACGTTCTTGTTGATGTTGCGGTTCCGGTTGATATTCGCGTTCCGGTTGATATTGGCATTTCTGTTGACGTTTCGGTTCCGGTTGACGTTCGCGTTCCGGTTAATATTGGCGTTCCTGTTGACGTTTCGGTTCCGGTTGAGGTTGGCGTTCCTGTTGATGTTGCGGTTTCGGTTGACGTTGCGGTTTCGGTTTACCTTCCCATGTCCCGCAGCGTGATGCGCACGAGCCCCGCCTCCACGCCTCGCGTCAGCTTCTGACGGCAGACTTGCTGCTCCGATCAGCGCCACCGAGCAGACGAGCAGAAAAACCTTTGTTGGGCTCATGGCCGCGTTCTCCCTTGGCTGCAATTGAACCGAGACCATGGAAAAAAGGGGCGCCGGTTGCACTCCGGCGAAGACCTGAGTGTCGCCTAGGTAGGATGGCCTAGTGGTGGGAGCCAATCAGGTGCTTCCCTCCACCGCGCCCTCCAAGCCGTGCTTCGACAGACTCAGCACGGGGTTCGGAGCAAGCACAGCGTGGTCGGTGCGCGCGGGTCGGCTCGCGCAGGCAGGCGCATGGGTCCCGGCCTGGTCCCGCGCACTCGCTTTGCTCCCGCGCGGCGCCGGGATGACGCAAAGGGTCGGCGCGTGCCTCTCACGTCATTCCGGCGAAGGCCGGAACCAGTCCACCACGGAGCCGGTGCGAAGGTGGCCCAGCCCTGAGCTTGTCGAAGGACGGCCGATCCGGCTGCGTGGTATGCAGCATGTGATGGACGCTGCCGCACAAGCCCGACCCGAGGCGATCAGCCCGACGCGCGCCGAAATTGCCTTCCGCGCCCGCCGCGCGGCGGAATATGCGGTCGTTCCGGCGATCGCGCTGATCGTATCGGCGGCGCTGTTCTCGATCTTCTTGCTGCTTGTCGGCAAGTCGCCGCTGCTGTTCTACGAGCTTGTCTGGCGCGGCGGCTTCGGCACCGTCTTCTCGCTGCAGAATACGCTGCAGCGGGCCGGCCCCCTCATCCTCACCGCTCTTGCGGTGGCGATCCCGGCGCGCATCGGGCTCATCATGATCGGCGGCGAGGGCGCGCTGGTGATCTCCGGCTTTGCCGCCGCCGTCGCGGCGCTGCCGCTGCTCGGCTGGGCGCCGCCGTTCCTGATCCTTGCGGCGATGGGGCTTGCCTCCGTCGCCGTCGGCGCGGCCTGGGTCGGGCTTGCCGGCTACCTCAGGCACGCGCGCGGCGTCAACGAGACCATCTCCTCGCTGCTGCTCGCCTACATCGCCATCGCCATCCTGAACTTCTTCGTCGAGGGCGCGCTGCGCGATCCGGCTTCGGCCAACACGCCCTCGACGTTCCCGATCGGCGCAGCCGGCATGATCGGCAAGATTCCCGGCACCGACGTGCACTGGGGCCTCGCGGCCGGCGTCCTGCTGGCGCTGGCGCTGTATGTTCTGATGTCGAACACGACGTTCGGCTTCGCCGTGCGCATCGCCGGCGGCAACCCGCGCGCCGCGCTCGCCCAGGGCTTGCCGGTGGGCCGCCTGATCGTCGCCTGCACGATGATCGCTGGCGCCTGCGCCGGCCTCGCCGGCTTCTTCGAGGTGGCGGCCGTGCACGGCCGCGCCAACGCCGCGCTCGCCGCCGGCTACGGCTTCACCGGCGTGCTCGTGGCCTTCCTGGCGCGGCACAACCCGCTTGCCATCGTTCCCGTCGCCATCCTGTTCGGCGCCATCGCCGCCTCCGGCGGGCTCATCCAGCGGCGCATGGACCTGCCCGACGCCGCCGTGCTGGTGCTGCAGGGCTTCATCTTCCTCACCCTGCTCGTTTCCGAGACGCTTTACGGGCGATTCGAAGTCTTCAGCGGCGAAAGGAGCGCCGGTCGCGCATGATGGACGGCGCCCTCGCAACCGTGCTCATCGCCATGCTCGGCGGCGCCATCCGCGTCTCCACGCCCTTCCTGCTCGTGGCGCTGGGCGAGACCATCACGGAGAAGTCGGGCCGCATCAACCTGGGCCTCGAGGGGACGCTGGTGCTCGGCGCCATGGTCGCCTACATGACGTCCTACAAGACCGGCTCGCCCTGGATCGGCGCACTTGCCGCCGGGGTCGTCGGCACGCTGCTCGGCGCCCTGCACGCCACCGCCTGCAGCCTGCCGCGCGTCAACGACGTGGCGATCGGCATCGCCATGATGGCGCTTGGGCTCGGCCTCGCCTTCTTCTTCGGCAAGCCCTACATCCAGCCGTCAGCGCCCAACCTGCCGTCCGTGCCGATCGGCACGTGGCTCGGCTTCACGGGGCAGCTCGAGGCGGCGCTCGACATCAACCCGCTGTTCGTCGCCGGCCTCGCGACGGCAGTGGCCTTGTGGTGGGCTCTGCGCAATACGCGCTGGGGTCTGATCCTGCGCATCACCGGCGACAGCGCGCCGGCCGCGCGCGCCATGGGCATCTCCGTCGACCTGGTACGCTTCCTCGCGACTGCTGCCGGCGGGTTCCTTGCCGGCGTCGCCGGTGCGTTCCTGTCGCTGTCCTATCCGGGTTCCTGGAGCGAGGGTCTGTCCTCTGGCCAGGGATTGATGGCAGTCGCGCTCGTCATCTTCGCGCGCTGGCACCCCTTGCGATGCGTTCTCGCTGCCCTGCTCTTCGGAGCGGCGGGCGCGCTCGGGCCGGCGCTGCAAACGATCGGCGTCACCCAGGGCTACTATCTCTTCAACGCCGCTCCCTACATTCTCACCCTGCTGATCATGATCGCCTCGGCCGGCACCGGACGCGCCATGCGCGACGCCCCGGGCGAGCTTGCGACGATGCGCTGACAGACGACCATGGCCACGCTCGCACCAGGCAAGGCGCCCTCGCTCGAAGTTGTCGGCATGACGAAGCGCTTCGGATCTCTTCTCGCGCTCGACGACGTCGGCCTGCACGTGCCGGCGGGCTCCGTCCACGCCCTCATCGGCGAGAACGGGGCCGGCAAATCCACCCTCGCCAGGTGCATCATGGGGCTCATCAGGCCGGACGCGGGCACGGTGAGCCTGAACGGCCGCGAGGTCGCCGTCGCCAATCCGCGCGAGGCGCACGCTCATGGCATCGGCATGGTTCACCAGCACTTCACCCTGGCGCCGTCGCTGACGGCGGTGGAGAGCCTGGTCATCGCCCGCGCCGGCGTGCCTGCCGTCATCGACTGGGCCGGCGAGAGGCGCCGGCTCGAGGCATTTCTCGCCGCCATGCCGGTCGGTGTGCCGCTCGACCGCCCCGTGGCGACGCTGGCCGCGGGCGAGAAGCAGAAGCTCGAGATCCTGAAGCTCATGTATCTCGGCCAGCGCCTCGTGATCCTCGACGAGCCGACCTCGGTGCTGACGCCGGCCGAGGCCGACGAGATCCTGGGTCTCCTAGCGGGCATGGCCCGGCGCGGCGACATCACCGTCGTCATCATCACGCACAAGCTCCGCGACGTCCTGGGTCATGCCGATGCGGTCACGGTGCTGCGGCGCGGCCGCAACGCGGGCAGCGGCAAGGTCGGTGCGCTGTCGGCCGAGGACATGGTCCGCTCGATGATCGGGGATGCACCGGTGCGCAAGCCCTGCGAGCGCCGGCAGCACGCCCGCGACAAGGTCGTCCTGAAGCTCGTCGATCTTTCCGCCGACGGGCAGGAGGGCCTCGACGGCTTCGACCCGCTCAACCTCGATGTCCGCGCCGGCGAGATCGTCGGCATCGCCGGGGTTTCCGGCAACGGTCAGGCGGCGCTCGTCGAAGTCCTGCTCGGCCAGCGGCCGCTCGAGGGCGGCGCCATCCTGATCCACGGCGAGCCCTTCAGCCGGACGCGCCGCAGCTTCGAGCGCTTCAACGTGTTCGGCCTTCCCGAGGAACCTCTGAGGAACGCCGTCGTGCCGCGCATGACGGTGGGCGAGACCCTGGCCTTGCGCGCCTACGACAAGGCGCCGCTCAGCCGCGGCGGGTGGCTGTTTCCGCAGGCGATGCGGGAAAGGGCGCGCGCACTGATGGAGGCCTACCGCGTGGAGGCGCCGTCGCCCGACACTCCGATCGAGGACCTTTCGGGGGGTAACGTGCAGCGGGCCGTGCTCGCCCGCGAGCTGTCGGGCGATGCCGACGTTCTGATCCTCGCCAACCCCTGCGCGGGCCTCGATTTCGCCGCGGCGGCCGAGATCCGCGCCACCATCATGGAGCACAGGAACCGGGGCGCCGCCGTCCTGCTGGTATCCGAGGACCTCGACGAGGTGCTGGAGCTTGCCGACCGCGTCGGCGTGATGTCGGCGGGGCGGATCAGCTACTTCGCGCCCATCACCGCAACGGACCGCTCCACGGTCGGCCGGCACATGCTGGGGATTTGACCCGTGGGCCTGTGCCGGCCCTGCGAACGCACAAAGTCACGCGGCGCGACCGCGGCCAATGGAGCCGCATGCGCCTGCGTCACGCCCACAAACGGAAGTTCGCCCGGCCTGTCCCCAAGGTCACGCCGAACCGATGCCAGACTCTTTGCGGCGGTGCCTCCCGGGCAGCCGGGGTTTGCCCTGATATGCGCTGCCTTGTCCCGATGAGACTGTTCGGCCGATGCCCGCCACCGATCTTTGCGCAGATTCGGCACCCAAGCTCAGGACAAGGTCATGAAAGCAAAGCACCTGAAGGCAATCCCGAAGAACCCCGAGAATGCGCCCACGCCCAGCATACTGCCGAGGCCCGACTTTCGCTTTCCGGGCCAGGTCGGCCGCACCTATTTGGAATCCGATCCGGCTCAGTTTCCCCAGCCGGTGCATGCCCCCGCCGGCGCGCCCAACATCCTGCTGATCCTGATCGACGACTGCGGCTTCGGCCAGTACGGCACCTTCGGCGGCGGCATCCCATCGCCCACGATGGACAAGCTTGCAGCCGAAGGCCTGCGTTACAATCGCTTCCACACGACGGCTCTTTGCAGTCCCACGCGTGCCGCGCTGATCACCGGCCGCAATCACCATTCGACGTCGTTTGCCGGCATCACGGAATTGGCCACGGGGTACGACGGCTACACCTGCATCCTGCCGAAGAGCTGCGGCACGATCGGAGAGGTGCTGCGCCAGAACGGCTATATGACCGCGTGGATCGGCAAGAATCACAACACACCAACCTGGGAGACGAGCGCGGCAGGCCCCTTCGACCGCTGGGCCAATGGTCTCGGCTTCGACTACTTCTATGGCTTCAACGCCGGCGACATGAACCACTGGAACCCGATCCTGTACCAGAACCGGGATCTTGTTCCCGCATCCGCCGATCCCAACTACCACCTCACCACCGACATCGCAGACAAGGCCATTGCCTGGGTACGCCAGGCCAAGAGCATCGCCCCCGATAGGCCCTACTTCTTGTACGTCGCCACGGGCGCGACACATGCGCCGCACCACACGTCGAGAGAATGGATCGAGAAGTTCAAGGGCAAATTCGACGGCGGCTGGGACAAGTATCGCGAGGAGACGCTGGCACGGCAGAAGAGGCTGGGAGTCGTTCCCAAGGACGCCAAACTCACCGACCGTTCCAAAGGGCTGCCGGCGTGGGATTCCCTCAATGCCGACCAGAAGCGCCTTTACGCCCGCATGATGGAGGTGTTCGCCGGATACGCGGCGCATTGCGACCATGAGCTTGGACGCGTGGTCGAGGCCTGCAAGCAGCTGCCCGACGCCGACAACACGCTCATCCTCTACATTGCGGGCGACAACGGCGCGAGTGCGGAGGGTGGGCTCGAGGGGTCGCTGTGCGAGAACATGTTTTTCAACGGCTTCTCGGAGAAGTGGGAAGACAACATCAAGGCCATCGACGAGCTGGGAGGGCCGAAGCACTTCAATCACTTCCCCTCGGCGTGGGCGCATGCCATGAACACGCCCTTCCAGTGGACCAAGCAGGTCGCCAGCCATTTCGGCGGCACGCGCAATCCGATGATCATTTCGTGGCCGGCGCGCATCAAGGACAAGGGCGGGCTGCGAACACAGTTTCTGCACACCATCGACATCGTGCCGACGCTCTACGAGATTTGCGGCGTCACGGCGCCGACCGCGCTCAACGGCGTGCCTCAGAAGCCGATCGAAGGCCTGAGTTTCGCTCACACTTTCGAGGATGCGAAAGCGGAAGACCGGCGCAAGACGCAATACTTCGAGCTCGGCTGCAATCGCGGCCTCTATCACGACGGCTGGATGGCGTCTTCGCCGTCATTCGTGCCGTGGGACCCGAACCGGGCCGAATGGGATCCCGACAAGGCGCCCTGGGAGCTCTACAACATCGAAGAAGACTTCTCTCAGGCCAATGATCTCGCCAAGCAGTTTCCGGAGAAGCTGCGGCAGCTGCAGGACATGTGGTGGGTGGAAGCCGCCAAGCACAGCGTGCTGCCGATCGATTGGCGCGGCACGATCCGCATGAACGCCGAAGCGATGGGGCGCCCGAGCCTCACCCGCGGCCGCACCAAGATGACCTACTACCCCGGCACCATCGGGCTGCCGGACGCGGCCTCGCCGCCGATGTGCAACAAGTCGTGGACGATCACCGCCGACATCGAGGTGCCGGATGGAACGGCCGAGGGCATGATCGTCACCCATGGCGGGCTGGAAGGTGGCTATGGCCTGTACCTGCGCGACGGCAAGCCGACGTTCGTCTACAACTTCCTCTCGGTCGAGCGCACCACCTTCGCCGGCGACGCGCCACTGCCCAAGGGCAAGACGAAGCTCATTGTGGACTTCGCCTACGATGGCGGCGGCATGGGCAAGGGCGGCGAGATCACCATCAAGGCCAACGGGAAAAAGGTTGCCGGCGGCAGGCTGAAGCGCACCATTCCCATCCAGTTCTCGCTCGGCGAGGGCGTGGACATCGGCATGGACGTGGGCTCGCCCATCGACTTCACCTACAAGCTCCCGTTCGCGTTCACGGGCAAGATTGAGAAGGTGACAATCGAGCTCAAGCCCGAGCGGGCGGCCCGTGTCGCGGAAGCTGCCGAATAGCTTTCGGCGCAATCTCCGATCAGCTCGGCTCGCCGTCATCCCGGAATTCGCCGAAGGCGAATATCCGGGAGCCAGAGCCGCAAGCCCGGCGTCGGCTTTTTGCGGCCCCGCTCAGTCCTTGCCGTCGAGGATGCTGCGGAGCGAGTCGAGCGCCCAGGCGATGCGGTCGCGCACTTGCGCATGCCCGCTCTCGAGCTGGCGAACGCGCGCCTGGGCGCGCTGCAGCTCGTCCCTCAGCGCCTCGCGCTCGCGCTCCAGGGCCGCCACGCGCCCCATCAGCGTGGGGCCGGACTTGCTGCTCTTCGCCTTGTCGCGCGCAGATCGCGCGCGGAGAGACGCGGAATCGCTCCTCGCCTTGCTTGCGCGGCGCCGGGCCATCGCCAAGAACCCGCTGCTGTTTTGAGCCCGCTACGCCTGCGGTGCTCTCCCTCTGAGTGCTTCGACGATAGGCGCGCCCGTCCGCAGCGTCAACAAACGCGTGGGTGATCTCGTGCGCCGCCGCAACGCTTCGCCGGTTTGTGCGTTCTCCATCCGAGTTCGCCGTCTTGGCGTTGTTCACTTGATTTGTTTTGTCATATTGACACGGCCCCGACCCGGCCGCACCTAGTGTGACGACCGCGAGGTCTGCTGCCCGACAGGTCGGTTTGGCGGACGTCTCGCGTCGATCACGCGGGAATCATTGAATTTGCTGCTGTCCTCTCGATCGCGAAGCTCGTCCCGAGCGAGCTGCACACTGGGGCGGATCTCGCGATCAGGATGCTAGAGGCCGGCAGCCAGCCCCGCCGCAGCGTGCGCCAGGGCCGCGGGCGGGCACCGAGGATGGAGCAGGAGCACGCACATGGCAGTCAGGATCGCAATCTCCGGCTTCGGGCGCATCGGCCGCAACATTCTGCGTGCCATCGCCGAGGCCAAACGCCAGGACCTGCAAGTGGTCGCGGTGAACGATCTGTTCCCCGCCAAGGACAACGCGCACCTGCTCCGCTACGACAGCGTGCACGGCCGCTTTCCCGGCGAGGTGAAGGTCGAAGGCGAGAGCATCGATGTGGGCTACGGCCCCATCAAGGTGCTGGCAGAGCGCGATCCGAGGAAGCTGCCCTGGAAGTCGCTCGACATCGACATCGTGATGGAGTGCACGGGCATCTTCACCGACAGGGAAAAGGCCGCCGCACATCTGGAGGCGGGCGCCAAGCGGGTGCTTGTGTCGGCTCCCTCCAAGGGCGCGGACCTGACCGTGGTCTACGGCGTCAACCACGACAAGCTCAAGTCCGAGCACAAGGTGGTCTCCAACGCCTCCTGCACCACCAACTGCCTGGCACCGGTGGCCAAGGTGCTGAACGACCTGGTCGGCATCAAGTCGGGCTTCATGACCACCATTCACGCCTATACCAACGACCAGAACGTGCTCGACCAGGCGCACAAGGACATGCGCCGTGCCCGCGCCGCCGCCGTCAACATGATCCCGACCTCGACCGGGGCAGCGGCCGCCGTCGGCCTGGTGCTGCCCGAGCTCAAGGGCAAGCTCGACGGCACGGCCATCCGGGTGCCCACGCCCAACGTGTCCGTGGTGGACCTCAAGTTCATTCCCGGCCGCGAGACGAGCGTGGACGAGATCAACAAGGCCATGGAGCAGGCCTCCAGGCAGCAGCTCAAGGGCATCCTCGGCGTCACCAGCGAGCCGCTCGTCTCCATCGACTTCAACCACAACCCCAACTCGTCCACCTTCGACCTGACGCAGACCCAGATCGTCGACGGACGCCTCGCGCGCATCCTGACCTGGTACGACAACGAGTGGGGCTTCTCCAACCGCATGGCCGACACCGCCGTGGCCATGGGCAAGCTCGGGTAGGGCCAAGCTGGCTCGCATCGGGCCAGGCGGGGCGCAACTTGGCCCCGTTCGCCGTCTCAGGCTGCCTTGCGCCGCGCTTCATCCCGGGCTTGCGAGGGGCGCCTCTGCCGCCCGGGGTCGCGGGGGATGATCGGCGCCGCCGCCGGCTCGCCTTTGGCCCTACAACGCGTGCATCGGTTGGCGGGTCACAAGGGATCGTCTATCCTGCTGGCGTCCCAGCCGAATCCGCCCGGGCCGTGGAAAACCCAGCGCAGACTGGTATCGTCGGCAGGCCGGGATGGCCCACGGCCTTGCAGGCGGACGCGGAAGTCTTGCAGTGGCAGCCATGCTGACGGGCGTCAGGCGCGCATTTTCCGATGACCTCGCGATCGACCTCGGCACCGCGAACACGCTGGTGCATGCGGTCGGGCGCGGCATCATCATCGACGAGCCTTCGGTGGTGGCCGTGCAGGTGCGGGACGGGGAGCGGGTGATGCTGGCCGTCGGCCTCAAGGCCAAGGCCATGCAGGGCAAGACGCCCGAGCCGCTGGAGATCGTGCGCCCGCTGCGCGACGGCGTGATCGCCGATTTCATCGCCACCGAGGAGATGCTGCGCCAGTTCATCGGCCGCGCCAAGTCGATGCTGGGATTCCGCCGCCCGCGCATCCTGATCTGCGTCCCGGCCGGCGCCACGCCGGTGGAACGGCGCGCGGTCTACGAGACGGCGGTGTCGGCGGGAGCACGCAAGGTCTACCTGATCGAGGAGCCGGTGGCCGCGTCGCTTGGAGCGGGGCTGCCGATCGACGGGCCGCAGGCCTTCATGGTGGTCGACATCGGCGGCGGCACCAGCGACATCGCCGTGCTCGCCAACGGCAACGTGACCCAGGCGCGCTCGCTGCGGGTAGCCGGCAATGCCATGGACGAGGCCATCGTGCGCTACGTCCGCCGCCGGCATGGGCTCGTCATCGGCGAAGGCAATGCCGAGCGCATCAAGATCGAGGCGGGTACGGCTCTCGCGCAGCCCAATGGGCGGCATGTGGAGATTCACATCAAGGGACGTGACCTGAAGCACGGGCGGCTCAAGACGGCGGTGCTGGGCCCGCGCGACATGGCCGAGGCGCTCGGGTCCCCCGTGGCCGAGATGGCGGAGTTCATCCAGCGCGCGCTGGAGGACCTGCCCCCGCCGATCGCGGACGAGGTGGCGCGGCGCGGCGTTTTCCTCACCGGCGGCGGGGCGCTGCTCGACCGGCTGGACATGGAACTCTCCCGCCGGGTCGGTGTGCCGTTCCTTGTGCCCGACAGCCCCATGCACTGCGTCATCAAGGGCACGGCCGCAGTGCTGGAGCACTTGGGGGAGCGCCAGAACCTGCTGATCGCCACGTGAGGACGGGCCGTTGGGGCCGAGGCCGCACCGGCAGGAGAAGCGCCCGCTCCTGGACAGCCTGCGGCGGCGATGCTACATGAGCCGCGCGATCGGGGTCCGCGGCCATTTCTGCTGAGGGCCCCGTTGCCGCTGCGAGTCTTTTCGCGGCACGGGTGTATAGCTCAGTTGGTAGAGCAGCTGACTCTTAATCAGCGGGTCGAAGGTTCGAGTCCTTCTACACCCACCAATCAAAT
>Ga0111538_10013005_pt1 | contig 10978 bp, 8 predicted proteins | sample SoiMethybrSBSTD1_FD_79669 | JGI IMG/M metagenome (GOLD analysis project Ga0111538, IMG submission 79669) | Bulk soil microbial communities from a Populus tree surrounding site in Tennessee, USA - Soil MetaG P. TD hybrid SBSTD1 (version 2)... | ecosystem: Environmental > Terrestrial > Soil > Tree... | reverse complement strand
TGGTCGAACGCGCCAAACATGCCGATCGGTCGCGCCTACCACCACGACAACCAGATCACGCTGAACGACGGGCGGGTTCTGCTGAGCGGTGGCGTGCTCGTTCCCGACCTGCTGGGGGCTGCGAACGCGACGTCGATCGCGAACGCCGACCTCTACGACCCGACGACGAACAGCTGGACTGCCACGACGATGAGCCGTCAGCGCACGGGACACGCCGCGGCGAAGCTGCCGGACGGCACCGTGATCGTCTGTGGCGGCGCCGAGGGACTGGTGTCGGCTGCCGTGACGCTCGATGCGATCGCGCGCTTTTTGCCGGCGACCAACACGTGGTCGGACCTCGGCGCGATGACAACGACGCGTGTCGGTCACTCCGCGGTCGTGCTGCCCGACGGCATGCTGGTGATCCTCGGAGGCTCCGGTACGACGATCGAGGCGATGGAATTCTGAGTCGGCTTGCCCGCCGCGAAGCGACCAGCCGGTAGGCGGCGCTCCGCGCCGGCATCACTTCGCGGCCCCTCGAGCAACCGCGGGGGCTGGCGGGCGACAGGAGCCTCGCGTATGCATCTCGGACTCGGAGGCTCTCGTGACGACGGCCAGGCAGAAGGTCGCGATGGTGTCGGCGCTCGTGGTGGCGCTGTTCTGCCTCTACCTCTTCTGGCCGACCAGCGATCTGCAACCGGACGCTGCGTCGGGTGAGTCCGCGCGTTCGGGAGCAGGTGCTGTTCCGGCGACCAGCGGTGTCGGCACGACTTCAGAACGGGCGCAGAGCGAAACGGCGCAGCGCGAAGCGCTCACCACGCCGGGGGCAGTGGGCCGTGGCGATCTGGTCGTCCGGCTGCGCTACGGCGACGACCGCTCGCCGGCAGCCGACGTGATGGTGACTGCGTTCCGCAAGAACGAGATCCCGAGGAGCTCATCGGCGCCCTCGGTCGACGCCAAACGACGCCGCACGGATGCCGAAGGCATCGCGCGGTTTCCGTCCATGCGCGCGGGCCGCACGGGGCTGATCGCCGACCGTGGTCACTGGTACGAGAAGGCGTATGTCGTCGCGGGCAAGGAAACCGAGGTCGAGTTCGTGATGCCCGTAGGCGTGACGATCACGGGAATCGTGGTCAGCGCTCTCGGTGTGCCGGTGCCCGGGGCCGATGTCGAGCTCGAATCGAGCGTCGTCGCGACTACCGACGGGAATGGCCGCTTCACCGTTCGCGCCGCCGCGGATTACTACAGCATCGGCGCACGCGCGCTCGGCCACGGCGCCTCGAAGGCGCAACAGCTCATGCCGCACGACGGCAAGGCCGAGGTGCGGCTGGAGCTCGGCGCTGCCGGCGGGATCGTCGAAGGCCAAGCGCTCGATCCCGACGGCAAACCGCTCGCCAACGTGCGCGTCGACATCGGCCGCTACGAGGGCAGCGCATCGTGGGTCGGCGACGCCCCGCCACGGCCGGCGCGACCGCGCACGGATGCAGAAGGGCGTTTCCGCGCGATCGGCATCCCACTCGGCGAGCAATCGCTCCGAGCGCGGGCCAGCGGCCTGGTCCCGTGGTCGGGCACGTGCCAGGTGACCGCGGACATGCCCGCGGTGGTCGAGATAGCGTTCGCTCGCGGCAACACGCTGCGCGGCACGCTGCGCGACGCCGACGGCCGCCCGTGGGGCGACGTGCTGATCAGCGCGGAGCAAGGCAAGCTCGACTGGGACGAGGTGATCGACCCCGACGGCACCTTCGAGATCGCAGGCCTTCCGGACGGTGAGATCGACGTGAAGGTCGACGCCGAAGCCAAGGGCAAGGCACAAACGCGCGTGCAGATGCTGCCGGGCGGTGTCGTGACGACGTGCGAGCTGACGCTCGTGTGCGGGTTCGTGGCCAGAGGCAAGGTGCGCGACGAGGCCGGGCACGGCATGCCCAGCGTCAACGTGCGCTGGTCCCCATCGCCGAACGGGCAGGGCTACACGTTCACGGACCAGGAAGGCGCCTTCGCGATCGCGAACGTGCCCGAGGGCAAGCTGACCATCAGGCTGGACGGCGACGAGATCGCGGACGCGCACTTCGAGGACCTCGACCCGCACGCGGTCGAGCTCGACCTTCGCGTGAAACGACGCGCGGCGAAGACGGTCTACATCGCCGGCCTCGTGTTGGACCCCGACGGTCGGCCCGCCGCAGCACGCGCCTGGGCCAGCGGCGGCGGGTCGAGTGACATCGTCGAGAAGAGCACCGACTCGGCCGGGTACTTCGAGATCGGTCCGGTTTCGCCAGGTGAGTGGCACCTGAGTGTCGAGAGCAGATCGTGGCCGCAGGTGTCGTTCGAACGCCGCAGGCTCGAGGCGAACGCGCGATGGGACGTCGGCACGGTCCGGCTCGCAGCCGGCGGTGACATACGTGTCGAGGTGGTCGAGGGCTCTGCCGAGGGCGCGTGGTTCTCGATCGACGGCGCACAACGGAGTTTCAGCCTGCACGTCCAGAACGGCGCGGGCACGAGCGAGATGCTGCCGGTCGGGAGCTACCGGCTGTTCGCAGCCGGGAAGACCCAGGCCGCGCAGTCGCTCCCGTTCGAGATCCGCGCGGGTGAGACGACGCAGGTCTCGGTGCGTCTGCGCGCTGGCGTGCGACAGCGGTTCGACATCGAGCTGCCGGCGAAGATCGAGCGGCCCTGGGGCTCGCTGCGCATCCTGCGTGGCGCTGACCGCGTGGCGAACGCGTGGGCTGGCCGCGAGGAGGGCAAGCCGTGCACCGCGGAGACCTGTCTCGAGCCCGGCAACTACACCGTCGTCGCGAAGTTCGGCGAGTCCGAGGGTTCGGCGACGTTCACGGTCGGCGAACGCGAAGGCGAGGCCGTTCGCATCGCAGTGCCACGACCGCAGAAGTGAAAAGCTGGTGGTGAAGGCGTCCTGTGGCCGCGTCCGCTTCCCTGAAGGGAACCGACATGACCGCGGGATGCAATACGCCGAAATTCCCCGACGCTGCCCCGCGAACACGCGGCGCGGCGTGACTAGTCAGGGGTGAGCGGTTGCCAAGTCTGCTGACCCGACAAGGAGCCAAACCATGAAACCTGCCCACTCGCTGATCCCGCTCGTGTTCGCCTTCGCCAGCCCGGCTTTCGCGGCGCAACCTGCCGCCGCCGGCGACCCGCGCATCGCCGTGGTGTTGCGGTCGGCGATGGTCGAGTTCCACGTCATGCAGGAGCAGCCGTCGTTCCTCGGTGTCGTGCTCGTGTCGCTGTCGCCCGATCTACAGCACTACGTCACCGAGTTGCCGCCGATGCTCGACCAGGCGCTCGTGCTCGACTGGGGCTTCGCGACGGACGGCGTGTTCTCGACGCGGTTCCGCGACACCACGTTCCTGGCCGGCATCCGCATCTACGCGCAAGGCGTGACCATCAGCGACGCCGGCACCTTGTCGAGCAACGTCGGTGAGTTCGTGCTCGACGGCACCGGCAAGCGCTGAGGCTCCGTATGCCCGACGGTGTCGTGCGAGGGCTAGCCGCACGGCTCGGCGACATCGACGGGACCCGGCCGCACCTCGCGGGTTGGGACGGCTCGCAAGTGCGCATGGGCGTGGGCCCGGCTCGAGCGAGCGCCGTCTTCGCGTGTTAGCGAGTATCATCCTCCGTCGTCGCAATCGCGTGCCATTGCGCACGCGCCTCGCCCACGCCCTCGACGGTTCATGAGCAGCCCCTCGTCCCTGGAGACCATGTTCTTCGAGTGTCTCCGCATGGACAAACCGGCGGAACGCGCGGCATATCTCGCCCAGGCGTGTGCCGGTGATGCGGAGTTGCTGCGCCGTCTGCAGAAGATGCTCGACGCGCACGACAGCAACTTCCTGGAGCAGGCGGCGTATTTGCCCGACCCGGTCGCTGCGGCGCCGCTTGCCGCGGATGGCGCGGGACAGTGCATCGGCGCGTTTCGGCTCGTGGAGCAACTCGGCGAAGGCGGCATGGGCACCGTGTGGCGTGCCGCACAACTCGAGCCGGTGCAGCGACAGGTCGCGCTGAAGCTCATCAAGGCGGGCATGGACTCGCAGCAGGTCATCGCGCGCTTCGAGGCCGAGCGGCAGGCGCTCGCGCTGATGGACCACCCGAACATCGCGCGCGTGCTCGACGGCGGCACCGACGGCCGCGGCCGGCCGTTCTTCGCGATGGACCTGTTCGAGGGCGTGCCGATCACGAAGTACTGCGACGAGCAGCGACTCGCGCTGCGGCAGCGGCTCGAGCTCTTCATCCCGGTCTGCGAGGCGATCCAACACGCGCATCAGAAGGGAGTCATCCATCGCGACATCAAGCCCTCGAACGTGTTGGTCGCGATGCAGCACGGCCGCGTGGTGCCGAAGGTGATCGACTTCGGCATCGCAAAGGCCGTCAAGCCGAAGCTCACCGACCACACTGCGCTCACGCAGCACGGCGGTTTCGTCGGCACGTTCGAGTACATGAGCCCGGAGCAGGCGGCGAGGAGTGCCTTGGGCGTCGACACGCGCAGCGACATCTACTCGCTCGGCGTGCTGCTCTACGAGCTGCTCACGGGCACCACGCCGCTGTCGCGCCAGCGCCTCGAGCAGTCTTCCTACAGCGACATCCTGCGCGCGATCACGGACGAAGAGACGCCGAAGCCGAGCACGCGGCTCGGCGAGTCCAGCACGACGATCGCGACGATCTCGGCGCGGCGATGCCTCGGGCCCGCGCGGCTCGTCGGCATGGTTCGCGGCGACCTCGACTGGATCGTCATGAAGGCGCTCGAGAAGGACCGCAACCGGCGCTACGCGACGGCCGTCGAACTCGCGCAGGACGTGCAGCGCTTCCTCGCGCACGATCCCGTGCTGGCCTGCCCGCCGTCGGCGGCATACCGGCTGCGCAAGTTCGCGCGCAAGCACCGCACCAAGCTCCAGGTCGCAGCCCTGTTCCTCGTGTTGATGGTCGGTGCCACGGTGGTCAGCGTGTGGCTCGCGATCGCCGCGAAGCGCGAGAGCGACGACAAGGAGCTCGCGCGCGCGGAGGCGACAGCCGCGACGACGCAGGCGCTGGACGCGCTGGCGGCGCTGACCGACGGCATGTTCGAGCGCTTGCTCGCGCGCCAGGTCCAGCTCACGGCAAAGGACCGCGAGTACCTGCGCGCGGTGCTCACCCGCTACGAACGGTTCGCGGCGTTGAAGGGCGACAGCGAGGAGAGCCGCGCGATCCGCGCCGAAGGTGCGTTCCGCGTCGGGCTCCTGCACCTGCGGCTCCAGGAACGCGACGCGGCGCACGATGCGTTCCGTACGGCGCTGGCCGGCTACACGCAGCTCGGCCAGCAGTTCCCGCAGCAGGCGAAGTACCGGCTGTGCGCCGCCAAGGCGTGCACGAACCTCAGCATCGTGTTGCACGAGCGCGGCCACTGGGAGGATGCCGCGGCGATGGAACGTTGCTCGCTCGAGACCTCGGCGCAGCTTGCCGCGGAGTTCCCCGACGAGCCCGAGTACCTGCACAGCGTCGCCGGCAGCCACCTCAACCTGGCAACGCTGTGGCAGAATCAGGGTCTCGTCGACCGCGCGCTGCTCGAGGTTCGGCAAGCACGGGCGATGCTCGAACGGCTCGCACAGAGCCACCCCGACCCGGAGCGGCAGCGCGAGCTCGCGATGTGTCTCGGCAACCTCGGCTCGACGCTGCGCCGTCAGGGCGACAAGCCGGAGGCAGTCGCGGCGTATCGACGCGCGCTCGAGCTCGTGACCACGCTGGTCCACGACGTGCCCGACAACGCCGACTACCGCCAGGAGCGGGCGCGGTGCCACAACAATCTCGGCACCGCCCTGATGGAGAACGGCGACGCGGCGGCCGCTCAGGAGCAGGTCATGGAGGCGCTGCGCCAGCAGATCGCCCTCGCCGCCGATTTCCCCACCGTGCCGTCGTATCGCGTCGAGCTGGCCCGCAGCCACAGCAACCTCGGTGTCTTCCTGCACGGCGTCGACGCGACGGCGTCCGAGACGCACTTCCGAGCGGCGCAGGCAATCCAGGAACGGCTCGTCGCGGACTTCCCCGACGTGCCGAGCCACGCGCAGGATCTCGCCTCCTCGCACAACGGCCTCGGCAACCTGTTGCTCGACGCCGGCAAGCTCGACGCCGGCGAAGCCGAGCTGCTGGCGGCCGTGCGCATGCGCGAAGAACTGGCGAAAGCGCACCCGCAGGTCGTGCCGTATGCGGTGGAGCTCGGCGGCAGCTACTGCAACTTCGGCAATGCGGTCCTGGTCCAGCGCCAGCAGCCGGCCGAGTCGCTCGCGTGGTATGGCAAGGCCGTCGACCGGTTGACCGCCGTGCTGGCGGCGCAGCCCGACCTGGCCACGGCGCGCGCCTTCCTGCGCAACAGCTACGAGGGTCGCTATCAGGCGCTGCGTCTCGTCGGGCGCATCGACGAAGCGCTGCTCGACGTCGACCGCTGCCTCGCGCTCTGCGATGGCGCTCCGGGTCCGCTCGTTCGGCTCGCACGGTTCGAGGTGCTGATCGGCGCCGACAACGAACGCGCGATGGCCGAGCTGGACCGCGTCATCGGCGAGGCGACGACGCCGGACGCGACGCTGCATCACGGCGTCGTCGTGCTGTGCCAGGCCGCGAGCGGGGAGGGCGCGCCCGCACGCGGCACCTACTGCAAGCGCGCGATGGCTCTGCTCGAGCAGCTGCTGCAACGCGGGTATCTGCGGCCGGCCGCGAACCGCGAACGGCTCCGCAACGAACCCGTGTTCGCCGTCCTGCGCGAGGAGGACGGGTTCTGGGACCTGCTCGAGCGCGCCGAGAAGTAGCCGGGACACTCGATCCCCACCGCATCTCGTCGATGGCGTCGAGCCGTGACGCGCGAACGTCGGAGCGCGCCGATCGGGTATCGTGCTGTTCATGAGCGACGTCACGCGGATCCTCGAGCAGATCGGCACCGGCGATGCGTCGGCCACCGAGCAGCTGCTGCAGCACGTCTACGCGGAGCTGCGCCGCCTGGCCGGCGACAAGCTCGCGCGCGAGCGACCCGGCCAGACGTTGCAGGCCACCGCGCTGGTGCACGAAGCGTTCCTGCGGCTCACCGGCGGCACGCCGTCGTTGTGGAACAGCCGCGGGCACTTCTTCGCCGCGGCCGGCGAAGCGATGCGCCGCATCCTGGTCGAGAACGCGCGCCGCAAGCAACGGCTGAAGCACGGCGGCGGGCAACGGCGCGTGGATCTCGATTCCGAGTGTGTCGTCGACGAGGGGCCCGCCGTGGACTTCCTGGCCCTGGACGGCGCGCTCGACAAGCTCGCCGCGAGCTATCCGCCGAAGGCACAGGTCGTGAAGCTGAGGTTCTTCGCCGGCTTGACGATGCCGGAAGTCGCGGCGTCGCTCGGCATCTCGCTGGCGACCGCAGAACGTCACTGGACCTTCGCGAAGTCCTGGCTCTACGCGGAGCTCGCCGAAACAGGGTGACCGCGAATACGCACCGCCCTGGATTGGATCTGGTCGAGCGGCACTGGACCAGTGCACGCACAAACCCACCGCCCACGTGAGGGGTTTCCGCTGCAAATGTCGCACGAACGGGCGTGAGGTCTGGGCGATGCGTCTGCGAGCCCACCCCCCCACGTCCACCTACCACGCAGACGGAATCCGAGTCCATCGATGTTCTCTCCTCTCGCTCGTCTCTTCACCGTTCCAGCACTCACCGTCGCGACACTGCTGTTCGCGTCTCACGCGCCGGCGCAGGCGAGGGCGTATCACGCCCACGGCACCGCGCAGTTCGCCCCCAATCAGAGCGACTTCACCGGCTCCGGGAATGCGACGCACCTCGGCAGCTACACGGAGGTCGGCCACGTCACGTTCACGGGAACGGGCACGCCAGGCGTGCTCGCGGTCAACGGCTGGGCCCACTACACGGCCGCCAATGGCCACGTGCTGTGCGCCGCGATCTCCGGAACGGTGAACCAGCAAACCGGCGCGATCCAAGGGACGGCGACATACATCGGCGGCACCGGCAACTTCGCCAACGCGAGCGGCTCGTCCGCACTGACGGGCCAGATGCTCGGTGGTGGTGCTCTGACGATCTCCGCGCTCGGCAGCATCAGCTACTGATCGTTCGTCACACCCGCTTCCTCGCGAGGAACTGCACGACCGACGCGAGGCCGGTGTGGAACCTGCCCTCGACGACCTCGCGCTCGATCTCGCGAGCCAGCATCGGCTCGCAGTTCGCGAACTCGGCGAGCAGATCCGCGCGCGACATCAGCATGTCGGGATCCTTGGGTCCGCCGGTCGTGCGCGCGAGCTGCGCGCGCGTGTAGGCCTCGAGCAGCACGATGCCGCCCGGGCGAAGCGCGCGCTCGGCGAGCCCGTGCAGCCGCTTGCGCGCCACACTCGGCAGATGAGCCGAGATCGAGACCACCGCGCCGAACGCCTGCTCCGGCGGTTCGTACGTCGCGAGGTCCGCAACCTCGGTGCGCATGCTCACGCCGCGCGCGGCAGCGAGCGACCGGGCCTTGGCGAGCCCGACCTCCGAGCCATCCACGCCCAGCACGTCGAGCCCGAGCGACGCGAGGAACACCCCGTTGCGGCCCTCGCCCTCGGCGAGGCTGAGCACCGGGCCGACCAGCAGCTTCGCGTGCTCCGCGAGGAAGGCGTTCGGCTCGGTGCCGTAGGCGAAGCCGTCGGCTGCATACCGTTCGTTCCACATGCTCACGCCTCAGAACCTACTGCCGCGATTCGACGACGGCTACTCGGGCCGTCGGCGTGTTCGCCAGGCAGAACGCAAACAAGCTGTCGCGGCGCCTTTCCCGACGACCGTCGGCGGGTACAGATGGTGGGACGCGCCCGCAGCAGCGAGGCGACGACCCGAGTCCATCAAGGTCATGTCACCGGACGACGCCAACCCCCCGAACGCCGACATCGACACGCTGCATCGTGAGTACGCGACGGCGGTCTATGCGTGGGCCTGCTTGCGCGTTGGCCAACGACTGCGGGCATGGATCACGCCTGAGGACCTCGCCCAGGAGGTCTGGGTGCGCGCGATGAAGGCGGCGCCGTCGCGCGACCCGAACGTCGCTCCACGCGCGTGGCTGTTCACGATCGGCAAGCATGTGCTCTACGAAGTGCACCGCGCGGTGCAACGCGATCGAAGTGAAGGGGCCGGCGGCAGCACGTCGCGCGTGCTCGCGCTCGACGGCGTGCCGGCCGACGTCACCAGCTTGACGCAGCGCCTTGCCCGCGACGATGCGGTGCGCGGTTTCCTCGCCCGCGCGGCGGCGCTCGACGCCGACGACCGCATGCTGCTGATTCACGTCGGGCTCGAAGGCATGCCGCAACCCGAAGCCGCGGCGCGGCTCGGCCTGTCGATCGATGCGGCGCACAAGCGCTGGCAGCGGCTGCGCGAACGGCTGCGCAGCTGGCCGTGTGTGCAGCACCTGGCGCCGTGAAACGCCGCGCAGCGGTGTTCGCCGCAAACACCTCAGCGCCCTGGCCCGGTGCCGACCATGCGAGCATAGTGTCGTTCGGCGAACGGCAGCGGCTGCACCGGCCATGCGCGCAGCGTGCCGTCCTGACTACCCGTCGCGACCCACGTGCCATCGCGACTCCAGGCGGCGGCGCGCAGACCACCATGTGTGCCGCGCAGTTCGAGCCGCCGTTCCAAGCACTGCAGGTCCCACAAGCTCACCGAGTCGTCGCGCGAAGCGACCAGCAACAATCGCGTGTCCGGCGAAAAGTGCAGGGCCGACACGATCGCGGTGGGAAAGCCCGCCCGGCCGACGTCGTGCGGTGTCAGCGTCGCGGCGTCGATGAACGTCCAGTCGCCGACGCCGCTGTGCGCGGTCGCGTAGTGCGCACCGCCGGACAGCGCGGCGAGGTGCATCGAGTACTGCTGTCCCTGGGTGCGCGCCTTCACCCACGTGGGTTGCCAGCTGTCGACGTCGAACACCAGCAGCGCGTCGCGGCGGTTGGCGACCACCAGCCGGCGGCGCGCGGCATCGAACGCAACGGCGCTGGCATTGCCCTCGATGTCGAGGCCTCCGGATGCACCCGGTTCGAGCGTCGACAACGTCGCCACCAACTTGCCGTCGACGTCGTGCACCAGCACACGGTGATCGGCACCACCGGTGGCGAACAGGCCGAGCTCGTCGTCGACGGTCGCACACAGGCAGGACCGTTCGTGGCTCGCGAGCTCGCCGACGGCAGCACCGCTGTTCGCATCGACCAGCTGCACGCGTCCGTCGGCGCCGATGCCGAGCACGCGCCGGCCCCCGGCGCAGAACCACGCGTCGATCGCGGCACCGGTGTGGGCCGGCAGGTTGAGCAACAGCCCGCCAGCGCGCGCATCGAACACCCGCACGACGCCGTCTTCGCACGCGGTCGCGACACGCTGTCGATCGGGCGACCAGCGCGCACGGCACAGCGGTGCCGGGTGGGTCCACCGCCGCATCGCGGAGCCGGTGTCGAGATCGATGATCGCCGCGGTCGCATCGCGCGACGCCGTCAACACGGTCGCCCCGGCCGCAGCGAATTCGATCGACACGATCGAAGCACTGTGCGGACGGAACTCCGGTGCGGGCGCCTGCAGCGCGGCCAGCTGCAGCCCGCGCCCGTCCTGGAACACCAGCCGATCGCCGGCGTGGTTCCACAGCAGGTCGTTCGGATAGCGGTGGTGCCATCGCGACGACGCGAACTGCGTCCAGGTGGCGGTGTCGTAGACGCGGATGGAGCCGTCCTTGACGACCGCCGCGAGGCGCGAACCATCGGCGTTCCATGCCGCGATGTGGAACGGGCGCGCATTGGCGGCGGCAAAGTGCGTCATCCGTTCGCCGTCGGCGAGGCGCCACACGATCAGGCCTTCGAAGCCGAGCGTCACCAGCTGCGTGCCCGCCGGATGGAATCCGAGCCAGTAGACGTGCGCGAGGTCCTCGCCGCGCGTTTCGAGCCGCGTGCGGCAGCGCCAATCCCGGGTGTCGAAGACTCGCACGACGCCGTCGTGGCCACCGACGGCGAACCAGGCGCCGTCGGGCGACCAGTCGCAGCACATCGA
>Ga0111538_10013004_pt1 | contig 10979 bp, 10 predicted proteins | sample SoiMethybrSBSTD1_FD_79669 | JGI IMG/M metagenome (GOLD analysis project Ga0111538, IMG submission 79669) | Bulk soil microbial communities from a Populus tree surrounding site in Tennessee, USA - Soil MetaG P. TD hybrid SBSTD1 (version 2)... | ecosystem: Environmental > Terrestrial > Soil >... | reverse complement strand
GCGGTGCGCGAGCTGACCGCGCTGACCCAGCGGCTGCACGCGGCGTTGGTCCGCATCGGATTGGGCCAGACACTCGGTCGGTGAGTCGCTTTGTCGGCGTGCGCCGAAGCACCGCCTCGGGCCCGCTGCGTGTACCGTGCAAGGAGAGGTCGGCGACACGAAAGGCGCTGCGGTGCGGGAGCTGAACGTGGTTGGGGTGCGGGTCGAGCTGCCCAGTAACCAACCGATCGTGCTGCTCAAGGAGGTCGACGGCGACCGGTACCTGCCGATCTGGATCGGCGCGGTCGAGGCCACCGCGATCGCGTACGAACAGCAGGGCGTGAAGCCCGCCCGCCCGCTCACCCATGACCTGCTCCGCGACATCCTGGCCGCACTCAAGCAGCCGCTGCGCGCCGTCGAGATCGTCGAGATGCGCGACAACATCTTCTATGCCGAGCTGGTGATCGGGGAGGGCGTGCGGGTGTCCGCGCGGCCCAGCGACTCGATCGCGCTCGCGCTGCGGGTCGGTGCGCCGATCCGGTGTGCCGACCAGGTACTCACCGAGGCGGCCATCGTGATCCCCGACGAGCAGGAGGACGAGGTGGAGAAGTTCCGGGAGTTCCTGGAGCAGGTCCGCCCGGAGGACTTCGCGGGCTGACCGGTTTGCCGGTTGTGCTACCCGCGGACAACTACCACGTAACAGGCCCGAATAGGTGACAACGCCGCGATTGGCGGCGCCGTCGGCGTGTCGGAACGGCGTGTCGATGGCGTTACCTGGCGGGAATCCGTCGATACAGGCGGTAGGGTTTGATGGTTCGTGGTCGCTGGAGGTGGATGCATGGATCGGTCGGCGGAGTCGGGCTCGGCACCGGCAGACGACGCCGTCGGTTACCGAGGCGTGACCGCCTGCCATGCGGCCGGCATCAGCTACCGGCAGCTCGACTACTGGGCCCGCACCTCGCTCGTCGTGCCGAGCGTGCGCGACGCGTCCGGCTCCGGCACCCAGCGGCTCTACTCGTTCCGCGACATCGTGGTGCTGAAGGTCGTCAAGCGGCTGCTCGACGCCGGGGTGTCGCTGCAGAACATCCGCAAGGCGATCGACACCCTGCGCTCACGCGGCGTCTCCGACCTCGCCGGCATCACGCTGATCTCCGACGGCACCACGGTGTATGAGTGCCGGTCCCCGGAGGAGGTCGTCGACCTGCTGCAGGGCGGCCAGGGCGTGTTCGGCATCGCGATCGGCGGGGCGTTCAAGGAGATCGAGGGCACGCTGTCCAGCCTGTCCGCCGAGTCGGGGGAGCCGGCCGTGGCCGAGCCCGCCGGCCCGGTCAGCGACGAGTTGGCCGCGCGCCGGGCCCGGCGCCGCGCCGGCTGACCCCTCGGGGTCGACGGCTTACGTCAGGGGCGGGCGGGAAGGCCGGGCGGGCGGGGCGGGAGTCGCACCCGTAGCACGGTGCCTTCGCCGGGGCGGGAGTCGATGTCGATTGTGCCGCCGTGGCGATCGACGATGATGCGCCGGGCGATGTCGAGGCCCAGGCCGGTGCCGCGGCCGGCGTCCTTGGTGGTGTAGAAGGCCTCGAACGCACGGGCCACCACGTGTGCCGGCATGCCGGGGCCGGAGTCGCCGACCTCGACCACCACGTCGGGCCCATCGGCCCGGGCGGTGATCCGCAGCGTGCCGGCGCCGTCCATCGCGTCGACGGCGTTGTCGATGAGGTTGGTCCACACCTGGTTCAGTTCGCCGGCGTACGCCTCGATCCGGGGAGCGTCGGCGGCGTACTCGCGCACGATCGTCACCCCGTCGCCGAGCCGGTTGCGGAGCATCACCAGCGTGCTCTCGATGCCGTCGGTGATCTCGACGTGCTGGATCGAGGCACGGTCCATCTGCGCGTACGACCGCACCGCCGCGACCAGGTCGCAGACCCGCCGGATCGACTCCTTGGTCTCCGCCACGACCGCGGTGACCGACAACGCGCTCGCCACCCACTCCAGTCCCGGCGAAAGCGCCGGCCCCGGCAGCACCGCGGCGGCCCGCTCGCACCAGGCGACGTCGACCCCGGCCGCGGCGAGCGCCGGCGCGATGACCCAGTCGCGCTCGACGCCGTGCCGGCCGAGCCAGTCGGAAAGCTCGTCCTCCAGGTCGGCGGCGGCGACGGCGCTCAGCTCGACAACCGGCGGCTCGATCTCGCGGCGCAGCGCGTCGAGCGCGGTGAACTGCGCCGGCGACAGGTCGCCGCCGGCGAGGCTGCCGACCGACGCGAGCAGCGTGCGGCAGGCGTCCTCGAGTGTGTCGACGCCGCGGGCCGCGGCCGCCGCCGGATTGTTGATCTCGTGCGCGAGGCCGGCCGCGAGCCGACCGAGGGTGACGAGGGACTGCTGCTGCCGAGCGGCCGCCTCGATGTTCCGTGCGGTGCCGTACAGCCCCTCGATGATGTGCGCGCCGAACGGGAACCAGGCGCTGGCCCGCTCCCGCAGCACCGTCGCGGGCACCCGGAGCACTCGCCCTGGAATGACGCCGCGGCCGGTCGCGAGGTACACGCCGTGCTCGTCCCAGGCCCGGAAGCCGCCGGCCCACCGCCCCGGGACGTCCATCCGCCCCACCACGACGTCCTCCCGGCCGGCGTGCCGGATGAGGTCGATGGCACCGTCGACGAGTACCCACCAGAACTCGGCGTGCTCGCCCTCGCGGAACAGCTCGAGGCCCGGCCGGACGGTTACCTCGTCGCCGGCGGCGGCCAGCTCGGCGAGCTGGTCGTCGCTCAGCCCGTCGAACAGGCCAATGCCACGCAGGTCGGCAAGGCGCATTGCCCCACCCTTCGGGACGCCGTGGCCTGGGCAAACGCCTGATCGGCCGGGATCGCGGAGCCATTCGGCCGGGCCGCGGCCCTCGACAACCGGTACGGCTCCGTAGTATCTATTACGGATCCGTACTACCGGCAGGGAGGCCGGCCGTGCGATTCGTTGTCGTCCTGGCTGTGACCGTCGCCGTTCTCGCCGGTTGCGGCGACAATCCGTCCCCGCGGGCGTCCCCGCCGTCCGCCTCCACGGCGGCGGGGACGGCCGCGGGGACGGCCGGGGCGGTCGGGACCCCGGTCTCGTTCGCCGCCGCCGACGGGGTGACGCTCGCCGGGCACCGCTTCGGCACCGGCCCGACGGCGATCGTGTTGTCGAACATGGGCGACAACGACGAGACCGACTGGCAGCGGTTCGCCCCGGAGTTGACCGGGCCGGGTTACTTCGTGCTGACGTACTCGTACCGGTACCCGCTGCGCATCCGCTCGCTGACCGCGGAGATGGCCCGCGGTGCCGTCGAGGACCTGCGCGGCGCCGTCGCGTACGCGCGGGCGCAGGGTGCCCGGCGGGTGATCCTGATCGGCGCCAGCCTCGGCGGGATGCTGACGGCCAAGGTCGCCGGCGCGCTCGCCGTCGACGGCGCGGTGATCATGGCCGCGCCGGCCGACCGCCGGGACTTCGACCTGCGCGTCGAGGACGCCGAGCTGGCCGCGATCACCGCACCGAAACTGTTCGTCGTCAGCGACGCCGACCCCACGGTCGACCCTGCGGAGACGCGCCAGCTGTACGACCGCGCCCCCGAGCCCAAGCGGTGGCGGTCGTTCCCCGGCACGGCGCACGGGATGCGCCTGTTCGCGACCGCTGCGGGTCAGGACCTCGGCCGGCTGCTCGCCGGGTTCGTGGCCAGCGCGGCGGTAGGTCCGGGGTCGGCCTCCGCAAGCCGGTGACCGGCTCGACCACCCCCGCGCCCGGCACCCATGGAGTCGATCTTGCAGCGGCGGCGGGCGGCCAACTCGTCGCTGACCGGGCGGGCGGACCCGGCGCCTGCTCAGTCCGGCGGCCTCCGCAAGCCGGTGACCGGCTCGGCGGCCAGGTCGACCACGGGCTCGACCCGGCCGCCGGCCCGCAGGACGATCACGCCGCTGCCGTCGACGCCGCCCACCCGGGCCGCCGCCAGCCCTCGCGCCGTGAAGGCACGGATGCAGTCGGCGGTGGTGGTCGGTTCACAGGTCAGCAGGAAGCCGTAGCACGGGAAGCAGTTGCACCAGCGGGCCAGCGCCACGCCGGGCGGCGCGGGCAGCTCGTCGAGGTCGACGGACGCGCCGAAGCCGCCCCACTCCAGGAGCATCGCCAGCGAACCGACCAGCCCGGCCATGCTGATGTCCTTTGCCGCCACCGCCAGGCCGGCGTTCGCGACGGTGTGCAGCAGCCGCACGTCGTCGGCAAGATCCTTGCCGCGCTCGTCGAAGGACGGGAAGAACGGGAAGTCGGCCCGCATCGTCCCGTCGACGCAGGCCGCGACCACCAGGTCCTGACCGGCCCGCACGTGCGTCGCCGAGAGGACCGCACGGGCCGAGCCGACCGCGAACGCCGAGATCGACGGGCCGGCGTCGGAGATCGTGAGGTGCCCGCCGACGATCGGCACGCGGTACAGCTGCGAGGCGTAGCGCATGCCCTCCAGCGCGGTGCGGGCGGTGGCCTCGTCGGCGACCACGGTGTCGACGATCCCCAGCGGCAGGCCGCCCATCGCCGCGACGTCGTTGACGTTGGTCAGCACCGCCGCAATGCCCGCACCGTACGGGTCCGCACGGACGAACGGCGGGAACAGCGCCTCGCCGCAGGCGATGACCGTGTGCCCGTCGACGTCCAGCGCGGCGCCGTCGTCGCCGGGGCCGTCGAGCCAGCCGTGGTCGCCGAGGACGTCGGACACCAGGCCGATCGCGCGCTTGGCGGCAACCGACGGGTTGCTCCGCACCGCGGCGACAACCTCGTCGAGCTCAGTCATGAAGCCACCCCGGGGCTGTCGCAAAGTAAACGGTCGTCATAGCATAGACGACGTGGGTCCGTCGTTCCTGTCGCTGCCGCCGCGTCCGGCCAAGCCGCGCGACGCCGGCCTCACCCACGTTCTCGACAAGGGGCTGACCCCCGCGGCGACCGCCGAGATCCTCGACGTTGCCGGCGACCAGATCGACGTCTGGAAGTTCGGCTGGGGCACCGCGTACGTCGACCGTGGTCTCGATCGCAAGATCAACGTGCTGCGGGCCCACGACGTCACGCGCTGCCTGGGCGGGACGCTGCTCGAGATCGCGTGGTCGCAGGGGCGGGCCGAGCAGTGTCTGGCCTGGGCCGAGCGCAGCGGCTTCGACGCGGTCGAGGTGTCGCGCGGGGTCGCCGCGATGCCGCCCGACGCGAAGCGCGAGCTCATCAAGGAGGCCGCCGAGAGGTTCGTCGTCCTGGCCGAGACCGGCGTCAAGGACGCCGAGGTGGTTCTCTCGACCCGGCAGTGGCGCGACGAGATCGCCGACGACCTCGCCGCCGGCGCCACCTGGATCATCACCGAGGGCCGGGAGAGCGGCACCGTCGGGATCTACGACCGGTCCGGCGTCCCGAAGCCGGACATCATCGACGCCGCCGTCGAGGCGGCCGGGGTCGGCCGGGTGCTGTTCGAGGCGCCGCGCAAGGACCAGCAGGCGTGGCTCGTCAACCGGTTCGGCCCGCTCGTGAACCTCGGCAACATCGCGCCCGACGAGGTCATCCCGCTGACCACGCTGCGGCTGGGGCTGCGCGCCGACACCGCGACGCTGACCCTCGGCCGGACGCGGTGACTCAGCCCGCCCAGCTGTCGCGGACCAACGTCGTCCCGAGTGCGTACCGGGGCGTATCGGTCAGTCACGTGCGTGGGATGGACGGGCTCCGCGACCACTTCCTCGGCCGGGAGGCGTACCGGCGCACCCGGTTCATCGTCGCGCGCGACGATGCCGGCGCCACCGCGGTGCTGCGCGTCGAGAAGGAGTCGACGGGGCCGCTGTTCTCGCCGATCGTCGACGTCGAGGTGCTCGCCGGACCGGACGAGTGCGCCTACGTCGAGGACCCCCTCACCGACACCGCCGTTCCCTCGGAACTGGCACGGGTCGCGGCCGGGGTGGCTGGAGCGCGCGCCGTCGTGGTCAAGGGCCGCTACGAGCACGTCAGCTTCATCGTGAACCCGGCCCCGCTGCACCTCGTCGTGCAGGAGGTCCTGCCGCCGGAGCCGGCGAAGCTGCTCGACCAGGTCCGCCGGCTGCTCGCCGTCGCGGAGGATCTTCCCCCGATCCTCCCGGTGGCCGACGCGGTGACCTTCGCCGACCTCGCCGCCGCCGCACCCGCGCAGCGCTACCTGCTGCCCTGCGGCGGCTCGGGCGTCGCCGTCGCCGGTGCGGCGACCGCCTACCTCGACCAGCGCCCGCCGCGCGAGCCGTGGACCCTGCTCGGCTGCGCGCGGTCCCGGGACATCCACGAATGGTTCTACGGCGACCGGCCGCCGGGCGTCGAGATGTGCCCGCGGGCGCGGCCGCACGATCCCGGCACCGCGGTCCTCACGAAGTGCTGCCTGCTGGAGGACCGCATCGACCGCGACGGTGACCGCGTCGTCGTGCCGTGGGGCGCCACCCTCGGCCAGGTTGGCGAGGCGCTGCGCGAGATCGCCGCCCGGTGGGAGCCCGAGTGGCGACCCGTCTGACGGAGGCGGGCGCGTACGCGCACCTGTGGTGCACGCCGGCGCTCGCCGAGATCTTCGACGAGCGCCGCCGGCTGCAGTCCTGGCTGGACATCCTCGCCGCGCTCGCCGGCGCCCAGGCCGAGCTCAAGCTGATCCCGGCCGAGGCCGCCGCGCAGGTCGCTGCGCACGCCCGCGCGGACCGCCTGGATCTCGACGCCGTTGCCGCGGAGACCCGGCGGACCGCGCACTCGACGCTCGGCCTGATCCGCGCGCTGCAGCGGCTGCTCCCGGAGCCCGCCCGCGAGTACGTGTACTACGGCGCGACGGTCCAGGACCTCACCGACACCTGGTTCGGGCTGGTGATGCGCGACGTGGGCGCGCTGGTCCGGGCCGACCTGGTCCGGGCGCACGCGACGCTGCTCGGCCTCGCCGCCGCGCATCGCGACACGGTCATGGCCGGCCGCACGCACGGCCAGCCCGGCGCGCCGATCACGTTCGGCTTGAAGGTCGCGACGTGGGCCGACGAGCTCGGCCGGCACGTCGTCCGGCTCGACGAGGGCGCGCCGCGCTGGTCGGTGGGCCAGCTCGCGGGCGCGGTGGGCGCGCTGGGTTTCTTCGAACCCGACGGGGTGGAGCTGCGCCGGTTGTTCTGCGCCCGGCTCGGCCTCGGCGACCCGGTGGTGTCCTGGACGGCGACGCGCGACCGGGTCGCGGAGTTCGGGAGCGTGCTGAACCTGGTGACGGGAACCCTGGCCCGGATCGGCAACGAGGTCTACGAGCTGCAGCGCCCCGAGATCGGGGAGCTGTCGGAGGCGCCGTCGGCGTCGACGGTCGGCAGCATCACGATGCCGCACAAGCGAAACCCGGAGGCGAGCGAGCACCTGGACACGCTGGCCCGGATCGCACGGGCTTCCGCGGGCGTCCTGGTCGAGGGCATGGTCTGCGGGCACGAGCGCGACGGGCGGGCGTGGAAGGCGGAGTGGGCCGCCCTGCCCGACCTCGCCCTGGCCGCCGGAACGGCCGCGGCCCTGGCCGCCGATCTGGTGGGCGGGCTTGTCGTCCATGCCGACCGGATGCGCGCCAACCTCGACGCGACCGGCGGGCGCTGGGCGTCGGAGCGGGTGTTGGCGGAGCTGTCCAGGCGCCTCGGCAAGCACCGCGCGCAGGGGGTGCTCCAGGAGGCGCTGTCGTCGGGCGACGGCGACCTGGTGGAGATGTTGGCCGCCCGCGGTGTGGCGGACCGTCGCGAGCTTGCGTCGTGGGTACGGGAGCCGGCCGTCGCGACGGCGGCCGCGATGGTCGACGCCGTTGTGGCCCGCGGAACCCCCGGAGCTGGGCGATGACCGAGCCGGTGAAACAGTACGAAACCCGTTCTGCGGGGTGGTGGCATGACGAGCGTTGAGCGGCGGCGGTTGGCGATCCTGCCGACGCCGTTGCAGCGGTTGCCGGCGCTTTCGGCGAGCCTCGGCTGCGGGCCGCTGTACTGCAAGCGCGACGACCTGGTCGGGTTCGGCGTGGCCGGCAACAAGGCCCGGTCGCTGGAGTTCCTGCTCGGCGATGCGCTCGCCGGCGACGCCGACACGCTGATCACTGCCGGTGCGCCGGGTTCCAACTTCATCGCCGCCGCTGCGCTGGCCGCCCGCGTGTGCGGGTTGGACTGCGAGATCCTGGTCGCCGGCTCCGTCCCCCCGGGGCCGACGGTGCCGCTCGAACTGGCGGCCCGCAGCGGCGCCCGCCTGACGTTCACCGGCGCCGACCGGCACGACCTCGATCGCCTGGTCGGCGAGCACGCGGACAAGCTGCGCGCCCACGGGCGCAACCCCTACCCGGTGCCGCGCGGAGGCGCCACGGCGGTCGGTGCCCTCGGCTTCGCCCACGCGGCGACCGAACTGGCCGCGCAGCTGGCCGACCAGATGGCCGCCGGGGACGCCCTCATCGTCCTGCCGACCGGATCCGGGGCCTCGCTCGCCGGCTTCCTCGCCGGGCGGGCCGCGATCGGCGCGACCTGGCGGACCTATGGCATCTCGGTGAGCCGTCCGGCCGACCGCATGCACGACGAGGTTCTCGAACTCGCCGCGGGCTGCGCCGAGCTGTTGGGCGGTCCGGCACCCACCGCCCGCGACCTGCACCTGATCGACGCGACGGGCACCGGCTTCGGCCAGGTCAGCGATGCCGACCGGGCCGGAATGGCGCTGGCGCTGGACACCGAGGGACTGTTCGTCGATCCGACGTACGGCGCCAAGATGATGACGGCGCTGCCCGACCTGCTCGACCAGGCAGCCGGCGCGCCCGTGGTGCTGTGGCTGACCGGCGGCCTGCCGAGCGCACTGAAGGGGTGGACGCCATGACCGGTGCAGGGCCGGGGGAGGAACTGATCGCGGCGGGCTACGCGTGGGAGACTGCCGACGCGCCCGTGCTGCACGACGCGCTCAACCTCGCCGACCTCGCGCACGCCGTCGAGCTCGTCGACCGCGGGATCGTGCCCGCCGGCGCCGGCCGGGCACTGCTCGGCGCCCTGCTCGACCTCGCGGCCCTGCCCGCCGCCGATGCCGGCTACGACCCGGCGTACGGCGAGCTGTACGCCTCGCGGGAGCACCACCTGACGGCCCGGATCGGCGCCGACGCGGGCTGGCTGCGCGCCGGCCGGACCCGCCGCGAGGCCGTCCGGATCGCGTTGCGGATCACGGTGCGGGAGCGGCTCCTCGACCTCGTGGCGGCGGCCGCCGACCTCGCCGCCGGCCTCGCCGACCAGGCGGAGCGGCAGGTCGACACGCTCATGCCGGACTACACCTACCTTCAGCAGGCCCAGCCGACGACGTTCGGCCACTACCTGCTCTCCTTCGCCGATCCGGTGCTGCGCGACGCGGGCCGGCTGCTCGGCGAGCTCGGGTACGTCAACGCCAGCCCGGCGGGGTCGGGAGCGGCCAACGGCTCGCCGATCCTCGACGACAGGGACGGCTCCGCCCGCGCGCTGGGCTTCGACCACGCCATCGCGCACACCCGCGACGCGATGTGGCAGACCGACCCGTTCCTGCACCTGCTCACCGGAGCCACCAGCCTGGTGCTCACCCAGGACAAGCTCGCCGAGGACCTGGAGATCTTCGCCAGCGCGGAGTTCGACTTCGTCGACCTCGCCGAGGAGTACACCCGCCCGAGCATCCTCATGCCGCAGAAGCGCAACCCGTACGCGCTGACCGTCGTGCGGGGGTCGGCGGGCATCCTGCTCGGCCGGCTCACCGGGCAGGCGGCGGTGGCGAAGACCCCGTCGGCGCGCAGCGACAACCTGATCTACGTCTACGGCGAGCTGCCCCGCGCGATCGACCTGGCCTGCCGGGTCACCCGGCTCAGCGCGGCGGTGGTGCGTACCCTGACCGCCCGGCCGGAGCGAATGCGCGCCGTCCTGGACGCGGGGTTCACCCAGGCCGCCGACCTCGCCGAACTGCTCATGCGGCGGTTCGACGCGGACTACCGCACCGCCCACCGGGTCGTGCAGCGGGCGGTCCGCGCCGGGACCGGGCTCGACGCCGACGGGCTGGCGAAGGCGGCGTTGGACGTCGCCGGTCGGGAGTGGCGGCTCGACGCGGCCGAACTGGCCGCGGCGCTCGACCCGGAGGTTCTGGTCCGGTCGCGGACCGCGCTCGGCGGGGCGGCGCCGGTCGCTATGCGGCCGATGCTCGACCGGGTCCGCCGGGAGGCCGCGGAGGTGGTCGCGAGGGTCGACGCGGGCCGGTGCGCGATCGGGGCGGCCGAGGACGCGGTGCGGGCCCGGGCCCGCGAAGTGGCCGGCAGGTGAGGAGGATCCCCATGAGCGAGCGGAGCGAGCGAGTCATCGGCTCAGCGTTCCGCGAATGCATCGCCGAGCGGAGCGAGGCGATTGCATGAGCGTCGTCAACCTCGGCCTCTCCGTTCTGGGCGAGGCCGTCGCCGCGCAGGGCACCGCCGTGGTCCAGGTCGACTGGCGGCCGCCGGCAGGTGGCGATGCGCCGGCCGTGCGGGCCCTGACCGACCTCTACGGGCTGCGGTCCGTCGACATCGACCAGGCCAACGCGGAGGTGCTGCGCCGCCTCGACACCGGGGTGCCGATGCTCGTCGACGTGCGCGCCGCCGCCGACGTCGTGCCGGGGCTCGGCGACCGGACCCTCCTGCACCCCGGGCCGCCGATCGCCTGGGACGACGTGTGCGACCCGCTGCGCCGGTCGATGCGGGCCGCCGTGGTGGCCGAGGGCTGGGCGCCCGACGTCGACGAGGCGGACACGCTGCTGTCCACCGGCCGGGTGGCCCTCGCGGCCGCCAACGAGCACTCGACGGTGGTGCCGATGGCCACCGCGCTCGGCCCCAGCATGCCGGTGTGGGTGGTGGAGAACGCGGCCGGTGGGACCCGGGCGTTCGCGCCGATCGGCCAGGGCTCCGGCGACGTCGCCTGGATGGGCCGCGAGTCGCCGGCCGCGATCGTGCGGCTCGGGTTCCTGCGCGACATCGCCGGCCCGCGGCTGGCCCGGATCGTGGCGCG
>Ga0111538_10013002_pt1 | contig 10979 bp, 12 predicted proteins | sample SoiMethybrSBSTD1_FD_79669 | JGI IMG/M metagenome (GOLD analysis project Ga0111538, IMG submission 79669) | Bulk soil microbial communities from a Populus tree surrounding site in Tennessee, USA - Soil MetaG P. TD hybrid SBSTD1 (version 2)... | ecosystem: Environmental > Terrestrial > Soil >... | reverse complement strand
GGGAGCCCGGCTAGGCCGGGCTCCCCGCGAGACGACGGCTAGTCGTCGTCGTCGTCGTTTCCGTCGTTGCCGCCACTCAACTGGCCACGGATCTCGCCGCCCGGGTAGAGCGACGTATGCACGTTCGCGTACGTGACGCCTGCGCGCATTGCGTCCAAGACCTCGTTGAACTGACCGGCGGTGATGCCCTGGCCCGCCGGCCCGATCACGTCTGCCGGCCTCGCCGTTCCGCTGATGGTTGCAGGCGCTGCGGGACACGCCTGCGTACCGGCAGGTCCGTTCCCGAGGTTCGTACACAGGAAGACCGCGATCCCGTTCGCGAGCCCACGGGCTCCGAAGTGAATGTGCGCCTGCAGCACGTTCCCCTCGAGCGCCTGGTAGCTCAACGTCCAGGCGAACGACTGACCGTCGTTGGCGATCTTCGCCCTGAAGGTGCCGCCGCCCGTCGTCGAGAGAGTGAGCGGCGCCTCCTGGTACCCGGAGAGACCGCCACGTGCGCTGATGTTGCGCGAACCCTCGTCCGCCGTTGCGATCGCCGCGACGACGAGTGTCGATGCAACACCGGCCACGAGCAGCAGGGCGAGTACGAGTTTCCTCATTCCTTCCCCTCCTTACTCCCGTTGACCCTTCTGGGGTCCTACCAGGCCCCAGAGGGATCGGATTTCAGGCGGTGGCGGCGGCGGGGCGGACCAGCGCAGCGGTCTCCGGTGCGAGATGCGGCTCGAGCATCGCCTCGATACGGGGAGCGCTGACGCGCCCGTCGAGCCGCGCGACTGCGCGCTTGCCCTTGACGAGCACGAGCGTCGGGATGCTCTCGACCTCGAACCGCTCGGCGAGGTCGGGCTGCGTGTCGATGTCGATCCGCGTGATGCGCAACCGCCGGCGCTCCTTGCGGGCGAGATGCGCGAGCAGGCTCTCCATCCGGCGCGCGGGCCCGGAACGCTCGCTCGTGAAGAAGACGAGCAGTGGCCTCGTGTCGGTCACGTTCTTCCTCCTGGTGGGTTGGGGTCCGTCGTGCGAGAGGGGGAGTCACCTTCTACCCGCCCCGCGGCCCGGACAAACGCCGTCAGTACACTCGAACGCGGTGGGAAGCTGGTACTGGATCGGCGTCTGCGCTGGCCTCGGTGCCGCGCTCGGCGTGCTCGGGCTCGGAGTGCTGCGCGACGTGCGCATCGCGCTGCCGCTCGCGGTCGTTGCCGGCGCGGTCGTCGGGTGGCTCCTCTCGGATTGGGCCGGCGCGATCGCCGGCGGGGTCGGCGGCGTGCTCGGTGCGTTCGGTGCGACGCCGACGGTCCGCGGCGCTCTCGCACGCGGGGGGACCGCGGGCGGGACGGCTGTGCTCGTCGGCGGCGCGGCGCTCGTCCTGGCGGCGCTCTCGTTCGTGCCCGTGCTCGGCTACCTCGTCGCACTCGCGCTGCCCGTCCTGGGCCTGCGCCTGCGGAGACGGCAGGGGGAGCGACATGCCGGGCTCCGGATCCTTGCCCGCGACTAAGGCGATCCTGATCGTCATCGACGGGCTCACGCCCGCGATGTTCGAGGATGCCGTCGAACGGCGGAGCGCGCCGGCGCTCGCCGAGCTCTTCGAGCGCGGCTCGTATGCGCGCGCGTCGACGGTCTTCCCCTCGCTCACGCCGGTCTGCCTCTCCTCGCTCGTGACCGGTGCGTACCCCGACGTGCACGAGATCCCGCACCTCGTCTGGTACCACCGAAGCGAGGAGCGGCTGGTCGAGTACGGGTCGTCGTTCGCTGCGCTGCGTCGCGCCGGGGCGCGGCGGGGGATCGTCGACGCGATCTTCAACATGAACGCGCAGCACCTCTCAAAGCGCGCGGTGACGCTGTACGAATCGCTCGAGGACGCAGACCTCGTGTCGGCCGCGGTCAACATCGTCGCGTATCGCGGACGCACGCCGCACGCTGCGCGGATCCCCGGCATCACGCGAGTCGCCTACGGGCCGCGACGTTTCTTCTACTTCAACCTCTTCGAGTCGGATCAGACGGGCGCGCCTTTCCGGATGGGCGCTCGGCATCTCGGCGCGAACGACCGCTACGCAGCCGCAGTCGGACGGTGGCTCGTCACGCGCGACGGGTTCGACCTGCTCGTCTACTACCTCCCCGACTACGACTATGCGTCGCACGCGGCCGGCCCCGACGCTGCGCACGAGGCGCTTGGTCGCGCCGACGACGCCGTCGGTGCGCTCGTCGACGCATCGGGCGGGATCGACGAGCTGCTCGAGCGCTACGCCGTCGTCGTCTGCTCCGACCACGGGCAGACCCACATCGAGCAGGCCGTCTCGCTCCAGGCGGCGTTCACGACGGTCGACGACGTCGTCGTCACCGCGTCGAATCGCGCGGGCATGGTCTACGACCTCGGCGGCGGCCGCGCGCGCGAGCTGGCAGAGCGTCTCGACGGAACGCCAGGCGTCGACGTCGTGCTGTTCCTGGAGGACGACGCCGTGGTCGCCCGCCGCGACGGCGGCGAGGGACTGGACGTGCTCGCGTCGTACCCCGACGGCCTTGCCCGGGCGACCGGCGCGCTGCGGAACCCGAACGCCGGCGACGTGCTCGTCTCGGCCGCGCCCGGCTTCGAGTTCGCCGACCTCGCCGGCCGCCACCACGTGGGCGGTGGGAGTCATGGTTCGCTCGTCGCAGGAGACTCCGAGGTGCCGATGCTCACGGTCGGGCTCCCTGCGCCGCCGGCGGGGATCACGGGCGTTGCGCCGATGCTGCTCGACCACCTCGGCGTCGAGCGGCCGGAGTATGCGCGGACGCTCTCGCATGTCGGCTGACCGCGCATCCGACCGCCTCGCCATGGTCGACAGGCAGCTGCGACGGCGTGACATCGCCGACGAGCGCGTGCTCGCCGCGATGGAGCGCGTGCCGCGCGAGCTGTTCGTTCCGCAGAGCATCTCCGCGCGCGCGTACGACGACGCCGCGTTGCCGATCGGCGAAGGCCAGACGATCTCGCAGCCGTACATGGTCGCGCGCATCTGCGAGGCGCTCTCGCTGCGCGGTCACGAGCGCGTGCTCGACGTCGGCACGGGCTCCGGCTATCAGGCCGCGGTGCTCGCCGAGCTCGCCGAGGAGGTTCACACGATCGAGCGGATTCCCGAGCTCGCCGAGGAGGCGCGGGCCACGCTCGACGCCGCGGGGTACGGCGATCGCGTCGACGTGCACATAGGCGACGGCACGCTCGGGCTTCCGGAGCACGCGCCCTATGCAGCGATCGCTGTCGCGGCCGCCGCGCCGGAGGTGCCGACCACGCTCTACGAGCAGCTCGAGGAGCGCGGACGGCTCGTCGTGCCGATCGGCGGCAGGCGCGGCCAACAGCTCCAGCTGATCGTCCGAAGCCCCGAAGGCCCTGCGGTCGTGCGGTCCGTGCCCTGTCGGTTCGTCCCGCTCCTCGGCGAGGAGGGCTTCTCTGCCTAAGCACGCTTTGACCGCAGCCCCGCCAGGCAGAATCTGTGTCGTGCGAGGGGTCTCCGTCGAGCACGTGCTGCGCCTCCCGATCCGCCTCCGGGGCATCCACCTCGGCAGGCCGGTCGACCTGATCCTCGACAAGGACCGTCGGCGCGCCCTCGGGTTCGAGGTGCAGTGCGGCGACGACGAGCGCCGCTTCCTGCCGTTCTCGGTCGCGAAGATCGAGGACGACGAGCTGGCGATCCCGTCGCCGCTCGTGCTGCTCGAGGCCGGGGAGCTCGCCTTCTACACGAAGCGTGGAAGCACCTTCCGCGCGATCGTCGGCTCCGACGTCGTGCGTGCCCGGCAGCTCCTCGGGGAGCTGGAGGATCTTCGCGTCGAGCCCGACGGCACCGTCTCCAGCGTCGTCTTCGCGACCGACCAGGGCTCCGAGGCGGCCGACTACGGCGACGACGTGAAGCTCGTCCCGAGCGGCTCGCGGGTCCGAGCGGCATCCTGAGCGGCTAGTCTCGCCCCCGTCGTGGAGCGCTCGACCTCCGCCGGCGTCGCTGCCGCGCTCGCCCGCACGCGCGCCGGAAGAGCCCTTCGCCGCCCGCACAACTGGATCCAGCTCGCGAAGTTCACGACCGTCGGCGCGAGCGGCTACGTCGTCAACCTCGCGGTCTTCTCCGCCTTGGTGCTCTGGGGCGACGTCGACCACCGACTCGCAGCGATCTGCTCGTTCGTCGTCGCCGTCACGAACAACTACATCTGGAACCGTCTCTGGACGTTCCACACGCACCGAGGGCACGTCGGCATCCAGGGCATGCGCTTCTTCGTCGTCGCGCTGCTCGCGCTCGTGGCGAACCTGGTGATGCTCGAGGTGCTGATCGCCCTCGGTCTCGGAGAGATCGTGGCGCAGGCGATCGCGATCGTCCTCGTCACGCCGATCAACTTCGTCGGCAACAAGCTCTGGACCTTTCGGCTGAAGCGCTGAGGCGTTTCCGCCGACTCCTGCTGATCGCGGCCGCATCGTCGGCGGCCCTCGTCCCCGCGAGCGCGCACGCGCAGACGGTGACCGAGCCGGTCTTCGACGGCCGCGGCAACCTCGTCCAGACGCCGTTCATCCCCGCGCCCGAGCCGGCGCGCCTCTCCGACCAGCGCGCGCAGCAGCTCTTCCTCGCGGAGCCGAAGATCCGGAACTGGCTGAAGCGCTATCCGACAAAGGATCGCGTCGTCCAGGGCGAGTACGAGGCGGAGCACGGCGCGTGGCACGTCCGCGTGTGGTGGGGGGACGCCGGCCAGATCGCCGACGGCCGCGTCGACGACAAGACCGGCGCGGTGACCGAGGCGTGGACCGGCCCTCAGGTCGCGTGGAAGATGGCCCGTGGCGGTTCGGGTGCGTTCGGCGGCCGGAAGATCAACAAGCCGCTCGTCTGGATCGGCTTCTGCCTCGTCTTCCTCGTCGGTCTCGCCGACCTGCGCCGACCGCTCTCGCTGCGAAACCTCGACCTGCTCGCGCTGCTCTCGTTTTCGATTTCACTTCGTTTTTTCAACGAGGGAGACATCTTCACGAGCGTGCCGCTCGCCTACCCGCCCCTGCTCTACGTGATCGCGCGCATGACGTGGATCGGCGGCACGTCACGGGTCAGGGCGTCGCGGCCCGTGTGGCCGGTGTGGATCCTGGTCGCGGCCACGGTCTTCCTCGCCGGGTTCCGGATCGGGCTGAACGTCGAGACCTCCAACGTGATCGACGTCGGCTATGCGGGCGTGATCGGCGCGCACCGGATCGTGAACGGCGAGTCGCCGTACGGGCACTTTCCGGTGCAGGACGACCTCAAGCCGTGCGGGCCGGCCGACGCGGAGGGGGAGATCCGCGAGCGGATCCAGACGAACGGCCGCTGCGAGTCGTCGAACGACCGCGGCGACACGTACGGCCCGGTGTCGTACGTCTCGTACATCCCTGGCTACCTCCTGTTCGGCTGGACCGGCAAGTGGGACAAGCTGCCGGCGGCGCACTTCACCTCGCTCGCGTTCGACGTGCTCTGCCTCATCGGGCTCGCGCTCGTCGGCAGGCGTTTCGGGGGCGAGCGCCTCGCGGCGACGCTGCCGTTCGCGTGGGCGGCGTATCCGTTCACCCAGTACACGTCGATGTCGAACACGAACGATGCGATCCTCCCCGCGTTCCTGATCTTCGGCTTCTTCTTCGCGGCGCAGCCTGCGCTCCGCGGCGGCTTCCTTGCGCTCGCGGGCTGGACGAAGTTCGCGGCGCTGACGGCGGTGCCGCTCTGGGCGACGTATCCGGAGTGGCGGACGCGGACGGTGCTGAGGTTCCTCGCGGGGCTCGTCGTCGCGACCCTGCTCTCGTTATCGATCTTGCTTCTCCAGCCGAACGTGCTCGACGCGGCACGGACGTTCTGGGACCGCACGCTCGGCTGGCAGCTCGGGCGCCAGTCGCCGTTCTCGATCTGGGACTGGGGCCAGTACCACGCGAAGGGGATCCCCGATCTGCACGTGCCGCACCAGGTCGTCAAGGCGCTCGTCGTCGCCGGCGCGGTCGTCGCGGCGTTCCTCCCGCGCAGGAAGTCGCCGCTCCAGCTCGCAGCGTTGACCGCCGCGCTCGTCGCCGGCTTCCAGCTCGTGCTGACGCATTGGTTCTACCTCTACATCCCGTGGTTCTTCCCCTTCGTCGCCTTCGCGCTCTTTGCACGTGACCGCTCGGAAGCCTGACCTCCCGCAGGTCGCGCTCGCGCTCGCGCTCTTCGCGCTGTCGTGGTTCCTGCTGCACCACGGCTTCTACGAGCGGGATCAGATCGTCGACACGCCGGTGTACGAGTCGTACGGCGAGGCGATCGCGGACGGCGAGGTCCCGTACCGCGACTTCCGCGTCGAGTACCCGCCCGGGGCGCTGCCGATGTTCGTCCTGCCCGCGCTCGCGGACACGGACTACCGCGTCGCGTTCGAATGGCTGATGGCGCTGTGCGGCGGCGGGCTCGTCGTCGCGGTGGCGCTCGCCGCGCGTCGGCTCGGGCTCGGGTTCGGGACGCTCGCGTTCGTCGCGCTGTCGCCCCTCGCGATCGGGTCGGTGATCCTCACGCGCTTCGACCTCTGGCCGGCGATGCTCGCGTCGTTCGCGCTCGCCGCGCTGCTGTACGAGCGGCTGCGTCTCGGCCACGTGCTGCTCGGCGCGTCGATCGCGGCGAAGCTCTATCCCGCGGTGTTCCTGCCGCTGACGGTCGCGTACGTGTGGCGAAGGCACGGGCGGCGCGAGGCGATTCGGTGCGGGGCGATTGCGCTGGGCGTCGTCGTCGCGGTGTATCTGCCGTTCTTCCTCGTCGCGCCCGGCGGCGTGCTCTCGAGCCTCGGTCGCCAGCTGTCGCGTCCGCTCCAGATCGAGAGCCTCGGCTCGGCGGTGCTGCTTGCGGCGCACCAGGCATTCGGCGTCGGGATCGAGATGCACTCGAGCCACGGCTCGCAGAACCTCGCGGGCGTCGCGCCGGACGTGCTCTCGGTGCTGCTCTCGATCGCCCAGGTCGCCGTCGTCGTCTGGCTCTGGACGCGGTTCGCGCGCGGGCGGGAGCCGTCGCCGTACGAGCTCGCCGCCTACGCCGCCGCGGTGCTGACCGCGTTCGTCGCGCTCGGCAAGGTCCTCTCGCCGCAGTTCCTGATCTGGCTCGTGCCGGTCGTGCCGTTGGCCAGGCGCTACGGCGCGAACGCACTCCTGCTCGCCGCACTCGTCCTGACCCAGCTCTGGTTCCCGTACCGCTACTGGGACCTCGTGCGCGAGTTCGACCCGCTCGCCTCGTGGCTCGTCCTCGTGCGCGACCTCGTGCTCGTCGCGCTACTGGTCGTCCTCGTCAGGTCGCTTCGACGCGGACCGTCTCGCAGCGCGTAGCCCGGCCGTCGGGCGTGCACTCGACGAGCGCGCCCTCGATCCGGATGCCGCCCTGCGCGGTCTCGAAGCGGACCGGGAGCCCGGTGCGCATACGCGAGATCGCCTGCTCCGCCTTGACGCCGATCACCGAGTCGTGCGGGCCGGTCATGCCGGCGTCGGTCAGGGCGGCGGTGCCGCCGGGCTGCACGCGTGCGTCGTTCGTCTGCACGTGCGTGTGCGTTCCGATCACGGCCGTCACGCGGCCGTCGAGCCAGCGCGACAGCGCGACCTTCTCGCTCGTCGCCTCGCCGTGCATGTCGACGAAGATCACCGGCGTCCGCGCGCGCGCCTCGTCGACGAGCTCGTCGATCACCTCGAACGGGTTGTACGCGACGTCGAGGAAGAGGTAGCCCATGACGTTGATCACGGCCACCTCGGTGCCGTCGCGCGCCGCCACGAACGTGAGCGCTCGGCCCGGCGCGTGCTTCGAGAAGTTCGCGGGGCGCACCACGCGCTCGGCGGAGTCGATCCAGCCGACCATCTCGGGCCTTCGCCAGGTGTGGTTGCCGAGCGTGATCGCGTCAGCGCCCATCTCGAGCAGCTTCTTCGCGAGCTTCGGTGTGATGCCGACGCCGTCGGCGACGTTCTCGCCGTTCACGATGCACAGGTCGACGTCGAGCTCCTCGCGCAGTGAGGGCAGGCGCTCCTCGAGCGCGGTCCGGCCGGGCAGGCCGACCACGTCGGCGATGAACAGGAGGATCAGGGGAGGGAGAGTGCCGCTGCCGGGAAGACCTGCACCGTCACGTGGTTCCCGGCGTCGCGCGTGTAGCGCGCGAGTGCCTGGCGCTCGACGTGCGAGAGGTCGAGCACTTCGCCGATCCGGTTTCGCCCCGCCGAGACCGCCGAGCCGACAGTGAGCGACGGGTCGGGCTGGAGCCGCGTGACGGAGACGATGAGCGCAGGCGCGGTCAGCGGGCGGATGTCGATGCGCATCCCGTGCGCCGCGCCGTTCAGCACGTACGGCGTGATGCCGGCGATCGTGCCGTCGACCGGCGCGTAGACGTCCGTCGTCGGCGTTGCGCCCACGGCGAGCGACGACGTCGCGGGACCGGAGCCGCCGGGCAGCTGGTACCACGTGAGGCTCGAGTCGCCCGCGCCGAAGATGCGGTCGATCATCCGGCCGAGGAGCCCCTGGTTGCCGCGGCGGCCGAGCGGACGCAGCGCGAGCGCGCCGTCACCCGCGGCGTGGTACCCGATCGCGGTGACGCGGTTCTGCTCGATCGGCAGCTGCAGCCGGAGCGCACCCTGTGTCGAGACGACGAGTGGCTCGGGCGGACCTGTCGGCAGCAGCCGATCGGCGGGCGCCGGGCCGCGGCTCGCCACCGTCTCGGCCGAGTTCGGGCCGAACGCGGTCACGAGCAGCGTGACGACGCCGACGGCTACGACGATCGTCAGTCCGGCGAACCGGCGGAGCCGGTGTGCGGCACGCCGTTGTGCTCGGCGCGCACGCCGAGAGTGCCCAGGGGCCCGGGGCGACATCGCGGGGACGGTAACGGACGCTCGTGTCGGCTGCAAGGAGGCCTGCACGGCGGGACTTTGTAACAGACGGAGCCTCGGAGCGCTGGGGATTTCGTCCCAGAGATCGTGACGGTCGAGCGCGAGGTTGCCGTCCGCCTCGAACGACCACCCCCAGTCGGCGGTGGTGACCCCGCGGAAGGCGGCGGTACCATCGCTCGCATGGGCGAAACGCCGCCCCCTGTCGTGGGTGGGCGGGGCCAACCGGCCCCGGTCGAGATCCCGCGCTGGATCCAGCTCGTCGGCCTGCCGGTCATCCTGCTGCTCGCCTGGGCGGTGGCCGGGGCGGTCCGTCACGCCGTCTTTCTCTTCCTCGTCGCGGCGCTCGTCGCCCTCCTGCTGAACCCGCTCGTGCGGGCGCTCGGGAGGATGCGAATTCCGCGCGGCTTCGGGGTCGCGATCGTGTACCTCACGTTTGCCGCGGTTCTCGTCATCGCGGTGGTGAGCCTTGCGACCGTCGTCGTGGACCAAGGCCAGACGGCCTCGAACCGAGTCGACGACTACCTTACGAACGAGAACGGACGGACCGGTGAGACCGGCGCGGAGCGCGACGTCGACCGGCTCCAGCATTGGCTCGACACGCACCGGCTCGGCCGGATCCAGATCGAGGAGCAGGGTCGCGACTTCGTCGACCAGCTCGGGAGCGGCGACGTCGAGAAGGTCACGCGCACCGTGATCGACTGGGCGGAGGGCGCAGCTCTCGGCGTGTTCGCGTTCCTCTTCGGGCTCGTTTTGGTGCTCGTCGTCTCGGTCTACATGCTGCTCGACTTCAACCGGCTCCATCGCGCGATCGACCGGCGCTTCCCGCCCGCGCCCGGACAGCAATCGCTCCTGCCGAGCATCGAGGCCTCGGTCGGCGGCTACGTGAAGGGCCAGCTCCTCGTGTCGGCGATCATGGGCGCGAGCGCGGGTGTCTCGCTCTGGCTGCTCGGGACGATCGGCTGGCTGCCCGCCGGCTTCGAGACGTACGCGATCCTCTTCGGTGCGTGGGTCGCGGTCGCGGAGCTGATCCCGTACCTCGGCCCGTGGCTCGGAGCGATCCCGGCCGTGCTCTACGCGCTCGTCGTCGAGCCGCTGTCGGCGGTCTGGGTCGTCCTCCTCTTCCTCGCGATCCACCAGATCGAGGGCCACATCGTGATTCCGAAGGTGATGGGGAATGCGCTCCGGCTGCACCCGCTGCTCGTGATCTTCGGCCTCCTCGCGGGCGGCGAGATCTACGGGCTCCCCGGCGTGCTGGTCGCGCTGCCGACGCTCGCAGCGGGCCGCGCGGTCTGGGAGTTCTTCGGGACGAGGATCAAGCTCGAGTCGTGGGACGAGGGTGAGCCGACCGTGCCGGTCGAGGTGGAGCTCGAACCGCCGAAGGCCGTGCGCGGCTGAGCGCCGCGCTGCCAAGATTCACGAGGTGAGCACGTTCCCCGCCACTCGGCTGCGCCGGCTCCGCCGCACCGCGCCGCTCCGCTCGCTCGTCCGCGAGACCACGCTGGAGATCGACGACTTCGTGATGCCGCTCTTCGTCGGGCCGGACACGCGTGCGAACGAGGAGCTGCCGCCGATGGGCCGCTTCTCGGTCGCAGACCTCTCGCGCGAGGTCGAGGAGCTCGTGCGGCTCGGCGTCAGCGCGGTGATCCTCTTCGGGATCCCCGACGACAAGGACGACGAGGGCTCCGGCGCCTGGGACGACGACGGCGTCGTGCAGCGCGCACTGCGCGAGCTTCGTCCGCGCTTCCCGGAGCTCCTGCTGCTCACCGACGTCTGCCTCTGCGAGTACACCTCGCACGGTCACTGCGGCGTGATCCGCGACGGCGAGATCGCGAACGACGAGTCGCTCGAGCTGATCGCGCGCTCGGCCGTGTCGCACGTCGAGGCAGGCGCCGACGCCGTCTGCCCGAGCGACATGATGGACGGGCGCGTCGCTGCGATCCGCGAGCAGCTGCCCGACACGCCGATCGTCGCGTACTCGGCGAAGTACGCGTCGGCGTTCTACGGCCCGTTCCGCGAGGCGGCGGAATCCGCGCCGGCGTTCGGCGACCGCCGCTCGTACCAGATGGATCCCGCGAACGTCCGTGAGGCGCTGCGCGAGTGCGAGCTCGACCTCGCCGAGGGCGCGGACGTGATCATGGTCAAGCCCGCGCTG
>Ga0111538_10012999_pt1 | contig 10980 bp, 8 predicted proteins | sample SoiMethybrSBSTD1_FD_79669 | JGI IMG/M metagenome (GOLD analysis project Ga0111538, IMG submission 79669) | Bulk soil microbial communities from a Populus tree surrounding site in Tennessee, USA - Soil MetaG P. TD hybrid SBSTD1 (version 2)... | ecosystem: Environmental > Terrestrial > Soil > Tree... | reverse complement strand
TCTCGACGAAATAGATGCTCCACCCGGACAGCACCGCGCTGACGAACACTCGCCCCGCCGTGCCGACGTATTCGGCCGTGCCATCCTGCGTATCGATGTTGTTGACCTCGAAGTTGAGCTCCTGCGTGCGAATCTCCGCCTTCGGCTCGCCTTCCTTCCACGCGGCCGCCGCAGCCGTCGGGAATCGGCACTTGAGCGATTTGACCGACGTCAACGGGTTCGGCGGCTCGTTGCCCTGCCCTGCCGCGGTCCCGGCAGCAATCAGAATGGCGACCAGGCCAAGAACAGCGCGGCGCACGTTTTCGCGAAGCGGCGACATCTCGGGCATCAATTTCTCCGGCAGAACATTCTCACCCAGAACTCCCAACGCCCAACTTGATGCTTGCCCCAACTCCCAAACCTTGGGAGTCGGGACATCTTCTCGAGTTGGGAGTTGGGAGTTTGCGCGACATTCGGCGAGAATAGTCCCGTTGCCCGGAAGCGCCTTGACCAAAACCACCGCCGCGTCCATCGTCCTTGTCGTCGCCACAGCCGCGCTCGTCATGGCCGGCGGACAGTCGCCGTCCGATGCGCGCCAGCAGGCACGCCTGAAGCAGCTGTTCCCCGCGGCGGCGGCGTTTTCGCCGAAAGAGGGCGATCCTCCTCACATCACGGCGTACGGCCCGACCGCCCAAGGGAAGCAGCCGGCTCTCGGCTATGCGTTCTACACGACCGACCTCGTGCCGCTCGAGCGCGGCTACGGCGGGCCTATCGTCATGCTCGTGGGGCTCGACATGATGGGGAAGATGACCGGCCTGATCGTCGTCGATCATCACGAGCCGTACGGCGACTTCTCGATCGAGCGTCCCGAGTTCGCGCGGCAGTTCAAAGGGAAAGACGTTCGCGATCCGTTCAAGCTGGGCGACGACATCGACGCCGTATCGCGCGCCACCATCACGATGTCGAGCGCGTCGCGGGCAATTCGCGGCGCGGTGCGCCGGGCGGCGCGCATGCTCCTCACGGCACCTCCCACCACCCAATGAGCGGGTTGCGCCGTGTGCCGCCGACGAGCCTGGCGAGGCTCGCCCTCCTTCTGATTTGCCTGTTCGCCGTTTCGTCTGCGGCGTTGCGCGCGCAGGCGGGTCCGTTCGACTTTCCTGACGAAGACGAAGACGTCCCGACATGGACGGATGATCTGCGTGCGCAGGCGGTGGACATCGCGCTGGTCGGCGCGTTCACGACACTCGCGTTCGTCAGCTTCTTCCGCAAGAGCGAGCGGCTGAAGGTCATCACGCTCGTCGCCGCCGTCGCCTATCTCGGCTTCACCAAGAGCCAGCTCGTCTCCATCGTCAACGTGTTCGGGCTGTTCGGCGGCAACCTGCCGATCTTCAGATACAACTTCGGCTGGTACTTGCTCGCGATCGTGACGCTGATATCGACGGTGCTGTGGGGTCGTGTGTACTGCGGGCGCATGTGCGCGTTCGGCGCGCTGACACAGCTGATCGATCGCATCGTTCCGGCACGATGGCAGGTCAAGGTGCCGCGCGCGCTCGAGCGACGCGCGTCGTACGTGAAATACGCGTTGCTCGTCGGCGTCATCGGGTACTTCCTGATCACTCGCGACCCTCTGATCTATCCGTACGTCGAGCCGTTCTGGCTTTTCGGCTTCCATGGCACGCCGGTGTTGTGGGTCGCGCTGGCGTTGCTGCTGATCGCCACGGTGTTCGTCCGCAATCTGTATTGCCGGTTCCTGTGCCCGGTCGGCGCGTTCCTCGGCGTCGTCTCGAAGCTGACCGTGTTCCGCATCAAGCGCTGGGGCGAGTGCAAGCACTGCCGGATCTGCGAGAAGGCGTGCGAGTGGGGTGCCATTCGCGGGCCCGACATCGTCCTCACCGAGTGCGTCCGCTGCGACGACTGCGAGCGGCTGTATGAGGACACGAAGAAGTGCCCGCACCACCTGATCATCATCCGCAAGAGCGAGATCCTCGCACGGCGCGCGGCCGGGGTCTCGGCACCCGCCGGTGAGGCCAAAGCCGGGCATCACATACACCCGCTACATCCGGCGTAACGCGGACCCGTGCCAGGCGATTGGCAGCATCGACGTTGCGGGCTCAGGATGCGCGACCGCGGATGATGCACGTCGCGTGGGTTCGCCCGCTGGAGACCTGCGCCCGAACTCGCTCAGGATCAACTCGAGCATCGGCAGCATCGCTCCAACTCGTTTGGCCCTGATCACCCAGTCCCACAGCGGTTCGAATTTCTTCCAGCCCGCTGCGTAGGCGGCATGCCGCAGTCGCGCACGTGATGAGGCGTGCGTCCACGCGCCTCTGGCGATCGATCCCCATCGATAGAAGTCGCGATACGCACGCCGGTAGCCGCGCTCCAACGCGTTGGCTGACATTCGCGCAGGCTGAAACACGGCGTGTCGCGTGTCGTACAGATCCCAGTCCTCTGTCGTGATCCGCTGCTGCTCCTTCATCCGGGCGTGCAGCGCCGTGCCCGGATACGGCGTGAGGATGTGGAACGTCGCCGTCTCGATGCCCTGTCCGATCGCCCACTCGACGGTTCGTTCGAACACCGACTCGTCATCACCGTCCATGCCGAATACGAAGCTGCCGTTGATCATGACGCCGAGGTCGTGGAGGCGCTCGATCGCGGCGGCGTAGCTGCGATTCAAGTTCTGATGCTTGTGCTGTTCGCGGAGGTTGGCAGTATCGAGCGTTTCGAATCCGACGAACAGGCTGCGCAAGCCGCACGCGACCGCCTTCTCGAGCAGATGCGGCGCGAGCACGGACGTGACCGTGCCTGCCGCCTGCCACAGCCGACCCATGCCACGCATGCCATCGAAGAGCGCGGCGGCGAATCGCGGGGCGCCGAACAGATGGTCGTCGAGAAAGTACAGATGACGGCCGGGCAACCGATCGATCTCCGCAAGCGCCGCATCGACGGTCTGCGTGTAGAAGGATCGACCGCCCTCGAAGAACGCTTCCTTGTAGCAGAAGTCGCACACGTGCGGGCACCCGCGTGAAACAACGATCGAATTCGGCACCAGATACAGATGGCGCTTGATGAGATCGCGCCGGATCGACGGGAGGCCGGCGAGCGTGCGGATACTCGATTGATACCGAGCCGCCGGTTGACCGCGACGGAAGTCCTCGACGAAACGCGGCCACGTGTCCTCACCCGGGCCGAGGAAGATCGTGTCCGCATGCGCGGCGGCCTCCTCGGGCAGCGAGGTCACGTGCAACCCGCCGAGCGCGACGTGGGCGCCTTTCTTCCGATAGTGGTCGGCGATGCGATACGCGCGATGCGCGGACGTGATGTAGACCTGAATCACCACGAGCTCGGGCTCGTCGTCCAGGTTCAATCGCTCGACGTGCTCGTCCTGAATCTCGACCCGATCGCTGTCGCTCAGATACCCCGCCAGCGTCGCCAGCCCGAGCGGCGGGAACAACGAATACTTCACCGGACGCCAGAACGGACTCTTCGCTTCGGTTAGTGCCGGGAGGATCATCTTGACCCTCATCGAGCTCCCTCGAGCGCTTCAGCAAACCGACGTTCGGCCAGTCCCGAGCGAAGTCGAGGCGCCAGTCCCGGGCGAAGTCGAGGGGCCAGGCCCGAGCGAAGTCGAGGGGTTCCGCATGTTTGCGGCGATGGGTCGCGCTGAGGGCACTCACACACCACAATCCTGATCGTGATGACCTCGTCAGCCTTCCGCAGCGTCACGTGAACGAGTTCCTCATCCATGTCCTTCCTCCCCACGGGAGGATCTGCGGACAGTCGCGGCAAGTCTTCAGCAACTTGTGAGCGGTCGATGAGATGTGGCTGATTTCACTGAGTAGCTGGGTAGCTGCGTAGCTGGGAAAGGCAAAAGCATTTGCCTGGCTCCAAATCTGCCCAGCAACCCGGCAACCTTATTCCGGACGACGTGTCAGGCCCACCGCGGTGCCGAAGCCGAACATGGCCCCCTCTCCCATTCCGACGAGCGCGCGCGTCAGTGGACCGAAGTCGGGTTCGCCGAGCACGCGACTGAGAGGCGTGAGGACAGCTTCAGACCCGCCGGCCGCCTGTGCGATGGCGTGAATCGTTCCGCCGACCAGCACTGAGCCGGCCAACGCCAGCAGCAGCGCCGCGAGTGCACAACTCGCGGCGGTCAACAGCACGGTCATCACGCGAACGCGACCGCGCGGCGCGGCGAGACCGAATCCGGCGCGTACCGTCGCCGGCGCCAGGCCAAGGCCCGCGCCGGCTCCGATGACGAGGCCTTCCACGGCGCCACCGACGTCGACCTGCACGCCGACGAGCGTGGCGAGTGCGGCCCGCGCGATCCATTGCGCCGCGAACCCGGCCACCGCGCCACTCAACGCGGCGCTCGACACGACGGCCAGTGCCTTGCGCGAACGAGCGGCAGCCTCGGCAATCGAGATCCCGAACCCGACGGCGGCACCGCCCCACGCGCCGCACGCCGCGCCGATCGACGCGAGCACGGCCGCGATGTTCACCGGCGCCGAACTGCCTGGCGCGTAGGAGAGCAGCAGACCACCGATGGCTCCCGCGATCGCGCCGGCCGCTGCTCCACCGATCGCCGCGGCAACCGAGCGGTGAGCCGCGAGACGCGCCACGCGACGGATGCGCAGCCTGATGAGCGCGCTCGCCGTCTCGAATGCGCCAGGCTGGCCGAACAGCGGAACAGCGCCCGCTTCCGCAACGTCCCACCGCGTGTCGCGGAGCACCGCACGAGCACGGGTGTGACCGGCGCGCGTCCCCAGTCGCGTCAGCGCTTCGGCAGTGCCGAGTTGATGGAGCCGTTCCGCCGCCTCCCTCTGATCCTCGTCGTCGCGGGCCTCTGAAGGTTCGCGCATCAGTCGCTGCAGGAGGGGCTCGAAGTCGTCGGTCGGCGCCTTGCTCTCGGGGGGCGCGGCAGGTCTCGCGCTCGGGGTGTGGTCAACGCTCGCGACCGTCGCCAGGCCACTGTCGTCCACCTCTTCGACGACGTCGCGGAACACGAACTGATAGCCGTGGCGCGAAATGGTGCGGATGAAGATCGGGTCGCGTGAATCGTCGCCGAGGGTGCGACGCAGCGTCCGGATCGCTTGCGCGAGCGCGCTGTCCGATACGATGACGTCGGTCCACACGCGTTCAAAGATGTCGCGCCGATGCACCGCCTCGTGGCGATGCTCGACCAGGAAGATGAGCAGATCGAGATAGCGAGGGATCAGGCGAATCTCGCGGTCGCCACTCAGCAGCAATCGCTGGCGAGGAGACAGCGTGAACTCGCCGAATCGGTAGCGGGGCATGCTGAGTCGCTACGCGGCCGGGCTGATCGGTTGCTGGGTCAAGGCACTTGATAGTTTCGCAATACCCAGCTGCCCGGCAACTCAGCTACCTACCTGGCCACTCAGCTACCCAGCTCACCTCCCGAGCCGCGCGACGACTCCGTTCGACTTCCCGTACACCACGGTCGCCGCCGTTGACCACACGGGATAGCCGTCGAGTGCCACGTGGATGGCGTGCGATCCCACGCGGACGTCATTGAGTTGTAGCGGCGTCGTACCGACGGTGCGTCCGTCGATCCGTACGGTCGCACCCGACGGTTCCGACACGACCATGAGCGAGCCCAGATAGTCCAGCTTCACACTCGCAATCTGGGCCACCGCCGGCGTCGGCTTCTTGCGCTGCCGATTTGCGGCCTGTCGTCGCTCGGCGCGAGCCGCAAGCGCTTCGCGCTTCTGACTGGCGGTTCTCGTCGCCCGGGTGTACGACGTTCCAACAGGCACTGACGAAACGACCGGGACAGGAGCCCTCAGAGAGGGCGCGACGAACATCGCCAGCGATCGCGACGGCAACGCCGCGGGCTCGACGCGGTTCGCGGCTATCGCTGTTGCAGGCTCCGGCGTGGTCGCGACGCTCACGATGCGCGACGGCCACGCGATTGCGGCCGTGATCGCCACGGCCAGCACCGTGGAGACGACGGCTGCCCTCGCTATCAGTCGCGGCGCGGCAATCCGTGCCGGCACGCTGGCCACGCGCGGGAGGACGCGGCACGCGTATCGATAGCTGTCGCTGACCGCCCTCACACTCAACGACCATGGCAACGTCACGGCCCGCCAGAGCGCAACCGCGCCCACAGACCCAACCGCGATCGCACCCCGGCCCGCACGTGGGAGTATGCGGCGCGCGTAGCGATAACAGCCGCCGACTGCCGTGAGGCTCAACGACCACGCCAACGTCACGACCCGCCAGAGCGCAACCGCGCACACAGTCCCAACGGCGATCGCACCCCGGCCCGCACGTGGGAGTATGCGGCGCGCGTATCGATAGCTGTCGCCGGCCGCCCTCACGCTCAACGACCACGGCAGCGTGACGACACGCCAGAGCACGCTCCCGCACACAGCCCCAACAGCGAGCGCACCTCGACCCACAAATACGATCCCATAGCTGGCGAAGCGATAGCAGCTGCTCACCGCTTGCGCCGTCAACAACCACGGCAGCAAGACGATTCGCAAAAGGCGGGTCGCGACCATCGCGGCGCCGGCTTTCACTCGTCTGCACACCCGGACTATGCCGCCAGCGCGGGCGCGGCGGGGTCGCGTGGCAGTGGCCATATTGGCGATTTCGATGGGTTGCGGGGGGTCGGCCTCCGAGGGGAACTGCATCAAGGCGGCGTCGGACACGTCGTCGACGATCTCGAACACCAACGCTTCCGGACTCCCCCTGTCGTCCGCTTCAGCCGTGGGCCTCGCGCTACCGACGACACCTGACGTTTCCGGCTCGATCGACAGGCCAGGTTCGCGCGTCGACTGCACCGGGTCGCCTTCGCTGGGAAGGAAGCTGAGGATTTCGAACGACGTGGGTGGCTCCGCCGCGACCGGCGACTCGAAGTAAACAGGCAGCGTGATCGAGGCGGCGTTTGCGTTCCAGGTGACATCGGGCAGCGGCACGATGTCGTTGGAGGCGACGAGGTCTTTGTGGCCTGACGCGTCCCACCAGTCGACGAAACGGTTCAGGACGGCGTGTACGAGACGCTGGTCCGAACCGGAGACCACGAAACGTAGTCTTCCCGTCTTGAGCTCAGTGTCCATGGCTCGCCTTCGCCCTGCGATGCGCGCAGAGCCCAGCCGGGGGGTGGCCAGAGTCTACGGGGAAATCGTGCCTGTTTTCACGCTCTTTTTTGATCGGAGCGATCGCGCAGCACCAAGGTGCCGCTACGGCGCGTCGGTGGGTTTCGCCAGGAGAACCAGCCGTCCTTTGAGTCCGGAGGACACGAGCAGCTCGTTCTTGTCCGTGACGATCACGCCTTCGACCTCCGGCAGCCGCTCGATCAGAGCCAGCCCTTCGCGGCCGCCGAGGATGAACACACCCGTCGACAAGCCATCCGCGACGACGGCGCGCGTCGCCACAATCGTGACGCTGCGTGAGCCGTGCGCCGGCTCGCCGAGATCCGGATCGAGGATGTGGTGATAGCGGCGCCCGTGATCGATGAAGAACCGTTCGTAATCGCCGGAGGTGCTGAACGTGCCGTCGGTGAGATCGAGGGTGGCGACGCTGCGGTCGGCGGGACCGCGCGGATCGCGGATGCCGACGCGCCACGGCCGATCGCCACGGCGTCCGGCGACGTAGAGATCGCCGCCTGCCTGGATCATGAAATCGCGAAACCCGCGGCCGAGGAGAATCGCGGCGCCGCGGTCGATCGCGTAGCCCTTGCCGATTCCCCCGAGATGAACGCGCATGCCCTTCTTCGCCAGATACGCGGTACCGGCGCGGCGATCGAGATGGAGCTCGCGATAGTCGACCAGCGGCAGCTTCGCTGCGACGTCACGCGGCGACGGGATGCGATTGTCCTGGTCGTGATCGAACTTCCAGAGACCGGACAGCGCGCCGAAGGTCACGTCGAACTTCCCTCCGGTCCACTCGCTGATCTGTCGCGCGTCCTCCAGCACCTCTATCACTTCGGAGCTGACTGGCACCGGACGAAGACCGGCCGCGGCGTTGAGGCGCTCGACGTCGCTTCCCGGCTTCCATACGCTCATCAGCGCCTCGAGCCGATCGAACTCCTGAAACACGGCTTCGAACGCCTCGAGGGCAGTCTTCTCGCCGGACGAAGTCCAGGCCGTCAGGCGCAACTCGGAGCCCATCGAAAGCCGCGAGCGCTCGACGAGCTGTCCTTCCGATGCTCGGACCTCAGGTGCGGCCTGGCGGCATCCCGTCACGATCAGGGCCGCGGCGATTAGCGGCATGAGCCGTATGCGCAGCGTGTGATAATTTGCCCGGTACCTCTTATGCCTCTTTACGAATACGAGTGCAGGAACTGCGGACACGAATTCGAGACGCTGGTGCGTACCGGTGATCCGCCGCCTGCCTGCCCGGAGTGTCGAAGCAGCGAGTTGTCGAAGCTGCTGCACCAGGTGGCGGTCAGCACCGAGCACACGCGCCAAACGAATCTGACCAGGGCGCGCGAACGAGCCAAAAAGGTCAACAAGGACAAGCAGATCGCGCAGTTCGAGTACGAAGAGAAACACCGCCACCATCATTGATCACCCGACTTCTCGTCGCGTCGGCCATCGCCGCTGCGACCGTCGTCGGTCTGGCAGCACAGGAGAAGAGCGCCGATACGGGCGTGTACACCGCAGCACAGGCCGCCCGTGGCGCAAGCCTCTTCGAGTCGCAGTGCGCATCCTGTCATCGTGACGGCGGCAGCGGCCCCAATCTCGCCGGCGAGCGTTTCACGCGCACGTTTTCCGACTCGAAGCTGAGCACGCTCTTCAACACGATCAAGACGACGATGCCGCGAATGGCGCCAGGATCGCTGTCTGATGCGCAATACACCGACGTGGTCGCGCATCTTCTTCGCCTGAACGGCTATCCGGACGGGATGAACGAGCTTGCGCTCGGCGATCTCGACGCGATCAAGATTCCCGGTCAAGCTGGAAGCCTCGACTTTGCGCTGGTGCAGGTCGTCGGCTGTCTGTCGCAGAGCGGACGCAACTGGATGCTGTCCAATGCGACCGACCCGACTCGCTCGCGAGAACCCGAGGCACCGAAAGACGACGAGGCGGTTCGGCTCGACGCGCTTCCTCTTGGGACCAGAACCTTTCGATTGCAGCAGGTCTATTCGAGTCCTCCTGGATGGACCCGTCAGAGGGTCGCCGTGAAAGGCTTTCTGGCCAAGGTCGGAACGGAAGAGCGGGTCAGCGTAACGTCGGTTCGCACGCTGGTCTCCTCGTGTCAGCAGTAAGCCTGTTAACCCGTTGACTGATATATAATTTAGGCCCCAATTTTGGGCGTGGTCGCGAGGTAGCCGACGGGTGTTATGAAGCCTGGCACGTCCCTCTTGCTGTTGGTCTGTCTCGTCGCTGCTCTCGGGAATCGTCCTGACGCGGCGTCACAGGCGCGGTCCACCCCCCGCGCGAGGCGCACGCAGACCACACAGGTTGCGCCGGTCGCCAGTCATGCGCAGACTGCCGAGTATCGGGCGCTGCTCGACAAGTACTGTGTGACGTGTCACAACCAGCGCGCGAAGACGGCGGACCTGACCCTCGATACCACCGACGTCAATGACATTCCCGCAGGCGCGGAAGTCTGGGAGAAAGTCATTCGGAAGGTGCGCGCCGGCATGATGCCTCCGGCGGGACTGCCGCGGCCGGATCAGGCACAGCTCGACGCGCTCGTCGCTCACCTCGAGAGCACGATCGACCAGGCGGCAACGGCGCGGCCCACCGTGCGCACGCCGACGCTGCATCGACTGAATCGCTCGGAATATGGCAACGCGATTCGCGATCTGCTCGCGCTCGACGAGCTCGACGTGGCGTCACTGCTGCCTGTTGACGAGGAAGCATACGGCTACGACAACAATGCCAACGTGCTCGGCGTCTCGCCTGCGCTGATGGAGCGGTACTTGTCCGCGGCAGTCAAGATCAGCGCGATCGCCGTGGCGAGTCCGAGCATCACGCCCGCGCTCGAGACATTTCGCGTGCGCGGCGATACCTCACAGCACGATCACATCGACGGGCTGCCCATTGGCACGCGCGGCGGCATCCGGATCCGCCATTACTTTCCCGTCGACGGCGAGTACGTGATCAGCCCGAAGCTGTATCGCGAGACGGTCAACATCATTCGCGGTCTGGAACTGACGGACGACCTCGAGGTGACGCTCGATGGCGAACGGGTCGTGCTGGCGCGCTTCGGCGGACCGAAGGACGAACAGGCGAACTATCTGCAACCGACGCTCGCCGGCGACGAGATGGAGAAGCGCTTCCAGAAGCGCCTGAAGGTCAGCGCCGGACTGCACACGGTCGCGGTGGCGTTCCTCAAGAAGAGTTCGGCGACGACATTGGAGTTGCTGCAACCGTTCGACCGCGAGCGCATCGACCCGATCACGCCCGTCGGCATTCCGGAGCTCGATAAAGTCACCATCGAAGGGCCCTTCAACGTGTCGCCGACAGCGACGTCTCCGAGCCGCAGGAAGATCTTCGCGTGCCGGCCCGCGTCCGATCGCGATGCGGCGCCATGCGCGCGGACGATCCTCGCGTCACTCGCGCGCCGGGCGTATCGCGGCGACGTGAACGACGCCGAGATGCAGCGGCTCGTCGGCTTCTACGATCGCGAACGCAGCAAGGGCAGCAACTTCGACGAAAGCATCGAGACCGCGCTCTCCTACATGCTGGTCAGTCCGCGGTTCCTGTTCCGCGTCGAACGCGATCCGGCCAACGTCGCGCCTGGCTCGATTTATCGCATCAGCGATCTCGAGCTCGCCTCGCGCCTCTCCTTCTTCATCTGGAGCAGCATTCCGGACGACGAGCTGTTGAACGCCGCGGTGCAGGGCCGGCTGAAGAATCCCGCGGTGCTCGACCGCCAGATCCGGCGCATGCTCGCGGACAAGCGCGCGGAAGCGCTGGCGTCAAACTTCCTCGAGCAGTGGCTGAACCTGCGGAAGCTGCAGTTCGCCTCGCCGGCCGACCCCGACTTCGACGACAGCCTGCGTGATGGCTTCCAGAAAGAAAC
>Ga0111538_10012998_pt1 | contig 10981 bp, 8 predicted proteins | sample SoiMethybrSBSTD1_FD_79669 | JGI IMG/M metagenome (GOLD analysis project Ga0111538, IMG submission 79669) | Bulk soil microbial communities from a Populus tree surrounding site in Tennessee, USA - Soil MetaG P. TD hybrid SBSTD1 (version 2)... | ecosystem: Environmental > Terrestrial > Soil > Tree... | reverse complement strand
CCGTAGAGCGCCGACACGTCGCAATCGAGGCGCGCGCGCACCGCACCTCGCACGGGCCAGCGCGGGTGGTCGACCCGGTACTCGAACGTGCGCTCGCCGCCGCGCGCCGTGTAGCCCCAGTGCACGTCGGAGAGGAACTCCTCGAGACTGCCGGGCAGCATCTCGTTCGCGGGCGTGTCCGCGAGAAGCTCGAGACGGTTCTCGCGCCCCTGCGCGGCCCAGCGGTAGGAGACGCTGCGTGCGTCGCCCGCCGGCTCGCGCTCGATCGTGTGCTCCATCGGATGCCTCGCGTAGTTCTCACCGTAGAGGAGGCGCGCCGCGAGCGCCACCGCGCGGCGCGGCACGATCTCCTTCACGAAGACGACGCCGTGGCGCCAGCCCTCGCTCGCCCGACGCCGCACGTAGAAGCGCAGATTGACCTCCTCGAAGCAGCCGTGGAAGGGAACCGGCACGCCGCGGACGCGCATGTGCAGGAAGAGAAAGCCCACGACGCTCACGAACGTGCGCCCCTGCCAGGCGTCGAGCTCCGTTCCGGCCGGCACGAGCGGTCGCAGCACGGCGGGGTCGATCTCGTAGTTCAGGAGCGCCAGGTCGCGCCACTCGGCGGAGAGGAATGGCGTCTCGTGGAAGCTCTTCACTGGAGCCATGACGCTGAGCGCTGGAGGAGCAGGCCGAGCCTGCTCCTCCAGCGCTCAGCGATTCACCAGGAAGTGGCACACGTCGCTCTCGCGCATCACGTAGTCGCGGCCCTCGACGCGGAGCTTGCCCGCCGACTTGATCGCGGCCTCGGTCCTGTGCTGCACGAGGTCGTCCACGGAGTAGACCTCGGCGCGCACGAAGCCCTTCTCGAAGTCGGAGTGGATCTTGCCGGCGGCGACCGGGCCCGTGTCGCCCTTCTGGATCGTCCAGGCCTTGATCTCCTTCTCGCCGGCCGTGAAGAAGGTCTGCAGGCCGAGCAGGCTGTAGACGGCCTGGATCAGGCGCGGACGAGCGACTTCCGTCAGGCCGAAGTCGGCCTGGAACGACGCGCGGTCCTCGGGACCCATCGCGGCGAGCTCGCACTCGAGGTCGCCGCAGATCGCGATCGAGGGCGAGCGCCGCGCCGCCGCGAAGGCCGCCACGGCCTTGGCGTGCGCTCCGGCGCCCGCGACGTCGTCGTCGCCCACGTTGGCCACGTAGAGCACGGGCTTCAGCGTGAGCAGGAAGAGCGGGCGCAGCACGACGAGCTCGGCCGGCTTCCACTCGTGCAGGCGCAGCGGCACGCCGTCCTCGAGCAGCTTCTTCGCGCGCTCGAAGATCTCGGCGTGCAGGACGCCCTCCTTCTCGCCGGCGCGCGCCTTCTTCCCGACGCGGTCGATGTTGCGCCCGAGCGTCTCGAGGTCCGTCATCGCGAGCTCGAGCTCGAGCACCTCGATGTCGCCCTTCGGGTCGACGGGAGTCGTGCGCGCGACATCGGCGCGCTCGAAGCAGCGCACGACGAGCATGAGTGCGTCGGTCTCCTTGATGTGGCCGAGGAACTTGTTCCCCAGTCCCTCGCCGCGCGACGCGCCCGAGGCGAGGCCCGCGATGTCCACGACCTTCACCTTGGCCGGGACGATCTTCTGCGTCTCGATGAACCGGTGGATGATCTCCAGGCGCTCGTCGGGGACGTCCACCTCGGAGAGGTTGGGCTCGACCGAGGCGGCGGTGTAGCTGTGGCGCTCGGCCGCGAGGCCGGTGAGCGCGTTGAAGATCGAGGTCTTGCCGACGGTCGGCAGGCCGACGATGCCGCAGGAGAGGGGCATGGGTCAGGGATCAGCGCAGGGCCGCGACGCAGTCGATCTCGACCAGAGCGTTCCGCGGGAGCTTCGCGACCTCGACCGTCGCGCGCGCGGGAGGGTCCTTCGGGAAGAACGTCCCGTAGATGGTGTTCATCTTGGCGAAGTCGTCCATGCGCTGCAGGTAGACCGTGGTCTTGAGCACGCGCTCTATGCTCGACCCGGCCGCGGCCAGCACGGCCGACAGGTTCTTCAGCACCTGGCGCGTCTCGGCCTCGATGCCGCCGCCCACGAGCTCCTTCGTGGCCGGGTCGAGGGCCACCTGGCCCGAGCAGTGCACCAGGCCCGCGTGCACGATGGCCTGGCTGTAGGGGCCGATGGCTCCGGGAGCCTCGGGGGTGGAGACGGTGCGCCGGTCTTGCATGGCAGGGACTCTCGCAGGAGATTCGAGGGGGCAACGATTATGGAGAGCCCGTCCTCCCCCGCCAAGCGCTCCGGCCGCGGCCTCTGGCTCGCGGGCCTCGTCGCGCTCCTCGCGAGCGCGCTTTCGAGCGCGGCCTGCAAGACCACGCACCGCGAGAAGGCGCCCTACGTGCTCGAGATCGAGGAGCGCAACCGCCACATGGAGCAGCAGTTCCGGGACGGGAACCTCCTGGGCGTGGCCGACCTCTACGCGGACGACGCGGTGCTTCTGGACTCGCGCGGCGAGCGCGTCTCGGGCCGCGACGAGATCGATGCCTACTGGACCGGAATCGAGGCGCCGCTCGAATGGAAGCTCGAGATGCGCCGCATCTACGGCTCGGACACGCTGGTCTACGAGATCGGCCGCTCGCACCTGACGACGCTGCGCGACGGCACGCAGCACACGTCGGAGGTCGACTTCCTCCTCTTGTGGAAGCGCGAGAAGAACGGCGAGTGGAAGATCGCGCTCGACGCCTACTGGCCGGTCGCCCGCTAGCGCCCGGCGTCCGTCGCGGCCGATGACGCCGGTGACGGCTTACGAGAAGCCTCTCAAGCCCCGGGGTGGGCCAGACCGATCCGTGCCTCGGTCCCCGGCCCCGGAAGACGACGATGAGCCAGAAGCCCGCCCAGCTATTCGTGGAGCTCGACTGCAAGCCCGGACAGGAAGCGCGCGTCGAGGTCCAGGCCAAGGCCTTCGTCGAGCGCATGCGCTCGCAACCGGGCTGCCTGGGCGCGGCGCTCCACCGCGTCGAGGAGGAGCCGCGCTTCGTGTTCATCGCCGAGTTCGCGGACGAAGAGGCCCTGGCGAGCCACCTCGACTCGGCCTGGCGCAAGGATGCGCTGGGCGGTCTGCCGGACTTGCTCGCCTCCTGGCCGCGTCGCTTCACGATGCGACGCGTGGCCTAGCGGTCGCGCTCGTCAGCGTCGTCGCATCGACGCTCAGTCGCAGCCGATGACGCCGGCTACGGCCTGAGAGAAGTCTCCGAAGCCGCCACCCACGACGACGTACTGCGCGGCCCACGAGAGGCCGACGAGCGACGGATCATCCGGCGGGATCGGCTGCGGCGCGATGTCACCCGTCGATCCGTCGTGCGTTCCGGCGAGCACGGCGAGGAGCGGTCCCCGGATCAGGACCTCCGTCGGTCGCCCGCCGAACGGTGAAACGACGTTCGGGCCGTTGATCGTGGCCGTGCGCACCTTCAGCGAGAGCGGACCGCCCGCACCGTGCGAGTGGCCGAGCGTCACGGGCGCGCTCCACGACGAGCCGCGGACCGCGCTCACCGGCAGGATGACGTCCACGTTGATGCCGTCGCCGGAGAATGCGGCCGCCGTTGCGTCGCTGCAGAGGTTGCGCACGAAGCTGTCCCCGACCTCGTTCGTGTCGTCGGCGACGAGGTTGTCGGCGATGCCCAGGAACACCACGCTGCGGCCATTCGCGGAGATCGAAGGCGCTTCACAGATGTGGTTGGCCTGCACTCCCGCGGAGTCGACGCTGGCGCGCTCCGTGGAACCGAGCAGTCGGTCGCGCACGAAGACGTCCGACCAGGGGTTGGTGCTGTCGGGGACGAGGTCGAAGGCGTTGCTCGAGAACGCCACGTGGCGGCCGTCCGCGGAGATCGAGGGGAACACGCTGTCACCGTTGGCTTGCGCCGCGGTCGAGGTGACGCTGACGCGCTCGGTCGTGCCGCTCTGCCGATCGTGCACGAAGACGTCGGAGGACGCGTTCGTGTCCCCGCTGACGAGGTTGCTCGCCCAGCTCTGGAACACGACGTAGCGGCCGTCGGAAGAGGTCGAGGGCATGGCGCTCCCGGAGTTCGCGAGCACGCCATTCGAGTCGACGCTCACGAGCTCGGTCGTGCCGTTCTCACGATCGCGCAGGAAAGCGTCCCACGTGGCGTTCGTGTCTCCGCTGACGAGGTTGGAGGCGACGCTGGAGTACGCGACGATGCGGCCGTCCGCGGTGATCGAGGCGAAGCCGTTGCTGTGCCCGTTCGCCTGTGCCCCTGACGAATCGACGCTCACCCGTTCGGTCGTTCCGCTCTGACGGTCGTGCACGAAGACGTCCGCGACGCCGTTCGTGTCCCCGGCGACCAGGTTGGAGGCATGGCTCGCGAACACGACGTAGCGCCCGTCGGCGGAAATCGTGGGGCCGAAGTTGAGGCCGTTCGCCTGTGCCCCTGCCGAATCGACGCTCACCCGCTCGGTCGTGCCGGCCTCGAGGTCGCGCACGAAGACGTCCTGCTGACCGTTCGTGTCCCCGCTGACGAGGCTCGCCTCGCTCTCGAACGCCACGAACCGGCCGTCCGCGGAGATCCTGGCGCTGCTGCTGTTGCCGTTGTGCTGCGCTCCGGCCGAATCGACGCTGACGCGCACGGTCGTGCCCGTCTGACGGTCGCGCACGAAGACGTCCGTCGCGCCGTTCGTGTCCCCGCTGACGAGGTTGGTGGCACCGCTCAAGAACGCCACGAGGCGGCCGTCGGCGGACAGGGAGGAAACGCCGCCGGAGGCGGAGTTCCCCTGCACCCCGAGCGAGTCGACGCTCACGCGCTCGGTCACCTGTGCCGTGACCGGCCCGGCCACGCCGGTGACCAACAACCCGCCTGTCATCACGGTGCCGACGATTGCGATCCAGGACCTGGTCTGCATGGGCATCCTCCGTAGCTCTCCAATGACCGTCTCTTCAAAACGCCCGGCGTTCGCACACCACGCCTTCGTCACCGGCAGGCGCGCAATCCGCGCGGAGCGGACTCCATCGAGCGTACGCGCACCCGGTACCCCGTCAAGGCAGGTTGGGGAGTCGAGACGCTGCTCTTCCGGACACGCTCGTCTTCGAACCGAAGGCGAGCGCTCGACGAGCAAGCACGCTCCGTCGCGACGACGCGAATGGACGGCTGCTCGTTGTCGCCGTAGCGTCAGTCGCAGCCGATGGTGCCGGTGACGGCCTGCGAGTAGTCGGCGAACCCGCCGCCGAGCACCACGTACTGGGCCGCGAAGGAGACGCCCACGAGCGAGGAGTCGCCGGCGGGAATCGCCTGGGGCGGGATGTCCCCCGTGGATCCATCGTGCGCTCCCGAGAGGATGGCCAGGACCGGCCCCGCGACGAGCACCTCGGTCGGACGTCCACCGATCGGCGAGACGATCGTCGGACCGTTGATCGCAACGCTGCGCACCTTCAGCGAGAGAGGCCCGCCGGCGCCGTGCGGGTGGCCGATCGTGAGCGGAGCGCTCCACGAAGAGCCGAGCAGCGCGCTCACCGGAGCGATCACGTCCGCATTGACGCCGTCGCCGGCGAACGCCGCCGCCGTCGCGTCGACGCAGAGGTCGCGCACGAACACGTCGCTCCAGAAGTTCGTGTCGTGGCTGACGAGGTTGCTGGCCCGGGTCGCGAAGCCCACGTGAGCGCCGTCCGCGGAGATCGAGCCGAAGTTGGACGAGTCGTTCGCCTCCTCCCCGGCGGAGCTGACGTTGACCCGCTCCGTCGTGCCGGCCTGGCGATCGCGCACGAAGAGGTCATGGGTACCGTTGGTGTCCCCTTCGACCAGATTGAAGGCCGTGCTCGCGAACGCCACGCGGCGGCCGTCGGCCGAGATCGACGCGGAGAAGCTGTCGCTGCTCACCTGCGCGCCCGCCGAGCTGACGCTCACGCGCTCGGTCGTGCCGCTCTCACGATCGTGGACGAAGATGTCGACCGCATTGTTCGTGTCCCCGCTCACGAGGTTCGAGGCCAGGCTCTCGAACGCCACGCAACGGCCATCCGCGGAGATCGCCGCGAGCTGGCTGTGGCTGTTGCCTTGCAGTCCGCCCGAGGCGACGCTCGCGCGCTCCGTCGTACCGCTCTGACGGTCGCGGACGAAGACGTCCCTCGCGAAGTTGGTGTCGCCCGCGACGAGGTCGGGGGAGTCGCTCGTGAACGCGACGTAGCGGCCGTCGTCGGAGATCGCACCGTCCCACGTCCTGCAGTCGACGTCCACCTCCTCCCCCTGTGGATCCGGGCTCACCCACTCGGTCGTACCCGTCTGGCGGTCGCGCACGAAGACATCTCTCAGGAGGCTCGTGGTGCCGCTGGCGAAGTTGGTGGCGCCGCTCGTGAACGCCACGTAGCGGCCGTCCGCGGAGAGCGAGGGGCTGTCGCTCGGCTGGTTCCCCTCCACTCCCGTCGAGCTGACGCTGATCCGCTCGGTGGTACCGTTCTGACGATCGCGCACGAAGACGTCGGCCATGCCGTTCGTGTCGTTGGCGACGAGGTTGGTGGCGAAGCTCGCGAACGCGACGTAGCGCCCGTCCGCCGAGATCGAATGACCGATGCTCTGGAAGTTCCCCTGAGCGCCCGCCGAGCTGACGCTGACCCGCTCCGTCGTCCCGGTCTGGCGATCGTGCACGAAGACGTCCGTGTCACCGTTCGTGTCCCCGGCGACGAGGTTGCTGGCCCCACTCGTGAACGCCACGTAGCGGCCGCTTGCGGAGACCACAGCAGTCTCGCTGGGGTAGTTCGCCTGCGCACCGGACGAGTGGAGGCTCACGCGCTCGGTGAGCTGTCCGGCGGACGGTGCGGCCATGGCGGTGGCCAACAGAGCTCCTGCCCTCACGATGCCAACAGATGCGATCCAAGACCTGGTTTGCATGGGCGTCCTCCGTAACTCTCCAAAGATCGTTTCTTCAATCGCATGGCGCGGAGCGCGCGCATCCCGGCGTCGTTGCCGGCGAACGCGCTCGAGCGTCAGGGCGGAACTCCTCTGAGCGTAACCCCGCGCGGAATGCCGTCAAGCCGTGCCGTCGCGGCTCCGGCGAGCCTCCGTAGCCGCGCGCGCGCGCGCTCGCCAGCGTCGTCGCATCGACGCTCAGTCGCAGCCGATGACGCCGGCGACGGCCTGCGAGTAGTCGGCGAACCCGCCGCCGAGCACCACGTACTGGGCCGCGAAGGAGACGCCCACGAGCGAGAAATCGCCGGCGGGAATCGCCTGGGACGCGATGTCCCCCGTGGATCCATCGTGCGAGCCCGAGAGGATGGCCAGAACCGGCCCCGCGACGAGCACCTCGGTCGGACGTCCGCCGATCGGCGAGACGAACGTCGGACCGTTGATCGTGTTGCTGCGCACCTTCAGCGAGAGCACACCGCCCGCGCCGTGCGCGTGGCCGAGCGTGAGCGGAGCGCTCCACGAAGAGCCGAGCTGCGCGCTCACCGGAGCGATGACGTCTGCGTTGACGCCGTCGCCGGAGAACGTCGCCGACCCGGCGACGCCGCAGCGATCGCGCACGAACACGTCGTCCCAGCCGTTGGTGTCCTCGCTGACGAGATTGCTGGAGAGGGTGGTGAACACGACACGGCGGCCGTCCGCGGAGAGCGATCCGCCGTCGCTGCTCTCGGTTCCCTGGGCGCCTGCCGCTCCGACGCTCACTCGCGCGGTCGTGCCCGTCTGTCGGTCGTGCACGAAGACATCGGGCACCGCGTTCGTGTCGCCGGCGACGAGGTTGGACGAGTAGCTCTGGAACGCGACGTAGCGGCCATCCGGAGAAAGCGCCCTGATGTAACTCGAGTTGTTTCCCTGCCCTCCTGCGGAGTCGACGCTCACGCGCTCGGTCGTGCCGCCTTGGCGGTCGCGCACGAAGACGTCGGTCCTGGCGTTGGTGTCGCCGCCGACGAGATTCGTGGCGTCGCTCGAGAACGCCACGTAGCGCCCGCCCGCGGAGATCGCGGACACGATGCTGACGCGATTCCCCTGGCCCGAGCCCGAGTCGATGCTCACGATCTCGGTCGTACCGCTCTCTCGATCGCGGACGAAGACGTCGAACACTCCGTTCGTGTCCCCGGCGACGAGGTTCGTGGCCTGGCTCGAGAAGGCCACGTAGCGGCCATCCGCGGAGATCTGGGCATCGAGGGTGTCCCCGTTTCCTTGCAGCCCTACCCAGCCGACGCTCACGCGCTCGGTCGTGCCGCTCTGCCGGTCGCGCACGAAAGCGTCGATCCGGTCGTTGGTGTCATCGCCGATGAGATTGGCCGCGTCGCTCAGGAACGCCACGTACCGGCCGTCCGCGGAGATCGACGGGTAATAGCTGATGCTGTCGCCCTCCGCGCCGGCCGAGCTGACGCTCACGCGCTCGGTCGTACCGCCCTGGCGATCGCGGACGAAGACGTCGTACCACCCGTTCGTGTCGTCGCCGACGAGGTTCGTGGCCTGATTGACGAACACCACGTAGCGGCCGTCGGCCGAGATCGACGGCTGGAAGCTGTCGTGGTTCGCCTCGGCCCCGGCCGAATCGAGGCTGACCCGCTCGGTCGTGCCGTCGTCGAGATCGCGCACGAAGACGTCGTCGCGGCCGCCCGTGTCGTCGCCGACGAGGTTGGTGGCGTCGCTGACGAAGGCCACGTGGAGACCATCCGCGGAGATCGCCGGAGCCACGCTGGGGCCGTCCCCCTGCACCCCCTGCGAGTCGACGCTCGCGCGTTCCGTCACCTGTCCCGCGAGCGGTGCGGCCATGCTCGCGGCCAGCAGCGCCCAGGTCGTCACGGATCCTGCGGATGCGAACCAGGTCGGGGTCCTCATGGCGTGCCTCTGCAAACCCCATGCGTGAACCGGGCACGTGCGACGTCGCGATGCCGTTTCGTCACCAAGCGCCGCGTGCCTGCTGGCCACCCACGAGCGTCAGCCGCAGTGGATCGTGCCGCAGCGAACGCAAGCCAGGTCGCGTTCCCATGGGGGTTCTCCTCCAAACCACATGCATTGCGACGGACGGGGGCGCGCGGACTCCGCACTTGCTCCGGACCCGACCGAGCGCGGAGTCGCTCGCCCGGGCGGCGCACGTCACTCGCAGCCGATGACGCCGCTGACGGCCTGGGAGTAGTCGCCGAAGCCTCCGCCGACCACGGCGTACTGCGCGGCCCAGGAGAGCCCGACGAGCGAGACCTCGTCGGGTGGGATCGGCCGCGGCGCGATGTCGCCCGTGGAGCCGTCGTGGGTTCCCGGGAGCACGGCGAGGAGCGGTCCGCCGATCAGCACCTCGGTCAGACGTCCGCCGATCGGCGAGAGGAAGTTCGGGCCGTTGACCGCGACGCTGCGCACCTTCAGCGAGAGCGGACCGCCCGTTCCGTGCGAGTGGGCGAGCGTGAGGGGCGCGCTCCACGTCGAGCCCAGGACCACGCTCAAGGGCTCGATCGCGTCCACGTTGATGCCATCGCCGAAGTAGGCGGTCGAGGTGGGAACGACGCAGCGCGCGCTCACGAAGACGTCGGCGGCGCCGTTCGTGTCGCCACCGACGAGCTTGGTCGCGGTGCCCGAGAACACGACGCAGCGACCGTCCGCGGAGATCGCGGGGTCCTCGCACGGCAGGTTGGCCTCCGCGCCGATCGGGTCGATGCTGACGAGCGCCGTCGTGCCGTACCGGGGGTCGTGCACGAAGACGTTCGCGCTGAGACCCCGGAACGCCACGAGGTCCCCGTCCGCGGAGATCGAGGGCTGCATCCCGCCCGAGTCGCTCACGTGATCGGTGATGCGGCTCCAGCGGTCGCGCACGTAGACGTCCCATGCGCCCGACGTGTCCCCGTTGACGAAGTTGCTCGCCAGGCTGGCGAACGCGACGTAGCGGCCGTGCGCGGAGACCGACGGCCAGTAGCTCGTGTCGTTGCCCTGCACGCCGTTCGAGTCCACGCTCACGCGCTCGGTCGTCCCGTTCTCACGGTCGTACAGGAAGACGTCGATCTTCCCGTTCGTGTCGCCGTTGACGAGGTTGCCGGCCTCGCTCGCGAAGGCGACGTACCGGCCGTCGGCGGAGATCTCCGTCAGGGTGCTGGCGTCGTTGCCCTGCGCGCCGCTCGAGCCGACGCTCACGCGCTCGGTCGCGCCGGTCTCCCGGTCGTGGACGAACACGTCGGGCTGAGCGTTCGTGTCGCCGGGGACGAGGTTGTCGGCCCGGCCCCAGAACGCCACGAGGCGGCCGTGCTCGGCGAGCGAGGGCTCGAAGCAGGAGCCGTTGCCCTGAACTCCGCTGGAGTCGACGCTCACGCGCTCGGTCACCCCCGTCTCGCGGTCGTGGACGAAGACGTCCGTCCGCCCGTTCGTGTCGCCGACGACGAGATCGGTGGCGTCGCTGTGGAACGCCACGTAGCGGCCGTCGGCAGAGATCGAGGGATCGCCGCTCGGGCCGTTGCCCTGCGCACCGGCCGAGTCGACGCTGACGCGCTCGGTGACCCCGCTCTGGCGGTCGCGGACGAAGACGTCCGTCCGCCCGTTCGTGTCGCCGGCGACGAGAGCGGTGGCGTCGCTCGCGAAGGCCACGTAGCGTCCGTCCGCGGAGAGCGAAGGGCGTCCGCTGCCGGCATCGCCCTGCGCGCCGCTCGAGTCGACGCTCACGCGCTCGGTCGCCTGTCCCGTGAGCGGACCGACCAGCGAAAGGGCGATCGAGACGATCCTCGCGATGGCGAATCCGGTCCAGGAACGGGTCTCCGCGCGGGCGCGTCGCGTGAGCTGCCACTCGGCAGACCACGTCCTCGTTGTCATGAAGTTGCTGCTCCGCACGACCGCGCGTCTCTACCGCCGGGTGCTCCCGGGCCAAGGCGACACCGCGAGCCTACTCCCATGCCGCGAGGCGTCAAGGTGCACCGGCGCCTCACCGTTTGCTCGCTCGGATGCCTGCATCCCGGAGCCCCTCAGAGCCTGAGCAAGAATCCTCCGCCGCCTGCGAAGCCGCCAGATGCGCCCCGGGGATCCCCTTCGCATCGATCCGCAGGATCGATGCGCTGCGCCTTCGGCGCACCGGGGCTTACCCGT
>Ga0111538_10012997_pt1 | contig 10981 bp, 12 predicted proteins | sample SoiMethybrSBSTD1_FD_79669 | JGI IMG/M metagenome (GOLD analysis project Ga0111538, IMG submission 79669) | Bulk soil microbial communities from a Populus tree surrounding site in Tennessee, USA - Soil MetaG P. TD hybrid SBSTD1 (version 2)... | ecosystem: Environmental > Terrestrial > Soil >... | reverse complement strand
GAAAGGGTGTCAATATGAAAAATCGCAGCATCCTGGGGTAGGCATTCGTTAGTAAATAAAAAAACCATCAAAAAAATGAACAAAGATCTTTGATATAATTCTTGTTTATTCATTTTAATGGTAACTGTAAAATAAACTCTGAGCCCTCCCTTGCCTTGTTTTCACGATCAATTCACTACCAAGTGCTTTCACAAGATCATAAGCCAAACTTAAAAAAATATGAACAGGATTTTAAATGCCGCTAGCATTACAGTTTTATCATTCTTTAGTCAATCTACTTTGGAATAGCTAGTACGTGATCAGAAAATAGGATCTTGATCAACCAATCTCCATGGTTGACTTCCCAAGGCTTACATAGGCATGTGTTAACTAATGCCTATCATTTTTTAAATATCAAATTAGCCAGGAACAAGATAACTATCGCACCGATAGCACCCGTAAGTATGGCTCCGATCCACCCAGCACCAAGGTTAATATCAAGTAGCCCTAAAAGCCAGTACCCAACAAAACTTCCCACAATCCCAACTACGATATTTCCAATGATACCCAGGCCAGAGCCTTTGTAGATCATACCGCCGAGCCAGCCGGCTGCGGCACCGATAATTAGCGTTACAAGGATTTCCATTTTTTTGGATTTAAGTGATTAATAGAACGATTTTACACTACACAGATATGTTGAGCTTATCCTGTTCCGATCTATTGTTTGTTTGGTAGAATTTTAAGAGAGGCCTTCCCAGTCACCGCTAACAATCCTAATATACGCATTTCTGTGCAATTCCCTAGGACCCGGTAGGAGTGTTTAGCCTAACCGTTATATTCGGGACAAACGCCTCAGGAATCTCATTTCTCACTCTGGCCAGGGCCCATCGTCGACTAATTCTTACACTTCTGTATTATCCGAATCAAGACTAATCCATTGTTAGTACTCCTTTCGTATTAGACCGGTGCTTCATTTCTCCAAAATACCTGTTCAAATCAAAATTGGAGGTAGCAAACCCCAGTGTCCCTCTGGTAATCACAATAATTGCTAAGGCTAACAAACAGTATAAAATGATATAAGTCCAGCCTTGGTAAAAAGGAGTGTTCGGAATAGCGTTATCGCGAATAAAATGAGAATAAAACGAGTATTGTGCATCAAAGCAGGCATGTAACACAGCAACTACTATAATGTTTCCTCCTGACTTAAAAAATAGCCATGAGTGAACTACTGCAATTGGAAAGGAAAGAACGATCCATGGCCATACTGGTTCACCTTTCCAGCCTGCAAGGAGAGCCGGGAAATGCCACAGACTTACAATTACAAATAGAATGAATGTTGCTGTCATTGGCTTACTGACCTTCAACAGTTGAGGGAGTAAAAATCCCCTCCAACCAAATTCTTCAGCAAGGCCTGCCGATAACATGAACCCTGCGATGATCAACAAATAAAATGACCAATTGTCTTTTAATGTATTCAGTAATGTATTCAGACTTATCCCAGCCAGGTAATACGAACAGAGAATCATAAATAAGGGCAGTAAGAGACTTATAAATAACCAAAAAAGCGTATTCGCTCGTATCCGGCTGAAACTTAACATTGACTTTAATCCATGGATCCCATACAATCTCAAGGTGACGATCAAAGCAGCGATTGTTCCACCATATTGATTTATCAAGCTTCTTTCGTTGAGTTGTGCAGCCCGAAACTCAAAGGTTAAACCCGGAAATAAAATATGGAGCAGCTCGACGACAATCGGATTAAGTACGTGGGAAATAAAAAGTGTAAGGAGTACAAAAGCATTAATAGGATATTTTTCTATCAGTTTACTTTTTGCTGTCATCCTATGTTGATTTTGTCTGAAAGCCTCGGCATGACGCACAACGCTCTGCGTTTACGACGGCTTGGGCTTGGAGCGCCAAAAAAATAATTTTATGAATGCTTAGCGCGACTACGCACAAACGTCCATTTGCAAAGCTACATTAAGAAATTTGAATTTTTGAATAAACACCCGACACACACGTTGTTATCGGCTGGATCTTCATATACCACCTGTTAACAGTCGAAACGTTTCATTCTCGTATAATATGTATAGTCCCAGTAGCACCAGCACAAATGGCGTAAATAAGTGACCGTATTGATCTACTTTTTTCGCCACATAAGGATGCGTCGAAAAGTACTTTGCAGTCAAACACCACAACATTGTCATGAGGAGAAAAATGCCAACCATAGAAACCTTACTTGTCCATGTCAGGGATGCAAACAAAGGAATATAAATTCCAATATTGTCTCCGCCGTTTGCGACAGTTACTCCGGCTACGGTTAAAATGTTGTTTTTCCGCTCGGTTATCTCTCTTGCAGCCTCTCCTTTCACTTTTTGTAATTCCAGGAGTCCCTTTACACCTAAGTAGATTGGTACAAGTCCGAGTAGTCCGATATAGGCTTGGTCAATAAAAAGTCCCACGAGAGAGCCGACTAAACTTATTGCTATAAGAAAGGAGATTCCTAAAAATTGTCCAGTTACAACCTCTTTATCTTTGAACTTTTTGTTTGCGAAGAACAGGGTGAGTAGAAAAATGTCGTCAATGTTACTCGAAGCAAAAGCTACAATGCTCGTTACTAGTATTTCCATCTACTCAGCAGTCTGCGTTAAAATCAGCTCCGTTTTTAGTATTTATAATCTAATCGTTTAGTGAATTAATACCTTGTTCATTAAGTCTTTCAAGATGTTCTTTCATTGCTTTAACCTGCTCCGCGGCGTGTCCTTGCCAGACAGTAACTTCTCCTACAACTCTAAATGAATGAGTTGACCGATACGATTTTGTCGGATTACCAGGGAATTTTTTATCTGTCAAGTCTGGATCGTCTTCAATTGGTCCAGTCGGTTCTACCAGATAAATTCTTTCTCGCCCTTTACCGAGTGAAAGTTCAGCACCCCAAATGGCAGCATCCAATGTGGCCGAAAGAAAAATGTATTTCGCATTTTTCTTTTGTCCATAATTCGAGTTAAAACCGACTTCAATTGGGTCACCAATTTTTAAGTCAGCGCGTGTTCCGTGAAAATAGGTTTGAGTGAAAGGTGTCGCACCTTGTCCGCTTAATTTCTCTTCCTTTTTGTTTTGTTCCATCGTCGAAGTCTTATCAAATTGTTGAATCTTCTCATTTGGCCATCTTACAATACTCCTTTTTCAATCAGCGAGTGCCTAAATGCAATATTTGTCAATTAACTTTTGTTCTTCCCCATTAGCTTTTGCCTTCTTTGACATGCGTTTTAAAAGAGGAAACAGTAATGTCAATAATCCTGGCACATTCATATCGCTCATGCATACAATAATAGCAGTATGCTTTAAACTTTTTGGAATTGCTTTTTTATCTGTAAGCCCATCTGCAGCCAACCCATAAAGTATCCTTAATGAATTTTCAAACCCCGTATGTCCCGGTTTTATCTTAACATTAAATTTTATCTCTTTTTGTGTCGGATTAAAGAAACTATGTAATGACATCGGCTCTACCGTATGTGATTCTCCCGGTCTTAAAATCTTTGTTTTTTTCTTTCCCAATTTAACACCTAGATCTCCTTCTATCGCAGTGAAGGTTTCCGAGTAGGTCTTGTGATAGTGCAAGGGATTGCCTCCTTCTGGCATTAGTGTAATCTCAGCTTCGGTTACTTTTCCACCTGATTCTTCAGAAGTCTGTATAAACGTTACAGAGTCATTAATAATGGGGTTTACGATTGTCTTTTTCATCTTTTATTTGCTCAATTGTTGCTGTCGCGTTTAACATTGGCTATAACGTCCGGCTATCTGCAGCGGCGGATAGGAGTCCACTCACTTCAGTAGACCTCCCGTCTCAATGTATGTTTTCCACTCAGATGAGGAAAACTCAACATTTCCTGACTTTATTACGACTTCATTCTGGTTAGATAGAATTAAGGCGATGCTTTTAAACACACTTGCAAGTTTCTTATCATAAAGTTGAAACTCCACTTCAAATATGCCATTGCTGTATTTCATTTCCTTAATTAAAATTCCCATTGACTCCTTCGATATCCTTGACCTTAGTTGTATTAAGTATCCAGAATAGTCAGTCTGATCGATCTTTTCCAAATCCGACTCTGACTCCCCAATCAATCTTAAAACCACATCATGCCCGCACATGGAAAGCTCGTTCAGCCAAAATATTGGTCTTGGAATCTCCATCGCCTTGAAAGTTGCTCCAATCGTTGTTGGGTCAACTTTCTTATGCGGTATTTTAGTCCCGCCGTAGTTAACATATTCTGAAAACGCCCTCCATAATTTAGGAAATAGATCAGGTAGTTCATTCTCATTCCATTTTTTTCCCAACGGTCCATGTTCTTGAGTTACTTCTCCAGTGGAATCAACAACTTCCATTTCTTTCCCTGTAACCTTTTCATAAGCTTCAGGTGCGGCATACTCCAGCCCTTCCCACGCATATTCCTCTTTCGGCTTCAGAATATCTTTTAATGTCTCAGGATCAGCAACCGCGTCATAGAAGGCTTGTTTACCTTGTCCGATTAACCAAGATCTGAAGTAATCAAAGGTGTCATCCGAACAACCTCCATTAATTATGAAGGCCGCTCCCCATAAATCCCAAGTGTAACATTGCTTTAATAATAAATGGAACCTATTATTGAATTGCAATATCTCGTCACCGCTCAATGATGAAAGAACCTTTGTTAAATTTTTGATTTGCCTATCATGACTGATTTTCTTCGTTGACCCACGTGACTGGTCAATAATGTCCCAAAACCACTTTTCGTCTTTCTTATTAGATTCAATCATCTTTATTAGATATTATCCATTCGTGTTCGCCCTAAGTTAATAGAACTCATGGTGGTGTTATTGCATAGAGCGTAGTCGTTTCTTTCTTTCCCTTCAACGGGAATTCTCCTAGTGCAATTTGCTGATATGCTCCATTGAGCTGCATACGCTCCAACACGTCAGAAGACAGCAGGATATTTACATTTTGATTATTGCATTCTCCCTGTATCCTCGAAGCGGTATTCAATACATCACCTGAATAGACGATATCCTTTTTTATAACACCTATCTCACCAACAGTAGCCTCACCGATATGCAATCCGGCTTTGAAGGAAGGAAGCACGTCATACTTTTTTCTGTAAAATTCCTCTTTTAGTTTCAAGGCTTGCTCGATACGGAAGAAGCACAACAAACAATTGTTTTCTGAGAGTCCCCGATCAACCGGCCACGTTATTACTACCTCGTCTCCGACATATTGATAAATTTCTCCCTGGCTCTTCAGAATAGGTTCCGTAATATCCTGGAAAACATCTTTCAAAAAATCAAAGAATTTTTTACTACTCATTGTTTCAGCAATGGATGTCGATGACCTGAGATCGAGGAACATGAAAATCCGTTCTTCCTGCCGCGGGTGGTAATACTTACCGGTAAGAAACTTCCAAAGTATACCCGGCCCAAATTTGTCGCTCACTTGCAACATAAACTGCGTACAGGAAACTAAAACGCCGAACAGAAAGACATTAATGAAAAACGAAGGAGAGAGGATATTGAATAGTACATTGTTCACTGAGGTGGAAAAGGCATAAGAAAGATTTCCTTGGAAGGAAAAATAGACCAAATTCATAGTAAACAATCCGAACACAATCAGTACCACATAGGCCAAAATGAACATTAGACCCGCATTGACGATCCCGAATACAAATGACTTTTCCCGGTAACGGAAAGCCCATTTAAATACCAGTAAATATCCGCCTGCTAGACTAACTAAGATCCCAAACGCAATCCTGCCAATAAATTCCCCCCAGAATGGAAATGAACCTGATAGCTGTTTGAGAGCAATAAGATCATAAATAAAAAAATATTGGTTGATGAAAGAAAAGCTGATGAACATTACCCAGCACAGCGTAATGGTCAGAACGGTCCACCATTTTTTCGGAAGCCCCTCTTTGATTTTCATGCGCGCACACTTCGGCTTTTACGTTGATGCCAAAGTGTGCATACAAGTTAGTACATATACTTCGATAAATCCCCGATAAACGGTCGAGACGTAAAACCACACGCAACCTCAGAATCTTCGCGTTCACAACTATCACTATTCCAATTTCCTCAGTTTACTCAACAGAACGAATGAAGCCTTATCCAAGTCTGTGGCTCCCCAAGCATAATTGCGCATTAGTATTACACCGTACTTGCTCTTCTTTTCAAAAGCGAACTGAGAAGTATATCCCAGCACTTTTCCGTTGTGCCCTACCACCGATATCTGATAATTATGAAATATCATGAAACCTAATCCATACTTATTTGGTAGCGGGCCTTTTTCGGTTTGCATGAGCTCAAGACTTTCCTTTGTAAGAATAGAATTATATCCCAAATTACAAATCATGAATTTAGCTAAGTCGTTTGGGGTTGTGTAAATTCCTCCATTCGGAACCTTATATCCGCGTCCATTATGCTCAGCTTTGGGCGATTCAGTATCAATTATTTCAGAAGGTCCGCCCTCCATCCCCAGGGCTAATTTTGTTGTCAGGTCTTCAGGTATTACATAAAAACTGTGCCTCATCTTCAATGGGACAAAAATCTCATCCTCCATCAATTGCACGAAAGGCTTTCCAGTAGCTTTTGATAGAGCAAGGCCCAGAATAGCAAAGCCGATATTTGAGTATTCATATCTACTACCGGGATGACCTACGAAGTAGCAGGTTGGTATCGACGCAATAAGTTTCTTTTCCCAGTCATCAATACTGCCCGCGTCAGCATCCTCCAATTGTGGTTCTCTGCATAACCCCGACGTATGGCTGGCGAGCTGCAAAAAAGTGATCCTGGTTGAATCTGAATAACCACTCAATTTTTTTACTTCCGGGAAATACAATTCAACAGGGTCGGTCAATTTAATTGTTCCATCTTCAACCAATTTCATCATTAAAAAGGCAGTGAAAGATTTTGAAATTGATCCAGCCCGGTAAATTGTGGTGGTGTCAGCTAGAACTTTATTCTCCCTATCCGCATAACCGAATGCTTTCGACCAGATAACTTTATTTCCACGTACAATCGCAGCCGAAATACTTCCATCAATGCTGTCCTTACTTAAATCCTTTCGAAGTTCGCTTTCAAATTCACTTACAATTCCTTCTATATCATCCGTCCCTAATTCTCCATTTGAATCGGTGACCTTGCCACAACTAAAATATCCAAGGACAAGAATTATAAATAAAATGGATTTCATCTATGCGCTGTATAAATTTCACTATAGTAATATAACAATCGAATTAAATAGCGCATATATATTGTTTGTGGCTGTATGGCTTTATCTCCCTTTTCATTGCCGCCCCTCGTCATGACGTAAAAAAATTGGTGTAGTTATATGTGTAAATTATCAATAAAGTCCCCTATTACATCATAAAGTTCTTTCGGGTTGTCGTAAAAAATGAAGTGGTCACTAGCGGAAATTTCCTTAATGTTCATATCATTCTGTAAAAGCGTTGGAAGATATGAAAGCGATCTATTTGCCTGTCCGTAAATGAATACTCTTGGAATTTCCATTGTTAGATATTGCTTCAACAAATCTCCCGTTGCCGAATACTCCACGGTTTGGAAACTGTAATTATAATATGACTTTACATCAGTATTTAATTGCAAATTATTGGCAATTATATGATACCCTGTATTGCCTCTGCCTTTCATATCGATAATAGTTTCCTTAAAAATTTGATTTCTAAAAGTATTATAGTCATAGGTGACTACTTTACTCGAAAACATACAGTCTTCGGGCATTAAATTCCCCTCTATGTTTATGTATGCCTTTACTTTAGCATATCCACCTCTTTTTAAGTAGAGCAAAGTCGTTAGCCCGCCCATGCTTGTCCCGCAAAGTATAAATTTTGTGATGTTTAGTTGTTCAATGAAAAGCGAAGTGATCTGGGCCAGGTCGTCAATATCAAGAGGAAAGTCATCATAGTATGTCGAATTACCAGTACCGGGATTGTCAAGGCAGATGAGTGTGTGTCCCGCCAATGAGTTCGTTTTGCATGACTCCCAAAAGTTCTCTTTTGCACCGCCAAGGCCATGAATGAATAAAATGGTCTCCTTCTGTCCTTTGCGAAAAAAGTACTCTATACTGAATACTTTGCCTTTATATAAAATTTCGATTGCTCTTATTTGTGGTGTTTCCTTTTTCACTTTTCGAATTGATTTGCCTTTCAGATTGTAAATCACTTTTGTTTACTACTGGAAATCGCTACGACTCGCTTTCCTTGTTAGTTGGGAATTTTATCCGGCTTTCGAATCCCCATTCGGGGTGTTGTATGTTCGACCTTCGCCTCGGGCAAGTCTGGATTCCAACAGATGTCACTTCTCAATCAGCCAAATAATACCACCAATTAGTATGATTAGTGGGGTAATTTCCATAGTTGCCTTTTATGCCTTTTTGCCCCAATGTATTGTAAACCACCACTTCGGTAGCATACCAGTGCCAGAGTCTCTCAAAACTGAGTTGGAATGAGCTGTTATGTTTCTCATATTGATAAGCTCTCATGCCCATGAGATTTGGTGTTGGAATCTCTTGAATATACTTTCCCTTCAAGGATTCTAAATTTTCGGGGTATTCGCCGTTCTCTGTTTTGTATCTTTCAATTGCTGCAATAAGGGGTTGAGTCCTTACGATAGTTTTTTCACGGGTTAAAGCTGCTATTTTTTCAACCGCAAATTTGGAAGTGAGTATGGCAATAACAGGAATCAAAACAATATATAAAGGTGCGGGATTGAACTTATAGTCAGTCTTCTTTTTGAGTTTTTGAATACGATAAATGAAAAAGGCCATGACTGAAATAATGATTGGAAAAGGCATGATGCCTAATGTTTGACCGCTGAGGATGGTTCTTGTTATTTGTAATGGCAAAAACACGAAAACAGGGATCAGCGCCAACCACGACGGATAATAGCCGTTGGTCCAACGGTTGAGTCGTTGACCGTTTTTGTTTCGCATTTCGATGATGAGCCAAACCAACCCAAAGGGCACAAAAGGCAAACCAATGTATCCGAGCACTTGAGCAAATTGAGAAATGCCATGAGCAAAATTGTTACTGGAACCTGGTAAAAACGGTGCAACAGAAGCTACTGCAACTAAAAGAACCAGGAGTAAAAGTACTAGCCAGTTTCTCGGTTTCATTGTATTACGGTTTATATTGAAAATAAGACTGGGTTTTGCAATTGAAAACAAATCAGCATACAATCGCCTTCGGGCAATCTTCAGTCCGCATTTTTTCAAGTCAATCTGATATTTTTCGAGGAAATCGCCTTCAATTTCTTCTTGAAATTCAGGGTGAACAATGATGCGTAACAATGTTCTCACCCAACCTGGTGGTTGTTCTTCAAACTGATCCATAATTCAATCCAAGTTTTGGCATCGCTTCCCAGAGACTGTTACGGTGTTCTCTGTTTTCAGCCGCTATTTTTTTACCCTTGGCGGTAATGGTGTAGTAGCGTTTGCGTTTTCCGCCACGCTCTTTGGTAGCTTCGCCAAACTGTGATGTTACCCAGCCTTTGTCTTCCATCCGTTTGAGTACCGTTTGTGCCGCACCTATTGCTACCGACCTGCCCGTTCGTTTTTCCAGCTCTTCGATGATGCCGATACCATAAGCCTTGCCATTCATTATGCCTACGATTAGAAGTATCAACTCTTCAAGTTCTCCCATTGTTTTTTACTACGAATATAGCAAAAATATTGATATTTACTACTTTTGTAGTAAATATACTCGTGACCGTTGCACGTTGATCAATTGGCTTTTAAGGGAGCTTTGCCAGTTAGTGTGTTAAAGATTTGAGAAGCCGTTCTGGAATGTCTTGAGTGTTTCAAGAATGAAAAAATCTCTTATTGGATGACATGCAACGCTAACATACTATTATCATTCAGCATATCTTCGTTCAACGTTCTATCAGGGGTCTACCCTGTTGCGTAAGAAAGTATCTCTTCCCGGCCTTTGGATCGGAAAACTTCCATTTATTATTAACTTTTTCTGTTCCTTATTTTTCAATTGCCTTATTTGGTCACTCGTTTGCTTCAGTGTCACTGAATATCAGGAATATTAATAGTAGCCTCATACTTTTTTAACAGGTTTGCGCTAACGCTAATATATGAGCATGGCGGGCTTTTCGAAGTTGGATCTGCCTACCGTTACCAAGCGTAGAACGAAGATAAATATTTACAACTGTAACCGACCCCCCTATTGATCATATGCATTGCTAGCGGTTCGTTGTTATTGTCTGTCCACTGTGTAATTCAGTTCAGTTACCCCGCAAGCAAATTGTCGGGTAGTAGGCAATAGTTTTAGTTTAATTTTGTCCTTGATGTCTGTGAACAATGGAATGCCTCGTCCAAGAATAGTTGGATTAACAAATAGCCAGAAGCCGTCAATTAAGTTCAGTTGAATAAGTGAATGGGTTGCCGTCGGGCTACCAAAAAGCAAGATCTCCTTACTCCCGCCATCGCGGGATTGTTTTATTTCATTTACTCTGTCCGGGAGGTTATCGCTAATAATTTTTGTGTTAGTCAGACCCGAGCCTTTCATCGTTTTTGATAAAACAACTTTGTGAACATTGTTATACCATTTTGAATGTTCAACGTCGTGCTTGCTCGCTTTCGGCTTGTCCCCTGCGGTAGGCCAGTAATTTTCCATCATCTGATAAGTTACTCGTCCATATAATGCGGTGTCGCCTTCGCTTATCCGCTTACCGACATAATCAAAAATTTCCTGATCAATTTTAACCCAATCCAGTTCTCCGTTCAGTCCTGCTACAAAACCGTCAAGGGATATGTGCATAAATGAAATTAATTTTCTCATATGATTTTGATTTATCTATTCATGTTCTCTCATTAACCAAACGTTTAAGATAGTTTTCAAGTCGATTTAAAGTTTGCTTACCACCTTCAATGGCATTTACCTTTTTATTTAATTCCTCAATAATTGCTTTGGACTTAAATATTGACTTCATGGTCAGCAATGTTTTT
>Ga0111538_10012995_pt1 | contig 10982 bp, 12 predicted proteins | sample SoiMethybrSBSTD1_FD_79669 | JGI IMG/M metagenome (GOLD analysis project Ga0111538, IMG submission 79669) | Bulk soil microbial communities from a Populus tree surrounding site in Tennessee, USA - Soil MetaG P. TD hybrid SBSTD1 (version 2)... | ecosystem: Environmental > Terrestrial > Soil >... | reverse complement strand
CGTCCCCTTCCACGAGAACCGTGTAAAGCGCGGTGATCATCCCCTCGCCGCCCGCCGTGCCGGCGCGCTCGAGAAGACGCGGAAGCGCCGCGAAAACCGAGGGTGGATAGCCTTTGGTCGCGGGGGGCTCACCGATGGCCAGCGCCGCTTCGCGCAGCGCCATCGCGTAGCGCGTGACCGAGTCCATCACCAAGAGCACGCTCTTGCCTTGGTCGCGGAAGTATTCGGCGATGGCGGTCGCGGCATGCGCCGCGCGGGCGCGCACGAGCGGCGGTTGATCGCTGGTGGCCGCGATGACGACCGACCGCTTGAGCCCCTCGGGCCCGAGCACGTCGCGCACGAACTCGTTGAGCTCGCGCCCGCGCTCGCCGACCAAACCGATGACGTTCACGTCGGCCTGCGAAGAGCGGCAGATCATACCGAGCAGCGTGCTCTTTCCTACCCCGGCCCCGGCGAAGATACCGACGCGCTGCCCGCCCCCCAGCGTGAGCAAGCCGTCGATGGTGCGAACGCCGGTGCAAAACGGCTTGTGAATGGGACGACGCGCGACGGCCGGCGGGGGCGCGGCGACCAAGGGATACTCGACGCGCGACACGAGCGGCGCCTCTCCGTCGAGCGGGTGGCCAAAAGCATCGACGATGCGTCCGAGCAGCTCCGGCCCCACGCGGATCTTCGTGCCGCGCTCGGAGCGAAAAACGCGAGCGCCGGGGTGCACGCCGGCGACATCGCCGAGCGGCGTCGCGAGAAGGCGCCCCGCGCGAAAGCCAGTCACCTCGATCTCGAGCTGGCCGCTTTCCGCGAGCACCTGGAGCGTGTCGCCTACCTTGGCCTGAATGCCCCCCACTTCGACGAGGAGTCCCACCACTTCCAAGACGACGCCGGTCGGCTGATGAACGGGGGCGGTTTGCGCGGCCGTGACGAAGCGCTCGAGCGAGATCATGTCAGGCCGAACCGCCTCGGCGCGCTAGGGAGCAGCGCTCGCAGCACGTTGTCGAGACGGGAGTCGACCGATTCGTCGACCTGACCGAACTCCGATTCGACGATGCACTGGCCGGGACCGAGCGACGGGTCCTGCAGCACTTCGCAACGCGGTGCGCGTCGCTTGAGCCGTTCGACCATCGACGCCAAGAGATCGTCGCGATCGAGAAAGCCGAAGCGAACGACGACGCGGTCGCGATCCCCGAGCGCCTCGATGCCCTCGGCGGCAAGCGTGAGGAGGATCTCCGGATCGAGCGAGATTTCGCGGCCGATCACACGTTTGGCGATGGTGGCGGCCAGCGTCACCAGCTGCTCTTCGGACTCTTCCAGCATCTTGCCGCGCAAGAGGGAAAGCTCTTCCACGCTCTGCTCGAGCGCCGAGATCGTCGCTTCGAGGCGCGCCATTTCGGCTGCTTCGGCGGCGAGGAAGGCCGCCGGGGCGTGGTGCGGAGACACCCCTTCGAACGAGCGGTCCGGCGTCTGCGGAAATGCCGAACGCGACGCCTGGGTCACGCTTTCCGCCTGCCCGAAAGAGAGGGCGCGCGCTTCCATCGCTTGCACCATCCCGTCCGCCGTGGCGCCCATGCTCGGCGCGACCGAACCGCGCTGCGCGGGGTGCGTCGAGGGGGAAACGGGCAAGCGCTTCTCCGTCGTGGGAGCGTTGTTCGGGGGGGCCGGCGGCGCGCTGGTCGCTGGCCCTGGCGGCCCCGATCGCGACGAGAGCCACCCGGACAAAGTGTGCGGCGTAGTCTGCTGCGTCGAGACCCACGCCGGCACCGGCTTTTTGACCTGAACTTTCTCCGCGAAGATGGCCGGCTTCACGCGGCGCTTTCCGCCGCCGCGGTTGTCAGACCATGTCATCGCCATCGCCCCCCAGCGAGATGCTGCCTTCCGCTTCGAGGCGCAATGCCGCCTCTACGATCTCGCGCTGCGCCGCCTCGACTTCCGTCAGGCGCACGCTCCCCAGGTTCGAGAGGTCATCTTTGATGTACTCGGCCGCGCGCGAAGACATGCTGGCGAAGATCTGCTGCTTGAGCGCATCGCTTGCCGTCTTCAGTGCCAAGACGAGCCGATCGTTCTGCACTTCTTTGAGCAGCGTTCGCAGCGCCTTGGGATCGAGCGACTTCAAATCCTCGAACGAATAGAGCGCGCGGCGAATTTCCGCGGCCACTTCGGCCTGATCTTGGTTCAACTGCCCGAGCATCGTCGCGGCGGCGGTCTTGTCGAGCTTGCGCACGAGCCCCGCTGCGCGCGCCACGCCGTCGACGGACATCGACGCTTCTGCCTCGGCCGGCGGCAGCTCGGCCGAAACGGCTGCTGCAACGCCGTCCAGCATTCCGGCGGGCACTTCGGTCATCGTCCCCAAGCGCCCCAGCACCTGCGGCTGAAGCTCCGTCGGAAGAGCTTCGAGAATGCGCGCAGCGCGCTGCGCTTCGAGTTGGGAGAGCAGCGCCGCGATGACCTGCGGATGCTCGTTCTCCAGCACCGAGGCCACCGACGTGGGGGGCGCCAGCGCGAGTCGCTCCATCCCCGATTGGGGGCTGTCGACGAAGATCTCCTGCGAGCGCGTCTCGCCGAGCGCCTTCTGCGCGAGGCGCCGCAAGTAGCTCACACCGCCGCGCGGAACCGCGATCGCCTCTTGGCTCCGTTCGACGAACTCACCGTACACTTCGTCGAGCGCCGTGGTGGGCACGGCGCGCATCATCACCGCCACCTCGCGAAGCTTGCGCAGCTCGGCGGGCTCGAGCTCCGCGACGATCGGTGCGGCGGCGCTCTCATCGAGCGACAGGAGCATGAGGACCGCTTTCTCGGGACCGGTCAGGGGCATCGACAGCGTCATGAGCGAAAACCGTGCCCGAAGACGTCGCCGGCGAAGCCGTCGATGTCTTCAGGCACTCCCCTCCCTTCGGGGGCTCTGCCCCCGGCCCCGCCGGAATAAATCCGGAACAGGGCCCCACTCCCGCCGGGCCTCCGGCCTGGGAGATACCAGCGATATTCGGCTGCATTGCATCAGCTGCCCGAGCGCGCGCCGGTGTTGGCGCTCGAAGGCGCGTTGAGCCAAGTCCGCAGAATGACGGCCGCGGTCGCGGGATCCTTGGCGGCAATCTCGAGAGCACGCGAGCGAACCACTTCCGGCTCGGCGCGCGGCGCCTCGGGGAGAGCGGGTGCCAGCTGACCCGATGGGAGCGCCACTTCCGGAGCTTTGGCGCCGGGGAGGCGCGCGACCGTCGTCTTGACCGGCGGCTTCTTTCGACGGCTGAGCGTGACGACCAGCGCCGCGAGAAACGCCGCGGCGAAGCCGCCGAGGATGTAGTAGCCCTTCTTACCCATGCCGAAGAGACCAGAAGGCGCGGGGCCGAGGTCCTGCGTGTCGGGCGTCGCGAACGGCGCGCACGCGATTTCGAGCATGTCGCCGCGCTCGGTGCTGAAGCCGACCGCGCCCTTAACGAGCTCGGCGAGCCTGTCGAGCTCCGCCTTGTCGCGCGCGATGAACTCCTTGCCGCCGGGGGTGGCCTTGTAAGCGCCATCGACGAGCACCGCGACCGTCAACCGATTGACGCGACCAGCCGGTGTCGTCGTCCGTTCCGTGACGCGATCGACTTCCCAGTTGCGCGTCCAGCTCGTGCGAAAGCCATTGCCGCCGCTGGTCGGACCGGCCACAGGGGTCGCGGTGCCGTCGGGGAGGTTGCTCGCCGCGCCGGGCACGCCGGCGACGGTCTCCGTCTGCGGCGTGGAGCGCTCTTCGGTCTTTTGCTCGCTGCGGAGCGCCGTTTTGGCCGGCTCATAGTGCTCTTCGGTGCGTTCGTGCGACGCGCCGTCGAGCGAAAGCCCAATGCGGACATCCGCGTGGCCCGAGCCGACCACGCGCTCGAGCAGCGCGCGCGCCTGCTCTTCGAGGGACGACGCGAGCTCGCGCTCGCGGTCCTCTCCGTCGCCGCGCGCCAGATTGCTGGCCCCCGCGGCCCCTTCGCGCGGGCGATGGAGCATCGTGCCGTCGGCGCTGACGATCGACACGCGATCCGCTGCCAAACCCGGCACCGCGGAGGCCACGAGATGAACCACGCCGGCGACTTCCCCCTTACCGAAGGGGCGCCCGGGGCGGAGCTTCAGCACGACGGACGCCGACGCTTCCTGTTTGTTCATCGCGAAAACGCTGTGCTCCGGCATCACCAGGTGCACCCGCGCGCCCTGTACGGCCGCGATGTTGCCGATGGTCCGCGAAAGCTCTCCCTCGAGCGCGCGGCGGAGGTTGATGCGCTGCTCGAACTCGGTCGCGCCGAGGTGCGACTTGTCGAAGATCTCGAAACCCACGCCGCCGCCGCGGGGAAGCCCCTGCCCCGCGAGCTCGAGCCGGAGCTCGTGCACTCGCTCTTCGGGGACGCCGATGGCACTGCCCCCCGCCTCAACGCGGTAAGGCGCCTTGAGCTCTTTCAGCTTCGCGGCGATGGCCGACGCGTCTTCCGGAGTCAGCTCGGTGAAGAGATACGTGTACGTCTGCTGCGTCGCCACGAACGAAACGGCGAGCACGCCGACCACGACGCCGACGACGACCACGACGAGCGACAGCCGCCGTGCGAGCGAAAGTGAGGCCCAGAAATCGCGCGCTTGCCTGAGCAGGGAGACAACGACGTCTTTCAAGATGCTTTCCCCTCGCCTACACGCTCATTCGCCAGAGATCGTTGAACGCCTCGACGAGCTTGGTTCGCACGTTGGAAACGAGCTTGAGCTCGATTTCCGCTTCTTTGACGGCGATCATCGTCCCGTGGATATCGTCGCGCGCGCCCGCCGCGAATGACTGCACGGCGTGCTCCGCGGCGACACCTTGCGTGTTGGCGTGCATCACGGCCTCGCTCAGCATGTCGCCGAACGGAATCGCCGACGCTTCGGAGACCGTGGGGCTCGCTTCCGAGCGGAGCGGCAGCCCCTCGTGGGGCTGCAACATCGGCAAGCCGACGATAGGACCGACGCCGCTCATCGACCGATCCCGAGGGCCGACTTGGCCATGGCTTTGACCGACTCCACCGAAGTGACTCCCGCTTCGTACGCGCGCGAAGCCGTGATCATGTTCACCATTTCTTCGACGACGTTGACGTTGGGGTACCGGACGTAGCCCTTGGCGTCGGCGTCAGGATGACCGGGCTCGTAGACGAGCTGCGGATCGCGCGTGTCCTGCTGGATCCGTTGAACTTTGACGAGCGAGACCGCCGATTCGTTGGGCGCCCCTACGAGCTCGCCGTTGAGCTGCGTCGCCTGAAAAACCGGGTCGAGTCGCTTGTACGGTCCGCCCTCGGCGGTGCGCGTCGTACGCGCGTTGGCGAGGTTCGAAGCGATGGTGTTCATGCGCGTGCGCTCGGCCGACAAGCCGGACGCCGCCACTTCGAGCGCGCTGAAAGCCCCGAGACGCATGGATTACAGACCCTTTCCGTCGCTCGCCGCGTAGGCGAGTGCCGCAAGCTCGGCCGTCGCGAGGGCCGAGGAGACGTCGTAGCGAATCTGGTTGGCCGCGAGCTTCGCAGCCTCGCGATCCAGCGAGACATAGTTGAGATCGTTGCCCGCGCCGGCTGACGGATCGTCGAACACGCGCCCCGAGCTCACAGCGGCGGGCGCAGCCCCGGGGATGTGTCCCACGTCGGTTCGCTGCAGCGCCACTTCGAGTTGGTTCTGGAACGGCGCGCCTTCGACGCGCTCGATGTCGCGCGGCACGTATCCCGGCGTGTCGACGTGCGCGATGTTCGACGCGAGCAAGTTGTGACGCTCGAAGTGATAGTCGAGCGCCGAATTCAATGGAGCGAGGGCTTTGAAAAGATCCGACACGCCGAATCACTCAGCAGCATTCGTGCCACGGCGCTTCCGCACCGGACGATCGAACGCGCATCAGGCAATTCCCGATTCGTCGATCAGGGCGAAAAGCACCGCTGAGTTTTTAAGTGTCCGCGACGTTGTCCGTTCGGCATGCGCAGCGAAATCGTCGTAGTCAGCACTGACCCTTGGGGGGGTCAATGCCAACCCCATCGACGAAACTGCGCTGCGAGCGATTCAGCGCGAATTTGTGGCTCGAACTAGCCGCGCGTGGGGTGGCGAATGACTCACGTCTACAGGCGCCAAATTGCTGGCGATCCCCGTTGACGCCAAATTTCTCGCGCTTAGCGGCAAAGAGCTGACAGTGGCCCGTCGCTTGCTCAAGGGACCCGCTACCCAAGAGGGAGGATCCCATGTTGAGCGACTACCCCGGACAAGAACGAACCTTCGAAGTGAACGATCGAGCTTCGTCGGTTCAGCCGGCGGGAAGTTATCGGTCGGTGGCTCCGCAAGCAGATCCGTCGGCCCCGCGCCCTCGCAGCATGGCAAACGTGATTGGAATCTCGCAGCGAATGTTGAACGTCTATCACGTCGTCGATCGCGTGGCGGACACGGGTTGCACGGTTCTCATCACCGGCGAAAGCGGCACCGGCAAAGAGCTCGTTGCTCGCGGTCTTCATGAAGTGAGCCAACGCGCAGCCGGCCCGTTCGTGGCCGTCAACTGCGGCGCCATCCCGGAAGCCTTGCTCGAGAGCGAGCTCTTCGGTCACGTCAAAGGCGCGTTCACGGGCGCCCACGCAACGAAGCTCGGCCGCCTCGCACAAGCCAGCGGCGGCACGCTGTTTCTCGACGAAATCGGCGAGCTTTCCCTGGCCCTGCAGGTGAAGCTCCTCCGCGTTCTGCAGTCGCACGAGTACTCACCGGTCGGCGACACCCGCACGCTGCGCACGGACGTCAGAATCGTGGCGGCGACCAACGTGGACCTCGATCGCGCGGTCGCCGCGGGGAGCTTCCGCGAGGACCTCTACTACCGCCTCAACGTCATCCACCTGCACGTCCCCGCGCTGCGCGATCGCCCCGAAGACGTTCCCGTTCTCGTCGAGCACTTCTTGAAGCGCACCAACGAGCGACTCGGACGGAACGTAGCAGTCTCGCGCGCCGCCCTTCAGCTCCTCGCCGATTGGAACTGGCCCGGCAACGTGCGCGAGCTCGAAAACACGATCGAGCGCGCCGCCATCCTCTGCCAAAATTCCGCGATCGAACCGAACGATCTCCCCGCCCGCGTCCGCGGCCTATCGACCAACCGCACGATTACCCCCGAGCTCCCCAACGCCGGCCTCGAGCTCCGCGCCGCAGTCGAAGCGTTCGAAAATGAGCTGATTCGCCAGGCTCTCGAGCGCACGGGTTGGAACAAGAACCAAGCCGCGAGACTGCTGGGTCTAAACCGCACGACCCTCGTCGAGATGCTCAAGCGCAAACGCCTCGGCACCCGCGCAGCGTAACAACGGCGCGCCGCGCTCAGCTTGCTGGTGGCTTGAGCTCCCCGTCTTCGTTTGAGCCTGGCTGTGGCCTTCTTCAGGGAAGGATTCACAGGGAGGAGCGGAGGCGGGGAGGAGATCGGGGAGACGCGTCCGCTCCTCCCTGTGAATCTTGCCCAGCAGCGGCGAGAGATGACGATCGGCCAGCAATTGCGAGCGCGGCGCACGTCAGGCGACGTCGACACACGGCTTAGGGTTGGCCCGGCAATTGCGATAGCTGGCCCGAGGCTCTTTTGGTCACGCTCTCCCGTCTCAACGGCAGCACAGTCGCAATCAATCCCGATCTCATCACGTGGATCGACGTGACCCCTGACACGATCGTGTCGCTGCTTGGGGGAGACAAGATCATCGTTCGCGAGTCGCTCGATGAGGTCATCGAGCGGGTGATTGCGTTTCGGCGGACGGTCGGACCTGCTTACACGAACGGCAAAGAGGGCGCGATTGCCTACCTCGACGCTCATCGCGCCGAATCGGGGCGGCAGCGTACGGGGCGCAGCACTCCGCCCCCTCCGCGATTGAGCACGCCGCCCCCTCCGCGCGGCGGCGTACCTCCCGAGGGGAAATAAGCGATGGACCTCGGAACGATCCTCGGTCTCTTGCTGGGCGTCGGGATGATTCTCGGCGGCAATCTCATGGAGGGGGGCAAGCTCAGCCAGATCTTGCAGCCCACCGCGGCCATGATCGTCTTCGGCGGAACCATCGGGGCCACGATGATCCAATTTCCGCTGCGCACTTTCTTGCGCGCGCTGAAGGCGGTCAAGGCGGTTCTGGTCGAGCCGAAACACCAGGCCGCAAAGCTCATCGAGGATATCGTCGGCTTCGCCACGATTGCGCGCAAAGACGGCATCGTGGCTCTGGAGAACCACATTCCCGAAGGCACGCATCCGTTTCTCCGCCGCGCCTTGATGATGGCCGTCGACGGCGCGGATTCAGCTGCCATGAGGCTCGCTCTCGAGACTTCGATCAACCAGAGCGAGGAAGAGGGGGAAGACGTGGCCAAGGTGTACGAGACCGCCGGCGGCTATGCGCCCACCATCGGCATCATCGGCGCCGTGCTCGGGCTCATCCAAGTCATGAGTCATCTCTCGGACATCGAGAAGGTCGGCGAAGGGATCGCGACGGCATTCGTGGCGACGATCTACGGAGTCGGCTTTGCCAACATCATTTGTCTCCCCCTGGGTGGTAAGCTCAAACTCCGAAACCGCGAAGCCATCGCGGTGCGCGAGCTGATGCTGGAGGGGGCACTCGCCATTCAAGAGGGGATGAACCCGAAGCTCGTGCGCGAACGGTTGTCCACGCTGGCGCAGGAAGCGGAAGCCGAACTTCTCGCCGCGGAGGGGGACCGCAGGCAGGAGAAAGCCGCGGCGTAGACGACCCATGGCCCGGAAGAAAATCAAGCAACCCGACCATGTAAGCCACGAGCGCTGGCTCGTCAGCTATGCGGACTTCATCACGCTGCTGTTCGCGTTCTTCGTGGTCATGTTCGCCGTCTCGCAAGTCGACTCCAAGAAGGTCGGCCGGTTCACGCAGTCGTTTCACGATGCGCTCGAATGGCAGGTGATAGGGCAGAGCAACGGGCATCGCGGGGGCGGAACCGATGTCATGGAAGTCATCCCCACGTTCACGAACGCCAAGGCGGCCAAGGCCGCGCGCGAATTCGAAGAGCAGAAAAATGTCATCCGGCGCGGGCTCGTGAAACGACTCGGCAACGGCCCGATGTTGGCGGGGCTCAATATCCTCGAGGCGCACGGCGAGCTCGTGCTCCGGCTCCCCGAAAAGCTCATGTTCGATCGCGGCGAAGCGATCTTGAGACCCGAAGGGGGCGAAGCGCTCGTCGCCATCGCCGACGAGCTGGCCGAACGGCCGGTACGCGTGCGCGTGGAGGGGCACACCGACGCGACCCCCATTCACACGCCGCGCTTCCCCTCCAATTGGGAGCTCTCCCAATCGCGAGCCATGGCCGTCGTTCGATTTTTTCTCGAAGACGGCAAGATCGCGCCCGTGCGCATGGCCGCCGCAGGTTACGGCGAATATCACCCGGTCGCCTCCAACGAGACGCTCGAGGGCAAAGCGCAAAACCGCAGGGTCGACCTCATCGTCGTGGCCGATTTGGAAGGCGCGAGCGAAGAGGCGACGCCCGGTTCCAAGAGCCACCGCGCGGAGGGATCGCCCGAGACCGACACCGGTGCCGAGCCGGAGACGAGCGACCACGTGACGCCGGAATTTCCGTCGAACGGCGCATCGGAGACAAACCGATGACGCGATGGACCGTCAGTCTGGCGACGCTGATCGTCATGTTCTTCTTGGCGCGCTCTGCCGCCGCCCAAAAGCTCGTGACCGAGGGCGGGATAGGTCTCGGCACTGGGCTTCAACGCAGCGATCTCATTCAAGAGGGGCTGTTCCAGCGCGCCCGAACCCGCGTCGTCGTTCCCTTCACGTTTCGCAGCGACGAAGACATGTCGCAGGGAATCGGCGTGGTCGGGATCTTCGAGATCGAACCCAAAGTGGGACTAGGGCTCGAAGCGCGGTACGTGCGTTGGCTCGGCAAGGCATTTTCCGGATTCGTCGGCGTGCCCGCCATCATCGCGCCAAAGACGCTGGTCGGCGTCGATGTCGGCGTCGATCTCGAGATTCCCCTCGGAAAATTCGGCATCTTCCTAGAGCCATCGCTCGCCGCGGTACCTCTCGGAACCGATCTTCCTGGCGATCACGTGCTCCTGTGGGCTCTCGTTTCAGCGGGGATCCATGCGCAATTTTGAGATCGACAAGAGACGCCAGTCCGGCCCCCGCACGACAGCCGCGCACGGTTTCGCGCTGATAGCGGCCATCTCCGTCGGTGCGGCGGCATTGGTCGGCTGCGGCACATACGGCGATCCGTGCCTGCGCACCACCGATTGCGGCTCTGGATTCGTGTGCGTGGAAGGGAAATGCCAGGTCGATCTCGGCGACAACCCGGCCGACGGCGCCCCCACGAGCGACGTCGTCGTCAGCGGCGACGCTCCGACATCGGGCGATGGCGCGATCGATGTGAACCGCGACGCCAGCACCGACGCGAGCGCCCCGGAAGGGGGCGCGCCTCCCCCGGATTCCACGGGCTCCGACACACCGCGGGACACCGGCGCCGACGGCGATGCTCCGGAAACCGCGTCGCTCGATGCGCCGCGCGAAACGAACGACGTAGCGGAAACCGGCGTATCGCTCGACGCGAACGATGCGCGCGCCGCAACTGACACAGGCGGTGGAAACGGCGATGCTTCCAGCGACGTGCGCGCCGACGGCGACTCCGGGAGCGTCATCGATGTGACGCTCGACCCCTTCGACGCTGCAGGCTGAAAATCGAAGTCCCGCGCCTCCTCTGGCACCAACGATGCATTGTTGGTGGGCTGGAGGAAGCATGTTTCGATCGCTCCATATCGCAGCAACCGGAATGGCCGCGCAGGAAGCCCAGCTCGATGCCATTTCCAACAACCTCGCCAACGCCAACACCGTAGGGTTCAAAAAGGTCCGCGCCGATTTCCAGGACCTCCTCTACGAGACGCTGCGAGCGCCGGGAACGGCGGTGAGTGCGCAGAACACTTCTCCCACCGGACTTCAGGTAGGTAGCGGAGCGCGCATCGTTCGCGTCGAGCGATACGCCGGTTTCCGCTACGTCGTTCGTTTCGCGCG
>Ga0111538_10012993_pt1 | contig 10984 bp, 9 predicted proteins | sample SoiMethybrSBSTD1_FD_79669 | JGI IMG/M metagenome (GOLD analysis project Ga0111538, IMG submission 79669) | Bulk soil microbial communities from a Populus tree surrounding site in Tennessee, USA - Soil MetaG P. TD hybrid SBSTD1 (version 2)... | ecosystem: Environmental > Terrestrial > Soil > Tree... | reverse complement strand
TGCACCATCCCGACCCCGTGTCCCCAGCCGCGACCCACCGCGAGCGCCGCGTCGGGTCCGGAGGTCATCGTCATCCATCCCGAAGGCAAGGTGACCGGGAGCGGGGACGGCGGGTAGCGGCCGGGTTCGAGACACGGACCCCAGGTGTTGACCGCGTCCCGGAAGGTGGGCAGGTCCATCGAGCGCTGCCGGCCGCCGCCCTGGACGGTCACGGTGGAGCCGTCCAGCCGAACGCCGGTGACCGGCCGGTGCGCCGCCCACTCGCCGGCCTCGTGCAGGAACGTCGCGACGTCGTCGAACGGGATCCGCACGCGCCAGTGCGACACCGGCGATGCGCCGTCGTCGCGTTCGACCACGGGGCGCAGGTAGGGGAGCGGCGCGCTGCCGAAGACCTCGTCGTTGCCATAGGTATGGCCGTTCGAGGTCGAGAAGTAGACCGTGTCGGCGGGCCGGCCCTCGTACAGGAGCACCTGCCCGGTCGTGCGGCGGACGGCGCCGAACCACCGGCGCACCCCGGGGTCGAACGGCACCGGGATGCCGCGATAGACCTGGCACGAGGTGGTCGCGCAGATGGGTGTCTTCAGCGTCTCGCCCTGCGCGCCGCCCCAGTCCGTGGACGCGAGCGCGTAGCTCCGCGCCGCGATCGCCTGCGCCTCGAGCGCGGCGCGCGGCCACGACGACGGCACCTCGGCGATGCCCTTCAGGTACTCCTCGAACGCGAGCGTTACGGTGAGCGAGAGCGTCCCGTCGTCCGCCCGGCGGACCGAGAGCGTGCCGGGGTAGCGCGCCGCGAGGCGCGGCCGGTGGTACCGAACGCACCGTGACTCCACCTTCGGGTACGTCCCGTGGACCAGGAGCGTTCCGCCCGCCGGGGCCTCAACGCGAGCGGTGTCGGCCGCGGGCTCGGCCACGGGGGACGGCGAGGACGGCGAGGACGTCGAGGAAGGTGAGGAGGGCGCCGTCGTGCCCGGACGCCTCTCGGTCGGCCGTCCGGACGCACTCGGGACCGGGGTGCCGCCGGTTGTGGAGGAGCAGGCCGTCGCGAAGAGCGCGAGGATCGCCAGGACGGTCGCCGTTCGGGTGCGCCGGGTCACGCTGGCACGCTATCAACGACTCGGAGATCGACCGTTTGCCGATCCCGGCTCCCAGGAGCGAGGATCGGCTGGTGGACGCGAAGGCGCGCCCGTGAGCGTCACCGAGATCCCGGAGCTGCGGATCGACCTCGCCCCCGCCGCCGAGGCCGTCGCCCGCGGTGGCAGGCGCCTGGCCGACCTGCTGTCCGGTGCCACCGAACCCGAGCGGGCCGTGAAGGGGCTCGAGTGGACCCTGGGTGAGCTCGCCGCCCACATGGCGGCCCGGACGGCGCGCTTCGCCGCGTACCTGGACGGCTCCGCCACGCCCCAGGGCGAGATCGCCGACATCGGGGCCGAGAATCAGGCGGACCTCCGGGAGCGGCGCGAGACGCCGTTCGCGGATCAGGTGGCCGAGCTCCGGAGCAACGTCGAGGCCTTCGTCGGCACGACCCGCGGCCGGCTCGGCTCGGACCCCTTCCCCTGGTACTCCGGGATCACGCTCGACGTGGCGACGGGCTCGGGCCTGCTGCTGGGCGAGCTCGTGGTCCACGGGTTCGACGCCGCGCGAACGATGGACGCGGCCTGGCCGATCGCGGCCGAGGACGCCCGAACGATCCTGCGGGCCGCCGCGGCGCTCGCCCCCTGGTACGTGGACCCCGAACGCACCAAGGGCGACCGCACGACCTACCGGGTCTCGGTCCGCGGCGGCCCCGCGTTCCGGATCCGGATGCGGGACGGGGCGGCGTCGGTCGAGCCCTCCGACGGGCCGGCGGACTGCACGATCCGGGCTGACCCCGTGATGCTCCTGCTCCTGCTCTACGGGCGGATCGGCCGGACACAGGCGGCGCTCCGCGGGAAGCTCGTCGCCACCGGCCGGCGGCCGTGGCGAGCCCTGCGGTTCGAGCGCTCCTTCCTCCCGCCGTGAGCCGCCCTCCCGCCGTGAATCGGCCACGAGGGCCGAGGAGGCCCGGATCATGTTCGGCCGAGCCATCCGACCACCCGGTGTAGGCTCTGGGCCGTGGACGAACAGCGGATCGTCGTCACCACGAACGGCCCCTACCGCGTGGAGGGCGGCGTCCCCGTGCTCCGCACGGCGATTGTCGAGACCGATCTCGGCGAGCCGGTCGCGTGGGACGAGGGTCCCGCGTTCGAGCCACCGACCCAGGGCGTATACGAGATCTGCCGTTGCGGACGATCCGCGACCAAGCCCTTCTGCGACCGGGCGTGCGACACGAACGGCTTCGACGGGACCGAGGTGGCCGACCGCGGGCCGATCTCGGCGCGGCGCGAGACGTGGGAGGGCGAGGAGGGCTACGTCCTGTACGACGACCTGTCGCTGTGCACGCACGCGGGCTTCTGCCGCAACGTGAGGACGGGCGTGTGGGAACTGGTCGAGGAGGCCGACGACCCCGAATCGGCCGAGCAGTTCAAGGCGATGGTGAGCCGGTGCCCTTCCGGACGGCTGGCCTTCGCGATCCTGCCCGACGCCGAGCCCATCGAGCCGACGTTCGACCCCTCGCCATCGATCGGGATCATGCCGGACGCGTCGATGTGGGTCCGGGGCGGGCTCCCCGTCGTCTCCGAGGACGGCACCCCGTACGAGGTCCGGAACCGTCAGACGCTGTGCCGGTGCGGCTTCTCGCGCAACAAGCCGTTCTGCGACGGGTCGCACAAGGACCGGGGCTTCGCCGACCCGGCGGACCCGAACGCCTAGACCGTCGGCTCGGGCTCCTGCTCCGATGTTACGTCCATGATCTCCCGCTCGGCCTGCTCGAGCGCCGCCGTGTCCACCACGGGCTCGACGTCGGGATCCAGGCCGGCCGCCCGGCGCGCGCGCCGGGCCCGCAGGAGGTCGTAGGAGGTCTCGAGCTCGCCCTCGATCTCCTTCAGCCGGGCACGCTGCTTGGCGGAGGCCTCGCCTCGAGACTCCCGGTCGAAGAGCTCGTGCTCCTCGTGCGCGAGCCGATCGATGTGCTCGATCAGCTCCTGGTCGTGGTCCACGACCGGGAGCCTATTAAACCTCCAGCGCGGCCGCGTCCAGCCGGGCGGATTCCCGAACCTCGCGGGCGTGCTCGCGGCCCGGGATGAACCGGTTGGCCACGAAGGCCGCGACGAGCAGGACGACCCCGGCCACGACGAGCGAGAGGCGGAAGCCGCTCATCCACGACTGGCGGAAGGCCTCGACCACCGCGCCCTGCTGATCCTGCGGCAGCGCCCCGAGCACCTTGGGGTCCAGGATCCCGTGCCCGGCGGTGGCCTCGACCGCCGCCTGTGACGCGGGCGCGAGGCCGATGGCCGCCAGCGAGGGGGCCAGGACAGAGCCGAGCCGCGTCGTCAGGATCGTCCCCAGCAGGGCGATCCCGAACACGCCACCCACCTCGCGCGAGGTGTTGGTCGTCGCCGAGCCGAGCCCCGCGCGTTCGGGTCCGACGGCGTTCATGACCGCCGCCGTCATCGGGGCCATCGTCGCACCGATCCCGATGCCCATCATCACGAACAGCGGCAGCATCAGCCAGTACGACGTGTCGACCGAGATCAACGACAGCCCCAGCAGGCCGGCGCCCGCCAGGATCAGGCCGAACGTCATCGGGATGCGCGAGCCGTGGCGCGAGGCGTACCGGCCCGCGTTGGGCGCGACGACGATGATCATCAGCGTCATCGGCAGGAACCGGACGCCGGCCTCGAACGCGCTGTAGCCGCGGATCAATTGCATGTACAGGGACATGAAGAAGAACGTGGCGAACATCCCGAACGACACGCTGAACGCAACGGTGGCGCCCGCCGAGAACGCGGGGATCCGGAAGAATCGCAGCGGCAGCATGGCCTTGGGGCTCTGACGCTCGAACAGCAGGAAGGCGATCGCGAGGACGACGAACGCGATCATCGAGCCGACGATCACCGGGTCGCTCCAGCCCCGCTCGTTGGCCTCGATCAGGCCGTAGGTCGCGAAGAACAGCGCGCCCGAGCCCAGCAGCAGGCCTGGGATGTCGAGCTCACGGGTGACCTCGGAGACCGATTCGCGGACGTTGCGCCAGGCCGCGAAGATCGCCACGATCCCGATCGGCACGTTGAGGAAGAAGACCGACTGCCACCCAAGGTGCTCCACCATGAGCCCGCCGACCGTCGGCCCGAGCGCGAGTGCCAGCCCCGACACGCCGGCCCACAGCCCGATCGCCTTGGCGCGCTCGTGCGGCGGGAACGTGACGGTGATGATCGAGAGCGTCCCCGGCATCAGCAGCGCCGCGCCGACGCCCTGGATCGCGCGGGCCGCGATCAGCTGCTCGGTGCTCTGCGAGAAGCCGCACAGGGCGGAGGCGATCGTGAAGATCGCCAGGCCCGACATGAAGACCTTCTTGCGTCCGTAGCGGTCGCCCGCGATGCCGCCGGTCAGCAGCAGCGATGCGAACACCAGGACGTATCCGTCGACGATCCACTGCAGGCCGCTGACCCCGGCATCGAGCTCTCGGCTGATCGTCGGCAGGGCGACGTTCACGACCGTGTTGTCGAGCATGGCCATGGCCAGCGCGAAACACATCGTGAGGAGGACGATGACCTTCTCGCGAGCGTTCTCGCCTTCGAAACCGAGCACGGCGAACCCCCTAGATGACGGCGGCAGAGGTTCCGGTCACTGTACCGGCCTCAGGCGACAACCGAGCCCGACGCGGAGATGTTCCCGCCCGGCTAGGCCCCGGAGGCGGCGTCGTGGGCGCGTTCGGCCAGGGTCTTGCCGGCTTGGAACGAGTCCCCCGAGAAGTCGAACAGGAGCCAGAAGACCTCCTGGTCCTGCCACATGCAGATCGTGCCGGACACCTCGCTCACGAGCGGGGCACATACGTAGCTGACGCCGTCGACCGTCTCGATCGTCTTGCGCGAACCGTCGAGCGAGGCCGCTCCGCCGATCCCCGAATCGAAGCCCGTCGCGAACTGGTCGAAGGCCGCGTCGGTGGTCGGCGCCGCGGCGTCCCTGATCCACACCAGCGCCGCGGTCGGCAGGCCCGCCCCGTACATCGCGATGTCGCCCTCGACCGCCATCGTGTCCAGCTGGCGGTGGAACGTGTCGACGATGATCTCGGTCTGCGCGTTGTCCATCCGGCTCAGTCCGCCGACCTGCTCGGGGAGCGCGACCGAGTCCTCGCGGCCCACCCACCAGGCCATGATGCCGATCCCGGCCAGCATGAACAGCACCACGGAGACGATGCGGCCGGCGCCGCCACGTCGCCTGGCCGGCGTCTCGAACGGCGTCCGGGTCCACGCAGGGGGCGCCGCCGGCATCCCGGGCGTCCACGGTCCACGGTCGGGCGGTGAACCGGCGAGCCCGGGCGGGGTCTGGTACGCGCCGAACGGTTGATAGCACTGCCAGCAGAACGCGGCGGTCAGCCCGTTTGGGGCGCCGCAGTTCGGGCAGGTTCGCTCATCCGGCTGCTGTGCCGGCGAACCGCTCGGCGTCGTGGGTGCCTGCATGCGCGGATGCCCTTCCGCAGCAGGTATCGGCACAGGCAACCCCCGGCTCAACCGCGGGCTGTCGGGAGGTTTGAGGCGGACTACGTGCGGCGGTAGGCGCGGATGCCCATCGCGTAGAAGAAAGCCAGGAAACCGGCCATCCAGGCGGCCGACTGCCACAGGAGGGTCCACAGCGACGGGACGTCTGAGAACAGCTTGCTGCTGCTCTCCGTGACGAGGTCGCCGAGCGTGAGCACCCGGACGAGGTTCACCCAGATCGTCACCGGATTGTTCTGCGCGATCGGTTGTAGCCATGAGGGGAACGTCTCGGGCGGGACGAAGGCGGAGCTGACGAAGACGAACGGGAACACGATCGTGAACAGCGCCGCCTGCACCGCTTCGATCGTCTTCAGCGTGAGCCCGGCGAAGGCGGACACCCAGGTGAACACGTATCCCACACCGACGATCACGCCGAACGCGAGCAGCGCCTCCCACACGCTTGTGTGGATCCGATAGCCGACCAGGTAGGCGACGACCAGCATCAGCACCGTCTGGAGAGCCACCGAAGCGGTGTCGGCTGCCGTGCGACCGGCCAGGACCGCCGAGCGTGCCATCGGCAGCGAACGGAACCGATCGATGATGCCTTTCTGAAGGTCGTCGGCGAGTCCCACGCCCGTCTGCGTCGCAGCGAAGATCCCGGTCTGGACGAAGATTCCGGCCATCAGGAAATCGACGTACGACACGTTGGCCGGGAGGATCAGTTCGAACGCGCCCCCGAACACGAAGACGAATAGCAGCACGAACATCACGGGCTGGATCGTCGAGAACACCAGCAGGTCCGGCTTACGCACATACGTGATGAGGTTCCGCCGGGTGATGACCCACCAGTCTGAAACCGTGTTCGCGAGGCGGCCGGGGGTGCGGAGCGTCTCGGTGATGGCGCTCATACCTTCTCCTTCTTGCGATCGCGGCGCTTGGACCTGCCGCCGTCCTCGGAGGGCTGCTCCCCATCGGCCTCCTCGGCCGCGTGGCCGGTGAGGGCCAAGAAGACGTCGTCGAGGGTCGGTCGCCGAAGCCCCACGTCGGCGAGCTTGATCCCTTCTGTGTCGAGCCGTCGGACCGCCTCCGTCAGGATCGCCGTTCCGTCCGTGCCAACCGGGACGTTGATCTCGCCGGTGTTGTTGTCGACGTTGCCTCCCCCCGGTCCGAGGCCTAGCACCGCCCCGGCGGCCTCACCGGCGCGTGATCGGTCGGCGACACGAAGCGCGAGCATCTCGCCGCCCACCCGGGCCTTCAGCTCATCCGAGGTCCCCTCGGCGATCACACGGCCCCCGTCGATGACGGCGATCTTGTCGGCCAGCCGGTCGGCCTCGTCTAGGTACTGGGTAGTCAGCAGGAGCGTCGTTCCCTCGGTGACGAGGTCTCGGATGATGTCCCACATCTCCAACCGCCCCCGCGGGTCCAGGCCCGTCGTGGGCTCGTCCAGGAACAGCACGCTCGGCTTGCCGACCAGGCTCGCGCCCAGGTCCAGGCGCCGCCGCATGCCGCCGGAATACGTCTTGGCCACGCGGTCGGCAGCGTCTGCAAGCTCGAAGCGCTCGAGGATCTCCCGCCCGCGCCGCTTGGCCTCCGCCGCCGGCACGTGGTACAGCCGGCCCACCATCTCGAGGTTCTCCAGGCCGGTCAGGTTCTCGTCCACCGCGGCGTTCTGGCCGGCGAGGCCGATCACGTGCCGGAGCTCCTCCGCCTGCTTGACGACGTCGTAGCCGGCGACGGTGGCGCGCCCCTCGTCTGGACTGAGCAGCGTGGTGAGGACGCGAACCGTGGTGGTCTTGCCTGCGCCGTTGGGACCGAGCAGGCCCAGGACCGTGCTGGGCGGGACCTGCAGGTCCACGCCCCGCAGCGCCTCCACCTTCCCGAACCGCTTGGCGAGGCTCTCGACGACGATTGCGGGATCGGTCATGGAGCCGGTCATCCTACCCGCGACGTCAACCGCGTCACCCGTGCCGTCCCAAGCCGTGCAAGCCGTTCCTCCAGTCGCGCATGTCGTGGAGACGCTCCCCGCGCCTCGAACTCATCGGATCGCTCCAACTTCCGCGGGGTCGGAGCCGGCCACGACGGCTCGACGTCAGAGCCCCCTAGCCCTCGGAGATCGCGGACATGATGCGTTGTTGCCCAGCCTCGAGCCGACCGATCTCGGCGGCGTCGATCCGCAGGCTCCCGTATCTCACGTCCTCGTAGGCGCGGGTGAGCTCGGCGAACGCGTCGGCGCACGACGGAACCGCGTCGGCGACCACGGGCGCGAACTCGGCGGGCGTGCGCCAGGGCTCGCGGACGATCTCGCGACGCCGGAGTGCCCACAGGGCCTCCGCGTACCAGCGCCGAACCGTGTCTGCTGGCGGCTCGCGCCGGAACCGGGGCCGGGGGGACAGGGGCTCGACCGCGGGCATCGGCGCCTCGGTCTGGGTGCCGACCGCGTTCGGCTCGGGTTCGGCACCTGCCGGCGGACGGAAGCGCCTGATCGCGCGGAAGACCGCGTAGCCGATCGCGGCGAACACCAGCAGGCCCAGGATCCGCTGCACGAGCGTCTCGCCGGCGGCTCGTTGCTGGTTGAGCGTGCGGCCGAACTCCCCGTTGCGGAGGTTGTTCAACAGCTCGCGTACCCGGTCCGGATCGATCCCGAGTCGATCGACCAGCCAGAAGATCGGCCGCGCCGCCTGGGAGAACACCCAGGCCACGAACGAGGCCGCCGCGTTGGCCGCCGGCGTGACCCATCGCCCGATGCGGTCGAACACGCCGCCCTCGATGCTCAGCGCGACCGCGGCGATCATCACGCCCACCAACGCGCCGGTGGCGATCAGCGCTCGGCGGATCCATGCGGCCCGCACGCGCTCGTCCAGCTCGCCCGCCGCGCCGAACGACCACACGGTGCTCGCCCGGCTCGCGAACGCGGCCACGAAGAACACGGGAACGAACAGCAGCAGCGGTGTGTGCCACTCGCGCGTCGCGCCGGCCGCGATCAGCACCTCGAGGCCGAGCGCGAGCGTGAACCAGCCGAGCTCGGCGTGGATCGGCAGGCGCCAGTCGCGCAGCGCGAGCGTTACCAGCCGGAAGGCCACCAACAGGCACACGAGCACCGCGAAGACCGTCTTGTTCATCTCGCCGTGGCCGAGCCAGATCCCGGCCAGGATCGCCAGGACGGCCGCCGCGACCGCGACGTGGGGGGATGCCCGGAAGCGGCACGCGAGCACCGTCCCGCCGACGTAGACGGCCACGAACGGCACCGCGAGGGTCATCACGCCGACCTCCAGGCCCCGCGTCTGGGTCAGGACCAACCAGAGCGGCAGCACGATCACGCCGGCCTCTGCCAGGGCGGCGAGCGCGCACGCGCGCAGCTCGCGGGCCTCGGGCCGGACGACGTCGCCGCCCCACGACCGCATCACGAGGCGGCCCTCCGGGCGGCCTCGAGCGGCGACAGGTGGATCACGTCGCTCCCGCGCCGCCGCAGCACCTCCATCTCGTGCGAGAGGGAGGGGCCCGGGCGAGGGGACACGACGATGAACGTCGTCCGGCGGACCAGACGCCGGCCCACCTCGCGAAGCACCGGCCCGAGGTCGTTGGTGGGCTGATTCGGCATGCGCGCGAGGGCCGCGAACAGCGCCGCCTCGTTGCCGGCCGAATCCGATGCCGGGATCCGCAGGGGGCCGCCCCCGCGCCGCAGGTGGGTGTTGGCGATGAGCCCTGTCCGCCACCCGGCGTGGATCGCCTGGCGGGCAAGGTAGGAGGTCCAGCCGATCGTCTCCTCGGCCGTGTCGGGGTCGACGGCGTGCCAGAAGGGCTCCCCGTTCGAGACGTCGAGCGCGAACAGCACCTCGGCCGAGCGCGTCGGCTCGAACCGCTTGGTCTGCAGACGTCCGGTGTGGGCCGACAGGCGCCAGTGGACGTGGTGCATCGGGTCTCCGGGCTCGTAGTCGCGGACCCCGGCGAAGTGCTCGCGGTCCTCGAACAGCCGCACCGACGGAGCGGGCGCGCCGAACGGGAGCCGCCGCGCGATCCGCAGCGGGATCGCGACCCTGGGCTCGGGCATCACCAGGAGCGGGCGACCCGCCTCGGCCTCGAGCTTGACCGGGGCCAGGTCGAACGGATCGGAGGCGACGACGTCGACGCCCTCGAGCCAGTACTCGCCGCGCGTGGTCACGACGACCGGCAGCCGCAGCTCGACCTCGGAGCGGCCGGCGATCGACAGGCGCCGCCGGTGGCCGCGCAGGGCGGTCGGGTGCGGGTCGGCCTCGGGCAGCAGCGCCGGCGGGAACCGCACGAGGAGCCGAACGATCGGCAGTGGCATGCGCTTGTCGTTGGTTATCCGGACGCGGAGCGTGACGTCCTCGCCCACGAACGCCCGCGCGGGCTCGAACGTCACCTCGACGCTCACGCCGTTGAGTGCCGAGCGCGCCCACAGCGTCGTCGCGATCGAGATCACCGCGATCGCCGAGGCCCACAGCAGGACGACCATCTCGCCCCACGCCACCGCATACAGCCCGACGAGCCCGGCCACGTACAGCGCGATCTGCCGCCGTTCCGGCGTGTTCGTGGCCGGCCCCTAGGCGTCGAGCTCGGTCGGGACGGGAACCGACCGCAGGACGTCGTGCAGGATCTGGTCGGCGTCGCGATCGCGGATCCGCGCGTCGGTGGTCGGCACCAGGCGGTGTCCGAACACGGGCTCCGCGAGCGCCTTCACGTCGTCCGGCAACACGTAGTCGCGCCCGTCGAGCATCGCGTACGCGCGCGCCGCGTCGCCCATCTGCTCGATCGCCCGCGGGCTCGCCCCCACCGCGAGCTCGGGATGGTCGCGCGTCGCGCGCGCGAGCGTGACGACGTACGAGCGCACCGGGGGTTCCAGGCCGATCGAGGCGATCGCGTCGCGCAGCTCGGCGAGCGGTGGCAGGTCGGCGAGCGCCTCGGCGGGCAGGGTGCGTTCGGCGGGCCGGGTCTGGAGGATGCGCTGCTCCTCGCGCTCGTCCGGGTAGCCGAGCTTCACGCGCAGAAGGAAGCGGTCCAGCTGCGCCTCGGGAAGCGGGAACGTGCCCTCGAGCTCGATCGGGTTCTGGGTGGCCAGGACGAAGAACGGCTCGGGGAGAGCATGTGTCTCGCCGTCGACGGTGACCTGGCGCTCCTGCATTGCCTCGAGAAGCGCGGCCTGGGTCTTCGGCGTGGCGCGGTTGATCTCGTCGGCGAGCAGCACCTGCGTGAACAACGGGCCGGCGCGGAACTCGAACTCGTTGCTCTTCAGGTTCAGGACCGAGGTGCCGGTGATGTCGCTCGGCATCAGGTCGGGCGTGAACTGCACGCGCTGGAAGCGCAGGCCCAGGTACGTCGAGAGCATGCGGACGAGCGTGGTCTTCCCGACGCCGGGCACGTCGTCGATCAGCACGTGGTTCCCGGTCAGGATCCCGACCATGACCAGCCGCAAC
>Ga0111538_10012992_pt1 | contig 10984 bp, 7 predicted proteins | sample SoiMethybrSBSTD1_FD_79669 | JGI IMG/M metagenome (GOLD analysis project Ga0111538, IMG submission 79669) | Bulk soil microbial communities from a Populus tree surrounding site in Tennessee, USA - Soil MetaG P. TD hybrid SBSTD1 (version 2)... | ecosystem: Environmental > Terrestrial > Soil > Tree... | reverse complement strand
TATGGCTCAGAAGCAGCATTCAACCGGGCGTTCAAGCGGGAGTTTGATTGTCCGCCTGCGCAATTTCGCCGCAAGCGCAAGGCGGCGCGGATGCAACACTCTCAACAGCGCCGCCGGCACGGCTGACCCCATCACGGAGATTCCCATGGATATTCATCGCGACAAAAAGGTCGTGAGAAAGAAACAAGAAGGTTTTGAATCATGTGAACCGGGCACAAGCCACCGCAGAGACGCGGAGACACAGAGAACAGAGAAAGCAAATGCTCCCTTACTTTTGCTCTTCCAACGGTCCAAACGAAAATGTGCCGATACTGGTCAAACTGGAAACCAACCCTCATTGAAATTATGAATGACTACTCTCACGAGAAGCCTCTGCGTCTCAGTGATTTGAACTGTGGATCTCAGGATGAAGAACATTGTCGAATGTGTACCCAATTTCAGTGAAGGCCGCGATCGGGTGGTTATCGATCAGATCGTAACTGCGATCCAAACGATACCGGGACTCTTCGTTATGGACGTCGAGATGGATGCCGACCATCATCGTTCCGTCATCACGTTCGTCGGGGAAAAGGAAAGAATCGGAGAAGGGGCGCTGCGTGCCATTGGGAAAGCTACAGAACTGATCGACTTGAATCGCCATTCTGGCGCCCATCCGCGAATTGGCGCCACAGACGTTGTCCCATTCATCCCAGTTCGCGACGTGACGCTGGAGGAATGCGTCGCCATCGCGCGTCAAGTCGGTGAGGAAGCAGCCCGGCGTTTCTCCCTCCCCATTTATCTCTACGAAGCTGCTGCCTCGCGGCCAGAGCGGATCCAACTGGAGAACATCCGCCGTGGCCAGTTCGAGGGGTTACGCCAGGAAATCGAAAGCTTACCCGATCGCTTACCAGACTTTGGAGTTCCGCGTGTCCATCCCACGGCAGGAGCGACGGTCATTGGGGCCAGAAAATTTCTAATTGCCTATAACATCAACCTCAATACGCCCGATGTGACGATCGCCAAACGAATTGCCAAGACCATCCGCTTTTCCAGCGGTGGGCTGCCCTTCGTGAAAGCCATGGGCATCGACTTAAAGACTCGAAATCAAGCCCAGGTTTCGATGAATCTAACCGATTTCGAGCAGACGCCGATCCATCGTGTCTTTGAGATGGTGAAGCGTGAAGCCGAGGAACTCGGTGTCACCGTCGCAGGCAGCGAGATTATTGGACTCGTTCCCCAGAAGGCGCTGGAGATGTCAGCTGAGTTCTATCTTCAAATTGAAAACTTTCGCCCCGAATTGGTCTTTGAGAACTGCCTGAATGCCCTCCTGGAGGACACTCAGGAACTGGCTGCGATGAAGATTGCCGATTTTCTCGAATCAGTTGCTGCTACGAATCCCGTGCCCGGAGGGGGAAGCGTGGCTGCACTTGCCGGCGCACTGGCGGCAGCCTTGGGAAAGATGGCGATTGGATTCACGCTGCATAAGAAAGGATTCGAAAGTCATCAGGCAGGACTGCAGGAATTCCGTTGCTTGCTGGAGGATCGTCTGGCTGAGCTTCGTCGGGCGATAGATCGAGACGCGCAAGCTTACGCCCAGGTTGTGGCAGCACAGCAACTGCCCAAGAGCACAGAGCAGGAGAAACACGTCCGGGAGCAGCGATTGCAGGAAGCTCTGCGCAGCGCCACTGATGTTCCCATGCAGGTAGCGGAGCTGGCATCTCGTGTGATGCAGTCATTGCTGGATCTGCGACCCATTACCAATCCTCACGTGGCCTCAGATCTGAATGTGGGTTTCTGGATGGCCTTGGCTGCGGCAGAAGGGGCCCTGGACAATGTGTTGATCAACCTTGAGTCCTTGCCGGAATCCGAGTTCGTTGCCACTCGGAACCAACGCTATCAAGCACTCAAGAGCCTATTGAAGCAGCTTGGCACTTCGAATCTGTGACGCCTCTGCGTTCAGCCTTTGCATGAACACGCTCAAAGGCAAAGGGGTGTCCAGCAAACGCCACGCCAGGACTCTCCCTCCGGCAAACTCACAAGCGGGCCAGGCGGGTTTCCGCGTCGCCAAAGCGATCCAGCTTCACTCCCATCCGGTCCATGAGGGAAAGATATAGGCTGCACAGCTTGCGGTTTTCGTCTCCGGCGTACAGGTAGTCCAGCGTCCGGCCTGTTTCCAGCGTTCCTCCCAAGCCACCTGCCAGCACCACCGGCACTTTCATGTTGTCGTGCTTCCAGCCGGCCCACATGTTCGAAAGCCACAGCAGGCAGCAGTTGTCGAGCACGGTGCCTTCGCCTTCCGGCATCGCGTCCAGCTTTCCGGCGAGATAGGCTAGCTGGCTCAGGTGGAAGCGCGAGATACGTTCGTAGCCGTCCGAGAGGTCGTCATGTGAAGCTCCGTGGTGCCCTTCACGGACATCCAGGAATGGATAATACAGAGAGGAAAGGTCGCGAGCGAGAAGCAGCGAGGCGATGCGAGTCTTGTCGCTTTGGAAGGCCAGGCCGATAATGTCGCACATCAGCCTCGTGTGATCACGGAGGTCTTCCGGCAACCCGTTCTCGGGGCGTTCCATCTTGAATACTGACTGCCCCTGTTTCCTCGCGTGGTTTTCGGCTCTGTCTTTGTCGTTGCGCATGCGTTCGATGCGCTTCTCGACCTCCCGCACACTCGTCAAATATTCATCCAACTTGGCTTTGTCGCTTGCGCTGACCTTCAGGCTGAGACTCTCGGCGCGGTCTTTCACCCGGTCCAGAACGCTCTGGTTGCGGAGGCTGCCGCGGTTTTCGAACAGACTGTCGAACGCCAGCGAAGGATAGATTTCGTTCGGAACCGGCGAATCCGCGCTAAACCAGGAGATGTGCGAACTGTAAGCCATCGAAAAGTTTGTCTCGTGATAACCAGTCATGGGCTGCTCGCAGGCCAGCACGAGGCTGGATTGCGGCGTATCCTGCCCAAGATGTTTGGCGAGCACCTGGTCCATGGTGATGCCCGCCTTGACGATGGCCCCTTTTTGAATGGGCACGCCGGAAAGAAGGTTGCCGGTCTGTCCGGGGTGAATGCCCATGCCTACGGCAGGCTTGTTGAAAAGGCCGTTGATGACATTGATTTTCTTCTTCAGCAGTTCCAGCGGTTCCAGGCTCTTGCTCAGCTTCATCGCGTCGCCCGATCCCTTGGCCCACCAATGATTCCCGTTGATGCCGTTGCCCATGAACAATACCGCGAAGCGCTTCGGAAAGCCGGCAGGCGTCATTCCCGTGGTGGGCGTCGAACCCCAAACTGGAAGAGATTCCAACCACGGCAAAGCCATGCTGACTCCGACGCCACGGAGAAAGATTCGCCGGGAGATCCGATCGCGATGAGATATGTTCTTCATTGGTTCGCGCATAATGGTTCACCTTTCCTGCAAGGACACCATCAAGGTTCGATAACGGTAAACAAGGGAGATTTGCTATTGGTTATTGGGTATTTTCAATTGGCTATTTGAAGAAGCTTCTCGATCCACAAAATAGCAAATAGACGATAGGCAATCGACAATAACAAATGCCTTACCTGCCTCTCCCGGCGAGAGTTTGCCGCACTGCAGTTTGTTGTGCAAGGCCATCTTGCCCTCGTTTCGTCAGGAACTGAGGGCTTGTAACAATGCTCTCTACCAAACTGCTGAGGCGATAACTATTCGCGATCAATTTCCTCCGCGTCGCCTCGATTGTGGGTTCATCCGATAGCAGCAGGCTGCGTCCGAGAGCGTAAACGAGCATCTTACGACACAGGTTGTCGATGAAGTCGTTCTCACGATGTGTTCGTATGTAGTTGCGCAGACCATCGAAGCCGCTGCCTTCGCTGCCACCGGGAAAAGTGGCCTGAGTGTCTACGGGCCGGCCCGCCAGGTCTTTGGTCCGCCTCTCGCCGACAGGGCCATAGCCTTCGAACGCCAGGCCGAACGAGTCGAAGCGCGCATGACAGGAAGCACAGCTTGCGTCTTGACGGTGTTTGGCTAGCAATTCTCGCAGCGGCAAGTCCAACTTCGCCTCGTCGCGAGGTAGTTCCGGTACTACGGCGGGCGGTGGCGGGATTTCTTCGCCCAGCACCCGCCTGACAACCCAGTACCCTCGCTTGACTGGACTGGTTCTCAGCCCCGGCGCGTTCTTGGTAAGGAAAACGGACATCGGCAATAGCCCACCGCGCCCGTAGCGTGTTGCTTCCTCAACTCGAACCCATTCGTCTGACCGAACTCCGTCGCGTGGCATTCCGTAGTGTTCGGCCAGAACCGGATTCACGAACGTGTGATTGGCGTAAAGGAAATCGAGCACGGAGCGGTCATTGCGAGCCACGTCGACAAAGAACTGAATTGGCTCCTCAAACATGGCCTGTCGCAGATCGTTGGTGAAGGTCGCGAAACGCTCCCGGTCAACGGTATTGAGTTCCTCGAAGCGGCGAAAGTCGAGCCAGTTGCCAGCGAACTCCGTTGCCAGACCGCGCGCTTTCTTGTCTTTCAGCATGCGGCGCACCTGGGCGGCGAGCACTTCCGGCTTTCGCAACTCCCCAGCCGCAGCGCGCGCCAGCAGTTCGTCGTCAGGCATACTGGACCAGACAAAGTAGCTGAGGCGACTGGCCAGCGCGAAGTCCGACAGCGGACGAGCGCCGGGCGGAAGACTCGTGACGCGGGTTCCTCGCAACGCGCCGGATGGTGTTGTCTTGGCTCGCGGGGACAGATGCTGGCTGGCTTGTTGTTCAGTAGCAACATCGGTGTCCACAAGGTCCATCCGGTAGCAGAAGTCCGGCGACATCAGAATGCTCACCACGGAGTCACGCATGGCCTCTTCGTGGTCCAAACCACTCTTGTTGCGCAGCGAACGATAAAAGGCCAGTAGATCGGCGCGTTCACCCTGAGACAACGGACGCCGATAGGCGCGGGCCGCAAACTGCTGGAGCACCTCCAGGTGCCGGGGTTCGGACTCGATCCGCGCCCGCTCGACCCAACGAATGCCGACGTTCACAAATTGGAAGTGGTCTTCGATCGCTTGGACCGCTGTCTCGTTGGAACTCGCGCGAGCCTTGGCCAGGTAGGAATCCTTCACCTGTTGAATCATGACTTCGGAGGTAACTTCCTTGTCCGGGGGGCGAAGAGCGCCCGACTCAGGACCCCTTCCATGAGCTTCGCCGGCCTCGTTGAAGTAAAACTGGACGTAGGTTCGAATGTTGCCGGAAGCAACGAAGTCCAATTCCTGCCACAGCGCATCCAGTTCCTTTTGTCCCTTCTCGTCGAGGATCAGTTCGTAAAGAGGGAGGTCATCGCGGAAGTATCCCATCAGGTTGTGAAAGCCGGCGCTCAAGAGTCGTCCCTTGTCTTTCGTCGGATCCAGGTAGTTGCGGCCGCGTTCGGAAATGTAGAAGGCGTCAGGGAACACCGCGCAGAAGCGGGCGAAAGCAGCCTCGTAACGCGCTCGCTGACCAGCGGGAACACGGAGGTCAGGATCGTTCGGTAGCCGATTCCGCAGGCGCTCGGCAGCTTCTTCGTCCACAATATCGTTCTCCGCGGCGCCTTTGTTCTTTGGTGTTGAATCGGTCTGGACGATTCGTGCTTCACCTTCTACTTGCAAGGCGTCCCGATCGTAATCCATGCGGTGTGTGGCGTACTGCCGGTTCTTCCACATCAAGAAGGGCTGTGAAGTGGCACGCATTCCCTTTACGGTGAGGCCTGGGAATCTCGGCTCGAGTTTCCTCCGAAGTTGCACCACAAAGTCGCGCATCCGGTTGCAGCCGTCCCGGGCAAATTCCGGTTGGTTGCTCTTCGGCGCGGGCAGTTCCCGCCACATCGCCTGGAGTTTCGCTGTTGGGCCCACCTCTTCTCTTGTCCCTTCCAGCGTGCGCCAGACGGTAGCGAGATACTTGGGGCTGACTTTGCTCTCAGCGGCCAAGTCTGCCAGGGTTGCTTTCGGTTTGCCGAGAGCCGCGCGATGTTTGAAGCGCCAGGCGGTCTGAAAATAGTCGCTGTAGTCGATGGCTTGCCGCTGGTAGAAATTCACAATCTGACTGACGCAATATTTGTCGCGGTCCGTCTCGACCAACATCGGATGCGAAGCGAAGGCTAGGCCGTTCGGCTTCAGTACCAGATGATTAGCCACCTCGCGCGCGGCTTGGAGGTATTTGTTCAGGAGCGCGGGCGACATCGCCAGCGACTCTCCCGAATTATCAAAGCCAGCTGGATTGGCGGGATCGACCGGGAACTCCCGCGTCGGCCGGATGTCCACGCCCGTCAAGTCACGGATTGTGTAGTTGTACTCCGCATTGCTCAACCGGCGCGCCAGCACTAGGCCGGGATCCCCCGCATTCTTTCGCGCCTCGTTCTTGAGGACCGCATCGATCCAAGCGATCACCATTTGCCGGGCATCGGAAGCCGGTTGCATGGCCTGCGGGGGCGGCATTTGCTTTGCGGTGAGTTTCTCGAGCACCAGCGACCAATGACGGTGATCCTGAACAACGGCCCTCAGGTCGGAATGTTGGCCCAGATCAAACTGGGCCATCGGCTTCTCTCCGCTATGGCAAGCGATGCAATAGGTCATAACGAACGGACGCACCGTTTCCACAAAGCGGTGTTCGAGATCGAGTTCGGTGGGATCGGGCGTGGCCGCTCTGATGGTGAGAGCGCTCAGGAGCAGGAAAATAGCTGTGGCAGATGACCGTAGCATCGTTTTTGAGTAGGAAGTCGATTCCTTCTCGCTACTGATGTATCACCATTAGGCCTATCCTTACAATAGCTTGAGCCGGGCACGAGTCCTGAGGCTACGGTGTGAGTGTACGGTTTGGCGCTCAGGGACAACACTTGAAATCTTGACCCAAGTTGTTGGTTTCAGCTGCCCGAAGAGCCACGTTTTCGGCGTCAGGGCGCCGAAATCCCCTGGCCGGTTATGTGCTCTCAACCCAGAGTTTTGTGGGGACGGTCGAAAGGTGCGTGACGAAAGAGGGTTCCTGGATCAGTTCTCGCTGATGTCGGACAAACACTCGCCAGTTTGGCAAGCTAAAGTTCAGTACCCCTATTCCGCAGGCGGCAGGAACTTCACGCAGACGGGCGAGGGCGCCTGAGCGAAGACTCCGGACGGTTTCAGCCGGCCATTCTCAGGGTCGATCCGGCAAACCAGAAGCGTGTCCGAATCCTGATTGGCGATGGCAAGATGTTTTCCCGAGGGTTCGATTCCAAAATGACGCGGGGTTTTTCCACCCGAATTCTGCTCTTCAATGTATTTGAGTGTTCCTTTGTCCCGATCGATTCCAAATACCACGAGGCTCTCGTGCCCGCGATTTGAGGCATAGAGGTATTCCCCGGAAGGTTTGATTCCGATCTCTGCCGGGAAATTGGGGCCGTCATAATACGGTGGCAGTGTAGAAACTGTCTGGAGTTCCTTCAAAGCACCTGTCTCCGGAAGGTAAGCGAAAGCAGTGATCGTAGAGTCGAGTTCGTTGACGACGTAGGCGAAACGCCCGCCAGGGTGAAAGGTCAGGTGACGCGGGCCAGCACCGGGTTTAAGTGAAGCGAACGCGGGCTCACTCGGAGTCAGTTTGCCTTGCTCCGCGTCAAACCGATAGATCAGGACCTTGTCCAATCCCAGATCACACACCAAAGCAAAGCGATTTGCGGGATCGAGCGTCACGCAGTGTGGGTGGGGTCCCTCCTGGCGATCGGGGTTGACGCTTTTCCCGGTGTGCTGCACCACGGCTGTGGCTTCACCCAGCCGTCCATCCGGCCCAACAGGCAACACAGCCACGTTGCCGCCGCTGTAGTTCGCAACCAAAAGGTTGCGACCCTCCTTGTCTAACACCAGATGGCACGGGCCGGAACCCGTCGAAGAGCGCTGGTTCAATAGAGTCAGCTTACCCGTGTCAGGGTCAATCGCAAAAGCACTGACCGCACCAGTGGGTTTGCCCTCGAACGTCTGAACTCCATTTACACAAAAGAGCCGCCGGCGTTTCAGGTCAAGCTCGATGAACGATGGATTCGGTGTGTCCGCCGCCAGTCCAAGCGGAACCAGAGTGATATTCTGAGAGACCTCGAGATTCTTCGTCTGCAGCCAGAAGAGTTGGATGCCCTTGGAGGTTCCAGCATAGACCAGGGTTTCGTTCTTCGCGGGCCTGCTTTCGTTGGAAGTTTGTGGATCGGCGGCTGCGCAAAGCAACAGCACAATCACAAGAGATCCCAACGAAGCCCCGGAGATCCTGGAGAGTCGAGTCATAGCTCAAGGTGTTCCCGTCACAGATCCCGCCATCCAATACTCAATTCCCACTCAGTCCGTGGTTGCTTTGCGTCGTGTCTTCAGAAAGTCAGCCAAGGTCAGGTGGGTTCGCTGTCGGAATCGCTGCTCTAGAGATGGAATGTCTCCAACGGGCTCATCCAGTTCCATGCGCTCTACTCTGTGGAGTGGGTAGAAGACTGTCGCCAAACCGCTCTCTTCTTCCGAACCCCACTGCTTGAGCCATTCATCGAAAGCGTTCAAGTCCAGTCCGTGAATGGTAACGCCGGCGGGGTTGAGGTCGAGGAGTTGCCCCCATACCTTTTCCCGGGGACTGTGAAGAATGACCAGCACCGTCGAGTGAGTTTTCATGGGCGTGGCGCCGCTCGGGGAGCGATCTGATGTAGCCTGTAGGGGCGTCGTGCTTTCCGGTGCACCATCCGCAGAGTCTTCCCCACCAAACGGTAGTGGCGCGTTCAAGAAGTGAACGCCTTACCTGAAATCGTCAAATCATCAAGCTGAAAACCGGCGGGTGCGGGAAAGGTATTCCTCGGCCTTTTCCAGGGCCTTCTGCTCACATTCTTCCTTCGTTGTTCCTTCGGTTCTTGCGATGCAAGCGCCAGGCTCCACATTGTCGGCCTTGCAGAAATACTTGCCGCCCAGTTCATAAGAAGTGAGGCGCAGTTTCCAGCCCGCTACTTCCAGAAGTCGTTCGGAAAAGTTTGTCGGTTTCACGGTATTGCTCCTTTGGACTGATTGTCCGACTACAGCAAGTCCTGATTTCTCCCAGGCTGCGATACCGCCAAGCAGCTCGGAAACATTCGAGTTGCCGAGGCGCTTGAGGATACTGGCTGCAATCGAAGAACGATAACCTCCCGCACAGTGCACCACCACGGGCCGGTCCGAGGGGAGTTCTCCCACGCGCTCCTTCAGACGATTCAAGGGAATGTGCAGGCTCCCCTCGATGAACTTGTCTTTTCTCTCTTTCTCGGCGCGTATATCCAGCAACAGAGGAACAGCCGCCGAGGCCATCTGTTCAGCCAACGTGGTCGCGGCAATGCGTGGGGTTCGCGCGACGTGCTCTGGGTGTGACTCCAGGGCAGCCATGCCCTGATCCAGGTATCCACCGACATGGTCAAAACCAATGCGGCCGAGACGCGTCATTGCTTGTTTCTCGAGGCCAGGCGAAGCAACCAGCAGAATGGGTTGCTCCCGATCGAGCACCGTTCCTGCCCAGCTTGCGAACTGCCCGCTCAAGCCAATGTTGATGCTGCCCGCCAAGTGCCCTGCAGAAAACTCGGCCGGATCCCGCACGTCCAGGACTTGAGCGCCGGAAGCCATTTTGGCCAGCAGCTCTGCAAGCGGGAGCGGCTTCAGCACCTGATCCAGCGTCTGTTCCAGAGTCGCATGCTCCTTCGTGTTGAGGATTGCGTCATAAGTAAAATAAGGAGGGGCCTCCGGCTGTTCGGCCGTGACCATCTCCAGAAACTCTGTCTTGCTCATCGGCTGTAGCGCATAGTTGTACTGGCGCTGCACTCCGATGGTGGACACCGTTTCCGCGCTCAAGTTCTTTCCGCACAAGGAGCCTGCTCCGTGTGCGGGGTAGACCAAAGTTTCGTCTGGCAAAGCCAACAGTTTCGTGTGCAGCGAATCGTAAAGCTGGTCGGCGAGTTCAGCCGCAGAATAACCCAGCGCCGCTCGCAAGTCAGGGCGGCCCACGTCGCCAATAAACAACGTGTCGCCGGTCAGGACAGCATGCGGTGTGTGCCTGTCTCGTTTCAAGTCGTAGACGAGTAGCGAGATCGACTCGGGCGAGTGTCCTGGAGTTTCGAGAACAACCAGACGGACGTCACCAAATTCCAAAGCGGCCCCATCGGCGAGAGGTGTAAAGGCGTACTCGGCCTTTGCACGCGCGCTCAGGCAGATTTGGGCGCCGGCACGATTACGCAGCTCCAGATGTCCGGCCAGAAAATCGGCGTGAAAGTGAGTCAGGAAGACGTGGCGAATCGCTACTCCGTAGGCTTCGGCATCCGCCAGATACACGTCAATGTCTCGCTGAGGATCGATGACAGCGGCCGTCTGGCTGCCTTCGTCTGCCACGAGATAGGAAGCGTGAGCCAAACATCCAAGATAGTATTGTTTCAGGATCATGGTGGCCTTTGAGTGTGTCTTTGAAGCCTGGCGCGCGGGTGGCTGAAGGTCAGCCGGACCCATCGTCGTTCTGGCCAAGCAGTGCGAGCCGGAATCCAAGCTGGATTCTCGCCCGGCTTACTATTGCCGGGGTGACGTTCTTGCGCGGGAACCACGAAGCAAGCCACGCTGTGTAGCGTGTCAGGTTTTCTGACATTGTCTTGGCAGAACAAGAAAAAAAGGGAGGCTCTAGACCTCCCTCGATTGCAGGCTGGAATTGGCTACGCCTCCTCAGGCCGAAGCTGTGGCGGCGGCGCCCTTCTCAATCGCAGCACCAACCAAGTTGCCCCACTCAGTCCACGAACCATCGTAGTTCTTCACGTCCTTGTAGCCAAGCAGGTATTTCAGTACAAACCAGGAATGACTGGAACGTTCTCCAATGCGGCAATAAGCGATAATGGGTTTGGCCCCGGTGATCCCTTCGTTCTGATACAGCGCCTTGAGCTCATCAAACGTCTTAAAGGTTCCGTCGTCGTTGCAAGCCTTCGACCACGTAATGCTCCGTGCGCCTGGAATGTGTCCGCCACGCTGGCACGTCTCCGGCAAGCCGGGAGGAGAAAGAATCTCACCGGTAAATTCCGGACCGCTCCGTACG
>Ga0111538_10012991_pt1 | contig 10985 bp, 8 predicted proteins | sample SoiMethybrSBSTD1_FD_79669 | JGI IMG/M metagenome (GOLD analysis project Ga0111538, IMG submission 79669) | Bulk soil microbial communities from a Populus tree surrounding site in Tennessee, USA - Soil MetaG P. TD hybrid SBSTD1 (version 2)... | ecosystem: Environmental > Terrestrial > Soil > Tree... | reverse complement strand
TTCCAGGCGATGTTTGGTGTCCTTGCCTACGTGCTGCTGCGGCTGGCGTTCCGGCGCACGGCGCTCGCTGTCATCGCAAGCGTCGTCCTGCTGGCCCTGGTTCAGACCACGAATGTGCTGACCAGCGCAGCGCCGACATGGATCGCCGCGCTGTACCAGGTGATCGTGGTCACCGCTGTCGTGGCCATGGTCGTCCGCTACGGCCTTCTGGTTTCAGTCATCGTTACAGCGGTCGACGGCGTGCTCGAGAGCATTCCGTTGACGCTGTCCTTGTCGCATTGGACCGCGACGGCGTCCAACCTGACGATGGCGCTGGTGATCGGCCTCGCCTGCTTCGGCTTCTACGCGGCGCGGGCCGGCCAGCCGCTGTTCGGAAACTTCGACGTCAAAAGTTAAAATTTCAACTTTTCCGTTTTGACTTTGCCGTCGGTGGGGCCCGCCACGGATCCTCTGGCCACGGATGCTTCGGATATCGGCCGCGCAGTTCTTTCCTCACCTCCGGATAGGTGCGGTCCCAGAAGCTGCGCAGATCGCGCGTCACCTGTACCGGTCGCCCGTTCGGCGCGAGCAGCGACAGCACCACCGGCTCGCGGCGCCGGCCGATGCGCGGCGTCTCCGCGAGACCGAACAGCTCCTGTAGTTTCACGGCCGCGCCGACTGTCCCATCCTCGTGGTATTCGAGCCGGTGGTGGCGGCCACTCGGCACCGCCAGCCGATCGGGGGCGTCCCGTTCCATGTCCCGCAGGACGTCCGGCGCCAACGCGCGCGTCAGGTCGATGTCGTCGAGCCGCTTGATGCCATATGCGGCGGTGCGAACGGCGCTGCCGACATCGATGTCGTGTCCTGCGAATTTCAGACGCCTCAACAGCCGCCGATCGTCTTCGCGCGGGCCGCGGGCGAGCCACGCCTCGGCAAGAAGCCGCGCGCCGACCTCGGGATCCACGGCGACCGGCCGTTCACGAAGGACGAGCGCATCATACCGATCGACCGCGACGGCCCTCACCGACCCCGAGGTTTCGTCGAATCTGTGGACCACGTCGGCGCTGGTCGGCGCGAGCCAGTCGCGCTCGACGAGACTCGCCAGACGGATCATTGCGGATTGCGGATGTCGGATTGCGGATTGATTGTGGATTGCGGATTCAGATCGACGCACGTCCAGCGCAACCAGGAATTCGCCGTCGCGCACGCCGCTCTCGCGCGCGATTGTCGCGCCGGTGCCGGACGCGAGCAGGACGTTCGGCGATCCCGGCTCGCGGCGTTGTGCGACACGATCCGGATACCCGGACAGCACCGCGCGCAGAAACGCAGACTCGCTGAGGATTTCGGATTGCGGATTTCGGATTGCGGATTGGATGGTTGATTGAATGGCGTCCGCCGCGCGCTTGACGTGCCCGGGCAGAGACGACCAGCGGTCGATGACCGAGAGGAGATCGGAGGACGTGTTGGCCGTTCGTTCCGGCAACACGTGACGCTCCGACAGGACGGCACATGCCCGAGCAACGTCGCGGGCGCCATTCGCCGCCACCAGCATGCGCGCGAGCCTCGGATGAAGCGGCAAGCGTTGCACCTGCACGCCCAGCGCCGTCAATTGGACGAACCTCGTTGCCCCACCCGACCCACTCGACCCACCTGACCCACCCGACCCACCTGACCCACCCGACCCACTCGACCCACCTGACCCACTCGACCCACCTGACCCACCCGACCGTATCAGTCCGAGGCGCGCGAGAAGGGCGAGCGCGGCGTCGAGCGCCTCTTCGCGTGGTGGTTCGAACCACTCGAGCGTGCGCGGATCGCCGCCCCATGCGATCACATCCAGCGCCGTGCTCGCGAGGTCGATGCGGTGAATCTCCGGCTCGCGGCGCGGGCGAAGGCGATCGCGCGCATCCCATAGCCGCCGAACCACGCCGGGCGCGATGCGGCCGGCGCGACCCGCGCGCTGATCGGCTGCGTCCGCCGTGATGCGTTCGGTTTCCAGGCTGTCGATCCCGCGGTCCGCGTCGTAGCGGGCGACCTTGTGCAGGCCGCTGTCGACGACTGCCGTCACGCCGGGCACTGTGAGCGACGTCTCCGCGATGTTCGTCGCGACAATGACGCGGCGGTGCGGCGAGGGTCGCAAGGCGAGATCCTGCGCGTCGGCGTCGAGTGATCCGTGGAGCGGCACCACGTCCACGCCCGGCACGCTCTGCTGGATGTCCCGTGCCGCGCGGGCGATTTCCGCCGCGCCCGCCAGAAAGCACAGCACCTGTCCGCTGGTCTCGGGAAGCACGTCGGCCACGGCGCCGGCCACGGATTGCGTAGGCGTGTTGGCAACGTCCACAGCGTGGATGCGCCCGGGCACATCCACGACCGGGCAGCCATCGAGAAACGACGACACTGGCGCCGTGTCGAGCGTCGCCGACATCACAACGATTCTCAGGCCGTCAGACGCGCGCCAGGCCTGCCGCGCCAGCGCGAGCGCCAGATCGGCGTGGATGCTCCGTTCGTGAAACTCGTCGAGGACGACGGTCCGGAAATCCGAGAGCAGCGGATCGGTCTGCAGACGTGCGGTGAGGATCCCCTCGGTCACGACGAGCAGCCGCGTCTCGCTGGAAAACCGGCGCTCGAAGCGTACCTGCCACCCGACCTCGCGTCCGAGCGTCCAGCCGCGTTCGAACGCAATCCGGGACGCGATCGCGCGGGCGGCGACGCGGCGCGGCTGCAGCAGAATGACCGGCCCGTCCGCCATCAGCGCCGGCGGCACACGCGTCGTCTTGCCGGCGCCGGGCGCGGCGGTGACGACGGCCGCGCGCGATCGGCGCACGTGCTCGAGGATCAGGTCGATGTGCGAATCGATCGGAAGCGGATCGATCGTTATTGGCCTTGGCCCCAGAGCTGCCGGAGCCGGGCGTCGCGGCCGCAGCCGACGCGGTACCTCTGGTATGCGGCGGCGTGCGTCTTGTAGTAGTGCTGATGGTACGCCTCGGCCGGCCAGAATTCTGTCGCCGGCTCGATCTTCGTGAGCACGCGCTTGAACCGCCCCGATTGTTCGAGCGTGTTTTTCGATCGCTCCGCCGCCGCCTTCTGAGCGTCGTCGGCGACGAAAATGATGGGACGGTACTGTGACCCTGTGTCGCAGAACTGTCCCGCGCCGTTGGTCGGGTCGGTGTTGTGCCAGTAGGCGTCGAGGAGCCGCTCGTAGGGAATCTTCACGGGGTCGTAGACCACCTGGATCGACTCGGCATGTCCGGTGATCCCCATCTCCACCTGTTCGTAACTCGGCTTCTTCGCGGTGCCGCCGGCGTAACCCACGGTGACCGACACGACGCCCGGCAGCTCGTCGAAGACGTGCTCCATGCTCCAGAAACAGCCGCCGGCGAACGTGGCGGTCTTCGTGGCGGGCACCTGCGCACCCGCGTCCACGAAGAACGCAAAGGCCGCGAAGGCCGCAAAGATAAATCCTGCTTTGCGTTCTTTGCGCACTTTGCGTTCAATCGTCGTCACGCGTTCGCTCCAACGCCCACCGGACAGGTGACGCCCGTCCCTCCGAGCCCGCAATAGCCGTCGGGGTTCTTCGCGAGGTACTGCTGGTGGTAGTCCTCGGCGTAATAAAACTCTGGCGCCGGCACAATCTCGGTGGTGATGGCGCCGTAACCGGACGCCTTCAGGCGGCTTTGGAACGCGTCGCGGGTGCGCTCCGCGGCGCGTTGTTGAGCCTCGTCGAAGTAATAGATGCCCGACCGGTACTGGGTCCCGGTGTCGTTGCCCTGGCGCATCCCCTGCGTGGGATCGTGGTTCTCCCAGAACACCTTCAGCAGGTCGTCGTAGGTGACGACCTTTGGATCGAACACCACCAGCACCACTTCGTTGTGTCCGGTCATGCCCGTGCACACCTCGCGGTATGTGGCGTTCGGCGTGTGACCGCCGGCGTAGCCGACGGCCGTGCTGTAGACGCCCGGCACCGACCAGAACTTCTTCTCCGCCCCCCAGAAGCAGCCCATTCCGAACAGCGCACGCTGAAGGCCGTCGGGAAACGGTGGGGTGAGACGGTGCTGATTGACGAAATGCGTGTCGGGAACGGGCATCGGATCGGCCCGCCCCGGCAACGCCTCGGCCTTCGACGGAATGGTTTTGGGTTTTCCGAACATGTTGTGCCTCAGCGCTGAAACACCGCGAACATCGCGCCCTGCGGATCGACGAGGATGGCAAACCGGCCGGTCCCCGGAATGTCCTGCGGGCCGATCATGGTCTTGCCACCGAGCTCTTTTGTTTTGGACGCCGACTGGTCGACGTTGGTGACCTGGAAATACGGCATCCAGTACGACGGGATGTGCGCGGGCATACCGTCCGGCTTCGGCATCATGCCGATGCTCGGCGTCCCCGCGATGCTGAATTCCGTGTATTCCATGGGCGCGCCGGCCGGGCTGTGCTTCGGCGTCCATCCAAACAACTGGGTGTAGAACTTCTCGGCGGCCTTGGTATCGGAGGTCGTCAGTTCTGTCCAGCAGAGCGCGCCCGGTTCGTTCAGGATCTTTGCGCCGATGTGCTTCTTGGCCTCCCACACCTGGAACACGGCCCCGGTCGGATCCTGGAGGACCGCCATCCGCCCGACGTCCATCACGTCGAACGGCGGCGCGAAAACCTTCGCGCCGAGGCCTTCGGCCTTCTTCACGGACTCGTCGACGTTCTTCACGGTGACGTAGCTGTTCCAGTGCGGCGGCGCGCCGTGCTGTCGCTCCTCGGGCCGCATCGTGTACGCGGCGGCGACCTCCTTGCCGCGCATCTGGAACATCGAATACGTCTCGGTTGGGCCCATCGGCTGATCGTTGAGATCCCAGCCAAACAGCGCGCGATAGAAAGCGACGGCGCCTTTCTGATCCGTCGTGGCCAGCTCGGGCCAGGAGAATGTCCCAGGGGTGTGCGACGTGAAATCGGCCACGGTCAACCTCCTCGACGTAAATGATGTCAGGGCGCGACGTGCGCCCGGATCTGACGATTGAGACGGTGAATCTGGCGGCGGACGCTCTTGACTAGATCGTGATTCCCGGACTCGAGTGCCGAGTCGCGCTTCGCCTTCAGCTCGCGCATTTTGGCCTTGATGGCCGGCTTGTCGATACCGACCACCGCGTGGTGTTCGTGGGTATCGATCCCGAGTGCCTTGCACAGCGCGGGAAGCAGATGATCCTTGTTCATCTGCGAGAACCCTTGCACCGCGTCGTGCTGTTCGACGGTCTGCGCGATCTCCCGGAGCTCCTGGACTGTTTTCCCCTTCAGGTCGTGATACGTGTAAGCCACGGCCTCCTCCACTTGAAAACGATCAGTATAGCGTCAGGCTGCGATTGATCGCACAATCACCCTCGACATGAACACCCGATTTCTGACCGCTGTCGCGTGCGCCGGTCTGTGCGCTGCCGTCTCGTCAGGAGCCACGCCTGCCGCTGCCTCGCGGCCAGTGACGGTTGACGATCTGATGAGGCTGCGGGCCGTTCTCGACGTGCGCATCTCGCCGGACGGCGAACGCGTGGCGTACGTGGTGTCGACGCCGTCCCTTCCCAAGAACGAACACGAAGCGGCGCTGTTCGTTGTCGCCTCCACTGGTGGGCAACCCACACGGACCGGCGACACCGTCCGCATTTTCAACATCCCGGTGCCACGGCCTCAGCTGCGCTGGTCGCCTGACGGGACGATGCTGTCCGTCCTTGGCTTCGTGGGAACCAGGCCACAGGTGTTCGCAATCCCCGTTGCCGGAGGCACACCGAAGAGCTTGACCGCCGCGCCAGAGGGCGTGTCTGCGTACGAATGGTCTCCCGACGGCAAAAGCCTGGGGTACCTCACTCGCGATCCGATGTCCGCCGACGAGGAGCGGCAGCGGCAAGACCGATCGTTCGTCATCCGCGCCGACGCGCCCGATCGTCCGACCCGGCTGATGGTCCAGAAATTCGATTCGACCGAAGCGCCGGTGACGCTGACCCCGCCGATGCACTATGTCGACGGATTCTCGTGGTCGCCGGATGGCCGCGAGATCGCCTACTCCGCCGCGCCGCGCAGCGGATTCTCGGCACCCTACGAGACGCGCGTGTACGCGGTCGCCGTCCAGGGCCGCAACCCCCGCACGATCGTCGATCGCAAAGGCATCAATCAGGGACCGGTGTTCTCGCCCGACGGACGTCAGATCGCGTTCATCTCTACGAACGGGCGCACCGACATCATGTCGTCGCGAAGCCTCACGGTAATTGCAACCGCCGGCGGCGCGCCGCGGGTGTTCGTGATGGACGACGCGTGGGTCAACGAATTCGTGTGGTCGCGGGACAGCCGCTCGATCTACTTCCAGGCGAACGACGGCACGTTCGGACGCGGCGAGCGCATGTTCGACCAGCCGGTCGCGCGCGTATCGATCGATGATGGGCGGGCGGAGCGCATCGCATCGGGGGCGACCGTCGATTTTTCCATCAGCCTGAGCCAGGACGGCCGGCGGATGGCCTACAAGGCGGTCGAAGGACGGACGATGGGCGATGTGGTCGTGCTCGACGTCGCGAGCCGGCGCGCCACGAAGATCACCGACGTCAACCCCGAGCTGCACGATTTCGCGCTTGGCGACCTGAAGCCGATCACATGGCGGTCGTTCGACGGCATGGAGATCTGGGGACTGTTGCTGACGCCGTCCGGTGCGGCAGCCGGCCGACGCCTACCCCTTCTCGTCTACGTGCACGGCGGGCCCGGCGGCGGATTTACGCATGGCCTCTTCCCGCAGTTCATGCACATCGTCCCGCAGGTCGATCCGTACCCGACTGCGGCACTGGCGAGCGCAGGCTACGCGGTGCTGTTCCCGATGCCGCGCGGCGGCGCGGGTTATGGCGAGGCCGGCCAGCGCGCCATCGTCAACGCGTGGGGCGATGCCGACTACAAGGACATCATGACCGGCGTGGACGCGCTGGTCGCGCAGGGCATCGCGGACGGCGACCGGCTGGGCGTGATGGGCGCGTCGTACGGCGGCTACATGACCAACTGGATCGTCGGCCACACCGGACGGTTCAAGGCGGCATCGGCAGGCGCCAGCCTCAGCGATCTGGCCGACACCTACTACCTCTCCGAGGGCGGCGAGTTCATGGTCGATTACTTCAAGCGGCCCTGGGAAAACGCGGCGTCGTACGTCGAACACTCGCCGATGACCTACGCCGACAACGTGACGACGCCCCTGCTGATCCAGCACGGCGAGGCCGATCCGCGCGTGCCGATTGCCGGCGCGTGGAAGTGGTATCGCGCGCTGAAGGGCCGGGGCAAGAACGTCGAATTCGATATCTATCCGCGCGGTGGACACGTGCTGCGCGAGCCGATGCAGCAGCGCGAGCAGATGAAACGGAACCTCGAGTGGTTCACACGGTGGATAAAGCCATAGAACAAGTCTCAAGTTTCAAGTCTCAAGTCTCACTTGAAAATGCTCTTCGGCATCCTGACGTGGACACCCATGTTGGGTTTATCCACCAGCTGAGTGACCGCGACGTTGCCGGCGAGGCTCACGACCTGATACGCCTGGTGCTTCGTCAGTTTCTTCGTCGCCGCCAGAAAATCGACCATCTCCTGAATGGCGGTTTTCGTCGCCACCGTCAGATCCGGATCGGCCCCCATGGTGATGTAGTCGGTGGCGGTCTCCGCCCGTGGCCACGTCAGCTTCATGTCCTTGCGCACGGTCAGCTGCAGGCGGCCGCGCAGCGACGTCTCGATTGCGGTCTGATCCACTTCCCCGTCGCCCTGCGCGCCGTGCCCGTCGCCGACCTCGAAGAGCGCGCCGGGAACGAATACCGGAATGAACAACGTCGAACCGGCGACCAGCTCCTTGTTGTCCATGTTGCCGGCGTGCCGGCCTGGAGGGTTGCTGCTGACGCGTCCGAGGTCCGGCGCCGGGGCGACGCCCATGCTGCCGAAGAACGGACGGAGCGGAATCACGATGCCCGGTGCGTACTCCGACGTCATCGTCTTCCTGTCGATCGTCATGATCTTCGAGGTCTGGGACCGATCGCAGTTCTCGGGAATGAAGCCGCTGCAGCCGTTGTAGCCATAGTCGATCGCGAAATCGATCGACAGGATCTTCACCTCGAGCACGTCGCCAGGCTCCGCGCCTTCCACGAACACCGGACCCGTCAGGATGTGACCGCCAGGTCCTCGGCGATCGCCGGTTACCTCGGTGACGATCGTCTTGAGCGACGCCTGGATCTTGTCGTCGGGGACGCCGGCACGGGCGAGTCCGGTCGGACTGTTGGTCAGCAGCGTGTCGACGTCGATGATGTCGCCGGAGGCAATCCGCAGCGCCGGCTTCGCCTCGGCCCAGTAATAGCCGTACGCAACGGTCGCGGGCGTCGCTTCCAGACGGTGCGTTTTTGGCGTGCGGTTCTGGGCGTGGAGGAGGGGCGCAGCGAATCCCAGAAGTGCGCACACCGCGGCGGTTCGTATCGAGTTGGTCATGGTTCGCTCTCTCGGCGCCTCTCCGGGCAGCCCTATAGGGCTGCGCTACGAGCCGGACACGCTATCACAGCCCACCGGGCTTTCCCGCGAGCGCGGCGACGATAGCCTCCGGCGGCCCCTTCGACGCCAGTTCTCTCAGGCGTTCTTCGGGCACGCCTGCCACACGCCCGAGCACCATCCGTGCGAAGTACGCGTGGCTGGCCTCGTGCCACAACGCCATCTCAATCAGCGAATCGAGAGCATCGGCCTTCAGCTTTGCGAGCACGGCAGCCGTTCGTTTCGCCGTCAGCGCCTGCAGCACCATCGCGCTCTTGTTACGATCCGTCCAGATGCCTGAGCTGAGCATCTGGACGAATACGTCCGATGGGATCTGGCGGGCCAGCCGATTGGTCGCTCCCGCGAGGACGCCGATCGCGCGCGTCGCATTGTTCCGCACTTCGTCGTCGGGATCGCTCGCCGCTCGCGTCAGCGCGAACACCTGACGCGCCGACCGGCGTGCATATCCCAGCGCCTCGCTGGCAATAACGCGCTGCTTCGCGTGTCGCGAAGAGGCGAGGACGCTGAACAACTCGGGCTCGTGAGCGATGGCGTATCGACGCAGCGCCAACTGGAGAGATCGCGCCCGTGGATCGTGGCTGAGCGCGTAGCCCTGCGAATCGTCTTCGCGGGCCGCATCGCCTCCCTTCTTCACGGCCGCGCCGAGTGCCTCGCCGAGTCGCTGGTAGAGCTCTTCGAGGTCGGCCGACACCCGCGCGTCGCCTGCCGGCGCCGGACCGTACTCGAACGCCTTGAATGAAGCGCCGCGAAGGCCGATGAACAACAGGACGCCACCGTCCGCTCTGCAGCAAATCGCTGCAACGTCGGTGGGCTCGCTGCCGATCGCACGAACGATGGCTTCGCGGACTCGCGCCTTCGCTTCTTGTCCTTCCGGCAGCTCGTCGCCTTCATGGAAAGGCAGGGCGGCGCGAACTGCCGCGACGTCGAGCCGTTTGTGGCCAAAGAACTCGATCGTCGCAATCCGACGTTCCGCACCATGAAGCGGCCGCTGGCATGTGACCAGCGTCAGACCGGCGCAGACGCCGATCGCGTTGAACCACCGCATTCGCAAATTATCGGGGACGGAGCGCCGCAACGGCAGACAAAAAGCTCCGTCCCCGGCACGCGTCAGCGGCGGACGTACAACTGGAGGCGCGGAAACGTGAAACTCCCAGCGGAATCGTCGATCACGTTGATCTGGCAGGTATACAACCCGGGCGGCAGAGACGACGCGGGCACGTCGAACTGAAACACGGCGGTCTTCCTGTCCGGCGCCGTCAACTGCGTGGTCTCGACAACTGGCGTTTCGAACAGCCGCTGCCGGCCGCGAAAGAACGCGATGCTCGTGAGCAGCTTTACCGGCGTCGCCGGCTCGTAGACCTCGTAGTAGAAGTAGAGGTGCTGGCCCGCCGAAACCACGTGCGTGACGTTCGGTACCAGCTCGCGGCCGTCGCGCACGAGGGGGTTGCGATCGTTCTTCCGCGCGCCCGGTTGCAGTTGGGTGCCGACCACCACGGAGCTCAGCTTCACGGCGTCGCGCTTGACGTCCGGCACGACGATGTCCGTTTCGTACGAGCCGAACGCGCCGTCCTGGTTCTCCCGCACGACAACCTTGACGCGATATTTGCCCGGCGGCATCTCGAACCCGGTTTCGTACTGCACCGTCTTCTTGCGGATGTCGTCGGCCGCATCCGGCGAAAGCCGGACCGTATCGCGAATGCGCCCCACAGGGCGCCGCTGTTCGTCCCGCACGAGCCCGAGCACGTCGATCGACGCCTTGTTCTTGTCGGTCGTTTTCGTGATGGGCAGCTGATAACCGGGCACGACGACCGACAGCGGCACGAAGTATCGGTTGTCCGCCAGCCGGAAATAAGCGGTCGACACGTACGCGCTCAGATCGGTCGCGGAGAGATCGGTGGTGAGCTGGTCCTGCAGCTGCTCCTCGCGATCGTCCTTCGTCGAATGCGCGAAGTCGCGCGGCGCATAGTAGCCGGACCGATACTCGAGCTTCAGGTCGGGTTGTTTCAGCCGCACGCGGATGCGACGGAAGCGGCCATCGCGCGCCGGGTTCGTGCTCGAATAGCCGAGCACGTAGTACGCCGACGTGTCGTTGACGACGCGGTCGAACACTTGACCGAACGTATTCGAGTCGAAGAACGCGCGTCCGCCAGTATCTTCCGCCATGGTCGTCAGCGTCTCCTGCGTCGCGGCCTGGCTGGTGAACTGGTTTCGCGTCGAGGCGCCGGAGAAGGGTGACGTCCCGCGCCGGCTGCCCTGGGTCGCGTCGCCTCCCGGAACGAGCGCCTGCAGTCCGCGCATGTCGGCCGCATAGATCGACACGTTGGCACGATTGGCGCGATCCACGGTTCGCCGCAGCTGCACCTGGTTGTCCTGACCCTGCTGGCTCATGCCGCTGCTGAAGTAGATGACCGACTTCTTCTGCTCGATGCCGGCGAGCTGGTCGGCCAGCGTCCGCAGTGCCTCGAGCCGCCGATCGGTGTTGAAGATGT
>Ga0111538_10012990_pt1 | contig 10985 bp, 11 predicted proteins | sample SoiMethybrSBSTD1_FD_79669 | JGI IMG/M metagenome (GOLD analysis project Ga0111538, IMG submission 79669) | Bulk soil microbial communities from a Populus tree surrounding site in Tennessee, USA - Soil MetaG P. TD hybrid SBSTD1 (version 2)... | ecosystem: Environmental > Terrestrial > Soil >... | reverse complement strand
GGGCTCGACATCCGGCACAGGGCCGCCGGCTCGAATCCTGGAGAATCCAATGAGAGTGAGCGAGTGCATGACGCGGAACCCGGTGAGCTGCCGGGCGGACGACACGAACTCGGAGGCGGCGCGCCTCCTGTGGGAGAACGACTGCGGCGTCCTGCCGGTCGTCGACGATCAGGACCGGCTGGTGGGCATGATCACCGACCGCGACCTGTGCATGGGCGCCTACACGAAGGGCCAGGCGTTCGGGGATCTGCACGTGCGCGAGGCCATGGCGAAGGAAGTGCATCACTGCGAGCCGGTGGACGCCCTCGAGGACGCGCTCGACGTCATGGCGCGTCACCAGGTACGCCGCCTGCCCGTCCTCGACTCGAATCGGCACCTCGCGGGCATCCTGTCGATGAACGACGTCGCCCGCTGCGTGCGCGAGATGCCGAACAACTCGCAGCGCCAGACCCTGCTGATCGCCCTGGTGGAGACGCTGGCGGCCATCGGCGAGCCGCGTCCCATACGCTCGACTCGACAGCAGCGCGGGCACGCCAACCTGGCGGTGTAGAGCGGACGGCGGAGCAGGCGCGTCGACCTGGCGCTCCGGCTCCATGACTCCAGCACGACAGATCAGCGCGACGTGGCTCCGACGCGGTCCTTCAGCTCCGCGACGCCGGCCTGCTTGGCGCAGTGGACGCAGCAGTAGAAGGCGTCCGCCGTCTCGACGCCGTGCCCGATGATGCGGCAGCCGCAGTGCGCGCAGGTCGGCGCGAGCTTGTGGATGGCGCACTCGAAGCAGTCGAACGTGAGCTTCGACCCGCCCACCACGACCTCGAAGGCCTTGTCGTAGACGTTCCCGCACTGGACGCACGTGCCCATGCCGATGACTCCTGTCGTATTCGCCGCGCCCCCGCACGACGCGGTGCATCCGACGTGCCACACGACGTCCGTTGGTTCCCTGGCGTTGCTTCCCTCCCTTCCGCCTTTCGGTTCTTGCTCTTCTCCGTGCTCTCCGTGTTCTCCGTGGTTTGCTCTTCCTCATGAGAGAGCAAACCACGGAGAGCACGGAGAACACGGAGGGAGACAAGAAGGCACGAGGAAGACAGAAGGCGGGAAACGAGAACCGGCATGCTTCTTGAGCCCGGGCGCCCGTGTCGCTCGTTCCGCGCCTGATCCTCGCGCTCCTCGTGCTGGCCGTCACAGCGAGCGCGGGTCCGACGGGTGACGAGTTCTCGCTCGCGCTCCTGCGCCAGCGCGCGCGCGAGCTCAGCAAGCAGGAGTACGAGAAGCGCAGCGCGGACGATCTCCCGCGCTGGCTCGCCGAGCTCGACTTCGACGGCTACCGGCGCATCCAGTTCCGGCCGCAGGCGACGCTGTGGAGCGGCGACGCGCTGCCGTTCCAGCTGCGCTTCGCGCACCGCGGCTACCTCTACCGCCAGCGCATGCCGATCCAGCTCGTCGGCGAGACCGGATCCGTGGCCGAGGCGCGCTTCGGTCCGGCGCAGTTCGAGTACGGCTTCCCGCTGCCGGACGTCGTGCCCGACGACCTCGGCTATTCGGGCTTCGCGGTGCTGCTCCCCGGGCCGCGCGCCGGAACGTGGAACGAGATCGCCTCGTTCCTCGGCGCGTCGTACTTCCGCGTGACCGGCGAGGGCCAGCTCTACGGCGCGTCCGCGCGCGGCCTCGCGATCGACACCGCCTCGACCTCCGGCGAGGAGTTCCCCGAGTTCGTCGAGATGTGGGTGCAGCGGCCGCGGCCGGATGCGCGCGAGCTCGAGCTCTTCGCGCTGCTCGACAGTCCGAGCACGACCGGCGCCTACCGGTTCGTGCTCACGCCGGGGCCCGAGACGCTGGTCGACGTCGAGGCCTGGCTGAATCCGCGGCGTGCGATCGCCAAGCTCGGGCTCGCGCCGCTGACGAGCATGTTCCTCTACGGCGAGGAGCGCCTGCGCTCCTTCCATGACTTCCGGCCCGAGGTGCACGACTCGGACGGCGTCCTCGTCGCCGAGGCGGACGGCGGCTGGCTGTGGCGGCCGCTCGTCAATCCGGAGGGCGAGCACCGCGTGTCGCGCGTGCCGCTCGACGACCCGCAGGGCTTCGGTCTCCTGCAGCGCGACCGCTCGTTCGCGAGCTACCAGGACCTCGAGGCGCGTTACGAGCGCCGCACGAGCTACTGGGTGACGCCTCACGCGGGCTTCGGCGCCGGGGCGCTCGAGCTGGTCGAGGTGCCGTCCGAGGCGGAGCACAACGACAACGTCGTCGTCTACTGGACGCCCGAGCACGCGCCCGCGGCGGGGGAGGAGCTCGCCGTGCACTACACGCTGTCGGCCTTCCTCGACGATCCCGAGCGCTCGCCGCTCGCGCGTGTCCGCGCGACGCGCGTGCGGCCTCCTGACGAGAAGAGCGACGCGCCGGTGCTCTTCGTGCTCGACTTCGAGGCCGCGGAGGACGGCGCCGGGAGCGAGTCCGGTGACGAACCCGGAGCGCTCGTCGCCGACGTGCATGCGAGCACCGGCGAGCTCGGCAACGTGACCCTGCAGCCCAACGAGCCCGCGGGCGGACTGCGGCTCGCGTTCGAGCTCGCCGGCGCGGGCCGCGAGCTCGTCGAGCTGCGCGCGACCCTGCGCCGCGCCGACGCGGCCGTCTCGGAGACATGGCTGTACCGCTGGCAGGGACGCTGAGCGCGACGGCCGGCCGCCGGCGCCTGCGCGCGCGCCGGGTTGCGCTCGCCGTCCTCGTCTTCGCCACCGTCGCCGCCGTCGCGCTGCGGCTCGCCGCGATGCTGTGGGAGAACGGCACGACCGCGATCGAGCTCGCGATCCTCGCGCTGTCGACCGTGCTGCTCGTGCCGATCGCGCTCTCGTTCTGGATGGCCGTCTTCGGCTTTCTCGTGGAGCTGCGCGGCGTGGATCCGCTGGCCATCGATCTCGCACGCATCCCCGTGCGCGGTCCCGCGCTCGCGCGCCGGACGGCCATCGTCATGCCGGTCTACGACGAGGAGCCCGCGCGCGTGCTGGCCGGCTTGCGCACCTCCTACGAGTCGCTCGAGGCCACCGGACGGCTCGCCGACTTCGACTTCTTCGTGCTGAGCGACACGCTCGACCCGCAGCGCTGGCTCGACGAGGAGGTTGCCTTCACCGCGCTGCGCGACGAGCTGTCGCGGCCCGAGCAGCTCTTCTACCGCAACCGCGCGCACAACGTGGACCGGAAGGCCGGCAACATCGCCGACTTCTGCGAGCGCTGGGGCGGCAAGTACGAGTGCATGATCGTGCTCGACGCCGACAGCGTGATGTCGGGCGCGACGGTCGTGAAGCTCGCGCGCGCGATGGCGCGTCATCCGGACGTCGGCATCATCCAGGTCCCGCCCGTGCCCGTGAACGCGCTCTCGCTCTTCGGGCGCTTGCAGCAGTTCGCGGCGCGCGTGTACGGTCCGACCTGGGCGGCGGGTCTGGCGTGGATCTCGGGCGGGGAGGGCAACTACTACGGCCACAACGCGATCCTGCGCGTGGCGCCGTTCGTCGAGCACTGCCGGCTCCCGCGTCTCTCCGGGGAGCCACCGCTCGGCGGTCCGATCCTCAGTCACGACTTCGTCGAGGCCGCGCTCATGCGCCGCGCCGGCCATCGCACGCACCTCGCCGTCGGACTCGGCGGCAGCTTCGAGGAGTGTCCGCGCACGCTCATCGACTGGGCCGCGCGCGACCGGCGCTGGTGCCAGGGCAACCTGCAGCACGCGCGCCTCATCGGGATGCCCGGGCTGCACCCCATGAACCGCGCGCACCTCGCTCTGGGCGTGATGGCCTATGCGTCGGCGCCGGTGTGGCTGCTCCTGCTCGTGCTGTGGACGGCGGAGTCGCTGCGCGGCGAGCTCGTGCCCCACCGCTACTTCCCGCCCGGCGGCGCGCTGTTCCCGGTGTGGGAGATCTCGACGCGCACGCAGGCCGAGGTACTGCTCGGAGTCCTGCTCGCTCTGCTCTTCGTCCCGCGCGCGCTGGCGATCGTCTCGCGCCTGCGCGACCGCCGGGAGCGGGCGGGCTTCGGCGGCGCCGCGCGTCTCCTCGCGAGCGTCGCGCTCGAGTGCGTGCTCTCGACGCTGTTCGCGCCCGTGCTGATGCTGGAGCACTCGCGCTTCGTCACGAGCATCCTGCTCGGCCGCAGCGTGGGCTGGAACGCGCAGCCGCGCGACGAGCGCGGCGTCGGCCTGCGCGAGGCCGTGCGCCGCCACGGCACGGCGACGCTGCTCGGCGCCCTGTGGCTGGTGCTCCTGGTGCTGCTCGCCCCGCGCTTGCTCTGGTGGATGATGCCCGTGCTCGCGGGGATGCTGCTCGCGATCCCGCTCTCGATCTTCAGCAGCCGCACGGATGCCGGCCGCTGGGCGCTGGCACGTGGGCTCTTCCTGACGCCGGACGAGCGCGCGCCGGAACCCGTCTTGCACCGCCTGCGCCAGATCCTCGGCCGCGGGACGCGCGCCGCGCCGCGCGCGCCGGTGGAGAGCGCGCTCGAGCGCGTCCTCGCCGATCGCCAGCTCTGCGCGCTGCACCTCGCGCTGCAGGCCGACGAGCCCGCGGACGCGGAGTCCGAGCGCGAGGTCGAGCGCTTGCTCGTCGCCTGCCGGCTGCGCGGCGTCGACGGCCTCACGCCCGCGGAGCAGCGCGTCCTGCTCCGCAGTCCGCGAGCGCTGCTCGCGCTCGCGGGCGCGCTCGATGACCGGCGCGACCGTCCCAGCGCCTGATCCGTACGCTCGGGGAAGCAGCGCGGCGGCACGACCCTTGCGCGCCGGCCGGCATGAGCGCGCACGAGAGGCTCGAGATCGAGGAGGACGAGCGCCACGAGCGCGCGGAGTCCGCGCTCCTGCTCGGCGGGCGCGTGCTGCTCCTCGGCTTCCTGCTCGCGGCCGCGCTCGGGTTCACGGGACCGGGCTGGTGGAGCTCGCAGCACGTGACGAAGGAGGGTGTCGCGATCCACTACGCGCGCTCGATCCACCGCCGCGCACCCGCAGACGTCGTGCTCGAGATCGACTCGCGCTTCGTGCGCGACGGCGAGGTCGGCGTGTGGCTCTCCGGAGCGTGGCTGGGCGAGGTGCAGGGTGAGGAATGGCGCCCGGCGCCCGCGACGAGCCGCGTGGAGCCCGATCGCACCGTGTGGACCTTCGCGGCCGGCGGCGCCGGGCCGGTGACGCTGCGCTGGACGAGCGAGCGCCGGAGCTTCGGGAGCGTGCGCGGCGAGCTCGGCGTCCTCGACGGCCCGAGCTTCGAGCTGCACCAGTTCGCGTTCCCCTGAGCGACGTCCATGAGCGCCATCGCCACGGCGGCCGTGCTCTATGCGGTGCTCGTGGTGCTCCTGCGCATCGCGGGCAAGCGCACGCTGCGCGACGTGACCGTGTTCGACCTCGTGCTCCTGCTCGTGATCTCCGAGGCGACGCAGCAGGCGCTCACGGGGAAGGACCACTCCCTCACGCAGGCCGCCACGGTCGTGTCAGCGCTGATCGCGATCGACATCGTCTTCTCGTACCTCAAGCACTGGTCCCCGGCCCTCGACCGCTGGCTCGAGGGTCTGCCGGTCGTCCTCGTGGCGGACGGGAAGGTCCTGCGCGAACGGCTGGACCGCACGCGCATCGACGAGAACGACATCCTCCAGGCGGCGCGCGAGGAAGCGGGCCTCGAGCGGCTCGAGGAGATCCGCTGGGCCGTGCTCGAGCGCGACGGGCGCATCTCGATCGTCCCCGCCAGCGAGCGCGACCGCCAATGAAGGAAAGTTAGCGACCCCCGAACGCGCTCGCCCGGCGACAATCGATCTCTCCGCCGCTCGAGCGAACGCTCGAGATTCCCTGGTCCGCCCCCTCGCGACTCCGATGAGATTCCCCGCTTGTGTGCTCGCGCTGCTCGCTTTCCTCGCCCTGCTCGCGTCCATCCCAGCCGCGCAGGGGAACGTCCGCGCCTTCGTCGATCGCGACGGAGTCCTGGCCGTGCAGGGGGATGATCGAGACAACGCCGTCTTCGTCGGGCGGACCGGCGAGAACGGCGAGTTCCGCGTAGAAGGCGAGGGCGGCACGACCGTGAACGGCATGGAGTCGGTGGTGCTGGTGGCGGACAGCGTGCGGGTCCTCCTGCGCGGCGGGGACGACCGCGTCCAGGTCGACGGCAACATCCCCGGAGACGTCTTCGTGGAGGGCGGCAAGGGCGACGATCGCCTGGTGTTCGGAGATCCGGCGATCGAGGGGTCGGCGCTCATCGACGGCGGCACGGGCGACGACACCTTCTCGATCGAGGACACGCTCGTCGCGCAGGGTCTGCGCCTGCGCGGTGGCCCGGGCGAGGACTCGTTCGGGCTCCACTTCGACAGCATCTTCGAGCGCCTCGTGATCGACGGCGGTCCGGGGAACGACGTCGTCGACACGTTCGAGCTCGACCTGCACGGCTCGCTGCGCATGGACGCCGACTCGGGCGCGGACGAGTGCCGGCTCGATTCGACGACCGTGAGCGAGCGGGTCGTGCTCGTCCTCGACCAGGGCGAAGACGTGGTCGCGATCGACGATTGCACGATCGCGGGCTCGCTGAAGGTCGCCATGGGCTCGCGGGACGACGAGCTGAGCCTCGCGGACAGCGATCTCCAGGGCGAAGTGGAGCTCCACGGCGGCCCGGGTCACGACAGCTACACCGACGGTGGCGGCAACACGTTTGCCGACGGGCCTCCGCTCGTGAAGAGCTTCGAGAGCGCTCCCTAGCCGCGCGCTCCGCGCGCCTATCTGTAGAAGTCGCTTGTAGGAACCGGGCGCGCCTGCCGACCGGTCTCGCGAGCAGGACGGCGTCGGGAGCGGATGTCCGCGAGCGGTGCGCGCGGGCGCCTGGCATGCGGTGTGTATCGCCTCGGCGCACGGACCCCGCGTCGACGGTTACAGAGGCGATCCCATGGCGACGAAATCACGCTCCAACTCACGGTCCGGAAGCTCGAGGACCGGCAACTCCCGCAGCGCGCGCAGCGCGCGCTCGAAGAGCAACGGACGGAAGGGCAACGGACGGATGGATGCCGTGTCGCTGCTCGAGCACGACCACGAGACCGTGCGCAAGCTCCTGCGCGAGCTCGACGAGAGCAACTCGCGCGGCCAGCGCAAGCGCCAGCAGCTGCTCGAGCGCGTATCGGCCGAGATCGAGGCGCACGCGGCGATCGAGGAGGAGATCTTCTATCCCTCGTTCCGCGAGCGCGGCGAGACCGAGGACGACGAGAAGCTGTTCTTCGAGGCCGCCGAGGAGCACCAGCTCGTGCACTGGCTCCTTCCCGAGCTGAAGGCCACGGACCCCGGGAGCGAGCTCTTCAGCGCGCGCGCCAAGGTCCTGCGCGACCTGATCGAGCACCATGCCGAGGAGGAAGAACGCGAGCTCCTGCCGCGCATGCGCAAGCTGGCCTCGCGCGACGAGCTCGTGCGACTCGGCGCGCTGCTGCAGGAGCGCAAGCGCGAGCTGCTCGGGACGCGCAACGTCTCGTCCGACGGCGGCGAGCGCGCCCGCCGCTCACGTCTCGGCGTGCGCTGAGACGGTCAACCCATCGACCCCATCCGGAGTGCACCAGCCATGAGAATGAAGAGAATGACGCAGCGCTTCCACAGCGCCATGCGCGACACGCCCGTCAAGGAAGGCCCGGTCGCCAAGGCCATCGAGAGCGTGACGGCGCGGCTGCCGTCGGACCTGTTCCTGTGGGCGGGCCTCGGCGTGCTGGCCACGTCGTTCGCCTTCAGCTTCGGCCGCAAGCGCGACACCGCGCTCGCCATCGAGCCGCTGGCGCCGGTCCTGCTCCTGCTCGGGCTCTACAACAAGCTCGTCAAGATCGAGGGGCACGACCAGGAGAGCACGGATCCGTCCGAGTATCGCTGAGGTCGAGCGGCGCGAAGGCGCTCGAGCCCTCGGCGGCTCGCTCACGCTGCGCCTCGCGCGCAGAGGCGGCAGCATTCTTCCGAGCTCCTTCCACCTCCTGAAAGGGGGGGCGACCGTGAATGCGCGCTGCGCGTCGAGTAGCTCGCGCGGATGACCGTCCAGGAGTACGGGCGGATCGACGTGTCGATCAACAACGCGGGCGCCGGCGCCATCGGGCCGTTCGAGCCGTCCCACTCGAGGACCGCGCTCCTCGCTCACGTCCGCGGGGACGGCGAGCGCGTCCGTGCCCATGGCCTCGGGCTCGGCGGCGAGTCGGTGAGCACCTCGCCGCGCCGGGCCGCTCGACGCTCCCGTGATGACCACGACCTTGCCCGCGAGCCTCCTGCCGCTCGTGGGAGCCGAGGCGCAAGCGTCAGGCTTCGAGCCGGCGGAGCGGGTCGCGTCCGGGACCGACGCTCGGCCGGGCTCGAGCGCGCACATTCGCGTGTGCTTTGGACAGAAGACGCGCCGGCGCTGCCGTTCGAGCACGGCCGCGGGCCGCTCCAGCCCATCCGTCGGCGGCCCGTGGATTGCCACCGGCAGCGCATGAAGACCCTGTTGCTGGCAGTGACGATCGTCGGTACGTGCGTCGCGCTCTTCTCGAAGAGACGGCGAATCGCGGGCCGCGAGATGCGGGAACGCGACGAGCTCGGCCGGTGGGAGGGAGAAGGCGGCGCCCCCTCTCCCGAACCCGACGTCCATCAGCTCGGCCGTACCTGAGAGCGGGTCGTCGCAGAGCCCCGTCGCCACCTCACCGCTCGCGGGCATGAGCCCGTCGAGCTCGTTCGTCGCTTCTGTGCCCCGCAGGTTGCTCGGGGCCACGCTCACGGCCGCCTTCTCCCTCACCCCTCACTCGCTCGTCCCATGAAGGCAGTCGTGTTCCACCGGCCCAAGCACATGCAGGTCGACCAGGTCGAGGAGCCGCGCATCCGCCATCCGCGCGACGCCATCCTGCGCGTGACGTCCACCGCGATCTGCGGCTCGGACCTGCACATCTACAATGGCTTCTTTCCGCAGCTCGAGAACTTCGTGATGGGCCACGAGTTCATGGGCGTCGTCGAGGAGGTCGGCACCGGGGTCGCGAACCTGCGGCCCGGCGACCGCGTCGTCGTGCCGTTCCCGATCGCCTGCGGGCAGTGCTTCTTCTGCACGCACCAGAGTCCCGTGAACTGCGAGCGCTCGAATCCCGAGAAGTACGGGCCCGAGGGCGCCCTGCTCGACCAGAAGGGCGGCGGCCTCTTCGGCTACACGCACTTCTACGGCGGCTACGACGGTGGTCAGGCCGAGCTCGTGCGCGTGCCCTTCGCCGACAACGGACCGCGCAAGGTCCCGGCGGAGGTCTCGGACGAGGCCGTGCTGTTCCTGAGCGACATCTTCCCCACGGGCTGGTCGGCCATCGACTGGGCGGAGCTGAAGGGCGGCGAGACCGTCGCGGTCTTCGGCGCCGGACCGGTCGGCATCATGGCCGCGAAGGCCGCGTGGCTGCAGGGCGCCGGGCGCGTCCTGTCGATCGACATCGAGCCCTACCGGCTCGAGATCGCGCGCCGCGCGGCGCGCGCCGACACGATCGATGCGAGCGACGTGGACCCGGTGGAAGCGATCCGTTCGCTGACCGAGGGCCGCGGAGCGGACGTGTGCGTCGACGCCGTTGGCATGGAGGCCGACCGCTCCTTCGTGGACAAGGTCATCGCCGTCGCCCACCGCGAGCGCGGGACGATCGACGTGCTGCGCAAGTGCCTGAGCGCCGTCCGCCGTGCGGGGACCGTGACCATCGTGGGCGTGTACGGCACGTCGTACGACGACTTCCCGCTCGCGCAGGCCTTCGACAAGGGCGTGCGACTGCGCATGGGTCAGGCGCCCGTGCACGAGCACATCGACCGCCTGCTGGCGCTCGTGACGAGCGGCAAGGTCGTGCTCGACGACGTCATCACGCACCGCCTGCCGCTCTCGGCTGCGCCGCACGCGTACGAGATCTTCAACCAGAAGCAGGACCGCTGCCTGAAGGTCGTGCTGAAGCCGTGAGCGCCGGTGCCGGGGCCGGATGCGGAGGCGTCAGAGCGCGCTGGGCTCGGGAACGCCCGCAGCGGAGCCGTCCTCTTCGCGCGTCCCGGAGGTGGGTCCCCGTGCATGCGGCGCGGCCGAGATCACGTCGAGCAATGCATCGAGGAGGATGGGCTTCGTCATGTGGCGGTCGAAGCCCGCGCGTCGGCTCTTCTCGACGTCTTCCTTCTGACCGTACCCGGTGACCGCCACGATCGTGGTGTCGGCCGTCGTCGGGTCCAGGCGCAGCTGGTGCGCGACCTCGTAGCCGTCGATGTCCGGCAGGCCGATGTCGAGGAGGATCACGTCCGGCCGGACCTCCTTCACCTTGTCCAGCGCTTCCGTGCCTCCGTGCGCGACCGACACGGGATAGGCGTGCGCCCGGAGGAGCTCGGCCAGCGTGTGACCCGAGTCGATGTCGTCGTCGACCACGAGGATGCGCTGCCGGTCGGCGGCGACCTCGTCGATGGCGCCCTTCGCACCCGAGGACGGGCGTGCCATCGGGCGCCCCGTCCGCGCGCGGGGCAGCCGCACGATGAACTCGCTGCCCTGGTCGCGCCCCGCGCTCACGGCCTCGATGGTGCCGCCGTGCCGCTCGACCAGTCGCTTGGCCAGGGTCAGCCCGAGGCCGATGCCGACCTGCGTGCCGGCCTGGCGCTCGCCCTGCACGAACAGGTCGAAGATGCGCGAGAGGAGCGCCGGTTCGATGCCCACGCCGTCGTCGCGCACGCGCACGACGATCTGCTCGGCGGTGCGCTCCGCCGCGAGCGCGATGTGCCCGCCGGACGGCGTGAACTTCGAGGCGTTGTTCAGGAGGTTCGTGAAGACCTGGTCGAGCCGCGTGGCGTCGCCGTGCGCCGGCAGGGGACCCTCGGGGAGCGCGACGATCAGCTGCTGGCGTGCCGCGGTACGCTCCGGCTCGGTGGCGACGAGGGCCTGCTGGAGCACCGCGCCGACATCGACCGGCCCGAGCTGCAGCTGGATCTTGTCGTGCGTGAGGCGCGAGACGTCGAGCAGGTCGTCGACCAGGCGCACCATGTTCTTGCTCTGCCGTTCGAT
>Ga0111538_10012988_pt1 | contig 10987 bp, 9 predicted proteins | sample SoiMethybrSBSTD1_FD_79669 | JGI IMG/M metagenome (GOLD analysis project Ga0111538, IMG submission 79669) | Bulk soil microbial communities from a Populus tree surrounding site in Tennessee, USA - Soil MetaG P. TD hybrid SBSTD1 (version 2)... | ecosystem: Environmental > Terrestrial > Soil > Tree... | reverse complement strand
TTCGCGCGCTGCTCGAGGTCGACAGCGATCTCGTCGAGCAGGCGTTCGCGCCGCTCGTCGAGCGGGACCAAATCGTCATCGAGCCGCGCCCCGAAGGGGAGGCGATCTACCTCCAGCCGCTCTTCGTAGCCGAGCGCGGCATTGCCGAGCTGATCGAGCGGCTCCTCAAGGCGCGCGCAAAGCCTTTGGAAATCGACGTGGAGCGGGCCATCACGTGGTTCGAGGAGCGACAGACGATCACGTTGGCAAGCGAGCAGCGCCAAGCCATTGCCTTGGCCGTGCAGCGCAAGATGCTCATCATCACCGGGGGCCCGGGAACCGGCAAGACCACGCTCATCAACGCCATTATCCAGATCCTCGAGAAAAAAGGGCGCGCCGTGCTGCTCGCGGCGCCGACGGGGCGCGCCGCCAAGCGCATGTCAGAAACGACCGGGCACGAAGCGCGCACCCTCCATCGCTTGCTCGAGTTCACACCCAAGTCCAACGCGTTTGCGCGCGGCCCTTCCAATCCGCTCGAGGGGGACATCGTCATCGTGGACGAAGCGTCGATGCTCGACACGGCGATGACGTACAGCCTTTTGCGCGCGCTACCGCCGCAGAGCCAACTCATCCTTGTGGGGGACGTCGATCAGCTCCCATCGGTCGGGCCGGGGAGCGTGCTCTCCGACCTCATCCGCTCGGGTGCCCTCGCGGTGGTGCGCCTGTCGCGCATTTTCCGGCAGGCGGAAGAGAGTCGCATCGTCGTCAATGCGCACCGCGTGAACCAGGGGGAGCTCCCGGTTATTTCCGCGGATGATCCGAAGGCCGACTTCTTTTTCATCGAGCGCCAGGAGCCCGAGGAAATCCTGGTGACCATGAAGGCCCTGCTCACCGAGCGAATTCCCCGTAAATTCGGGCTGCATCCGACGCGCGATATCCAAGTGCTGACGCCGATGCACAAGGGGCTGCTCGGGGCCGCCACGCTGAACCAAGAGCTGCAAATGCTGTTCAACCCCGAGGGCCCCTCGGTGGTGCGCGGCACGCGCCTTTTTCGCGTGGGCGACAAGATCATGCAAGTGCGTAACGACTACGACCTCGATGTCTTCAATGGCGACGTGGGGCACGTGGCCGCCATCGACTCGGAAGAGCGCACGCTCACGGCCGTGTTCGACGGTCGCCAGGTCGTCTATGACGAGGGTCAGCTCGACGAGCTTGCGCTCGCGTACGCGTGCTCGATTCACAAATCGCAGGGGAGCGAGTTTCCCTGCGTGGTCTTGCCGCTGCACACGCAGCACTTCGTCATGTTGAAACGGAACTTGCTATACACCGCGATGACGCGCGGGCGCCGTCTGGTCGTGATCGTGGGCTCGAAGCGCGCGCTTTCCACGGCGGTGAACAGCTCCGAGTCGGTGACGCGCTTTACGGGGTTGGCGCGGCGCCTGTCGCGCGTAGCAAACGTTGGAACGGCGTGACGCCGCGCGCCGTGGAAGAATTCACAGGGAGGCCGGGAGGAATTTTTTGTTAGGGCGGCGCGGTTCGGGTTTGGGGACGCGAAACCCGACGTGGGCGCGCCTCACAGCTCGATCGATGGGAAGAAAACAAAAATCTCCCCGCCTCCCTCTGAATTCTTCCCTAACGAACCACGCGGTTCGCTCGAGGCTCAGGGCGCCTTGGCTGACTCCGCGGGCTTGGCGCCCTCGACGGGAGGGAGCGCTTCCCACCTGAGCGACTCGCCGAGCTCGCTCGAGATGCGCCGCGCGTGCCCCAAGGACGCCAGCGGAACGACGTAGAGGCCGGGCCCCTTGTCGCTCTTCCGCGTCGAGAAAAACGCGAGCAGCCGCCCGTCGGGGCTGCACGCGGGGTACGAATTGGCGCCTTGATTCTGTGTGATGCGCGTGATGTTGCCGCCGCGCACGTCGGTCGAAACGAGGTCCGCCCCGGCGCCGACCCCCACCGTGAAGACGACGAGCAGCCCGTTGGGGGTGTCGCAGAAGGCGGGCGCCGACGCATTGAAACCGGCGGGGGAAATCGGTTTGCCGTCGATGTAGACGCGTTGTCCGGCGGTGCCGCCGCCAACGTAGGCCATCTTGCCCCCCGGACCGAACACGGGGTGATTGGCGAGGGGCACGGTGGAAATCGCCTGAAGGCCGGTGCGGTCGGCGTTGCCGACGTGGATGTGGCTCGTCCCGTCCTTCGCGACGGAGATCGCGATCTTCGAGTGATCGGGTGAAAACGCGACGCCGAAAATCGAGCCGGGCAATGTGATCGGCACCGGCGTGGCCGACGCTCCGCGCACGAGCTTGAACGGCATGTAGTCGTGGCTGAGCGCGTAATACGTCTCCCCTTTGGGGCCGAAAGCGGGGGCGATGGACGTGTCGCCGGTGGGGCTCTCGGTGTGGAGATTGAAACCGTCGGCGTCGATGCCGAAGATTTGACGATTGCGGCCGACGCGGCCGCTGTACACCATGTGGCTCGCGAATCCGCCGGGGCGACCGCTGAGCGCGCCGAGGAGCGCGTCCGTCATGCGGTGCGACGACGAGCGCACCTGCGCGGCGTCCGTCTCGATGCGGTGCTCGAACACCGGCGCCGCGCCGCGCCCTACGAAATAGGCCGCGCCCAAGAGCTCGATCTTGCCCGAGGGGAGCCTGTTGGCCAAAACGCGCACCAAGATGGCGATCCCTTTGGATCGCCAGGCCGCAACGTCGACCGGCGAATCGTGCAGATAAAGCCCGCTCGGCGCGGCGTCGTCGCTAACGACTTCGAATTGGCCGGAAAGGTCGAGGTCCTTTTTGACGACGAGCTGCAACGTGGTGTCGGCTTCGTTGGTGGTGACGATCGGCATCACGGCAAGCTTCGGCAGCGGCACGGCGGCGGCGCCGGTGACGTCGACCGTGCCGAGCACGCTCTCGTCCGGGGGCTGCTCTTGCGGCTGCGGTGTATCGGCCGAAGCCGCGCCACCTGTTCCGAGGACGACGAACCCGCCCACGAAGAGCAGCGGGAAAAAGGCACGGCGCGTGCTTCGTGTCATTCGCAGCTACTCCGGTTGGTGCAGTGAAAGCTGAAGGCTTGGCTCGAGCCAAGTACGTCGGGATAAGCGGGGGGCGGCGGAGGAAGCTCGGCGCCGCTGGCGACGATGTTCGCCATCGTGCTGCGCAGCTCTTCGTCGAACGTCGCGTTGCCGCTCGGCTTGGTTAGGGAGAAGTTCGTCACGGTGCGATCGGGGCCGATTTGTACGACGACCGTCCCCTTGAGCGTCTTCAAAGTTTCGAAGGGGATCTTGCCGCGGATCGCGAATTTGGCGGAAAACCAGCGATCGAGCTGGACCTTGTACAGGCTGACGGCGTGCGCCTTGAGCGGGTCGGTCTCGGTCCCTTCTTTGACGCCGTCGGCGGCCCCTTCTTCGTTCGTCACCGGCGCGCGCCCGGCATCGGGCACGTCGACGCTGAGATCCGTTTGCTTGGTGATCTCGGCGTTGGGCGGGGGGGGCTTTTGACCGGCATCGGCGACGCCGACCGTGGGAATCGCTTGCGGCGTGAGCGGGGCGTGCGTGCTGGGAAATGCCTTTTGCTCGGCGCGGGCCACTGGACGTGGTGCAGTCCACCGATCGGGGAGCCGCCCCGGTTGTCGCTTGGAACCGAGTTTCAAGAGCGGCGCTTCGTCCACAATGGGTGTGATGGCAACGGAGATGGGGCGCGCCTTCTCGTCGGAGATGTCGGCACGCAGCGGCGTGCCGCCCCCCGTGCGCAAGAGGAGAAGACCGCCGAACTCGGCGGCGATCGCGATGACCAAGCCGAGCCCGATTTCGGCGAACGAGAAATTCGCGGCTACGGTCAACGGCGCTCCTCGACTTCCGGGTTGACGAGGAGGTTCAGCGACGTAACGCCCGCCGAGCGCGCAGCTGCCACGGCGCGCGCGACCACGCCGTAATGCGCTTGCTCGTCGGCGCGGATGTAGAGCTCTTTTTCCGTCTGCACCCTGACGTTGTTCTTGAGCTCCATTTCGAGGTTGGCGGTGACGTCGGTTTCGCCGAGCATCACGCGCTCGTCTTTGGTGATGGAGACGATGAGCTTGGCGTCTTTGACGGGCGTGTTGGCGGCCTGCACGTTCGGCAGATCGATGCGTAGCCCGGTCGCCAACAGGGGCGCGGTGACCATGAAGACGATGAGCAAGACCAACATGACGTCGACCAGCGGCGTCACGTTGATCTCGGTGAAACCTCCTCGCCCCTTTTTGACGCGCGCACCCATCTCAGGTGCCGCCGCCGTAAGCCGCTCCCCCGCCGGGGGGCGGGAACGAAATGGGACGTGTGAGTGGCACCGCGACATCGCCATGGCGCGGCGCAAAAAGCAGGATCCACTCGCCCGCGGAGGCCTCGATCTCCTCCATCAGGTGGCTGACCCGCTTATCGATGGCGTTATAGAAGATAACGGCCGGAATCGCGGCCGCGAGGCCGATGGCCGTCGTGATGAGCGCTTCGCCGATGGCCGGCGCGACGACGGGAAGCGAGGCGCTCTTCTCCTGACCGATCCGCACGAACGCATCCATGATGCCGTACACGGTTCCGAAGAGACCGATGAACGGCGATGCCGCGGCGATGGATCCGAGTGTCGACATCAGCGTCGTGGCGCGGGCGCGCTCGTCGACGAGGGCGCGATCGGCGATCGCACGCAAGCGATCGACGCTAGCGCCCTGAGCGCGCGAGGCGAGCGTCATCACGATACGCCCGCCAGGCGAATGACGATGCGACACGGCCACGGCATAGAGCTCTTGCCCCCCCGGCACCCCCTCGCTCGCGCGTTCGAAGGCGCGATGCGACGCGCGCACCCGGGCCGTTTGCAAGAACTTGAGAACGGCGATGAGCCAAACGCCGACCCCCGCGATGAGCAAGAGCAGCACCGTGAGGCGGATGGGCGCCGAGGCGTGCCAGAGCAGGCTGACCGCATCGAGCTTGATGGTAGGAGCGCCGGTGTCGGGAGCCGTCATGTCATTGATGCGTAGCTCGGCTTAGTTGCCGAGCAAAAGGTCCACGCGCCGGTCGCGAGCCCAACCGGGCTCATCCATGCCCGTAGCGTCGAGCTCTCCACGCGAGCTCGTGGCGATCTTCGCGTTGTCCATTCCCTTGGAACGCATGAACCCGCCGACTGCATCCGCGCGCGAGTTGCCAAGGACGAAGTTGTATTCGGTCTCGCCGCGCGGGTCGGCGTGACCGACGAGCTTGAGCGTGCGCCCCTTGAGCGGGCCGCTGATGAAGCAGCGGGCAACCTGGTCGAGCGTGCTGGTGTCCTGGCTTTGAACGTTGGCCGAATCGAACGCGAAGTGGGCCTTGGGGGCAGCAATGCCGCACGCCTTGAGAATCGCGTCGTCGATGCTGATCGAGCTTTGCGTGGGGGTCGTCGGCGGCGGCAACGGAGGCTGCGACTGCTGCTGCGGAGGCGGCACGTACTGCGCCTGCGGTTGCTGCGCGGGCTTCTTGTCGCCGCCGCACGCCACGGCCAGCGCCGAGGCGGTGCAAAGAAGGCCGAGGAGCGCGCTGGCGCGCCGAGCCGTGGTTCGCGTTCGAGTCATGGGTATCTCCTCTTGGCTTTGGGTCGAGGCCGTGAAGTCATCTGAAGTGCGCGAAATGAATACCTTGGCAACCTGGACCAAGCCTCGGTTTATTCCTGCATCTGCCCCAAAGCAAGGAATTGCCGAGCGCGCGGGCAAAGAAGGTGCGCCAAGGAAGGCCTCGGGCGAGCGAGGTGCGTGAAGAGAGCTCGGCTGGGGCAAGGTAGGTTTGCACGCATTTTCCAGCGGAGTCTGAGCGGTAGACACGTGGCTCGTCTCTTGCGGCTCGCGCTCGGGTTAGGCAAGATTAAGACACGATGCAGGTCCCGTACACGCCCACACCTGCCAGGTTGGGCCCGTACGAGCTATTGCAAAAACTCGCCACCGGCGGGATGGCGGAAATCTACATCGCCCGTCGTGAGGGACCGCACGGTTTCTCCAAGCGCATCGCGCTGAAGCGCATTTTGCCGCAGCTCGCCGCCGACCCCGAATTCGTCGCGATGTTCATCGACGAAGCGCGGCTTTGCGCGCAGCTCACGCATCCCAATCTGGTGCAGGTTTTCGATTTCGGCGAAGAAGCCGGCGAGCTGTACATGGCGATGGAGCTCGTGGAGGGGACGACGGCGGCCAAAGTCGCGCGCGCGGCCGCGGCTCGCGGCGAGCCGGTGCCGACCGAGGTGGCGCTCCAGATCGCTCTCTCGGTGGGGCGCGGTCTCGCTCACGCACACGAAGCATCCGACGACGAGGGCCGACCCCTTGGGCTCGTGCACCGCGACGTCTCGCCCGGCAACATCCTGATCAGCGGATCGGGCGCGGTAAAGCTCGGAGATTTCGGCATTGCGCGCGCCGCGGAATTCGAGCGCCGCACCGATCAAGGGCAGCTCAAGGGAAAGCTTGGGTACATGTCCCCCGAGCAAGTGACGGGGCGCGAGCTCGACGCCAAGAGCGATCAGTTCACGGCGGCCATCGTGCTCGCCGAGCTGCTCACGGCGCGGCCGCTCTTCTCCGGGCCGCGCGAGATGGACGTGCTGGTCAAGATCCGCGACGCGGACATCTCCGTGCTCGAGCGGTACGGTCGTCACGTCCCGGCCGACCTCATGGTCGTATTGCGTCGCGCGCTTTCGCGCCGCCGCGAAGATCGCTTTGCCACGACGGGGGCTTACGTCGACGGTCTCGAAGAAGTGACGCGCCGGCGCCGTCTCGGCGCGACACCGGCGACGCTCGCCGATTGGCTCCAGCGCGTCGGCCTCGCCAAGACGACGGGCAAATCCGGCGAGCACATGATCTCGTCGCTCGGGCCCCCTGGTCCTGCGCCGCGCATCGAAACGCCGAAAGGCGGCGCCGAGCCGTCGGTCCCCATCAAGCCTTCGGGCGCGCAACCGATCTTCCGGCGCAGCGTCGATCGGCATGGCGAAACGGTGCCCCCCACCGATCCCTATCCCGGCATTTACCGCGTGAAGCACCCCGACGTGCCGCGACCGGTTTCGCTCCCCGATCTGCTCCAATTGCTGGCGTCGGGTCGCATTACGGGCGATACGCCGGTCGCTCGCGAGGACGGCACGTACCGTCCGCTGCGCGAGATCGTCGAGCTTTCGCGGCCGCTCGTAAAGAACAAGGCCGCGAGTGCGCCCGACGACACGCCCGCCAACACGCCGAGCGTGGTGACGCCGTTTCGCCCGGGCGAGCTTCCGGGGCGTCTCTTCGCACTCAACGTGCGTCGAGCGACCGGGCTGCTCTTGGTCAAGAACGGTGATCTCGAAAAGAAGGTGTACTTCACCGACGGCGTTCCCGCGGTCACGAGCTCGACAGACGAAAAAGAGCTCTTGGGATCGCTGCTCATCTCGCGCGGTCTCGCGCTGCCGATGGAGATCGAGATGGGGCTCGCCCTCGCGCCGCGCTACGGCGGGCGGCTCGGCGATGCTTTGGTGGGGCTCGGTGTGCTGCGCCCCGTCGAGCTCGTGCGCGCCGTGGTCGATCAAATGCGCCGGCGCTTCGTGGAGCTCGTCGGCTGGAAGACCGGTTACCTGTCGTTCACGCACGGTGCGGTGAGCCGTGACGAGGACACGATGCCCGAAGCTTTCAACGCCGTAGAGCTCATCGCGCGCGGCAGCGCCGAGGGGTACAGCTACGACGATCTCGCCAAGATCCTCGCGCCGCTCGAAGGGGAGCTCATCGTCCCCGTGCCGCGTGCAGCCATCTCCGTTGCTTCGCTCAAGCTCGCCGCGCGAGAGACGGCGGTGCTCGAGTGCATCACAGGGCAGCAGACACTCGGCCAGATCGCGAGCGATGCGGTCCTGCGCGGAACGTCGGACCGCGAGGGCACGCTGCGCGCTGTGTTCGTCGGCCTGTCGGCCATGTGCTTCGTGTCACCGGGGTGGCCCCCCGCGGCGCATCGCGAAGCGCTACCGACCGTCCCGCTATAGAAGCCATCTCATTCTGAGATGGCTTCTATAGCCACTCCCTGCGGGGGCTCCGCCCCCGCCCCGCCGGAGCAAGGGACTTCGCTTCGCCCCACCCCCGCCGGCCCTCCGGGCCGGCCTCATTCAAGTCTGTTTCGGCCTCCGGCCCGGTCAGCGCGCCGCGAGGTCGCGCGCGGGCGACACTTTTTCGAACGCTGCGGCCGCTGTGAAGAGCCGCTCTTCGTCGAGCGGCGCGGCCATGAGCTGCAGCCCGACCGGCAACGCGGGACGATCGTCGCGCGCGGGGACCGGCGCGCAGGGGAGGCTCAACGCAGGGAGCCCCGCGAGGCTCGCGGGGAGCGTGTAAACGTCGGCGAGGTACATCGAGAGCGGGTCATTCAAGCGCTCGCCCAGGCGAAATGGGGGGACCGGTGACGTCGGTGTGGCGATGACGTCGACCTCGGCGAACGCTTGCTCGAAATCGCGGCGTATCAACGTTCGCACGCGCTGTGCCTTGAGGTAATAGGCGTCGTAATAGCCCGCGGACAAAACGTACGTGCCGAGCATGATGCGGCGTTTGACCTCGTCGCCGAAGCCGGCGTCGCGCGTCTGCCCGTACATGTCCGTGAGCGCACCGCGCGGGGGCTCGATGCGAAGGCCGAATCGCACGCCGTCGAAACGGGCGAGGTTCGACGAGGCTTCGGCCGTGGCGACGACGTAGTACGTCGCGACGGCGTAGGACGTGTGGGGCAGCTTGATCGGTCGAATCGTACATCCTGCGCGTCCCAGCTCGTCGATCGCCGCGCGTACGCTCGCTGCCACGTCGGGGTCGAGCCCTTCGGCAAAATATTCCTCGGGGACGCCGATCCGGATACCCCGCGGACTCTTGTCGCACGCCGCTTCGTAGGCGCCCACGGGGTCGGTGAGGCTCGTCGCGTCGTTCGCGTCGTGACCGGCGATTGCTTCGAGGATCCTCGCTGCACCGCGCACGTCGGCGGCAAAGGGCCCGATCTGGTCGAGGCTCGAAGCGAAGGCGACGAGCCCGAAGCGAGAGACGCGTCCATACGTCGGTTTGACGCCGACGACGTTGGTGAACGCGGCGGGCTGCCTTATGGAACCGCCCGTGTCCGATCCGAGCGCGCCGGCGGTCATGCGCGCCGCGACCGCGACGGCACTGCCGCCCGAAGAGCCACCGGGGGACCGCGATCGGTCCCACGGATTTTGCGTCGGAAAATAGGCGCTATTTTCCGTGGAGGAGCCCATGGCAAACTCGTCCATGTTGGCTTTGCCCGGCAGGACGGCGTCAGCGGCTTTGAGACGCGCGACCACGGTCGCGTCGTACGGCGGGTGCCAGCCGCGTTCGCCGCGGGCGAGGATCTTGGACGCGCACGTGGTGGGCACTCCGCGCGTGCAGAGCGCGTCTTTCAGCGCGACGGGGACCCCCGCGAGCTTGCCGAGCTTCTCGCCGCGCAATCGCTTGGCGTCGACGGCGCGTGCTTGTGCGATCGCCGTTTCGGACGAGACCGTGAGAAAGGCACGGAGCGCGGGATCCTTGGTCTCGATGGCGGCGAGGCTCGCGCGCGTCACCTCTTCGGCGGAAACATCGCCGCGCGTCACCGCGGCGGCGATGTCGGCGATTGGACGATCGAGCCAGGATTGCATGGGGCGCGCGCCTCAGTCGTCGACGAAGGCCGGCACGGCGAAACCATCGTGCGCCACGCGGGGCGCTTCGGCGAGCGCGTCGTCGTGCGACAGGCAAGGTAGCGGCGCGTCGTCACGCAGCGGTGAACGCGCGAGGCGAACGTGAGCCGTCGGGGGGACGTCGCTCGTGTCGAGCTCGGCCAATTTTTGAACGTAGCCAACGATTGCGGACAGCTCGCCCGCCATGCGGACGATCTCGTCGGGGCGCAGCTCGAGCCGCGCCAGCTTGGCGACGTTGCGCACTTCTTGCTCGCCGAGGAGAGCAGATCCCTTCGCGGTTTCGGCCGCCATGGGCGGCGATATACCACAGAGACGCGGCCTACGGCGCGTGTTAAGCCGGCCGAGTGTTGATAGGGATGCACGAGTCTGTCGCTGGCGGCCTGGAAAAGGCTTTCCATCACGCCGAAGCACATGGGACCGAGGCGATTCAGATCTTCACCAAGAACGCCAACCAGTGGAAAGAGCCGGTGCTCGCGTCTGCTCAGATCGCCGCGTTCCGGGCGGCACATGCGGCATGGGGCGGACGACCGATCGTTTCGCACGGCAGCTACCTCGTGAACCTCTGCACCGATAAGCTCGACATCCTCGAGCGATCGCGTGACACGGTGTTCACGGAGATGGCGCGCTGCGAAGATCTCGGCGTGGCGAACATCGCGCTCCATCCGGGAGCGGCGCTCGATCTTTCGGAAGAGGCGGCGCTCGATCGCATCGCGGAGGGGCTCAGTCTGGTGCTCGGACGCACGCACGGCATGAAGACGCGCCTTTGCCTCGAGAATACCGCGGGGGCGGGGAGCACCATGGGTTGGTCGATCGATCAGATGGCGAGCATCATCGATCGGACCGATGGCGGCCGCGCACGGCTCGGGGTGTGTCTCGACACCCAACATCTGTTCGCGGCGGGTTACGACCTCCGCACGCCCGAGGGCTACGACGCATTCTTCGCGGAGTTCGAAGCCAAGATTGGAACCGACAAGATCGCGGCCTTCCACCTCAACGACTCGAAGCGACCCTTGGGCGAGCGCGTGGATCGTCACGAAGAGATCGGCATGGGGCAGATCGGGCTCTACCCTTTTTGGCGGCTCATGAACGACGCGCGCTTTGCCGAGGTGCCGGGGATCGTCGAGCTTGCGCCGGAGACCGCGGCCGCCAGTCTCACCCGCCTGAAAGCGATGTGCGGGGCGCCCGAACCGCGCGAGAAACGGCTCGTGCGGCCTCTCGAGCTCACGCCACCGCCGGCGAAAACGCCGCGTAAAAGCGCGCCTGCGGGGCGACGGCGTTAAGAAAAAGTCAGAAAATCCGCCGCGCGCGGCACCCACTTTCCATGACGGAATCGCTGGGCAGGCTCCAACAATAAGACGGAACCC
>Ga0111538_10012987_pt1 | contig 10987 bp, 9 predicted proteins | sample SoiMethybrSBSTD1_FD_79669 | JGI IMG/M metagenome (GOLD analysis project Ga0111538, IMG submission 79669) | Bulk soil microbial communities from a Populus tree surrounding site in Tennessee, USA - Soil MetaG P. TD hybrid SBSTD1 (version 2)... | ecosystem: Environmental > Terrestrial > Soil > Tree... | reverse complement strand
GTGCCCGCCGCGTACGGGTCGACGATGGGCGCGTCCTTCGTCCCGATCGGGCCGATGTTGTTCACCAGGAAGCCGTAGTTGCGAACCGTACCGCCCGCTTTGAGCACCGCTTTGAAGATGTAGCCGTCCTCAATTCCGAAGGGCGCGTCGGAGGATGCATGATTGGCAGCGCCCGGCAACAAATTGTCCGTGCTGCCCGGCAGCCCGAACGTCGCGACGCTGTAGTTCGTCGTCCCCGACGGACCTGCGGCCGCGTCGCGCTGGACCACCGCCGCGAAGTTGACGGGTGCGTTGCGGTTGGTGCCTTCCGATTCGTACGAGAGGCCGCGCATCGCCTGGGACACCGCATAGTTGATCTGCTGCGTCAGCGCTTCGGTGTTCGTCACGCGACCCTGCAGCGACCATGACCAGCCGTCCATGCTTCCATCGCCGGGATTCATGAAGTTGTCGAGCGTCACGAACTGCCTGGCGAGGCTGTGATTGTTCGGCGTCATCGACTCCCCGAACTGTGTCAGGCTCGAATCACCGTTCGCGCCGTTGCCAAGATCGCCGAGGACCTGATCGTAGGTGCGGTTCTCCTTCACGACGTAGATGACGTGTTTGATGTGTTTGCGGACGAACTCCATCACCCTCGCGTCCTGTCCGTTCACCGCCGTGGAGTAGTGATTATTGCGAGCGACCTGCTCGGTGAGATCCCGCAACTCTTCACGGGTCGGAACCGGTGCGCTGACGAGCGACGCGCGTTCCAGCTGGAACTGATACTGATTGGAGGCGCGCGAGTCCGCCGCGGCTTTTGCATTCCCGCCCGGATAGGTGTAGGCGGTGATGCTGGCGGTGCTGCTGGCAAGATGCTTCGGGTTTGGCCCGGTCACGCTCTTCCCGCTCGCGATGTACATGTAGACGCCATCAGCGCTCAGCGTGACGTCGTGCGGCTCATACGCCGTCGGGATCAGGCCAACCACGGTGTTCGCGCGGCCGCCCGTCACCGGAATCACGGCAATCGAATTCGAGCCGCTGTTGACCGCGTACAACGTGCTGCCGTCCGGCGACAGCGTCACCGCAGACGTCGCCGCACCGGTGTATTTCTTCGCCGGCAGGACTCCCAACGGCGCCCTCGCGTCGATCTTCGCAACCACCTTGTTGCTCGACGTGTCGATCACCGCGACCTGATCGGCGTTGTCCTGTGCGACATACAACTTCGCCTGCGACGCATCGAGTGTCATGCCCTCGCCATTTCCATCGAGCTTGATGCGCGTGATCAGACGGCCCGCTGTGGGCGATGAAATATCGACGACGACGACCTCGCGGTCGCGATCGGACGAGACGTAGGCGATCTCATTGCCCTTGACTGCGACGCCATACGGGAAGGTGCCGCCGACACCACCGTTGCGCCCTTCGTTGTTCGCAAAGAACGGACGCAGGTCGTGCTCGTAGCGCACCGTGCGCGATGCGGTGTCGATCACGCTGATCGAGTCGTTGTAGTTGTTGACGACCACCAGCGTCTGGCCGTCGGCCGAGAGCGCGAGCCCGCTCGCATTCGGGGCGACGCCGATGCCCACGCCTTTGTTGCGCGCGCTGCCGATCGAGCCCGCCGGATAGTGGTTGAGCGCGATGTCCGCGGCTTTCGTGAACGTGCCGCCGCTCTTCGTGTACACGTACACCTCATCATCGCTGCCGCCGGTCCCGTACAGGGTGTTGCCGTCGAGCGAAAACGCGAGGCCGACGTGCGCGTTGCGCTGCTGCAGCACCTGCATCAGCGACGGATTGGCGCGATTCGGTCCTTCGACGTTGTAGAGGAAGACGTATTGGGTCGAATTCGGTGTGTCGACCGAACCATCCGCTTTGTACAGCGAGTTCTGGCCTGCAGTGATCACGGCAAGCGTGGTGCCGTCCGGACTCAGTTGCGAGCGCACGGCCTCACCGGCGATGAAATTCGGATAGGTCGGTAAATTCGGATTCAAGTACTGCTGGACCGACTCGCGAATGGCCGTCGGCGTCACGTATTGGCCTGTCGGCAGCACGACTCCCGCGTTTTCCACGCGATCGTCGTCGTCATGGTCGGCGGCGTTTCGTTCGTTGAGCGCGGCGCGCGACGTCAGCGCGACAACGGTCGCCAACGTGAGCGCACTGAGCCTGAACAGGTGATGCAGCGATCTCCTCGTCATCGGTGAACCCTTTCTGAGTAATTGGTAGCGACTACGAGGGTGCGCGCGACGTATGACGAGGAGACGTTGATCGCGACAAGCGCGCGTAAATTGTTGTGGCTGAGGCAACGATTCGAAAGACGCTAAAACGCGTAACTCAGCGACACGCGTACGGCGTATCCGTCTTTGCCCGCCGCAGCTGGCAGGCTGCGCGTGGCATCGCTGATGACTGCGCTGTGCGTCGCATGGATCATCGGACCGCCCGCCGCGCCCACTTGCCACTTCGCCGAGGGCGGGGCAAAGCGGATCGAGGGGCCGACCAGCAGCCGCGCGCCTCCCTCGGCTTCGTTCGCATCCCACAATCCCTCGAGATCCTCGCCAATCATTTCGAGACCGACGTGCGTGGCGCGCGTCACACGCCGCGCGACACCAATCGTGGTGATCAGATCCATCGCATCACGGTCAATCGACAGCGGCCTTTCGAACAGCGCGTTCCCGTCGAGACGCCAGGCACTGAACGTGCGGCCGGCGGCGACGCGTCCGAGCAGCACGTTGATGCCCTGCGGCTCGTGGCGGATACCGAAACCGGCGGCGAGATTGGCTTGACGCCCGGGCGACTGCAGCACGCTGTAGAGAAGCTCGCCTTGCTGCGAGGTTCGTGTGCTGCTTTGATTGGCGACGATGCCGACGCGTCCGAGCAGCGTGAGCCGATGACCCAGGGTCGCCTGGATGCCGACACGTTGCTCGGGTTGATCGCCCTCCGTCAGATCGAAAGGTCGCTCACCGAAGCCGGTCTCGACGTGAACGCTTGCATGAGGCGTGTCCGTACGTGGAGTCGAGACCGAGAAGAGAAACGGACGATCGTCGGTTGGCCGACTCGATTGAGCGACAACAGGAGTGGCCGTGAGGGCGCTGCCCAGGATGAGTGCTGAGGCAATCCTTGCGTTGAACATGCCCGCACGCTAACGACCGTGTGTGACGAACGTTCGATCGCCGCGGAACGATGGCGCAAACTCCGCGAGCCGCCAAGAATTTTACGCAGAAGGCGTCCATCCATCACATGCCGTTCACATGTCCGGCGTATCGTCGCTCCAGAGAGATGTCCATGCACACACTGGATCACGCGTTGACGCGCATCGAGATGGAATATCGCGAGATGCCGGATTTGAAGCTGACGTTCTGGCAGGCGCGTCGCCTGTGGAACCTGGATGACGACGTGTGCGAGCAGGCGCTGGCGGAACTGGTCGCCTCCAAGTTCCTGCATCGCACGCCGGACGGACGTTACGTTCGATGTGGCGTCGGTTCGATTCGACTCGCGAGTTAGTCGCGCGTCACCACGAACCAGCCGACACGCGGATCCGCCCGCATTCGCGTGTTACCCGTGCTCGGCCCGATGACCAAACACGCTGTCACGTCTCGCCCGCCCACTATCTTCCCGATTCGTCACGCCATGTTTACCTTGTCGTCACATCGCGCTGTTAGAGATCGGGGTTCTACGGTGCGGTGCTCGCCGTGCGTCGGTCGGAGCGCGGATCCGCCGCCGGAGGGAGCAGTCGAGATGATCGGACGTGTGCCGAGATCGGATCATGCAAGTAGCCGCGCGGAGCGCGGCAAGAGACGCAGCCGACTAATCAAGGGCGTGAACGGAATTGGCGGCGCCCTTGATTAGTCCATTGCCGAGAGGCACTGCCCTGATCAGCTGTCTCACACTCACGGACGTGATGCGCGTCGCGCAGGAAGCCACGCGCGCGCATGAGGAGTTCACCCCTCTGGCCGCGCTCACGACCACCGGCGGGAGCAGTTATGCCGAGTTGCTGCTGCGCGTGCGTGGCCGCCTGGCGCTGACCACGATCGGAGTGTTTCGCGACGTCAGCGAATCGCAATTACAGGCCGACATTTCGCTCGCGCTCAGCGTTCGCGCCAGCGAGCTCGGCCTGGCGTGAGCGGCGGCGGCGGCGCCGTTACATGGATTTAACAGGCCGGAAACCACCGCGAAATTCCGTCTCGATAGCGTGGTTTCCATGAGCAGATCCCTGACACGACTGGTGTGCGTCCTGGCTGCATTGATGATCGGCGCGTGCGGCGGGGGACCACCTCAAGCGTCTCAGCAGACCGCAAACGGGTCCGCCGCGGGCGGAACGCTGCAGATCAACGGCGCGGGCGCCACGTTTCCCAATCCGATCTATTCCAAGTGGTTTTCCGAGTACAACCGGCAGCACCCGAACGTCGCAATCAATTACCAGCCAATCGGCTCCGGCGGGGGCGTTCGTCAGCTGACCAACCGCACCGTCTTCTTCGGCGCGTCGGACATGCCGATGACCGACGAGCAGATCAAGGCCGCTCCCGGACCCGTCCTGCATTTTCCGACGGTGCTTGGCGCGGTCGTGCCTGTCTTCCACGTGGAAGGCGTGAATGAACTCAAGTTCAGCGGCCCGGTCCTCGCCGACATCTACCTCGGGAGGATCACGAAATGGAATGATGCGGCGATCGCGAAGCTGAATCCGGCCGTGAAGCTGCCGGCCACTGACATCGCGGTGGTGCACCGTTCCGACGGCTCCGGCACGACGTTCATCTTCCTCGACTATCTGTCCAAGGTCTCGTCCGAATTCAAGAGCAAAGTCGGCGTGAACTCCTCCGTCAACTGGCCGGTGGGCGTGGGCGGCAAGGGCAATGAAGGCGTCGCCGGTCTGGTGTCGCAGACGCCAGGCGCCATTGGCTACGTCGAGTTGATCTACGCGCTGCAGAACAAGATCGACTTCGGCTCGATTCAGAATGCCGCCGGTGAGTTCGTCAAGGCGTCGCCCGACTCGGTGACGAAGGCGGCAGCGGGAGCAACGGTCCCGGACGACTTCCGCGTGTCGATCACGAGCGCGCCTGGAGCCGGTGCCTACCCCATCGCCTCGTTCACGTGGCTGCTGCTGTATCAGGATTCCGGCGACGCAGCGCAGGCGCGGGCAATGGTGGACTTCGTCAAGTGGGCGGTGACCGACGGTCAGAAGTTCGCCACCGACCTTGGATACGCACCGTTGCCGCAGAACGTCGCCACGCGCGAGCTCGACGCGCTGCAGAAGATCAAAGTCTCCTAGATGCGCAGCGAACTGCTGTTTCGGGTCGCCATTGGCGCGTGCGCGGTGCTGCTCGTCGCGCTGGTCGCCGCGATCGGCCTCGAGCTGGTGCGCGAGTCGTCGCTGTCGATCCAGACCTTCGGCCTGCGCTTCTGGCTGACGAAGACGTGGGATCCGGTTGCCGGGGAATTCGGTGCGCTGCCGTTCATCTGGGGCACGTTGTACTCGTCGGTCCTCGCGCTGCTCATCTCCACGCCAATCGCGCTTGGCATTGCCATCTTCATCTCAGAGCTCTGTCCCGCATGGCTGCGCACGCCCCTCGTGTTCCTGACCGAGCTGCTCGCGGCCATTCCGTCGATCGTGTACGGACTGTGGGCCATCTTCGTGCTCGTGCCGGCCGTGCGGCAGCTGGAAGCCAGCACGCCCGCGGTGCTGCGGGCGCTCCCCCTCTTCTCCGGCCCTCCTCTCGGTGTCGGCATGCTGGCGGCCGCGCTCGTGCTCGCGGTGATGGTCATCCCGTTCACCTCTGCGGTCGCTCGAGAGGTGCTGAAGACCGTTCCGGTCGTCCAGCGTGAAGCCGCCTACGCACTCGGGGCGACGCGCTTCGAAGCGATTCGCTCCGCCATCTTCTTCGCACGCACCGGCATCGTGGGCGCGATCATGCTCGGCTTCGGACGCGCGCTCGGGGAAACGATGGCGGTCACGATGGTGATCGGCAACAACCCGCAGATCTCAGCGTCACTGTTCGCGCCGCAATACACGATGGCGGCGGTCATCGCCAACGAGTTCACGGAAGCGACCGACGAGCTCTACCTGAACGCGCTCGTCGAAATCGGTCTCGTGCTCTTCATCATCACGCTCATCGTCAACGCCGGCTCACGAGTGCTGATCTGGGCGATGAGCCGCTCGGTGGCCCCTGCGGCACCACGCCAGGCGGCGGCCGCCACCGCCGCATGACCCGGGATGCCGGGCGGCGCTTCGTGTCGGCGGTGTTCGTCATCGCCTGCGGCCTGGCTGTCCTCCTCGCGCTCGTGCCACTCGCGTTCGTCCTGTTCTTCGTGGTCAGCCAGGGCGTGCAGGCGTTGAATATCGGCTTCTTCACACAGATGCCACGCCCGGTCGGCGAGACGGGTGGAGGGATGCTCAACGCACTGGTCGGCACGCTGGTGCTGACCGGACTGGCGGCGGCGATGGCGATTCCCATCGGCGTCATCAGCGGCGTGTACATGTCGGAATATAAAGGGACACGTCTGGCCACCGCCACGCGATTCGCCGCGGACACGCTCAATGGTGTTCCATCGATCGTGATCGGAATCTTCGCCTACGCGGTGGCGGTGCTTCCCTTCCGTCAGTTCAGCGCGATGGCGGGGGGACTCGCGCTGGGCGTGATGATGATCCCGATCATCGCGAGAACCACCGAGGAGCTCCTGCTGCTGGTGCCGGGAGCGCTTCGCGAAGGCGCGCTGGCGCTGGGTGCCACGCGCGCGCGGGCGGTGTTCACGGTGATTCTGCCGGCTGCGTTGCCGGGCATCATCACCGGCGTGGTGCTCGCGCTCGCACGCGTCGCCGGAGAGACGGCACCGCTGCTCTTCACCGCGTTCAACAACCGGTTCTTATCAACCGACCTGCGTCAGCCGATTGCGTCGATGACGGTCCAGATCTTCACGTACGCCATTTCCCCGTACGAGGATTGGCATCGTCAGGCGTGGGCAGGCGCGCTGGTCCTCGTCACATTCGTGCTGGTGTGCTCGCTCGTGACGCGGGTGGTCACCGCGCGCGTGCAGAGGCTCCGTGGATAGCGCCATCATGAATCCACCGCAGGTCAGTCGGCTGACGCCGGCCGTCCGTGATCCGGGCCCCGGCCCGGGCACTCCCACTTCACCGCCCAAGATCGACGTGCAGCAGCTGTCGTTCTTCTATGGCGCGACGCGCGCGCTGCAGGAGATCACACTGCAGATTCATCCCAACGTCGTCACCGCATTCATCGGACCATCGGGCTGCGGCAAGAGCACGTTCTTGCGGACGCTGAACCGGATGAACGACATCATTCCGGGCACGCGCGTCGACGGCAGGGCGCTCATCGACGGCGAGGACATCTACGCATCCGGCGTCGACGTCGTGCAGCTGCGGCGGCGCGTCGGGATGGTGTTCCAGAAATCGAATCCGTTTCCCAAGTCGATCTTCGAGAACGTCGCCTATGGCCTGCGCATCAACGCGATGGCACGAAACAGGTCGGAGCTGGCGGGCCGCGTCGAGGAGAGTCTAAAGCAGGCGGCGCTGTGGACCGAAGTAAAGGATCGACTGCACACGTCGGCGCTGTCGCTGTCCGGAGGCCAGCAGCAGCGGTTGTGCATCGCGCGGGCGCTGGCGATCAAACCGGACGTACTCCTGATGGACGAGCCCGCATCGGCGCTGGACCCGATTGCGACGCAGCGCATCGAGGAACTTGTGTACAGCCTCAAGAGCTCGTACACAGTGGTGATCGTGACGCATAACATGCAGCAGGCGGCGCGAGTCTCGGATCGAACGGCCTTCTTCTGGCTGGGCCGTCTCATCGAGTACGACCGCACCGATCGGATCTTCACGGCACCGGCCGAGAAGCTGACCGAGGACTACGTCACCGGGAGATTCGGCTGATGGATCGACCCGTTTGCCATTTTCAGGAAGAACTGGACGCGATGCAGGCCCGCCTGCTCGAGATGGGCGGCCTCGCGGAAGAACGGGTACGCGTGGCGGTCCACGGGTTGATGACGCGCGACGTCGTCCTGGTCGATCGCATCGTCGCTGGTGACGAACCGCTCAATCAACTCCACGTCGAAATCGACGACCGCTGCTTCCGGCTGCTGGCGCTGTATCAGCCGATGGCGACCGACCTTCGAGCCATCGTGGCAGCGGTCAAGATCAACAGCGATCTCGAACGGGTCGGCGATCTCGCCGTCAATATCGCGGAAGCGGCGAGGCGATACGTCGACCACCCACCAGTCAAGCAGCTGATCGACATCCCGCGCATGGGCACCGTGGCGCAAACCATGCTGCGCGACGCACTCGACGCGTACGTGAGGCGGGATATCGACCTCGCTCGCGCCGTGCTGAACGCCGACGACGAGCTGGACGCATTGAAGACGCAGGTCTTTCGCGAGCTCCTGACCTACATGCTGCAGGATCCCGCCACAATCCAGCCGTCGCTGGATCTGGTTCTGGTCTCGCGGCATCTCGAGCGCATCGGCGATCACGCCACGAACATCGGCGAGGACGTGATCTTCATGGTGTCGGCGCAGGACGTCCGCCATCATCCGCCGACGCGCGTCAGCTGATTCCTGCACTCACGACGAGAATCGACACGGTCGGCGGGACGCGGAACCGAACCGGCAGGTCAGTGGCTCGATTAACACAGATGTAACAACGTGGATACATCGCGGAAAACTTCGTGTAACAAATTGAAGCCATGTCGAGAGTCCGGTTCACCATCGCGCTTCTGACGTCTCTGTTTGCTGGTCCCGCGTTCGGGCAATCGCCGCCTGCACAAACACCCCCGCCGGCATCGGCGGAACCGCAGTACCCCATCGTGCGCGTCGGCGGGCTCTCGTATCTGCAGTACGACGCGGAGCTGAAGAACCGCGACGACTACAACAACTTCGACGTCACCCGCGCCTATCTCAACATCAACGCGCAATTGTCGAAGAACGTGCGCTTCCGCTTCACACCGGACATCCGGCGCATCAACGACAGCAGCCTGTCAGGCAGCCTCGTCCTGCGCGTCAAGTATGCATACGCGCAGTTCGACAACATCACGCCGAAAGCCTGGATCCGTCTCGGCGCGCATCAGACACCGTGGCTCGACTTCGAGGAAAGCATCGACCGCTACCGCGTACAAGGCACGATGTTCTCGGAACGGGAAGGGCTGATTCCCGGCTCGTCGGACTTCGGCGCCAGTTATTTCACCCCCCTCCCTGGCGACTATGGCGAGGTGCACAGCGGCGTCTACAACGGTGAAGGGTACGCTCTAGCGGAAGCCAACAAATACAAGAGCGTCCAGGTGCGCGGCACCGTTCGGCCGCTGCCGGGCGCGAGCGTGCTCAAAGGCCTTCGCGTCTCCGGGTTCTACAGCGCCGGGTGGTATGCGGCTGATCGCCCGCGTCGTCTCGGCATCGTCATGGGCAGCTTCGAGCACAAGCACGTCGTCGGGACCCTGCAGGCACTGAAGGCGACCGAGCGTCCGACCCCGCTGCTCGTCGACGTCGATCGCACCGGCTGGTCGGCATTCGTCGAGCCGCGACAAGGGCCTTCGGGTCTCGCCGGCATCCTTCGCTATGACTCCTACGATCCCGATGACGCGGTTGGCGGGAACGCGCAGGACCGCGTGATCGCGGGTGGCGCGTACTGGTTCGTCTGGCCGCGCGCGAAACTCGGCTTGGTCCTCACGAATGAACAAGTGCACTACGACCTCGCGTCTCGTCTGGACGAGAACCGGCTGTTGTTTCAAACGCAGGTAGAGTTTTGACGGAATTCAACACCAGAATCGAGAGAATCACCGGAATTGGGAACCCGGAATCTGGAAGTCAGCTTGGCAGTGCTATTGACGTCACCGCCAGCGTCGTTTAGTCTCCCCTCGGTTCCCTCCACAACATGGGCTGTTCGTACCGCGCGCGTCTCGGCGTTCTGGCGGCCTATGTGGGCGTGTCGGTCATTTTCTCGTGGCCGCTCGTCACGCATCTCGGAACGCATTTCACCGGATCGGTCACCGGCGACACCGCGGTGTACGTGTGGAACCAGTGGGTGTTCCATCACGAACTCCTCGACCACCGCAGTCTGCCGTACTTCACCGACACGATCTTCGGCTCGCAGCGGATAGCCAATCTCAGTCTTCACAACTACACGACCTTTCAGAACCTGCTGGCGCTGCCGCTGATCCGTCCTCTCGGCGTGGTAACGACGTTCAACGTGATCTACCTCTTCATGGTCGTCGTCACCGCGTACGCGACCTTCCTGCTCGCCTATCGCGTGACGCAGCGCGTTCCCGAGTCGTGGCTTGCCGGCTTCGTCTTCGCGTGGAGTCCGTTCATCGTCACGCGAGGCATGGGCCATTTCAGTGTCGCCGCCGCCGCGCCGTTGCCGATGTTTCTGCTGCTCCTCGATCGAGCCGCCGAGCGCCAGCGCATCCGCGATGCCCTGGCCCTTGGAATCACGGTGTGGTGGGCGGCAAGCTGTGATGTCTATTACGCGGTCTACTGTCTGCTCATCGCGCTGGTCTTCGTCATTGCGCGCGTCGTCACGATCCACCGCAGCGCCGAGCCGGCAACAGCGCGCGCGGTGCATTGGGCGCTCGATGTGTTGATCATCTCGGTGACCGGACTCGTGATCGCGATCCTCGTCAGCGGCGGTTTCGCCATCGAATTTCTCGGTCGACCGATGCGGATGCGATCGCTCTACACGCCGATGCTGGCACTGACGACTCTGATGGTGCTGCGCGGTGCGTGGCACTACCGCACGTCCGTTGTCCCGGTCACGCGTGTCGAGATGCTGCGCTTCGTCAGATTGGCGGCAGTGACAGGCGTCATGGCGGCAGTGATGCTCTCACCGGTGCTCTACGCAGTGAGCGTCAGGATCGCCGATGGCGAGTTCGGCACGCCTCACGTCTATTGGCGCAGCAGCCCGCCGGGGATGGACGTGCTCGCGTTTCTCCTTCCCAACCCGAACCACCCGCTTGCGCCGAACGCCGTGAAGGCCTGGGTCGCGGGACTGCCTAACGGTTACCTGGAGAACGTGGCATCGATTCCC